>Ga0326728_10001958_pt1 | contig 70401 bp, 46 predicted proteins | sample MB3enrmetagenome_FD_207602 | JGI IMG/M metagenome (GOLD analysis project Ga0326728, IMG submission 207602) | Lab enriched peat soil microbial communities from McLean, Ithaca, NY, United States - MB31MN | ecosystem: Environmental > Terrestrial > Soil > Wetlands > Peat | place: USA: New York... | reverse complement strand
CGCGCTGCAGCATGTCGCGTGATCCGTCTCCGGTGCTGCTCTGCAAGTCAGCGTAGGCTTGCGGCCAGGTTACGGCCAAGGCCAGTCTTCCCACATCATGAATCATGCCGGCGGTGTAAGCCACGTCTTTGTCCACCACGGTGCGGGAGGCGCTCTTGTGGTCGAAACCCGTGGTCCAGCGGAAGGGCATGGCTAACGCCGGCGGGCGGTCAAGCAAGCCATCGAAACCGTCGAACCGCGTCCCCAAAAAGCTGAGCTTGGCCAGTTCTTCGCTGATCATGGCGCAGGCCAGGCTGTGCCGCCAGCACGCCCGTACGGCCGGAATTTTCAGCGCGGCGCCCAGGTAGTTCTTCACTCCAATGGTCAAAACCACCGCCCTGACTCGCTTGAATCCCAGCAGAATTACGGCCTGCATGGTGCTCTTGATCTGGGAACGAATGCCGTACAACGGGCAATTGGCGATGCGCAATAACTCGGCCGAAAAGACCTGGTCCGTGCGGATCAGGTCGTGCAGGTCGCGGAGGCAGGTATCGCTGTTCGCCACCAGCTTGAGCGCCCGCAGCGCCACCACCGGGAACGGTGGAAGTTCAGCCAGCACCGCGGAGGGTGGGACGCCATAGCCCGGTCTGCACGCCCGGGAGACGCCGTCCATTCCGCCCATGACAAGGTCGTCCCGGCCGCCTTCCGGGTGACCGCCACTCGCATTCGAACCGCGTAAATCCTGCGCCATGTCTGACCTGCCATCCCCCAGAATTCTCATCGTCCCCGCGGCAAGAATTCTTTAATCCCAGAGGTTCAGGTCTGTTGGGAGGGTTGGCGTGGGCGGCGCCAGGGACCCGCGACAGAGCGGGAAGTTGAGCTAGCGGGCCTTCGCGCCCGCCGAGCGGAAGGCCTTGCTGCCGGACCCGCGGTCCAGCGAGGCAATCATGCGGCGCAAGGAGACTACCAGTTCCGGACCCAAAGTGCGCAGCTCGCCGGCATGGTGCCGGGAAAGTTCGCGCAGAATTCTTTCTCCCTTGGCCGTCAACTGGAGAAAGACTTGACGGCGGTCGGCTTGGCCGCGCCGGCGGTGTACATATCCGCGCTGGACCATGCGGTCCACCAATTCCACGGTGCTGTGGTGCTGAATCTGCAACCGCTCGGCCACCTCACCGATCGAGGCGGGCACGCCGTCCGGCAGGCCTTTTACCGCCAGCAGCAATTGGTGTTGGTGCGGCTCCAGCCCGGCCATCCGGGCAGCGGCTTCACTGAAACGAAGAAACCGGCGAATCTGGTAGCGGAACTCCGCCAAAGCTTGATAATCGCTCAGCCGGATGCGTTCCGAAGGTGTCATGGCCCGCTCCTGTTCTCGTGTAGTGCGTATAACGCTGCTTTACATTTGCCGAGGAGAAAACTCCTTGGTTTGCGCCGTAAAGAATCCACTTCGTTAATATGGGGCTTTCTGGCGCACTACCTTAGTTTACAGCTTATTCCCTTGATGCCGGAGGGCCGGTTCTGGCTGTAAACTGCAAACTGTGAACTCCTGAGTCTGAGGTGAGCCGCTTGATTGCCCGTTATACCCGCCCCGAGATGGGCCGAATCTGGAGCGATGAAAACAAATTCCGCATGTGGCTGGCCGTGGAACTGGCAGCCACGGAAACTCTGGCGGAGGCCGGCTTGGTGCCGCGGAAAGCGGCCCGCGAAATCCGGCAAAAGGCGGATTTCGCTGTGGCCCGCATTCACGCCATCGAAGCCGAGGTGAAGCATGACGTGATCGCCTTCACCACCGCCGTGGCCGAGCGTATTGGACCGGCTTCCCGCTGGCTGCACTATGGACTGACTTCCAACGACGTGGTGGACACGGCTCAGGCGCTGCAGTTGCGCGAGGCCTCGGCGCTGATTCTCCAGGATTTGGAGCGCCTGCGCGGCATCCTGCGGCAGCGGGCCCTGGCCTTCAAAGACACGCCCATGGTGGGGCGCACCCACGGCGTTCATGCCGAGCCCATTACCTTCGGCCTGAAGCTGGCCAACTGGTATGCGGAGATGGAACGCAATATCGCGCGCTTCCGCACTGCCGCCGAGGACATGCGGGTGGGGAAATTTTCGGGGGCGGTGGGCACCTTTGCTCATCTCGAACCCGAGCTGGAAGCGCAGATATGCTTCCGGCTCGGACTTGAGCCGGCGCCTATCAGCTCGCAGGTAATCCAGCGGGACCGGCACGCCGCTTACTTGTGCACGCTGGCGGTCATCGCTTCCTCCCTGGACAAGATTGCCACCGAGATTCGCCACCTCCAGCGCACCGAGGTGCGCGAAGCGGAAGAATACTTCAGCGCCGGCCAGAAGGGCTCGTCGGCCATGCCGCACAAGCGAAACCCGGTTACCTGCGAACAGATCAGCGGTCTGGCACGCGTGGTGCGGGCCAACGCGCAGGCGGGCCTGGAAAATGTCGCCCTATGGCATGAGCGCGACATCTCCCATTCCTCGGTGGAACGGGTGATCTTGCCCGATTCCACTATTTTGACCGACTACCTGCTCGACAAGACCGCCCACCTGATCGAGAAGCTGCTGGTATATCCCGAACGCATGAAGGCGAATCTGGAAAGCATGGGAGGGTTGGTGTTCAGCGGCCAACTGTTGCTCGATCTGGTGGAGGAAGGCGTGTTGCGCGAGGAGGCTTACCGGTGGGTGCAGCGGAATGCCATGCGGGCTTGGCAGGAAGGGCTCAACTTCCGCGAGCTGGTGGCGAACGATCCCGAGATCGCCGCCCGCGTGCCCGCGGAGAGAATCCGGCGCGCCTTCGAACTGCAACGGCAATTGCGCAACGTGGACAAAATCTTTGCGCGCGTGTTCGGCAGGGCCAAAAACCAAGGGCGAACGCGGAGGACCAATAGCCGGCCGCGGCCGGCAAAAGCGGATTCGTAATGTGGTAATTTGTTAGTTCTAAGGGAGGGAGAGATGATGAGGAAACTTGTTTCCCTGTGCGTTCTGGTGCTGGCCGCAAGCCTGGCCGTGCATGCTGCCGACGCGCGCAAGAAGCGGGTGGCGGTATTGGACTTCGAGTATGGCACGGTAAAAACGAGCGCCGACGCCATGTTCGGTCAATCGGTGGACGTGGGCCGCGGCATGTCCGATCTGCTGGTGAAACAGTTGGTGAACGATCCCGCCGGAACCTATTCGGTGATCGAACGGCACGCCCTGGATAAGATCCTGGCGGAACAGAACTTCTCCACCAGCGACCGCGCCAATCCGGCGTCGGCCGCCCAGATTGGAAAACTCCTTGGGGTCGATGCCATCATTGTCGGCTCCATCACCGAGTTTGGCGCTGAGACCAAAAAGACAGGCATAGGCGGCGCCGGCGGCAATTGGGGCGGCATGGGCCTGGGCGGCATCGGCCACAAGAACACCAAAGCGATTGTGAGCGTGGATGCGCGCATGATCAACGTGGATACCGGCGAAATCATGGTGGCGGCCGAGGGCAAAGGGGAATCGTCGCGCTCCAGCACCTCGCTGCTGGGCGGCGGCGGCAATTGGCATGGTTTCGGCGGAGGCAATGCCGATTTTGGCAGCAGCAACTTCCAGCAGACCATTATCGGCGAGGCGGTGAAACAGGCCATGGATCAGTTGAGCGTCGGCCTGATTGCCGGCGCCGGCAAGGTCCAAATCCGCACCATTGCGGTGCAGGCGACGGTGGCGTTTGTCGATGCCACGACGGTAGTGCTCAACGCCGGCGCCAAAGCGGGCCTGAAGACCGGGGACCAGCTCAGCGTCGAACGCATTACCAAGGAAATTAAAGATCCGGGCACCGGTCAGGTGCTGCGCCGTTTGACCAGCCCCATCGGCACCATCGAGGTGACGGATGTAGACGCAGTTTCCGCGGTCTGCAAGATTGTGAGCGGCAGCGGCTTCAAGGTCGGGGACATGGCCAAGACGGTGACGCAGTAAAGCGGCTGCCGGCCGCTTTGCTACTTTGGATGCGTCCCGGCAACCGGCGGCGCATGGCCAGACACCGAAGCAGGCGAGAAGCTGGCGAACCGGAACACCGGACTCACGGGCAGGAAAGGCGTAAATACAGGGCCAAAGATGGGCGCCCGCCTGAACCCTCCCAGGTTGCCGCCAAAAAGAAACGGCTGTCCATTGACGGTTCCGAATAACCATGAGGCACGGCGGGAGTTGTTAAATGGACCCGAACCGCCGAACCAGGAGAGCGGGCCACCAGGAACGGCGTAACCGTAGTAGTCCAGATATACGGCATTCGAGGTCATCGGCGAGTTCAGCGGCTTGTCCTGACCGGTGAGCACCATGACGTCATGTGGGTCTAACGGATGTCCTGGTAGCGGGGCCGGACCCATCCCCTCCAAAGGATGTCCCGGTGACGGAGCCGGGGCCAAACCGGAAGAGTCATATGCGGGGGCCGCCGGCGCGTCAGAAGAAGTCTGAGGCTGCCGCGTCTGCCCTGGGGCCGTGCCGGCGGCCGTTTGCGCGAACGCCAGTAGCGGCCAGCCAAAGAGAATCAGCACCAGGATCTTTCTCATGTCCACCGCCCCTTACCTCTCGTACTTTACACCTTACCATCACCAGATGCATTTCCGGGGCCGCTCGGAACAGCCGGCGCTGAACTTTGCCGGCCTCCCCGTCCGCGATGCAACTCGCAGGCCATTTAAGAATTCTTATCCAGGTGGGGCGCATTGACAACCGCTGCTTAGGAGCCGGAGAATTGACCTGCGGAGAGCGGACCTGACCGCGCCATTGAGGAGGATGAACATGCCCGCGCGGCGAAGGAACAAGAGTCTATGGCAAAAATCCTGTGTGTCGATGACGAGCCGGGTATCGTCACGCTGAAGTGCCGGATTCTGGAAGCCGCGGGGCACACGGTTACGGCTTCGACTTCCGCCCACGATGCAGTGGAGAAGTTACGCACCAACAGCTATGACGCAGTGGTAACCGACTGGCGCCTCGGCGATGCCGACGGGCGCGCCGTCGTGCAGGCAGCCAAGAGCCATTCCACGGTTCCGGTGGTGGTGGTTTCCGGCTACGTCACGGAAGCCTTTCAGGCGGCCGAGCCGCTGGCCGATCTTTACCTGGAAAAACCGGTGAATCCCGAGGAACTGGTGACCATCGTCAACGAATTGTTGCGGACCAGCGCCAAGGCCGCAATCTGAGAGCCGCGGTGGCGGGCTATGCCTTTTGCGCGCCGGCGGTCGCCGCTGCGGCTTCCGCCAGGATGCGGTGATGGATGGTGAAGAGCGCCAGCTCCAGCCGGTCGGAAACGCCAATCTTGTCGTACACGTTGCGTAAATAATTCTTGATGACCTGTTCCGTGGTGCCCAACTGGGTGGCAATTTCCTTGTTCTTGTAACCCTGCACGATGAGCGCAATGATGCGCAATTCCTTGGGCGTCAACCGGTCGCGGACGCGGGCGCCGACCATATCGTTGTCGGCGACCTCGCGGGTGACGGTGACATCCTGGCAGCAGGTTTCTCCGCGGGCCACCCGGCGCACGCAGTTCAGCAGAGCGGGTCCGGTGACGTTGCGGTATACCACGCCGGAAGCGCCGGCCGCCAGATATTTGCCCGCATCCTCGCCATTCTCGGCGATGATCACAATGCGGGTCTTGGCCTCCTGGGCAACATCGGCCACGGCTTTCAGGTCGGGATGGAACGTAGCCGCGCAGATCAGCAGCGAAGCGCGAAACTTCTCCAGGGCCATGATCATCTGCTCGGGCGACTGGGCCTGCGCCACGATCCGCATGTCGTCTTCCACGGCGAGCACTTTGGCAATGCCCGCCCGGAAAATAGCTTGATTATCTCCCAATATTAATTTCAACATGGCTCAAGACTTTCGCACGAATTCGTAATTATCGATTACACAAGCCAGGCCGCCGCCGGAGCGGCCGCCCTTGGATTTCTCCACGCGGACCACCCGGCCACGGCACTGGACGTGAACGTCCTTGCGCGCACCGATGACTGCGGCCGGCAAGACCATATCGAACTCCACATTCGCTCCTTGGCGCCAAGGCGGGTACGCCGCTTTGCGCTGGGACTTAGCGGGAGCTTCGGCGGTAATGTACACGCCTGCGGAACTCACATTTGCCGTTGTCCCGGTTTGCTCCTCCGGCGAATCTTTGATGTGCATGCGAATCGGAAGCTTTACGGGAAAGCGTTTGCCAGTGCGTGCGTCGGCCACGGTACCTCCGTCAGCAAGGTAACTGCTTAATGCTGGTTATACCACGAGGCTGGCGCCTTGTGGTACCCGGTGAAAGCCCTGAGCCAGCTTGATTAATAGGGATTGATATACCTTACCAGCGAAGTTTTTAGGGTTTTCCGGCCTGGTTTGCGGGCTTTCGGCTGGCGCGAAGGGCGGGCCGGGAGTGGCGCGCATTGAGTTTTTACATTTTTTAACCGCCGGCGCCAAAAGGCGTGGCCTACGATACTTCAGGCTGGTTTTAGGGTTTATGATGAAGAGCAGTTCACGCCACAGCGGTTGCGGCGCGAAAAAGCGCCTCCGCAATGCGTCTGGGCAGTTGGTGAAAGTTAAGGTGACCGTATGAGAACAAAGAGCAAGCAACATGGAATGGGTTGGCGGCTTCGGAAACTGCCGGCCGGACTTCTAGTCCTGGCGCTTTCCGGTTCCGTTTGGGCGGAACTGGGAGGCGGGTTGAACTCCGTGCAAGCCGATCAGGCTCAGTTGCAAGCCAAGCGGCAAGTGCTGCAGGCCGAAGGATACTCCGTGCACGAGATGCAAGCGCCCTCCGGAACCGTCGTCCGGGAATATGCTTCACCGGCGGGGACAGTGTTTGGCGTCACCTGGAATGGACCGTTTATCCCGGACCTCAGGCAGTTGCTGGGCGCACAGCACTTCGCCGAGTTTCAGCAGGCCCAGCAGTCCAGGCGGCCGGGACGCCATCCGATTGACATCGAGCAGCCGGGCCTGGTCGTGCAGATGAGCGGGCGTCCCCGTTCTTTTCACGGACGGGCTTATGTTCCCGGGCTCATTCCCCAGGGAGTCGAGGCCGCGGCCATTCGCTAAGAACCAGCGGCTTTTGCGCCGCCAAGGAGATGATTGTGTCCAAGTCTTTGTTGCTGGGTCTTGTGGGAGTCTTGACGCTGGCAGTCGCATGCGGCGGTGGAAGCGGATCGAGCAGTGCGGCCGGCAGTTCGAGCGCAAGCGCGAGCGGCCAATGCGCCGGCACGACACAGGCAAGCCAGGCAAATAACGTAACCGCGATTGTCGTCGATGGCGGTCCGCTGGGAAATTACTCGGATGCGGCGTTTGCCGATGTCACCCTCTGTGTTCCCGGCACCTCTAATTGCCAAACGATAGGCCACGTGCTGGTCGATACCGGCTCCGAGGGCCTCCGAATTTTGAGTTCCGCCGCCGACATTGCGGGCAGTCCCCTGTCGCTTTCGCTTACCCAGGAACTCGTTAACGGAAGTCCGGTGGTGGAATGCGCTCAGTTCCTTAGTTTTGTCACCTGGGGGCCGGTGGTGATGACGGACGTCAAAATTGCGGGCGAGACGGCCTCCGACGTGCCGATCCAACTCGTCGGTCTATCGGGATTCCCCGATGTTCCGTTGGCCTGCACGAACGCTGGAACGCCGGCCGAGACCGTGGGCGGGGACAACGGACTCGGGAGCAACGGTATCTTGGGGATCGGGCCATTCCCCAACGATTGCGGCGCAGGCTGCACAGAGCCGGGCGCAGCCAATCCCGGACTCTATTACACATGCGCCACGAATCCTTGCCAGGTGCTGACGTTGAGCGGGCAGAGCCAGGAAGTACAGAACCCGGTTTCCTCCTTTCCTAAAGACAATAACGGAACCATCGTTGAACTGCCGGCCCTTCCTGCCGCCGGCGCCGCCAGTGTCAGCGGCGCGTTGGTTTTCGGCATTGGCACGCAGTCCAATAATGGCCTGAATGGGGCGACGATCCTTACGCTGGATAAAGAGACCTTGGACTTTACGACGAGTTTTAAAGGGGTCTCGTATTCCGGCAGTTTCATCGATAGCGGCTCCAACGGCCTCTTCTTCCTGACCACGGCGATCACGGGAATTCCGGAATGCAAGGATGAAAACGATTTTTACTGCCCTGCTTCAACCGAGGCCTTGACGGCCACGAACCTGGGCGTGAACGGCGACAGCAAGGCGACTAGTTTCAGCGTGGCCAACTTCGACAATTTGAACGGAAATTTCAATGCCTTTAATGATATGGCAGGACCGAATGCCGGTTCCGGCGGAACTGGCCCGTCGTTTGATTGGGGCCTGCCATTCTTTTTTGGGTGCAATGTGTTTACCGGCATCGAGACCACGACCGCCGCGCCGTACTTTGCGTATTAGGCCCTCCTTATGGGGAGGAAATCTTTGGCAGAGAGCGAGATAGGAGTAGGTCTGATTGGATTCGGAATGGCAGGCGAGCTTTTTCATGCCCCGACCATAACCGCGACAGCAGGCCTGAAGTTAGCAGCGATCTTCGCCCGGAGCGGCGGTCGGGCGCAGGAGCTCTATCCCGGAACCAGGATAGTACGCACTCTGCACGAATTGCTGGCGGATCCGAAGGTCGAGTTGGCCGTAGTAGCGACTCCCACGCACACGCATTACGGTCTGGCCCAAGCTTGCCTGCGGGCGGGTAAACACGTGGTGGTGGACAAGCCATTCACCGCCAGTTCCCAGCAAGCCCGGGAGTTGATCGAGACGGCGCAGTCCGCCCGGCGCTTGCTCTCCGTGTATCAGAATCGCCGCTGGGACTGCGAATTCCTGACCGCCGCCAAGCTGCTGCGATCCGGGGTGTTGGGCGAGCTGTTGGAGTACGAATCGCATTACGACCGCTACCGTCCACAAGTGGGGACGTCATGGAAGGACCAGGCCCTGCCCGGTTGCGGGATGATTTTCGATTTGGGCTCGCACCTGATCGATGCGGCCCTGACGCTCCTGGGAGCGCCGCAGGCGGTTACCGCCGAGGTGTGGACGCAGCGCGCGAACAACCCGAACAATGATGCCTTCGATCTTCGGCTGCACTATCCGCGGGTGCGCGCCCGCCTGAAGGTGAGCATGCTCAACGCCGAAAGCGGGCCGCGCATGGTCCTGCACGGAACGCGGGGTTCGTACGTGAAGTTCGGCCTGGATCCGCAAGAGGAGGCGCTAAAACGCGGCGAGCGCCCGGGGGGGCCGGGATGGGGCGAAGACCCGGAAGAGTGCTGGGGCGTGCTGCACACGGTAGGCGATGGCCAGTCGAGGCGGGAGCCGCTGAGAAGCGAACCGGGCAACTATGTGCGCTACTACGAAAACATACGGGACGCCGTCCGCGGCGCAAGTCCGCTGGCCGTGACCGCGGAGCAGGGCTGGCGCACCATTCGGACCATAGAGCTGGCGCTGGAAAGCAGCCGCCTGCGCCGCACCGTCGATTGGAGCGATGCATAAACCTCACCCAATCTTATCTGTGTGAATCTGCGGCCCGGGTTTTGTGGTCAGCGCTTTTTTGCTTTTTGCTTGTACATGTCGGCATCGGCGCGGCCCAAGAGGTGCTTCATGCTTTCTTCGGGCTCGCATTCGGCCACACCGACGGCCGCACTCATGGTCACTTTGGCCGGGCCCGTGCCCGACTGAATCTCGTATTCGCCGAAGACCCATTTTTGCATGCGCTCGAGGTGCTTCTGGGCCTCGGGAAGATGGCAGTCCAGGATCACGATGAACTCATCGCCGCCCCAGCGCCCGATCACGTCGGTGGAGCGCGATGCCGACCGCATTTCCTGGGCGAACTGTTTCAGCAGGTCGTCACCGGCGAGGTGGCCGTGCGCGTCGTTGATCTGCTTGAATCCGTTGAGGTCGAACATGACCACACAGAAAGCCCGCTTTTCCGCGATGCGGCGCTCGATCTTCGCCTCCACGGTCTGGCGGTTGTCCAGGCCGGTTACCGTGTCGCGCGAGGTGCGTTGCTCCACCTCTTCCAGCTTGGTCTGGTAAACGCACACCTGGGAACGCAGTTGCGAGACCGATTCGCGGGTGTCCTGCGCCATCCGGTCCACGCAGCCTTTCAGATCCGTGGCGCTCTGCAGGATCGACGAGCGGATTTGGGTCAAATCTTCCAGGTTGGCAATCGACTCCAGGCGGGCGGTAAATTCGGTGAACTGCGTGGAGTAACGCTGGTCGCGCTCGGCGGCGGATTCGGCAGTGCGGGCCAGCACCAGCAGAATCTCCTTGATTTCGGCGGCTTTCTGCTTGAAGTATTCCGAGGTGCGCTCGCCCCATTGCCGTAAGTGGTCTTCCACGCCCTCTTCCACTTCCCGCACCATTTCCGGAGTGATTTTTTTCGCCAGGCGTTCTGCCATGCGCGCCAAGCTAAGTTGCAGGTCGGGACCGAGCGCCGGACAAGCCTGGACGCCGCAGTTCCCCATGGCCACCAGCGCCGAGCGGTAACAGTCCAGCGTGGACGAGAACAACTCGCTGGGATCGGCGTCGAGCTGCTTTTTCAGTTCGCTGGGATCCAAGTCCAAGTATTTCTTCAGCGAGATCACAGTTCGCCCCCCCACCGAGGGACCAGGCAGACCCCATCTGCCAGGCTATGCGGTTCGCAAAACGGCTTGAGCGCCTAATACCACCAGCGCCCAAGCCGGTCAGCCATACCCATGGTGATTATCGGCAGCGCCCGGGGCAAACTTTAATATCATGGGTCCAGCGTCATACTTCGCGGGAGGAAACTTTGTGAATCGAGCAGCAATGAATGCCGGCGAACAGCCGTTTGCCGTCGAGTACTATTACCAGGCCAAATGGGGCTACGCCGAAGAATTTCTCGCATTGTTCAAGAAAAATCATTTGCCGGTACTGCTGAAGCAGGTGGAACTGGGCCGCATTCTTACGGTGACGGCCCATGCGCCGCGCTATCACGCCACGGAAGATGGCCGCTGGGATTACCGCATCACCCTGGTCTTCAAGAGCATAGCAACCCTCGGGGATGGCTTCGATGAGGCGGCGCTGGCCAGGCAGCTTTTTCCCGATCAGGAAACCTTCAAGCGCGAAGAGCGCCGCCGCTTCGAGATCCTGGACGGGCATTGGGATGTGCCCATCAAGAGCGTGGACCTGGCCAAATGAGCAGCGGCTGAAGTTGAGTAATTGAGAAATCGGGTAATTGAGTAATTGAGCAAAGCAGACAAAAATGATTTCGGGGTTCCCCCCAAAGTAGAGGACTCCAAATTACGCGTTCAGCCGCTTTGCTAAATTACTCAATTGCTCAATTACCCGATTGCTCAATTCGGCATTTACTTGCTTTCCGCAATGGTGACGACATCGGATGCAAGAGGACCGTTCCGGTTTGCAGGAAAGCCGGCGGCCGCATTTGACAATTCCCGCCCGGCAAAGTATCAATGTAAGTGTTTACTTACATTCACTCTCCGGCGCCGGCAGCCGTGAGCCGGCCGGACAAACGGATAAGCTTTTGCGCCTCACCACGGGAGCGGCAGCATCTCATGTATATTCGAATGCAAGCATTGAGGCAAAGGCACGGCTGATGGCGGGCTGGGGCGTTCATTGCCGGAGATTTTTGTGGCTGCGGAGTTTGCCGGCAAGCCAGGCGGCGGCCGGCGGTGGAGACGGAAACGGAAAGGAACGCCGGTGATGCGCGAGTGGCGTAGTACTTCTGCTCATATCCTGCGGGGCTTCGTGCTGGCGCTGAGCGGCATGCTGTGCGCCGAACTGGCGGCGCAGACGGTGACGCCGGGCCCGGGCGTGGCGACGGGTAGCGGCATGGGATTTTCCGTTCCCACGCTGGATAATTCCCAGAACCCGTTTCTCGGGGGCACGCCGGCCGGCGAGCCCACGGCCGGAGTCATGGACCTTCCTTGGGCGGAGGCGCTGGACCGCGGCCTGAAATATAACCTCGGTTTGATCGTCAGCGAGCGTGGATCGGAGCAGGTGCGGGCCGCCCGCCTGCGCGCCCTCAGCGAGTTGCTGCCGGACATGAACGCGCACGTCACGGAAAACGCGGAACAGATCAACTTGCTGGGGCTCGGCGTACCGGCAAGTTTTCTGCATGGGCTTAACCCGATCGCGGGGCCGTTCGAGGTCTTCGATGCCCGGGCCGCTATGACCGAGGACATAAGCTTGCGGGCAATCAACCGGCTGCGCGCGGCGCGGGAGAATTTTGCGGCGTCGCAACTGGATGTGCGCGACGCCCGTGAACTCGTGGTCCTGTTTGTAGGGGCCGGTTACCTGCAGGCGCTCTCCGACGAAGCCCGCATCGCCGCCATCCAGGCCCGGTTGACGACGGCCCAGGAGCTTAACCAGCAGGCGCTGGACATGAAGAAGGCCGGGGTGATTGCCGCCATCGACGTGCTGCGCGCGCAGGTGGAACTGCAAACCGAGCAGCAGCGGCTGTTGGCGGCGCAGAACGATTTCGATAAGGCTAAACTGGCGTTGAGCCGGGCCATCGGGCTGCCGCTGGGACAGCAATTCCGTCTGACTACGGAAGCGCCGTACCGGCCGAACCCCTCGCTTACCCTCGAAGAGGCCCTGGACCGGGCGTTCCAGGCGCGCGCTGATTACCAAAGCGCCCTGGCGCAGCAAAAGGCGGCGGAGCTTTCGCGGCGCGCCGCCACCGCCGGCAATCTCCCGAGCCTTGAAGTGTACGCCGATTACGGAGTTCTGGGACTGGATCCGGGGAATTCGCACGGCACTTTTACCACCGCGGCCACCCTGAAGGTTCCCATCTTTCAGGGAGGCAGGGTCCGTGCCGACGTGGAAGCGGCGGAAGCCGCCTTGCAGCAACGCCAAGCACAGGCCGAAGACGCGCGCGCCAGAGTCGAGTATGAGGTGCGGGCTTCCTTTTTGGACTTGAATTCGGCCGCACAGCAGGTGGAGGTGGCGCGCAGTTCTTTGGAATTGGCTACCACCCAGTTGCAGCAGGCGCGCGACCGTTTTGCCGCCGGGGTCACCAACAATATAGAAGTGATTCAAGCGCAGGAATCTCTGGCGCTGACCAACGAGAACTACATTGGCAGTTTGCTGGCGCATAATCTCGCCAAGCTGGCCTTGGCCCGCGCGCTCGGTGTGGCCGAGTTGGCGGTAAAACAATTTTTGGGAGGAACTCCCTAGTGCCCGACCAAAGCAGAGTAGAACACGAAACCGCCGGCAAACCCCGTCCTGGGGCCGGCGCCGAAACCTGGCCGGAGGAGGCGGAAGCGCAGTCTCCGCCCGAAACCGTGCGCCCCTTCTTCCTGGTGCATCCCCAGGCGCGCTGGATTGTGCTGCTTGCCGTCCTGCTGCTGGCCGGCGCGGGATTTTACGTCTGGCATTATTATTCGCTCCGCGAGAGTACGGATGATGCCGAGATCGATGGTCATATCGTACCCGCAAGCCCCCGGGTGGGCGGCACGGTGATCGGCGTCAACGTAAACGACAATCAGTACGTCGAACGGGGCGCCGTTTTGATCCAACTGGACCCGAAAGACTACCAGGTGGCCCTGGACCGGGCCCGCGCCGATCTGGCCGATATGGAAGCGGCAGCGCAGGCGGCGCACACCGGCGTGCCTATTATCAACACCACCAGCACGAGCAACCTATCCACCGCGCAGGCTGCTCTGAACGCCGCCCGCAAGGAAGTGGATGCGGCGCGGGCCCGCGCCGTGGAAGCCGAAGCCAATAACACCAAGCTGGCGGCGGACCTGAAACGCGCGGAGCAGTTGGTAGCGAAGGACGAGATTTCGCAGCAGGAATATGATGCCGCCGTCGCCGCCGCCCAGGCGGCCAAGGCGTCCGTGGACGCCGCCGCTGCGGAGGTGGCGAGCGCAGAAAGCCATGTCGCCCAAGCCGAGGCGGGAGTCCGTTCCGCCCTGACGGGACCGCAGCAGGTAGCGGTGACTCAGTCTCGCGCCGCCGCCGCCGATGCCGCCGCCGAGCGCGCCCGGGCCAGCGTCGAACAAGCCGAGCTCAATCTGCAATACACCACGGTACGGGCGCCTTTTGCCGGCATTATCAGCAAGCGCAGCGTCGAGCCGGGCCAGGTGATTGCCGCCGGCCAACCGGTATTCGCGCTGGTGGACCTGGAGGATGTTTACATTACCGCCAATTTCAAGGAGACACAGTTGCGCCGGATGTGTCCGGGCCAGCCGGCCATCATCCACGTGGATACTTTCGGGCGCGACTATCAGGGACACGTGGATAGTCTGAGCGGCGCCACCGGCTCGCGCTTCAGCTTGCTGCCGCCGGAAAACGCTACCGGAAATTATGTGAAGGTGGTGCAACGCGTCCCAGTGAAGCTGGTGCTCGACAGCGGGCAGGACCCGAACCACGATTTGCGGCCCGGCATGTCGGTGGAACCGACGGTAAGAACCGACCAGTCCTGCAGCCATACCTTTGCCGATAGCACGCCCCGGCCGGGATTGCAGCCACTGGATCCGGCCGGCCCGGGCGGCGCTATACCTAAATAGGTGAAGGTTGGGGAGGTTTCGGGAGGTTCCGTACGAGAGCCATGAGTAATTCATATCTGAGCCCCAAACATCACGACGTGTTACAGCATCAGGCGAACGAGGTCTGTTATTTGCTCAATCGGTTGCTCAGGTCGATACGTAAAGATTCGAGGGTAAGCTCAAAGTCGGCTGTTCCTGAAACCTCCGAAACTTCCCTAATCTCCGAAACTTATGGTTAGCGCAGCAACACACCGGGAACAACCCGTGGTAAATCCGTGGCTCATCGCCATCTCGGTGATGTTGGGCACTTTTATGGAGGTGCTCGATACCACGGTGGTAAACGTGTCGTTGCCGCACGTCGCCGGCAGCCTGGGCGCGACGGTGGATGAAGCCACCTGGGTGCTAACTTCCTATCTGGTGGCCAACGCCATCATTCTGCCCATGACCGGATGGCTGGCGAACCGCTTCGGCCGCAAGCGGATCCTGATGACTTCCATCGGCGGGTTTACCCTGGCTTCGGCGTTATGCGGCGTGGCGCCTACTCTTCCCTTGTTGTTGCTGTTTCGCGTGATTCAGGGCGCCACCGGCGGCGGATTGCAACCGCTCTCCCAGGCCATCATGCTGGAAGCGTTTCCTCCCGAAAAGCGCGGGCGCGCGATGGCGTTTTGGGGCTTGGGCATTGTGGTGGCGCCCATGCTCGGTCCGGTGCTGGGCGGCTGGCTCACCGACAGTTATTCCTGGCGCTGGCTCTTCTACATCAACGTGCCGGTGGGCATCCTGGCGCTGGGCATGTCGGAGGTCTTTGTGTTCGATCCGGCTTACATCAAGCGCATTATTGCCCGAGTGGATTATTGGGGCCTCGGCCTGCTGGCCATCGGCATGAGCGCGCTTCAGATCATGCTGGACAAGGGCCAGGAGGAGGACTGGTTCAGCTCGCATTTCATCGCGGTGCTGGCGACCTTGGCGGCGGTAGGCCTGGGGTGTTTCATAGTAAATGAAATTTGGCAGGCGCATCCCATCGTGAATCTGCGGGTGTTTCGCGTGCGCTCGTACAGCACCGGCGTACTGCTGATGACTATGCTCGGTTTCGTGCTCTACGGCAGCATGGTGCTGCTGCCCATTTTTTTGCAAACGCTGCTGGGCTATTCGGCGCTGAATGCGGGTGTGGCCATGCTGCCGCGCGGATTGGGTTCGTTTATCGCTATGCCGGTAGTGGGCATCCTGACGGCGAAAATCGAGCCGCGGAAACTGCTGGCGGCGGGGTTGCTGGTGGCTGCCGCCAGCCTGTGGTGGCTGTCCATCATCAATCTCGATGCCGGCTATTGGGACATTTTCTGGCCGCAGTTCGTTCAGGGCCTTTCGATGGGATTTATCTTTGTTCCGCTGACCACGGCCACGCATGATGCCATTGCCAAAGAGCAGATGGGCAATGCCACGAGCATCTTTAACGTGATGCGCAATATCGGCGGCAGCATGGGAATTGCCAGCGCCACTACCATCGTGGCGCGCTCGACCCAAACCAATATCAAGGTGCTGGGCGCCAACGTCACTCCTTACAGCCCGGCGGCGCAGAGTCTGATGAAGAATGCCTTAGGATTGTTTACCTCTCGTGCCGGCAGCCCCGCGCCGGTAGCCGCCAGACAGGCTTACGGCGCCGTCTTCGGAATGGTTGCCCAGCAGTCGGCCATGGTAGCCAATATCCATGCCTTCCGGCTGCTCAGTCTTATCTTCGTGGCGGCCACACCGCTGATCATGCTTATGCACCGCCCGCGCCACCATGGCGGCACCGAGGTGGGCACGCACTGAGGGAAGTCGCCGGTCTTTGGCCGTTGGCCGTTGGCCGCCGGCCGGAAGCTTCCGTTCTCTCTAACTTGCGAAATCCGGCGATGCGCCCCGTTAGTCCATGACCTTTTGGCCACGGCGGCATCTGAAGTTGTACATCCGGGGCTCTTCTCTGCTCAGTTATGATTCAGCTAGGTGCGCAGTTCAAGCTATATCAGGCGCGCTCTGGTTTGGCTGCAAACTGCAAACTGTGAAGTAGTTGCCGCATGCACAGCCTTGCCCAGCACGAGGTGCTCGACTCCCTGGGTTCCGGGGGCGAACCGTTATGGGCGCCGAAGTTTCTGGTGGACCTGCCGCCTTGGCCGGACGTCTTTTTTGGCAATCTTGCCGACCTGTTGAACACTCCTCTTCGCCGGCGGCGGCCGAAGCCGCTTACGGTTTGCCCGGCGCCTTTCTGGCCCGATGTTTTTGTCAATCGGCGTTTGGCGTTTGCGCCCTTCCGCCAGTCGGCCTTATATCACTTTTTTCTGGTCGTGATGCTCTGGGGCTTGTCACACACAGCGTTGTTCCGGCCGCGGATAAAGCCGGTGGGCAGCCTATTTGAGAACACCGAAGCCGTTTATTTCCCCGTATCGGAGTATCTGCCGCCTCTCAACGGCGGGAGTCTGCGCGCCAGCGTCGAACGCAAGGGCCGGCCGGCTTATGCGCGGCAGCGCATCGTCTCGTTGCCGCTCCACCCGGACAATCTATCGCAGACGATTATTGCGCCGTCGCTCTCCATGATTCATCAGGACGTGCCGCTACCGAACATTGTGGCCTGGAACGAAGCGCCGGTGCCGCCGGCGCCTATGGTGAAGGGCACGCCGCATCTGCTTTTGCCGCCGATTTTGCAGGCCGTGGCGCCGCCGCCCCAGATCAGGCGAGAACCTGGACAGGCGCCGCTAGCCGCGCAGGTGCAAGCCGTGCCGCCGCCTCCCAATCAACTGCGGCGCCGCACGTTGGATTTGCTGCCTGCTAAGCAAGACCCGTTGGCTCCGCCGCCGGAAACGCATGCTGCCAGGTTGCCGGCGTTGCCGCTTGCGGCGGCGGCGCCTCCCCTGCCGGAAATTACCGGGCGGCCCACGGGTGGACTCATCCTCGCCAGGCTGACTCCGGAGATCACGCCCCGTTTGGCGCCGGAGCAGCAGGCGCGATGGATCAAGACGGGCGCCCGGGATCCTGGCCGGGCGGACCTTGGTCCGCCGGCCGGGGTTACCGTTCCCGCATTGCCGGCTGGCGGCAGCCCCGGCCAGGCTTTGAAAAGTATCGTAGCCCTGGGCTTGAATCCGGTGATGCCCTCGGGACCTATCAGCGTGCCGCAGGGGAACCGCAGGGGCGAGTTCATGGCCGGCCCCGAAGGAAAACCGGGTGCGCCGGGAACTCCCGAAATCCACGGCGGCGGGCCTGCGAAAGATCCCGGTAGCCAGAGCGCGGGAAAGGATTCGCCGCTCGAAGGCATCATGGTGGCCGCCGGCGCGGTGAATCCCGGCCCGGTGGCAGTCAGCGGCCCAGCGCCCCAGCCGGCACTGCCGGCCGCCAGAACGGTTTCGTCAAACCTGCTGTTGGCGGCCATGCGGCCGGTACGTGCGACCGAGATCGCGCGCCAGACGCGCCCCGGAAGCGCGTCCCCCGAGAACACGGCCAAGATTGAAGATACGGTGTTTGGTCCCAAGAAGTACTATTCGATGACGCTGAACATGCCGAACTTCACTTCCGCAGGCGGCAGTTGGATCATTCGCTTTGCGGAATTGAAGCTGAACGGCGGCCACGGCGACGTCACCGCCCCGGTGGCGACGGTGAAGGTTGACCCCGCCTATCCCGAGGAACTGCGGGAACAAGGCCGGGAGGGCGTGGTGGTGCTCTACGCCATAATCCGCGCCGACGGCAGCGTGGACGAAGTGCGCGTGTTGCGCGGCGTGAACGCCCGGCTCGATGCCAGCGCCCGCGCCGCGTTGATGAAATGGCATTTCCAGCCCGGAACCAAGGGCGGCAGCGCGGTCGATCTGGAGGCCGTGGTCCAGGTTCCTTTCAAAGCGCGAACGGGATTCTAACCATCAAAAAATAGGCGGCCTCTTTGGAAGGCCGCCTTCAAGAAGGCGGTTTCTTGCGAAACCGCCTGCAACTCGTGAAACCGGTTTAGAACGAGAGCGTCGCGCGCAACTGAACCTGACGCGGCGACGCATCCGCTCCCAGGAACGATCCGTACATGCTCGTAGGCGTGGCCACGGTGTGCAGAATCGTTCCGTAATTCGGGCTGTTCAAGTCGTTGACCGGATTATCGAAGTTGGGATGATTGAAAATGTTGAAGAACTGAGCGCCGAGGGCAACCTTGGCCGACTCCCAGTGCGGAACCTTGAAGTTTTTCATGAAGGTTGCGCTGGCGTCAAAGTAGCCGGGACCGCGCAACTGATTGCGGTGTTCGTCACCCCAAGTGGTGAGCGGCGCCGCGAAGTCGTTGACCATTCCCGGGCAAGCAGTTATGGCGGCTTGCCCGGTGCAAGTGACCGGACCCGCAGTCTGGTTGGCGAGCACATAGTTGTTCACGTAAGTTCCGTAGTTCTCTCCCGCCAGAGGGCCGCTGATTGCGCTATCAACCACGCTGTAGGGGGTTCCGGTATGCCCGAACAGCGTTCCGGAAACCGTCCAATCCGTCAGAATATTCAGAACTTTGTTCCTCTTCATCTGCGGCGTATCCCACACCCAGTTGGCGCTGGCGTAATGGCGAATGTCGTAGTCGGCATTGCCGTAATTCGCCCGCAGGTTATAGGGATTGACGGGATCCAGGGGGCTGGGGTTATCGACGAAATTGCTGCTGTACGGCAACAGACCGCCGTTGGAGATTTCGTCGATGGCGTGGCTCCAGGTGTAGTTGAATTGCACGGTCAGGCTGTGCATATGATGGGCGACACTGGCAACCAATCCATTGTAATTCGACACTGCATTGGTCTCGATTTCATTGACGGCGCCGAAATTGGGGTTGGGAGCCGAGAGCGGCAATCCGCCAAACCCGCCGGGGGCATCATAAGCGTTAACGCTGCCTGCGGAATATACCTCATGGTAGCCCCGGTTGCCGACGTATTTGACGGAGACGGTGTCCCACTTGCCGAAGGCCTTCTGAACTTCCAGGCTCCACTCTTCGTACTTGGGCGAGTGCAGAGAGCCCGCGGGTACAGTCATGCCGGGCGCCGCGAGACCGAGTTGGCCGGAGTTGAAGCTGCTCACAAACGAGGCGTTCGTAGCGGCAGCGGCGGCCGGCGCGCTCTCCAAGGGAACTCCGCCCACCACAAACTGATTGTTGAAGGGCGCATTGAATAGCTCCGCATCCGCAACCAGCGCGGGGAATTTGTCGATAAAGATGCCGTAGCCGCCGCGAACCACCAAGTTGGACTTGCGGCCAAACGGGCTGTAGGCAAAACCGAAACGCGGCTCCAGATTCAGGGCATCGAAGTTGATCAAAGCCGTGCTCTGATTCGTCAGGATCGTCTGATTGTCTGCCAAGTTGGGATTGACCTCGTTGAACGAAGTCCCGAAACGGTCAAAGCACGAAATCTGGCAGACGGGATTGGAGTTGCGCTCCGCGCGCAAGGCGAAGCTCAAGGTCAGATTGGGGCGCGCGCGCCAGGAATCCTGCGCGTACATGCCCAATCCATAAGTTGCGATCGGAACACTCATCTTGTTGCCGGAAACGAAATCCTGGATATAGAACGACGCTACTCCATTATAAAAGTCGTTGAGCGTCTCATAACCAAGCGTGCCTCCGGTCTGCGCAAACTCCATGATGTCCCAGTCACTGACGTCGTCGCGAACGAAATTGACCCCGAACTTCATGTCGTGATTGCGCCACGTACGGGAAAAGTCGTCCACGATCTGGTATTGGGTCACATTGCGCCCGTTGGGGAAGAAGTTATAGTAGCCCAGGGAATACAACGCGTTCCCCGCAAAGGAGAGCGTGAAGGGCATGGCGGACAAAGCAGCGCTGACATTGGGCACGTTAAAAATGGCCCCATAATACATGGCCGACATAGTGAACTGGTTGACCGACGAGTTTCCAAGAGTGTGGGTCTCAGCAAACTGCGCATCCCACTCGGGTTGGTTGCTGACCAGGTTGAATACCGGGCTGATGGGATCGGTATATGTAGCCTGCACGCCTAAGTCGTGCCGGACGTGGAGGTAAGCACGATCATTGGGACCAATGTTGTAGTCGAAGCGTCCCATCTGCATATTCTCGTGCGTGTGGTTTCCCACCGTGCTGGTGTACTGCTGAGCACATACCCCGGCCAGGGTTGCACTCACCGCCGAGGGCAGGCCTCCCGTGGTAGGGTCTCCACAACTGTTTGCCACCGGGGTGAGCGACCCCGTTACCGGGGCATTGTTGTAAAGGCCGAAAATCGTGTTCTTGTAAAAAGAAACCTCGCTAGGGTTCGCGCTGGCCAAATTGCCAAGAACGGCCTTTTCGAAGGCGGGGGTGGGAAGAAGCACCGTATTGCTGGTCGGCAGCGTCACGTACAGGCCCTCGGCGTTGAAGAAAATGTACGCCTTGTCTCTCTTAATCGGACCACCGATGGACCCGGCGTATTGCTGGGCCACAGAGAAGGTCTTGGGAGCACTGCTGTAGTCGTTGAACCAACTGTTGGCGTTGAGCGTATCGTCATTGTAGAAGAACTGCGCGTTGCCGTGCCACCTGTTCGTTCCCGACTTCGTAACGTAGTTCACGTTCGAGGCGGCTAAGCCTCCGTATTCCCCGAGGTAGCCGTTGTTGATCACGGTAGCTTCGCTGATGTCGTTGGCGCCCAAGGTCAAATTGGTAGCGCCCGAATTGTTCAGGTTCATGAACGGATCGTTGTCGTCCATCCCGTTCACCGTGAACAGATTCGAGGTAGCCGGCAGACCGAAGGTCGAGAAATTGCCGTAGCCCTCGCCGGTGCTCATCACCGCTCCGGGAGCCGTCTGGGCAAAGTAGGTCAGGTCATTGCCCGGATTCGGCAGATTCGCAATCTGATTCTGGGTAATACTGGTGGCGATGTTGGCATTGTCGGTCTGAATGGCCTCGCTGGCGGCCGTCACTTCCACCACCTCCGAGGCGGCTTGCACGGTCAACTGAATGTCCACGGTAACGGATGCTGCCACGGCCAGCTCCATCTTGCGAGTGGCTTCCTGGAAAGTGGCTGCCTTAACAGTTATCGTGTACTCGCCCGGAGGCAGCAGGGCAAAGCGGTAGAACCCTTTGCCGTTCGTGGTCGCGGTCGCCGTCAGACCCGTTTGGGTATTCACGACCGTAAGTTTCGCGCGCGCTACAATGGCCCCGGCCGGATCGGTAACTTGTCCGGAAATGTCACCCGAGGTCGACGACTGAGCCAATAGGTAAGGCGCGGCCGCTGCGCACACCAGCAGCAGCAGCATTGTAAGCATTACCAACCTGAGAAAACTCATAACTCCTCCCATGTGCATCTCGATTCATGTTTTCCGGGACGCTTCCTCACGGAAGTCGCCACTTTACCGTGCCGCTGCTCCCATGCTGAGCACCGGCACCAATGAGGATCAACCAAGCAAAACGGCGGGAACCAGAGAGCAGTCTACCCTGCCCTCATGTGGCTCCCTGCATGACCGCCCGTCCCCTGGCGGAACAACGCCGCGCTCCGTAAGTACTGCACCTTCAACAAGAATCCTTGGTACTTATGACCTGGTATTCCACCCTCTTGCCCCAGTTTGCAACGGCATACGACAAATCTGGCCCAAATCCCGTTGATGCCACGCACACTAAGGTTTTGTTAATTTACAGCAAGTAGGATACCGATAAATATATTGCCTTTTATTTCAACAACTTAAATAACCTCTGTTGGGCTTGATGTACCGAATTTCGGATAGTAGCCGGATAAGAATACGAAATTTCATAGACGCCGGGCGGCGTCGGTTGCCGACCGGTGGCTGACCAGAGGGCTGCAGATGCCGATAACGCCCCGCCACTGCAAGCGCAAGTTATTAAACACATGCCCCGGGGAAACTACGGAAGAAAGCCGGAAAATTTACCCGGGGGCGTGACCTCCCTCGTGGTCTGCCCCGGGGCTTGGTAACGTCCGGACAGGGGTTCTTCTCAGGTTTCTCTCGGCGTTTCTCTGCGTCCTTTGCGTTCCAATTGGTCTGCCGGCGCTACCCGGCGCTCTCCGCGCAACAACTTCGGCAAGCTCGGGTTACTATGGGGTACTCCGTGCAGACGGAGAGGTGTGTCCATGCGAAATGGAATCGGGAAATGAAGCGGGAACCCGCAATGCTCCCATCCGGCTTGGCGTTTGGCGCTTGGTGCCAGCTCCTGGCGGCGTGTCTCCTTTTCCTGCCGGCCTTCAGCCAAACCACGCCTCCGGTAACCAGCGTTATTACAGGAATAGTGAAGAGCGGCAATACGCTGCTGCCGGGGGTCACCATTCTGGCGAGCAATGCTGCCGGGCTGAAGATTGCCACCTCCACCGATGTAGACGGCAGCTTCCGGGTGCAAGTGGCAAGCGGAGGGCAGTGGAAGATCGCTGCCGAAATGGCTGGTTTCACGCCGGTCAGCCGCGAGGTCACGGTTCCGGACCTGCCCGCGGCCTTGGCGCCCATCGAACTGCAGCTCACGTTGCTCTCCCGGGCGCCGCATCCGCGCCCCCCGAGTGAAAGCGCGGCCGCCGGACAACCTGCCGCCGGACAGCGGCGGGGATATCCCGGCGCCGGTTCCGCCGCCATGTTGCAACACCTTAATGCCCTGCCGGACGACTTGTCGTTGTCCACCAACTCTGCAGATTCGCCCCTGCCGGGCATGCCGGCGCTGGCCAGCAGCGCGGACGCAGCCAATGAATCGCTGGCCATAAGCGGGCCCACCGCCAGCGCCACCGACTTTACGCGCAACCTTGACGATCTGCGCGACCGCATGCAGGAAATGCGCGCCAGCGGCCAGATGCCGCCTGATGGCGCCTTGTTACCCGGCGGCGGCATGGGCGGTCCCGGAGGAATGGGCGGGCCGGGCGGAATGGTTCTTATGGGAGGTCCGGGGGGCGGCGGCCGCGGCGGCATGGGAAGATTCAACGTGAACAAGCCGCACGGTTCTTTTTCCTATACCCTCGGAGATTCCGACTTCAACGCTTTGCCTTATTCCCTGAGCGGCGCTCCCAGTGCGCCACCCGGCTATTCGTCCAACCGCTTTAACGGCACGGTGGGCGGGCCGCTCAACATCCCCAGGGTTTATCAGGGCGGGATGAAGACCTTCTTTTTCATCAACTTCAACGTCACGCGCTCCACCACCCTTTACGATGCGTTTTCCCATGTGCCCACCCAAGCCGAGCGCGACGGCAACTTTTCCCAGACCTTGGGAGCGAATGGCCAGCCGGTGCAGATTTTCAATCCCGTCACCAATCAGCTCTTTCCCGGCAATGTGATTCCGTTAGCGCAAATCAGCCCGGCGGCCGAGGCCTTGCTGAACTTCATCCCGCTGCCGAACCAGCCGGGGCAACAGAACTTCCGCTTCTCCAGCGCTGCCGGCAACAACGTGGAGAACATCGGCGTCCGGCTGATCCACAATTTCGGTGCGCCCCAAACGGGCCGCCGTGGCGCCGGCTTCCGCTCGCGCAACAACATCAATTTCGCCTTCAATTACAGCGGCAGCGCCAGCGACCTGATGAACCCGTTTCCGGCCCTGGGTGGCAAAACGGACGCGCACGGCGAGCGGGCTCAGGTGGGATACAGTGCCAACCGCAACCGGTGGACCAACCAGTTGACGTTCACCTTCAATCAGCAACAGACCGGCACCCGCAATCAATTTACCGGGACCGAGAATGTCGCCGCCCTGGCTGGAATTACCGGGGTTTCCACCAATCCCGCGGATTGGGGCGCCCCCGGACTCTCCTTCAGCGATTTCTCCGGACTCAGCGACGTGGTTCCGCAAAACCGGCGCGATCAGGTTTATCAGGGCGCCGACACGGTCATATGGCGGCATGGCAAGCACAACGTCCGCTACGGCGGCGATTTTCGCCGCATGATTACCGATCTGCGCCAAAACAGCAATCCCAATGGCTCCTTCATCTTTACCGGCTTCGGCACCGCGCAATACGGCTCTGACGGAAAAGCGGTGCCGGGCACGGGATACGACTTTGCCGATTTCCTGCTGGGGGTGCCGCAAGAGACCACTTTGCAATACGGTCCTTACAGCTACGATTTCCGCGCTATCGGCTACGATCTGTTTACGCAGGATTCCTGGCGCGTGCGCTCGAACCTGTCGCTCGAACTGGGGCTGCGCTATGAATATGTCAGTCCCTATAGCGAGGCCCACGACCGGATTTCCAACCTGGAGGCCGCGCCCGGCTTCACTGCCGTGACGCCGGTCCAGCCCGATCAGCCCGGACCGTATTTCTTCCTGCCGGGACTCATCAAGCCCGACCGCAATAACTGGGCTCCGCGCATCGGCATTGCCTGGAAGCCGGCGGCCAAGATGGTGGTGCGCACCGGCTATGGAATCAACTACAACCTGGGCCAGTACAAGAGCATCGTCCAGAATTTGGCGTTGCAGCCGCCTTTTTCCTTTACCGAGAGCAATATTGCGGCCGCGCCCGGGCAGCTTACCCTGCAGAACGGCTTTCCCGCGCCCGCTCCCAACACGATTACCAACAACTACGGCATCGATCCCAATTACCGGCTCGGCTACGTGCAGATGTGGAACCTGAACGTGCAGTATGAGCTTTCTCCGACGCTGCTGCTCAACGTGGGCTACACGGGCAGCAAGGGCACGGCGCTGGACATGGTGCGCGCGCCCAACCGCGGGCCCGATGGACTCCTGATCTCCAATGCCCAGGCGTTCCTGTGGGAGTCGTCCCAGGGATTTTCGATCCTGCACGCCGGCAGCGCCCGGCTGCGCAAGCGCATGGCGAAGGGCGTTTCCGCCGGCGGCACTTATACGTTCGCCAAGTCCATCGACAATGCCTCGTCCATTGGGGGCAGCGCGGTTCAGGTGGCGCAGAACGATCTCGATCTCGCCGCCGAGCGCGGGCTCTCCAGTTTCGATATACGGCAGAGTTTGACCGGAGATTTCCTGTACGAATTCCCCTTTGGCACCGGCAAGCGCTGGCTCGACAGCGGCGGCGTAATCGCGCACGTTGCTGGCGACTGGAACTGGAGCGGAGACTTCACGGTTCAGAGCGGCACGCCCTGGACGGCCCAGGTGCTGGGTGCGATTAGCGACGTCAATCGCGGCACCAACGGCAGCCTGCGGGCTGATTACAACGGCGAGCCCATCGCGCTGCCTAACCCGGCGATTCAGGAGTGGTTTAACACCGCGGCTTTCTCCGTGCCGCCGCCGGGCCAGTTCGGCACCGCCGGCCGCAACACCATCATCGGGCCGGGTTTGGTCAACTTCGACATGTCGCTGAACAAGAACATTCCTATCCATGAAATGTCGAGCTTTGAAGTTCGGCTGACGGCAAACAACGTGTTCAATATGCCGCATTTCACCGCCATTGGAACCAATATCAATTCGCCGACCTTCGGCCAAGTCACTTCGGCGGGCGCCATGCGGACATTGACGGTGCAGGCGAGATATCGCTTCTAGTAGCTAGTAGCTGGTAGTTAGTAGCTAGGGATTGGGACTGGCGGTTGGTTTCAAGGATGCGATGGTATTAATGAAAAATCTGCGTGCCTCAGCGTCTATCTGCAGCAAAAAGTTTTTGTTGATTTTACTCTGTGTCTTCTGTGTCCTCTGTGGTAGAAATGCCTCCGCGCAAAAGGCGCCTGCCTCCACTCGTGTGCCGGCTCGCCTGTATACCTTCAAATCTGAGAGCGACTTGGTGCTGGTGAACGTCACCGCCCGCGACAAAAAGGGCGCACTGGTGCGCGATTTGAAGGCAGAAGATTTCACCGTTCTGGAAGACGGCAAAGTCCAGCACATTTCTTCCTTCGATCTGGAAAACTCCGAGGTCTTGTCGCAGCAGGGGCCCGATCAGCAATCCATCGCCGCGCCGGTTTATGCCAATGTGCTGACCACCAACGCCAAGCCTCCCGCCGATGCCTTGCGCGACCGCCGCGTCGTGGTGCTCTTCTTCGATTTCGAAGGCATGGAACCGGACGACGCCCAGCGGGCCATCGACTCCGCGCAGCACTTCGTCGATAAGCAGATGACTCCCGCGGACCTGGTGGCCATTGCCACGTACACCACCACTCTGCAGGTGCCGCAGGATTTCACTACCGACCGGACCGCACTGACCGCCGCCTTGAAGAAGCTGAGCGGCACAGAGGGCGAAGGCTTCGAAGCCGGTACGGCCGGCGATTCCGAGGGCCAGCCGGATACCGGCGCCGAATACACGCCCGACGACACCGAATACAACCTGTTCAACACCGACATGAAGCTGCAGGCCATAGCCTCGCTCGCGCAGGCCCTGGGCGGTTTGCAGCAGCGCAAGTCGATTTTGTATTTCAGCGGCGGTCTTACCCGGACGGGCATCGACAATCAAACCGAGTTGCGCGCCGCCATCAATGTGGCCGTGCGCGCCAACGTGGCCCTCTACTCGGTGGACATACGCGGCCTGCAAGCCCTGCCGCCCGGCGGCACCGCGCAGACGGGAAGCCTGCGCGGCGTTTCCGCATACTCCGGCGCGGCCGTGCAGAACGATCTGAATAGCAACTTCGCCTCCCAGGAAACGCTGGTCACGCTGGCCAACGATACCGGCGGAAAAGCCTTCCTGGACAGCAACGACTTCAGCCGGGCGTTCACGACGGTGCAAAAAGACAACGAGTCCTATTACGTGCTCGGCTATCGCAGCGGCAATCGCGCCCTGGACGGCCGCTACCGGCACATCACGGTGCGCGTGAACCGGCATGACTTGAAGTTGGAATACCGCGCCGGTTATTATGCGCCGCGCGATTGGACGCATTTCACGCGCGAAGACCGCGAGCAGCAGATGGAAGACGAGATGATGGCGGATCTTCCGGATACCGACTTGCCCGTCTATCTGGGCGACGCCTATTTCCGCATGGCGGACGGACGTTTCTATGTGGCCGCCTCGCTGGTGGTTCCCGGCTCGTCGATTCCGTTTACCTCCGCCGCCGACAAAGACAAGGCGACCCTCGACGTGCTCGGCGTGGTGCGCGACCAGCAAACCAAGCTGCCCGCCGGCACGGTGCGCGAGACGGTGAAAGTCGCCACCGATGCCGCGCAGCAGGTGCGGCGCAAGAACATCCAGTATGAAACCGGCTTTTTGTTGCCGGCAGGCACGTATCACCTCAAATTTGTGGTGCGTGAGAACCAGACGGACAAACTTGGCTCCTTCGAAACCGACGTAACCCTGCCCAACCTGAAGAAGGCCCCGCTGAAGATGAGTTCCGTGGTGCTGGCCAGCCAGCACGGAGCCAAGAGCAAGGCGCCCAACCCCCTGCCGGTGGTGCCCAATGTGGCGCACGTGTTTACCGGCGGCCAGCCGCTCTACCTGTACTACGAGGTTTACGAGCCCGCGGCCAAGCCCGCCTTGCGCCTGTTGACCAACATTCAGTTCTTCCGGGGAAAGGTAAAAGCGTATGAGACCCCGCTGACGGAAACCACGGAGTTGAATGCTCCCCAGCGCAAGGCTGCCACCTTCCAAATCGAAGTTCCCACCGCCGAACTGCGCCCCGGATGGTACACCTGCCAGGTGAGCGTCATCGACGATGCCGGCGGAACCTTTGCCTTCCCCCGCCTGCCCCTGGTGATCCGGGAGAAGAAGTGAAGGCGCCTTTTAATTCTCCGCAATCTGCGGGATTGCCGCCAGCAGTTGCCGGGTGTAAGGATGCGCCGGCGCGGTGACGATCTGTTCGGTGTCGCCGGTCTCCACCAGCTTGCCGCGGTACATCACGGCAATGCGCGCTGCCAGGTAGCGCACTACCGGCAGGGAATGCGAGATGAACAGGCAGGTCAGTTGAAACTCGCGCTGCAACTGCACCAGCAGGTTGACGATTTGCGCGCCCACGCTTACGTCCAGCGCCGACACCGGCTCGTCGGCCACGATAAAGCGGGGCCGCAGGGCCAACGCGCGGGCAATGCTTACGCGCTGGCGCTGTCCGCCGCTGAACTCGTGAGGATAACGTGGCAGCGCGGAATCGTCCAGGCCGACGGCGCGCAGCAGCTCGGCCACACGCCGGCGCCGCGCCGCCCGCGACTGCCGTTCGTACACCACCAGGGGCTCGGCGACAATCTGCTCCACCGTCATCCGCGGATCGAGCGAGCCGAAAGGGTCCTGCAAGATGATCTGCATATCGCGGCGCAGGCGGCGCATCTGGCGGCGGCCGGCGGCCAGCACGTCCACGCCGTCAAAGCGGACAGATCCCGAAGAAGGCTCAACAAGCCGCAGAAGCAGCCGTCCCAGCGTGCTCTTTCCCGATCCCGATTCGCCCACCAGCCCCAGCGTCTCGCCGGCGCGGATTTCGAGCGACACTCCGTCCACCGCCCGCACCTCGCTCCGCGCGGCGCCGCCCCATGCGGTTCCGCCCAGGGTGAAAATCTTGGTCAGGTTCTCGGCTTGAATCAGAGCCATGGAACTCATGCTTTCACCGCAGAGCACGCACAGAAATGTAAAATTTCAAATTTGTAATTTGCCGCGCTATGCCTTAGGTACAGCCCGCCTCTCAATTTCAAATTGCAAATTACCAATTACAAATCCACTCTTGTCCTGTGCGGTCAAGGGTTCTGGTCATCCTGCTGCCAGCAATTGCCGCACCACGAAATTCAGTATGCCTCCGTGCCGGTAGTAAAGCGCTTCCTGCGGCGTATCGACGCGCAGCGTGGCGTCGAATTCCGTGACGGCGCCGCCGGCGGCCACGGCCTTGACGCGCACCGGCGCACCCGGCTTGAACGGATCAAGCGCGCGCTTCAGGCCGGTAATTTCGTACACTTCTTCGCCCGTAAGCCCTAGGGACTCGCAATTCTTCCCTGCCGGAAACTGCAGCGGGAGAATGCCCATGCCCACCAGGTTCGACCGGTGGATGCGCTCGAAGCTTTCGGCAATCACGGCGCGCACGCCCAGCAGCCGCGGACCCTTAGCGGCCCAATCGCGCGAAGACCCGGAACCGTATTCCTTACCGGCGAGGATGACCAGCGGCACTCTTTCTGACTGGTATCTTTCCGCGGCTTCGAACACGGTCATTTGCCCGCCCGCGGGCAGGTAGCGCGTAAATCCGCCCTCGACGCCGGGAACCAACTGGTTGCGCAAGCGCACATTGGCGAAGGTTCCCCGCACCATGACTTCGTGGTTCCCGCGGCGCGAGCCATAACTGTTGAAGTCTTTCGGTTCCACGCCGTGCTGGACCAGATAGCGCCCGGCGGGCGAGTCCGGCTTGATCGAGCCGGCCGGAGAAATGTGATCGGTCGTGATGGAATCGCCCAGCTTCAACAGCACACGCGCTCCATGAATATCTTCGATCTCCGGCGGCGCGGGCGGCATGCCATCGAAATAAGGAGGATGGCGGACATAAGTCGAGTCCGGCTCCCAGGCAAAGGTCTCTCCGGCGGGCACGTTCAGCGAACGCCAGCGCTCGTCACCCTGGAAAACGCCGGCATAAGCCTGGCTGAACATTTCCGGCGACAAGGCCGCCTGCATGGCTTCCTGCAATTCCCTTTCGCTGGGCCACAGGTCTTTCAAATAGACAGGCTGCCCGTTGCGTCCGGCGCCCAACGGCTCGTGAACCGGATCGAAATCCACGCGGCCGGCCAGGGCAAAGGCCACCACCAGCGGCGGGGACATCAGATAATTGGCGCGGACTTCCGCGTTGATCCGGCCTTCAAAATTCCGGTTCCCCGAGAGCACCGCGGCCACCACCAGATCGTCCCGGTTGATGGCGGCGGAAACCTCCGGCGGCAGCGGTCCGGAATTTCCGATGCAGGTGGTGCAGCCATAGCCCACCACGTGGAAGCGCAGTTGTTCGAGATAAGGCAGTAGTCCGAGGCGCTGATAGTACTCGGTAACCACTTTGGAACCGGGCGCCAGCGAGGTTTTTACCCAGGGTGGCGGCTGCAACCCGCGCTCCACCGCTTTCTTGGCCAGCAAACCGGCGGCGATCATCACCGAAGGGTTGCTGGTGTTCGTGCAACTGGTGATGGCGGCAATCACTACGCTGCCATGATGAAGCTTAGGTTTGCCATCACCTGCGGATGGGCCTGCGGCAACGGGCCTGGGCGAAGCGGCCTGCGGACGAAGCAGCGACGGCAAGGCCGCCTGGAACGCCGCTTTAACTTGCGATAACGGCACCCGGTCCTGGGGACGCCTGGGGCCGGCAATGCTGGGCTCAACCGTGTTCAAATCCAAATGGAGCTTCGTCGAGTATTCCGCCTCCGCGGTCTTTTCGTGGTGGAACAGGCCTTGTTCCTTGCTGTACGCCTCCACCAGCGCCACCTGTTCCGCGGTGCGGCCGCTCATGCGCAGATAGCGCAGAGTTTCTTCGTCGATGGGGAAAATGCCGCAAGTTGCGCCGTACTCCGGCGACATGTTGGCAATGGTGGCGCGGTCGGCCAGCGGCAGCGCCGCCAGTCCGGGACCGTAATACTCGACGAACTTGCCCACCACGCCGTGCCGGCGCAGCATCTCGGTGATGGTGAGCACCAGATCGGTGGCGGTAGCGCCCGCGCGCAGGCTGCCGGTCAGATTCACCCCGACGACTTGCGGAATCAGCATCGAGACAGGCTGGCCCAGCATGGCCGCCTCCGCTTCAATGCCGCCCACGCCCCAGCCCAGCACCCCGAGGCCATTGATCATAGTGGTGTGCGAGTCGGTTCCGACCAGCGTATCGGGATAAGCGCTCAGCTTGCCGTTGCCGGCCTGCACGAAGACCACCCGCGCCAGGTATTCCAGGTTCACTTGGTGCACAATGCCGGTGTCCGGAGGCACGATGGCAAAATTCTTAAACGCCGTCTGGCCCCAGCGGAGAAACGCGTAACGCTCCTGATTGCGCTGGAATTCCAGCTCGGCATTGATCTGGAGCGCCTGGAGCGAGCCGAACTCGTCCACTTGCACGGAATGGTCGATCACCAATTCGGCGGGCTGCAGGGGATTGATGAGCGCCGGGTTGCCGCCGAGCTGCTTCATGGCGTCGCGCATGGCCGCCAAATCCACTACCGCGGGCACGCCGGTGAAATCCTGCAAAAGCACCCGGCTGGGCGTGAAAGCGATTTCCTGCGTGGGTGTTTGCGCCGGGCTCCACTTCGCGAGCTTGGTGATGTCGCCGGCCTTGACGGAGCGCCCGTCTTCCGTGCGCAGCAGATTTTCCAGCAGGATGCGCAAGGAAAACGGCAGGTGCGTGGTGGAAATCTTCTGCTTATCGAGCGCGTCGAGCCGGTAGATTTCGTACTGCCGCCCGCCGGCGCGCAAAACGGAACGGCTGCCGAAGGAATTCGTGGTCATGTTGCAGCTCCCTAGAACAGTCCCCCCTGCTTGTTGTGCGGCTTGATGCCGAAGTGCTCGTAAGCCAGATGGGTGGCAACGCGTCCGCGGGGCGTGCGGCCAAGAAACCCGATCTGGATCAAAAAGGGCTCGTAGATTTCTTCAATCGCGTCCGGCTCCTCCGCCAAGGCGGCGGCCAGCGTATTTAATCCCACCGGCCCGCCCTGGTATTTCTCGATGATGGCCAGCAGCAGGCGGCGGTCGGTCTCGTCAAAACCGTGGCGGTCGACTTCCAGCATCTCCAGCGCCGCCCGGGCGGTATTCTGGTCGATGTGGCCGGCGGCGCGCACCTGGGCGTAGTCGCGCACCCGGCGCAACAGGCGGTTGGCGATGCGCGGGGTGCCGCGGCAGCGGGTAGCGATTTCCCGTGCGCCCGCCTCATCGATGTCCACCTGCAAAATCTCCGCCGAGCGGCGGACGATGACCGCCAGCTCTTCGGGCGTGTAAAACTCCAGGCGCAGCACAATGCCGAAGCGGGAGCGCAAGGGCGCCGAAAGCAGGCCGGCGCGCGTGGTGGCGCCCACAAAGGTAAATGGCTTGACCTCGATGGTGTGGGTGCGGGCGGAAGGCCCCTGTCCGATGATGATGTCCAGCCTATAGTCTTCCAGCGCGGAATACAGCAGTTCTTCCAGCACCGCCTGCAAGCGGTGCACTTCGTCGATGAAGAGCACTTGTTTTTCCCGCAGGTTGGTAAGCACGGCGGTCAGGTCGCCTTTGATTTGCAACGCCGGCCCCGCGGTCTGCTGAAAACTCACCGCCAGCTCGTTGGCGATGATGTTGGCCAGCGTGGTCTTGCCCAGTCCCGGCGGGCCGTAGAGCAGCACGTGGTCGAGGGCTTCGCCGCGGGAGCGCGCCGCCTCGATGGCCACGGTCAGGTTTTCCTTGATCTTGGCTTGGCCGATGAATTCCTTCAGGCGTTGCGGGCGGAGCTTGAGTTCAAAACTGGCATCATCCTCGACGGGGCCGGCGGAGACGATGCGCTCGCGCTCGAGGCTGCCGCGCGCCTCGGGTGGCCGGGAAGGCAGCGCTTTATCGGGCATAGTCCAGGTTGGCTACTCTCATGGCCCCTCCGCTTTTCCGCTGTCTTGCCTATAATAAACATCCTGGGGTGAATTGGGCAGTTTTCGAAACGGAAAACCCCGCCACGGAAAGGCATCAGGCGGCTCATGCGGAAAGCCATTTCGACTTACGTATTTGTGAAATCGCGGCTGCACCCGGGACTGCTGGATAAGCTGGTTCAGGGGGGCGCCGAGGCCATCGAGATTTTTGCCGCCCGCGGGCATTTCGACTACACCGACCGGCAGCAGGTGCGGGAAATCGCCAACTGGTTCAAACATAGCGGCACGCCGCTGAATTCGCTGCATGCGCCGGTGCACACCGATGTGGAATGGGGACGCACCGGCACGCCGCCCATTAATCTGGTCGATCACGACAAGGGCCGCCGCGTGGCTTCCATGGAGGAAATCAAGCGCGCCCTGGAAATCGCCGAGGCCATTCCTCTCGGCTTCCTGATTCAGCACCTGGGCATCGCGGGCGAAGAGTTCGATCCGCAGAAGGCCGATTATGCCCTCAGCTCGGTGGAGCATTTGCACGCCTTCGCCAAGCCGCTCGGGGTCAAGGTGCTGCTGGAAAACATTCCCAACGAAATCGCCACCCCGGAACGGCTGCGCGAGCTGATCGCCACCCTGCACCTGAACGATCTGGGGGTGTGTTTCGATTTCGGCCACGCCCACGTGATGAGCAGCGTGGAACAGGCGCTGCCGTTGCTCAGCAAGCACATTTACTCGACCCATGTGCACGACAACGGCCAGGTGCACGACAACCATCTTTTTCCCGGGGAAGGAAACATCGACTGGAAACAGGCGATGGAACTGCTCCGCGCTGCGCCGCAGGTCCCGCCCGTGCTCCTGGAAATCGACGGCGGGAACCGCAAAGACCTCTGGACAAAATTCCCGGAGGCGTTCCGCATGCTGGAAGGATATGAGCACACCACCTGAAGCGGCAATGCCGGCGGCGCCCGCCGCCGCCATCCGCGAGATCGGCCGCTACGAGGGCCAATCCGTAACCGTTCGCGGCTGGCTGTATAACCTGCGCGAGAGCGGCAAGCTCCTGTTTCCGCAGATCCGCGACGGCAGCGGCGTGATTCAGGGCGTAGTGGCGAAGAGCCAGGTCTCGCCGGAGTTGTTCGAGACCATGAAGAACCTGACGCAGGAGTCTTCGCTCATGGTTACGGGAAAGGTGCGGGCCGATAAGCGCGCTCCCGGCGGGTACGAGCTCGACATAACCGGCGCCGCCGTGGTGCAGCGCGTGCCGGACAGCGATCCTTATCCCATCGCCCTCAAAGAGCACGGCATCGACTTCCTGATGGAAAACCGTCATTTGTGGATGCGTTCGCCGCGCCAGGCCGCCATCCTCCGCATTCGCGCCGAAATCATCAAGGCCGTGCGCGATTTCTTCGATGGCCGCGGCTTTACCCTGACCGATCCGCCCATCCTGACTCCGGCGGCCTGCGAGGGCACCACCACGCTGTTTCCGGTCGATTACTTCGAGGAGCAGGCTTACCTCACCCAGTCGGGCCAGCTTTACGTGGAAGCCACCGCCATGGCCCTGGGCAAGGTGTACTCCTTTGGCCCCACCTTCCGCGCGGAAAAGTCGAAGACGCGCCGCCACCTCACCGAGTTCTGGATGGTCGAGCCGGAAGTCGCTTACGCCACGCTCGACGATGTTATGGACCTCGCCGAGCAGTTGGTGGCCTCGGCCGTGCAACAGGTGCTGGAGCGCCGCGGCGAGGAGCTGAAGACGATCGGGCGCGATGCCGCCGCGCTGGAGCAGATCAAGACGCCCTTTCCGCGGATCAGCTACGACGAGGCGGTAAAGATGCTGCAAGCGGCGCATGCGGCGGGCAAAATCGAGAACCGCTTCGAGTGGGGCGGCGATTTTGGCTCGCCCGATGAAACCTACCTCTCGACGCAGTTCGGCCGGCCGGTGATGGTCCATCGCTATCCGGCGGCGGTCAAGGCGTTTTACATGGAACCCGACCCGCAGCGGCCCGAGGTGGCTTTGTGCGTGGACATGCTTGCTCCCGAAGGTTACGGCGAGATCATTGGCGGCGCCCAGCGCATCGGCTCGTACGAGTTGCTGCTGCAGCGCATTCACGAGCATGGCTTGCCGGAGGAAGCTTTTAAGTGGTATCTGGACCTGCGCAAGTACGGCGGCGTGCCCCACGGCGGCTTTGGCATGGGCATTGAGCGCGTGGTGGCCTGGATTTGCGGCCTGGAGCACGTGCGCGAAACCATTCCCTTCGCCCGCACGCTGCACCGGCTGTATCCTTGAAGCCGGGCGGGAACGAGAGGACACGCATTGTCTGAGATGGATCACCCTCCTCGAACCACAAATTCGCCGGTAGTGGCGGAGGGCATTGTGCCGCGCAAAATACGGGTTATCGGCGTGCCGCTCGATCTGGGACAAGCCCGCCGCGGCGTGGACATGGGGCCTTCGGCGGTGCGGGTGGCCGGTTTGGAGGCCCGCCTCGAAGCGCTGGGACACAGCGTCCAGGACGACGGCAATATCACCGTATTCCAACCGGAACAGAAAGAGGAAGGAAGCCCGAACGCCAAGTATCTGAAGGAAATTACCGCCTCTTGCGCCAAGCTGGCGGAGCTGGTGGAAAAGGCCCTCGCCGCCGGTGAAATCCCGTTGACGCTGGGTGGAGACCATTCCGTAGCGGTAGGCAGCGTCAGTGGCGCCAGCGCGTTCTACCGCAGCCGGGATCAGAAGATCGGGCTGATTTGGCTCGATGCTCACGCCGACATCAATACTCCCGAGACTTCCCCCAGCGGCAATGTGCATGGCATGCCGCTGGCCGCCCTCATGGGCCTGGGCCCGGCGGAGCTGGCCGGATTGTGCGGTTTCAGCCCCAAAGTCGCGCGCGAGAACTGCGTAGTGATCGGCGTCCGCGACATCGACGTGGTGGAGCGGGAAAACGTCCGGCGCGCGGGGATATCGGTCTTTACCATGCGCGATATCGATGAGCGCGGCATGCGCGCCATCATGGAGGAGGCCCTGCGCATTGCCGGCCGCGGCACCGCCGGCTATCACGTCTCCCTCGACATGGATTGGGTTGATCCCGAAGACGCGCCGGGCGTCGGCACTCCGGTGCGCGGCGGCGCCACCTATCGCGAGGCGCATCTGGCCATGGAAATCATCTCCGATCATGGCCGCCTGCTTAGTTTCGAGGTGGTGGAGGTGAATCCCGTTATTGACGAACACAACCGCACCGCCCTGCTCGCCGTGGAATTGACCAGCTCGATTTTCGGCAAAAAGATTTTGTGAAGGTTCCGGCCAACGGCCAACGATCCCGCAAAGCGGGACCAAAGGCCATTCTGTTTTTGCTATCCTCAAACCATGCCTAAGTTGCGAGTAGGGGTGCTGTTTGGCGGGCGCAGCGGCGAACACGAAGTTTCGCTGCTTTCGGCGGCCGCGGTAATCGAGGCCCTGGACAAGACGAAGTACGAAGTGGTTCCCATCGGCATCACCAAAGACGGCCATTGGGTGACGGCGGCGCACGCGGAGCGGCTGCTGAATGGCGGGGCGCGGGTGGCAGCGCGCGCCTTGCGGGCCGGCGATCCGGAAGCGACAGCCGCGGCGGCGGTGCTCTCGAAAGGCGAGGCCATCGTCGTGCCTCCGGTGCCCGGACACGGACTCGCGCCCTTGCAGAGCGGCGTTCCCCAGCGCCGCCTGGAAGACCGCGTGGTGGACGTGGACATCATCTTTCCCGTGCTGCACGGCACCTTCGGCGAAGACGGCACCGTGCAGGGCCTGCTGGAACTGGCCGACCTTGCTTACGTGGGCGCGGGCGTGCTGGGCTCCTCGGCCGGCATGGACAAGGACGTCATGAAGCGGCTTTTCCGCGCGGCCGGTTTGCCCATCGTGAAGCACGTAACCGTGCTGCGCAACGACTGGGAACAACACCGGCGCCAGGTGCAGAAGCGGGTGGAAGCGGCGCTGCCCTATCCGGTATTCGTAAAACCGGCGAACCTGGGAAGCTCAGTGGGCATAAGCAAAGCACACGATGCCGGCGGGCTGGCCTCGGCCCTGGACGAAGCCGCCAAGTATGACCGCAAGATCGTCGTGGAACAAGCGGTTGGCGGGAAGAAAGCCAAGGCGCGCGAACTGGAATGCGCGGTCCTGGGCAACGATAATCCCCAGGCTTCGGTGGCCGGCGAAGTGATACCGGTAAGAGAGTTCTACGACTACGAGGCCAAATACCTGGAAGAAGGTTCCAAGCTGGTGATTCCCGCCAAACTGACGCGGGCGCAAAGCCGTCAGGTGCGGGAGCTGGCGGTGCGCGCCTTTCAGGCCGTGGACTGCGCCGGCCTGGGCCGCGTCGATTTCCTGATGGACCCGCGGACCGGCAAGGTATTCATAAACGAAATCAATACCATGCCGGGCTTCACTTCCATCTCCATGTATCCGAAATTATGGGCCGCCACCGGCGTTCCCTATAGCGAACTGCTCGACCGCTTGATTCAACTCGGACTCGAACGCCATCAGGACAAACTGCAGAACCGGTACACCAGAACGTAGCCGCAGGCTGTTCTATTGCAGGTTGGGCGGCACCGCGTAGCCCTTTTCGCGCAAGCGGGCAAGAATGCGGCCCAGGATTTTGTCGCCCCATTTTTGTCCGGCGGCCAGGGTTTCCTGTTGAATGGCAGGCGTTTCGCGGATGATTTTTTGTCCCGTGGGCGATTCGTAGAAGTGGAGCAAATCGCGGATTTCCTGCTGCGTAAAATGTTTGGCCCAGATTTGATAGGTGAGTTCCATCATGTCGTCGTCGCGCACTTCGGCGCGCAGGTCTTGCCAAACCTGTTCCGGAACTTGCGGCATGGACTCTTTCAAGGAAGCCACCATCTGGCCGTAGGCCTGGCCTGCTCCCTTGGCAGCGCCCGTAAGCCGCAGCAGGGTCATGATGTCGGCGCGCTTGGCGGCATCGCCGTTCTGCGCCCAGGCGCATGGCCCGGCGCTCAGCAGCAGAGCGATCAAAAGAAGATAGCCTTTCACTCTCATGGGATCCCCCATCAGCGAAAGGGTATCACGGCAGAATAGAGACAGGCTCGAAAGCTCGAGGTCTTATTCCTTCTCCGGCTCCTCCAGTTCGACGATATCGCCCAACTGGGCCGGCTCCAGAGAGAAAGTAATCATGGCCGTGGCGGTGCCGGGATGGGTGCTGAGCACGAGCGCCTCGCCCAGCACGCGGCGCGGCAATTCCTTCAGCTCGTTCTTGGGCATCTGGGGGGCATGCTGCTGGGTGTCGTCAATCATGCTGGCTTCAAAGGTCGCAGCATCGGTCTGTTCCAGTGAGGAGGGCCGGTAATCGCGCACAATGCGCAGATAATCACCCGGCTTGATGCCTTGCCGCTCGCCCGCGGTGACGTAGATTTTTTGGCCGGCGCTCAAATAGGACATGAAGTCCCGCGCCGCTACGATCTTTCCGCTTACCTTGGCGGCTGCCGCCGGAAACAGCCCGAGGCGGGAACGTTCCCGGTAAGCCACCGGCTGCTTAGCCACGAACGGGACTACCAGGTCGCCGGGCAGCGCTTCTTCGCAGGCAAACTCCAGCTCGCCCACGGCGGTACCCGTGCCCCGGATTTCTTTGACCACCAGGTAGCCGATATCGCGGTACACCTTTCCCGTCTTGGCCAGCAGATTGCCGGCTGCCGGAAATGGAGAATAGTGGTTGAAATCCGCCACCTCGCGCACCACGCTCAGCCGGGTCCCCGGGATGTAGCCGCCGCCCCGCAAAAAGACGTAGCTGTGCTCCGTATACCGCGACTGCAGTGGAGTTTCCAGGCCGGCGCCGATAAAGTGGTTGCGGGGCAAGGCCTGGGAAGAGACGAATCCGGCACAGTACAAGTCGGATTTGGTCAGCGGAACGTCACGCTCGCTAATCGTGGCGGACAGGCGGGTGGGAACCGGGAGGGCCGGCGAAGCCGCCCCCGGGGGTTGCTGGCTGAAGCCGGTGGCTGCCGCCAACAGCACGACGACCAACATTACACGTTTCACGCTACCTCCTCTGCCGCTACCCCAAGCGCGGGACAAGAGTCCCCTGCAGCGTACCCTAGCAACCCGTTCTAACCTGGTCAAGGTAAAGCTGTTAACTGGCATGGTACGAAAGTACAATTCCGTTGGCATCTGGCGGAGAAATCTGTTATTGCATCTGGGATAGTGCGTCCGTGATGATGCCGCCTGCTATGCATAGAGCCGCTGCCATTTCCTACGTGCCGCGGGTGCTCCCGTTGCGCCTGCCGCGGGTATGTGTTTCGCTATTCGGCGCGGATGCCGGCGAGCTGCTGACCAAGGCGGAAGCGGTGGTCCGCGACGATCCTTTCATCGAATTCCGCCTCGATTACTTGAAGCAGCCGGCAACCGCACTGCCTAAGGTCCGTGACTTCATACAGATGCATCCGGGTTGCATCCTGATCGGCACCTGCCGGCGTCCGCCGGGGGGTGGCCAGTTCCGCGGATCGGTGGCTGCCGAAGTCGAGATTCTGCTCAAGGCGGCTGCGGCCGGGTTCCAACTGGTCGATGTGGAGCTGGAAAGCGCCCAGGTAATGCGCGCGCCGGCTTTAAATAAACTCCGCGCGCAGGCCGGCATAGTGCTTTCGGCCCACGATTTTCGCGCCACCCGGAAGCTGGAAGACACCTTCCGCGCCATGCAGGCGTTTCCTGCCGACTATTACAAAATCGTCACTACCGCCACCAAGCTGCACGACAACGTGACGATGATGAAATTTCTGGAGGCCAAGAGCGAGACGCACACCGTGGTCGGCCTGTGCATGGGAGATCAAGGCGTTGCCAGCCGCCTGCTGGGATTGCGGGCGGGCAGCGCATTTACGTTTGCCGCGGCTTTTCCCGGCGAAGAAACCGCTCCCGGCCAAGTCGCGGCGCGGACCTTGCGCGACACTTACCGCATCGATCAGCTTGACGCGGCCACTCGGGTCTACGGCGTGGCCGGCGACCCGGTAGCGCACTCGCTCTCTCCCTTGATGATGAATACCGCCTTCCGCCGCGAGAACATCAACGCGGTGTATCTGGCGCTGCACGCCAAGTCTCTGGACGACTTGCTGGCCTGTGTCCGCGATATTCCGATTTCCGGCCTGAGCATTACCATGCCTCACAAGGAAGCCATCGTGCGGTACCTGGATAATACCGATGAGCTCACCCGGAAGACGGGCGCGTGCAACACCGTGGTGCGGGCGCAGGATGGGCGGCTGTTTGGCTTCAATACCGACGTGGCGGGCGTGGTGAGCCCGCTGGCCCAGCGCCTGCCGCTGGAACATGCCAAAGTGCTGGTAATCGGCGCCGGCGGGGCCGCCCGCGCCGCCGTTTTCGGGCTGCAAGCCCAAGGCGCCGACATATTTATTATCAACCGCACTCCCGCCACCGCGCAGAAACTGGCGCGGCAGGCCAAGGCCAAGTACCTGCAGCGCACCGCGCTGAAGAAGTATTCGTTCGACGTCATCATTAATGCCACCCCGGTGGGCATGGATTCCAACCAGTCGCCGCTGAGCGAAAAAGAAATCCGGGCGCGCTTTGTGCTCGATATGGTCTATACCAGCCAGGACACCGCCTTTACCCGGGCGGCGCGCAATACGGGCGCGGCCGTAATTCCCGGCGCCGAAATGTTTGCCCATCAGGGCGCCCGCCAATTCGAAATCTGGACGGGCAAGCCGGCGCCGGAACAGGAAATGCTGAACGTGGTGAGCGTGGCGCTGGCAGCGCGGGCCGCCAGCAACGGTTCGAGTCAGGCGGGCCCGCGCCCCGGCCGCAGCGGCGGCAAATAAGGCGGAGAATATTCCACGTTAACCCGCAAATGGTCCCGCAAGGCGGGAGCAATTGGCTATTGGCGCAAAGGCCCGTTCCAGGTTCCAGCCGAAGACCGAAGGCCGTCTGGCTTATCGCTTGGTGCCTGTTGTTTGGCGCTTGCTGCTTGGCGGCTACCGCTGTCCCGCTCTGCGGGACGGCGGGTCCTGCTCCGGCCCCTCTTGCCCACCGCGCAGCGAAGAAATACTCTTCTGGCTGACGGCTGATTGCTGACCGCTGAAAGCTCCTCGCTTTGTACTATTTCGTTAGTAGCGCAGTAGTCACTTGCATACCCGGACACCTGAGCACATACTTGGGCCGTCTATAGGTTTTCCCCAATAGCTGTAACGTTGAGGACGATAGGTGCGGCATTAGGTTTTGGACGCCGTACCCCTCCTCGGCGGGGCCCATGATTTGCGGGATAGCCCCTACAGGCAGACTGGAGCTTCACCATGCATCGAAGCCTTATTCACTGTCCCTTCGCGGAAGTATCTTCCTTCGGCGAACGCTTTTCTCGAAAGCTCATCCTTGTTATTGCGTCCGTGGTGGCGGTAGCGGTTGTGTTCGCGGTGCTGCCGGCAGCAGCGCAAACGCCGGCGGTAACGCTGGCCTCCGGCGCTACGTCGCCGGTCAGCTTCCCGGCGACGGCGGTGAATTCCGCGGCAGCGGCGCAGAATGTGTTGCTTTCCATCAATGCCAATCTGACGATCAGCGGCATTACCGTGGCTGCGTCGCAGGGCGGAGTGCAGGAATTCGTGGTGGGCGCGGTGCCGGATTGCGCGGTGGATGGCGTGACGGTGATCTCCGCGGGGGCAACCTGCACGGTGCCGGTCACCTTCCAGCCCGGCTATCCGGGAGTGCGGCAGCAGCCGCTGGTGGTGCAGACCAGTCTGAGCAACTTCCAGTTTGGCCTGGAGGGCATAGGCCAGGGAGCGCAGGTAGCCTTTGTGCCGGGCTTGATCAGCACCGTGGCCGGCGTCCCCCTTTCGCAGGGGTGGTCATACCTCGGGGATGGAGTGCCGGCAACCACGGCGTATCTGAGTTCCCCGAGCAACGTTGCCCTTGATGCCACCGGTGACCTTTATTTCGCGGACACGGGAAATAACGCGATCCGGGAAGTGGCCGCAGGAACGGGAATCATTACCACCATGGCCGGAAACGGAGCGTGCGACTATACCGGCGATGGCGGACCGGCGACTGCCGCAGCAATGTGCTATCCCATGGGCCTGGCGCTGGACGCGGCGGGAAATCTGTACATTGCCGATTCTTCCAACAACGCGATCCGGGAAGTCACTGCCACCACCGGCGTAATTAGCACCGTGGCCGGCGCCGGTCCCGACGCGTGCGCCTATGTCGGCGACGGTGGACCCGCCACCATCGCACTACTGTGTGGCCCCGCGGGCGTCGCCCTGGACGCGGCCGGGAATCTCTACATCGCGGATTCCCTCAATAACGCAATTCGGGAGGTAAGCGCCGGCGTGATTACCACCGTGGTTGGCGATGGCACGGGGAATTGTGCCTATCTCGGGGACTCGGGTCCGGCCACCGGCGGGGAATTGTGCAATCCTGAAGGCCTCGCCCTCGACACGGCCGGAAACCTTTACATTGCAGATAATATTAACCGCCTGGTGCGCGAAGTGGATGCCCAGTCGGGCAACATCTTCACCGTGGCAGGGACGGTGACCGCCGGCCCGAGCGGGGTTGCAGGACCTGCTACCAGCGTCTGGCTCCCTGATCCGACTGGGGTGGCCGTGGACGCCGCCGCTAATTTGTACATTGCGGATTTTATGAGTAACGTAGTCTCGAAGGTGGATGCCGCAACCAATTGGCTGGCGCCCGTGGCCGGCACTGGAGCTGCGGGATATTTGGGAGACGGGCTGCCGGCAACCGGCACCTGGCTGAATAATCCCGCAGGGGTAGCGGTGGACGCCGCCGGCAATTTGTATATTGCCGATCAGAGCAATGACCTTATTCGGGAAGTGAGTGCCGGCGGCATCGCTCTATTTTCCCTCCCCAGCCCGGATCCGCAAACCCTTGCCTTATCCAATACCGGCAACCTGCCGCTGGATATTTCCGCCTTGACCGCCAGTTCGAATTTCCTGGTGGACAACACCACGTGTTCGCTCTCTGCGCCGCTGGCGGCCGGCGATTCCTGCGCGGCGTCGGTGGACTACACGCCGGGAGGCGCCACCGGCACGCTTACGGTGACGGATGATGCGCTCAACGTAAGCGGCGCCACGCAGCAGGCGCAACTTGCCGTCCAGGCTGCCATGCCCAGCTTCTCGCCTTCTCCGGGCGCTTATGGCAGCGCCAAGCCAGTAGTGACGATGTCGGATGCGACTCCGGGCGCCGTGATCTACTACACCACCGACGGAAGCACGCCGACTGCCGCCTCCACCCCGTACACGGCGCCGCTCACGTTGAGCAGGTCCACCTTGCTCACAGCCATCGCCGTGGCCCCCGGCTATATGCAGAGTACGCCGTTAGCGGGCTGGTATTTCGTCGAGGTTGTTCAGCCGCCGACCTTCGTCCCGCCGCCGGGCTCGTACAATAGCATCGAAATCGTCGCTATTCGCGGTGCGGGCATCATCTACTACACCACCGACGGAAGCACTCCGACCACGGCATCTACCCGGTACACCGGCCCCATTACCCTCACCTCAACCACCACGCTGCAAGCCATTGTCGTCAAGAGCCCCACCTTGCAGAGTTACGTAGCCGGGGGAACTTATACTTTGACCAACAACGGCCCCATCTCCTGCATAGCTACCGACTCCAGCGGCAACGACGTAACGCTTTCGACCAGTTCGTCCTCGCCCACTCCCGTGATCTACGGACAGACGGTTAACCTCGTCTGTTTGCCCACCGGATTGCTGTACGTACCCTACGGAGGATTTTGGGTCCCAGCCAACACCCCGGACAACTCCGCCGGCTCCCTGACCATCACGAAGGGCACTGGAACAGACCGGATCAAGTTAGAGCAGGAGGATTACCGCCACCGGGTGGTGCAGAGCGCCATCTACTACTTCCAGAACGAGCCTTACCCCGTGACGTACACGGCGCAGAGCTATACGTACTATTACGGCGTTCCGGGGCAGGCGGCGCCAACCTTTACCCGGAGCGTACCCTTGGTGGGCAACGACGTAATCCTCGTGTCGGCGGAAATGTGGAATCCCAACACCAATAGGCTATTGAATGTTGGCAGTGATCCGTTGACGGAAGCCCTGACCGGAACGCAATCGGGATACCTGGTAAAGTTGAAGGCCCTGACGAACAGGAACTACGCCATAACGCTAAACTCCGCGCCGCTGACCTTTGCCGCGAACAACGCCGGCGGTGTCTATACCGTGACCCCGCCCACGACCACTGTCTTTGGCCCGTATTTGCTGGGCACAAGATCGAGATCGCTAAAAGCCCCTGTGTTTACCTTCACCAGCTTGAGCGGCGCTGAGGTAACCTGGTCGCTAAGCGGCACGGATACCAGCAATAATTTCACGTTAGGCCCGAACTGCACCACCTATCGCGGCACGAAGGACAGATGCACCATCTCGGTCGCGTTCAATCCGCAATCGGTGGGCGCTTTTACCGACACCATAACGGTCACGGCCAAGGATGCCAGTACCGGGGCGGCCATCAATACCGGCGCCGGTTCGACTACCCTTACCGGCTATACGTACGGCAGCTTCACTACGGATGCCGCAACCTATTCTGTGGCGCGGGGCGGCTCCACTAACATCACGATTACCAACAACAGCGGTTTCGCCCTAACCGCCAGCGGAATGCTGGCGGGAACCGGCCTTTCCCTGACCAGCACGAGCTGCACGGCGGGCACGGCGAGTCCCGGCAATACCTGCCAGTTGACGGTTCAGTACACGGGGTATCTCCGCCCCGGGTCGAAGATTGGCATGGTAGACATTTACGGCGGCATTAATCCTACGGGCGGAGGAGCAATCTCGCTCGGCAGCAAGGTGGTAACTATTTTCGTTCAGTACCCGCCGGATTAGCGGCGCCGCGCTCCTCTAAGGGATGGCATCACGCCAGGCCCAGCCAAGAGGATGGGCCTGGCGTTTTTGCTTTGTGCCGCAAGGCGTTTTACGTTTCACGTTTTCCGTTTCACGAAAAAGCAGCAAGCATCAGGCACCGGGCCACAAGGCGGGAGAATGTTCCTGGTCCGCGCCGTACCGGGCCGGCGCCAGCGCCTGCCCCGGCCCACCGTGGGTCCCGCTCCTCGAAATCTGGGGCCTTGCCGAGGGGCCGCTTGCCGGCACCAAGGTGCTCAAGGGCAGCAAGGTGCTCAACATCGTCATCAGTGGCAGACAAGCACCAAGAACCGGGCATTGGGCGGCAAGCGCCCGGCGACAGCCAGCAAGCCCTTCAGCCGTCTCGGGTTATCGTATCGTTTTATACAACAAAACATATCGTTATGATTGAGCACCAAGATGCTCAAGAAATCAAGGTACTCAACCTTCGCATTTGCACCGTCCCCGGTCCCCGGTCCCCCGTCCCCGGCATCCGGTAAACCGGGACAGGCACCGGGGCAGGCCCCCCCCGGGCGGACCCCTCGCCAGCAGCAAGATGCTCAAGGGCAGCAAGGTGCTCAACATCGTCATCAGTGGCAGTCCAGTCGTCGGACTTTGGTCGTCGGTCGTCGGCCAGCACAACACCGAGCGCCGGGGCAGGCCCGCGCCGGCGGACAGATCCCCCAAATTTTCAAAGAACCGTCATGCCGGCTCCCCTGGGGGAGCCGCAGGCACTCCTACGTGCGCCTGGCTGCCGGTCGCATGGCTGCCGAGCGCTGCCATATATCGTTATATAACGATATGTAGTCGATTGCAAAAGAAAAATGGCGTTTGGGGCGTGGGTTTCGGCAGGCCATTTCTCTTGAAATGAAGCGCCGGTTCGTTCACACTCTACTAGCCAACGGCAAGGAAGACAAAGAACTTGACCACGTGGCCGCCGGCGCTACCCCTTCGCGGCGAGCGCCGCCACCGTTTCTTTGAAGACCCGGCCGCGGTGTTCGTAGCTCTGGAACTGGTCAAAACTGGCGCAGGCCGGGGCCAGCAACACGATATCGCCGGCCGCCGCGTTCCCGGCGGCGAGAGCAACCGCGTTTTCCAGCGTGCCGGCGCTGATCACTTCGACCGCGCCCCGGATGTCTTCCGCAATCATCTCCGCGGCGGCGCCGATGGTGTAAGCGCGTTTGGCCCGCTGCTTCAGCAACTCCCGCAGCGGCGTGTACGGGCTGCCCTTATGTTTGCCGCCGAGGATGACGTGAAGATTGCCGGGAAACGCTTCCAGCGCTTTCACCGCCGCATCCACGTTGGTGGCTTTGGAGTCGTTGTAGTATTCCACGCCATTCACGGCCGCCACGAATTCCAGGCGGTGCTCGACGGCCTTGAATTCCCGCACCGCCCGCCGAATGCTCTCCGGCGCGCATCCGGCAATCATGCCCACACACACCGCCGCCAGCACATTCTCGACGTTATGCACGCCTTTCAGGCCGATGTCGGCGAGGGAGAGCACCGGCTGATCGCCCTCCGGGCCGCGCCAGTAGATGCCGCCGCCGCGCACAAACGCGCCCGCTTCCGGTTCGCGCGTCCGGCTGAACCAGCAGAGCTGCGCTCTGGTCAGCGCGGCCATGCGCCGGCAGGCGGGATCGCCGGCGTTCAGGACCGCATAGCCGCCGGGGACCTGGTTCTCGAAGATGCGCGCCTTCGCCGCCAGGTAGGCCTCGAAGTTGCCGTGCCGGTCGAGATGGTCGGGAGTAACGTTCAGCATCACGGCAATGGCCGGGCGGAAGCGCTGGATGGTTTCAAGCTGGAAACTGGAGATCTCCAGGACGTGGTAAGTGTCGCTGGTCCCGCCCGGGACGAGTGAAATCGCCGGCGTGCCGATGTTGCCGCCCACCTGCACCTTCTTGCCGCCGCCGCTAAGCACCGCGCCGGTGAGGGCGGTAGTCGTGGTCTTGCCGTTCGAGCCGGTGATGGCGACGATTTTCCCCGGGAGAAAACGGGAAGCCAGCTCGATTTCGCCGATAACTTCGATGCCGCGCGCGCGCGCCTGCTCCAGCGGCGGCGCGTCCGCGGGGACGCCGGGACTGACCACAATCAAGTCCTGTGCCGCAAAGGCGGCTGCGCCGTGGCCGCCGGTCTCGACGGCAATTCCCCGGCCGCGCAGCGCCTCAATTTCCTGCGCCAGCTCAGCCTCGCTCTTCGTATCGGAGACGGTGACGCGCGCGCCTCGCTCGTTCAGGAACAAAGCCGCAGCCACGCCGGACTTGCCCATTCCGGCCACCAGGACCCGCTTGCCCTTGATGTCAAACGGTGGAATCATGCCGCCTTCACTGTGTCACGAATCCCAGTTCCTTCAGCGCTGCGCCCGCCCCCGCCAGGTGCTCGGGATTCATTTCCGAGTAATTGCGCGAGAGGACCACGCCATCCGCTCCGCCCTGGAAAGCCGCGATTACCGCCTGCTTCACGCCCTCGGCGGTGCAGGCGCCCGCCCCGGGCGCCACCGGGACGTCAACATCGATTCCCGGCCACACCGAGACGCCGCGCGCCTTCACGTCGCCCACCGCGCGCCGGGTCTCGCGCTTCACATAGTCGGCCGAGAGGCCCGCGGCGGCGACTTTATCGTACGGCGCTTCCTGGTAATCCAGGAACCGGTAAAGCACTTCCAGCGCCTGGGCCGGCGGCAGGTCGCCGAAAACATTGCCGCACACGCTATCGGTGAACGAGCGGATGCGTTCGCCGGCAGCGTGGTTGTAGAGCACCGGCTTGATGTAATCGGAAAATTCGGCGTAGCGCCCATAGTCCATCTCCGCGCGGTGAAAGGGACTGAAGGAGACGTTGTGCCAGATATGCCAACCCACCGGCAACTGCGGTTTGATCGACTTCACCAGCTTGTAAATGCGGACCTGCAAATCTTCCCGGCTGCTCTCCCACATGTTCTCCCAGGCCAGAAGCTCGGGATACTTCAGCAGCAGCCGGAAGAAGGTCACAAAATAGCCGTCGCCCGGCCGCCGGCCGGCGCGGCCGGCGCGCACGAACTGCTCCAGCGCCAGGAACCCCTGGCGCGCGCGCTCGGGATCGATGCCCGCGTCCTTCGCGCGCCGGCAGCAATACTCGCAGAAGCACGTCGCGGCGCCGGGATCAGCCTTGGCCCCGTGGGCGAACGCGCCGAGCGCATTGAAGAAGCCGCCCTGCCGCTCCGAGGACCACATGACGCCGTCGATCTCGTAGGAGCGCGTGTAGTCTTCGATCAAGCCGAGCACGAATCCCAAATACAGAGGATGGTTGTAACACGGGCCGGCCGGATGCGAGAGCGCCCGGCGGCCGTGGAAGTCTACTTCATAGAGCGGCTCCCAGCTCGCCGAAGGCGCATGATCGTGGTCCTCCAGCACCCAGGCGAAGGTCTTCATGCCATGCTTCCGGGCGGCGGGAAGGATGCGGGCCAGCACGTCCAAGTCGCCGAAATCCGGCGCCCGCATGTCGCCGTACGGCAGCGAGGTTTTGCCGTAATACTGCATGTGCGGAAGGGCGAAGTTGCCGCCGCGAAAGCCCTCGGCGGGCATTCCCGCGGTGACGTGCGCGTAAGTGTAAATGAAGGGAAACAGCGCATTGACGCCGGCGCGCCGGCGCAGATCGCCGAACAATGCGTCCAAATCCCCGCGCGCCAGCGGCGGCAGGCCCATTTGAATGCCGATGGTGGGAGCGGGCCGCGCCGCCTCCTCGGCCATGGCCCCAGCCAGCGGCCGCTCCGCCAGCGCCGCCGCGCCCACTACCGCGGCTGCTTTCAGCAGCTCGCGGCGCGTCATCGTCCGGGAATCATTTGCCATTGCGTCCTCCGCCTGCTGGAAATAAGCGTTCGCCAAGCCCGCGGCATTCGGCCGCGGCTTCACCGCAATTTCAGCGTGGTCAGGGCAAACAGGGCAAACACCAGCGAGGCAATCCAAAAGCGCACAATCACTTTGGATTCCGACCAGCCCAGCAACTCGAAATGGTGGTGCAGCGGCGCCATCTTGAAGATGCGTTTGCGGCGCAGCTTATACGATCCGACCTGGAGAATCACGGAAAGGGCTTCGATTACGAACACTCCGCCGATGAAGGGCAACAACAGTTCCTGCTTGATAATGACGGCCACCGTGCCGATGGCGCCGCCCAGCGCCAGCGAACCGACGTCGCCCATAAAGACCTCGGCGGGATGCGCGTTATACCAGAGGAAGCCGATGCTGGCCCCCACCATGGCGCCGCAGAAGACGGCCAGCTCTCCCACCTGGGGCATGCGCTGAAGTCCCAGGTAGTCGGCAAACTGCGCGTGGCCGCTGACGTAGGTGAGCACGGTGAGCGCGCCGGCGGCGATGATGGTGCAGCCGATCGCCAGGCCGTCCAGTCCGTCGGTCAGATTCACCGCGTTGCTGGAAAACGCAATCACCAGGGCGACAAAGCAGAGAAACGGCAGGAAGGCGATGGGCCACAGATAGCCGGGATGCAGCAGGCCCCGGAACACCAGGTCAGGGTGCAGGCGCTTCAGGAAGGGCACAATCAGTTTGGTGGAATACAGCCCGTTGGCCTGCATCAGCAGCAGGCTGACCCCAACCATCATCCCGGCCAGCAATTGAAATCCGAGCTTGGTGCGGCCGGTGAGCCCCAGGCTGCGCCGGTGCACCACCTTCGTATAGTCATCGGCAAACCCGATGGAAGCGAAAGCCACGGTGGAGAGCAACGCAATCCAGACGAAACGGTTGCTCAGATCGGCCCATAATAAGGTGGGCACGACAATGGCGATGGCGATCAGCACGCCCCCCATGGTCGGGGTCCCGGCCTTCTCCTGGTGGGCCTTGGGCCCTTCCTCGCGGATGACTTGACGAATCTGAAATTCCTGCAGTTGATGCACCACGAAAGGGCCCACAATCAGGCCGGTGAACAATGCCGTCAGGCTGGCAAACGCCGTGCGAAAGGTCAGATAACGAAAAATGTTGAACGGACGAAAATAGTGGTAAAGCTGTCCGTAAAGCAACCAATAGAGCATGGGACAAGTTTACATTCGAGAAACGTCCCCCGTCTCCGGTCCCCCGTCTCTGGTCCCCCGTCACCCGGGTTATTCCGCCCCTATCGGTGCGGATCGGAGGCAGAGATTCGGTTTGGGCTGTCTGGCTTAGCCTGCGCCGCTGTTCGCCAGACCTCCAGCGCTTTCTCCAACTGCACGCCGCGGGATGCCTTGAGCAAGACCACGTCGCCGGGCCGCACTTCCCGCGCCAACCAATCTCCCGCAGCTTCGGGCGATTCGACAAATTCCGCGGCCACGCGCTTTGCCGCCTGATCTGCGCTGCGCGCCCCTTCCACGATGAACCGGGCCAGTCCGCGCACGCCGAGAAGACGGTCGATGCCGCGTTCCGCCAAATACCGCCCGCAGCGCCGGTGCAGGTCCTCGCCCGCCGGGCCCAACTCGAGCATTTCACCGGCGACCACGATGCGCCGGCCTCCGGCGCCCGGAGTCACCGCCGCCACCGCGTCCACCATAGCCTCGAGCGCCCGGGGATTGGAGTTGTAACAGTCGTTGATTACGGTGGCGCCGTCGATCTCGAGGACCTGGCCCCGCTGGCCGGCGGCGCTAAGGGTGGCCAGCGCCCCCGCCGCCGCTTCCGGAGGGACTTCGCATTGCAGCGCTCCCGCCACCGCGGCCAGCGCGTTATAGATGTTGTGGCGGCCCAGCAGCGGCACTACGGCGGGGTAATGGCCGCCGGCAATCACGAGGTTGAAGCGCGTCCCCAAAAGCCCGCGTTCCTCGATGCGCTCGGCGCGCACATCGGCGGGATTCCGCAGCCCGAAGGTAACCACGCGGCCCTTAAAATCCCGGCCGAACCGGGAAACGTATTCGTCATCGGCATTGAGGACGGCCGTAGCCGCGGGGGCAAGCCCGTCGATGAGCTCACGCTTGGCGCGGGCAATTTCCGCCACCGACCGGAAAAAACCGAGATGCACGGGCGCGACGTTGGTGACCACTCCCAGATCGGGGGCCGCCAATTTCGTGAGCAGGGCAATTTCGCCGGCATGCGACATGCCCAGTTCCATGACCGCGATGCCGTCCTCGGGTTGCAGCCGCAAAAGTTGCAGCGGCAGGCCGAAATGGTTATTGAGGTTGCCTTCCGCTTTCAGCACGCGATGACGGGTGGCCAGAAGCCGGGCCAAAATCTCCTTGGTGGTGGTCTTGCCGGCCGAGCCGGTCACCGCGATTAACGTTTTGCCCCAGAGGCGGCGCACCTGGGCTGCCAGGGTCTGCAACGCCGCCAGCGGCTCCTCCACCAGCAGCAGGCGGCCGCTCTCCAACCGCTCGGGATGGACCTGGGCCGCTTTCACCACCGCCGCCACCGCTCCGCGCTGCAGAGCGCCGGCGACGAAATCGTGGCCGTCGAATCTTTCGCCGCGAACCGCAAAGAACAATTCCCCGGGCGAGATCGTGCGGGAATCGATCGAATAGCCGGCGGCCGGCAAGGCGGGATCGAAGCTGCCTGCGGCGCTCATGAAGCCGGCCGCCTGGCCGAGAGTCAATTTCATAAATCCGCTTCCTTGCCCGGTTCCGCCACGGCCGGATTCAAGCCGTAACCCAACTGAGCGAGGACTTCGCGCGCCACGGCGGCGTCGTTGAACGGCACGGCGCCCTCGCGGCCGATCTGCTGCTGCTCATGGCCTTTGCCGGCCAGCAGCACAATATCGCCGGGGCGGGCTTCATTCAGCGCCAGAACGATAGCTTTGCCGCGGTCGGGCTCCAGGGAGTAACGCACGCCGGTGCGCTGCAAACCCGGCAAGGCGTCATTCATGATGGCCAGGGGATCTTCATTCCGCGGATTGTCGCTGGTCAGCACCACGAAATCGCTTCCCTTCCCCGCGGCCTCGCCCATCAACGGGCGCTTGCTGCGGTCGCGGTTGCCGCCACACCCGAAGAGCGTAATCACCCGGCCCTTGTTGCGGGAGACAAATTCGCGGGCGAGCGCGGTGAGGTTGCGCAAGGCATCGTCGGTGTGGGCATAATCGACCACCAACGTGAACGGCTGTCCCATATCGATTTTTTCGAAGCGCCCAGGCACGCGGCTGAGGGCCGCCACTCCCTGGACAATCTGCGGTCCGCTGCAGTTGCGGGCATAGGCGGCAGCGGCGGCGGCCAGAATGTTGTACACGTTGAACCGGCCGGCCAACGGAGACCAGATTGGCCACTTGGCTTCGGGGCCCGCCAGGTCAAAACGCGTGCCGCTCTGGCCAAGGACGATCTTTTCCGCGTGGAAATCGCCTTTTTCCAGCCCGTAGCCAAGCACCTCCGACTTGCCTTTGCTGAATTGGGCCAGCTCCCGGCCGTACTCGTCGTCGAGATTCACCACGGCGAAAGGCGGAGGCCCGGCGCCGCATCCGGAGAACAGGACGCGCTTGGCGGCGAAGTACTCTTCGAAAGAGCCGTGGTAGTCCAGATGGTCGCGCGTGAGGTTGGTAAACACGGCAACCTGAAACGGCAGACCGAAGACGCGTTCCTGCGCCAGAGCGTGGGAGGAGACTTCCATCACCGCTTCGGTGGCGCCCGCGCGCACGCCTTCGGAAAACATGCGCTCCAGCTCGAGCGCTTCCGGCGTAGTATGCGGCGCCGGAAGCACCCGCCCGGCAACGTGGCACTCGATGGTTCCTGCCATGAGGGTATTGCGGCCGGCAGCCGTCAGAATGGATTCCAGAAGAAAAGCAGCCGTGGTTTTGCCGTTGGTTCCGGTAATGCCGCTCATGGCGAGTTTTTCCGCCGGACGGCGATAGAAATTGGCGCTGACGCGAGCCAGGGCGCGGCGGCCATGCGGCGTCACCACCCAGGCCACGCCGGGACGCGGCGCTTCCGCTGGAGAATCGGTGATCACCGCGGCCGCGCCGGCTTTGATAGCCGCATCGATATGGTGGTTGCCGTCGGTCTTTTCGCCCTTGATGGCTACGAAGACATCGCCGGGATGCACCTGCCGGGAGTCGTATTCGATTCCCCGGACATCGGCGTCACCGCTGCGGGAGAGCACTTCCGCGCCATCCAAGAGCTGCGAGAAGGTCATGGAAAAATTATAGGCCTTTCACCACGGAGACATGGAGACACGGAGGAAGATTGAGAAATTGAGTAATCGGGTAATTGAGCAATTGAGCAGAGCGGGCTCGGGCGCTGTTGGCTGCGCGGTTGAACAAGGAGCAAAACGAACTTCCAACCTGCGCTTTGCCAAATTACCCGATTACTCAATTACGCGATTTCCCGATTCGTCAATCACTCAATTTGAATTTCCTCCTTGCCTCCGTGGTGGAAGCTTTTATCGCGCGAAGCGCACGGAAACGCGGCCACCGCGGGGAATCGGGGTGCCGGGCGGAGGCGCTTGTTCGCGGGCCAGGCCCCAGCCGTGGGCATCGAGAGCGATGCCCTGCTGCTGGGCTTCTTCCACCGCTTCCCGCAACGATTTCCCAAGGAACGATGGCGCCAGGGTGCTATCCACGTTCACCACCACCCCGGAAGCGGGTGAAGGCCCCGGCTGCGGCGGGGACACTAAGGGCGCAACCGGAACCGCGGCCGGCAGCGGCGCCGGCAGCAACTGCCGGGTGGCTTCCGTCATCGGTTGTCCGGCTCCGGCGGCCTGCGCCTGGGCCGGGAGGGCCGCAACGGCGGTGGCCGATGAGGCATCCGTTTCCGGCAGCGCCTCGCCCGGATGGTCGGGTGGAGCCTCCTCCAAGTCTCGGTCGCTGATGGCGGCGCGCTGCAACAGCCGGCTTGGGTTCTTGAATTCGGCATCATGCGGCACTTGCAGATATTCCAGCACCTGCTGAGCGACGCGTTGAAACACCGGCGCTGAAATCTGGCCGCCCTGGTGCAACCCGGCCGCCGAATCGATAATGACCGCGACGGTGATGGCCGGCTGGTTGAGGGGCGCAAAGCCAACGAAGGAAGCCACAAATTTGCTGCCGTACCGGCCCGTCCTGGGGTCCACTTTCTGGGCCGTGCCCGTCTTGCCGGCGGAAGTGTAACCGTCGAGCATGGCCCGGCGCCCGGTGCCGAACAGCACCACGCCTTCCATCATTTTTTTCATCTCGGCGGCGGTCAGTGGAGTGATGACGCGCCGCGGTTCCGCCGGACGAAAGGTTATGGTCTGGGGCCCGGAGTTAGGCGGGGCAACGCCGGCGACGATGCGCGGCGCATTCCAAACCCCGTCATTGGCAATCGTGGAGACCGCGGCCGTGGCCTGGATGGCCGTGATGCCTACTTCCTGCCCCATCGACATGGCGCCCAGGGAGGTTTTCGACCAGTTCTTGACCGGCTTCACCAGTCCCCGGCTTTCCCCCGGCAACTCGATCCCGGTGAGCGATCCGAAGCCATAAGCGCGGATGTATTTGTACAGCCGGTCTTCTCCCAGCCGCAGCCCGATCTTGATGGCGCCTACGTTGCTCGATTGCGCCAACACCTCGGCCGTGGTCAGCACGCCCATGCGGTGGGCATCGCGCATCCGCGCTCCCCCGACTACGATGAAGCCCTGGGAAACATCGAACTTCTCCTCCGGCCTGGTCACCTTCTCTTCCAGCGCCGCCGAGAGGGTCACGGTTTTGAACATCGATCCCGGTTCATACACGTCGGAGATGGCGCGGTTCTTCAGTTGCTGCGGAGGGACGCGCGCGGAGGTGTTGGGATTAAAGGTGGGCCGGCTGGCCAACGCCAAGATCTCGCCGGTATGGGGATTCTGCACGATGCAGGTGGCAGATTCGGCGTGCGTGTCTTGCAGGGCGCGGTCCAGCTCGCGCTCGGCGATGTACTGAATGTTCTGGTCGATGCTGAGGACAATATTCTGGCCGGGTTCGGGCTGGCGTTCGACCACCGCCAAGGGTTTTCGGCGGGCATCCAGGGACATTTGCATGCGGCCGGGAATGCCCTGGAGGGCGTCGTCGAAGGTCAGCTCAATGCCGCCCAGACCCTTGTCGTCGAGGCCCGAGTAGCCGATCACCTGCGCCGCCAACTCGCGCTTCGGATAGACCCGCTGGGGTTCCTGTTGAAAGTAAATGCCTTGCAGTTTCAGTTCGCGAATGCGGGCGGCCGTGGCCGCATCGACTTTGCGGGCAATCCAGACAAAGGTCTTGCCGGAATTCAGTTTGCTCTGAACCTCCCGGGCGCTGCCGCCGAGCACCCCGGCCAGCAAAGCGGCCTTGGTGGCGTGGTCGGGCACATCGCCGGGAACGGCAAAAATAGAATCCGCCTCGACCGACATGGCCAGTTCCTGACCGTTGCGGTCGTAAATGACGCCGCGCGGCGCAGCCAGATCGATCCAGCGCGTTCGCTGCTTCTGTCCGCGCGCCCACCATTCGTGGTAGTGGATGACTTGTACACTGACCAGGCGCAGGGCGATCACGACAATCCATAGCAACAACACGCCGGCCAGCATAGCCAGCCGGGTTTTCGGGTTGCCCAGCCAGTTACCGTTGTTCGCCACTGTCGCCGCTGCCTAGCTAGAAACCGATGGCGGCCCGCCAAAACTACCGGCGTGCCGCCATCGGGCCTTACACGTTGCGCAGTTTCATCTGTACCAGGGTTCGGCCCTCCGAGGTTCGGCCCAAAAGTGTCTGGGCCCCCAGTTTTACTGCGTAGCCGAAATCACTGATACGGCCGCAACCTGTGCCATCACCGTGCCGCCCACCCCGGCAGGAGGAACCTCCAGGTTGACTACCTGCCCCGCCACCGGCGGTTGCAATCCCATCTGACGCGCCAAATCGTCAATGCGCCACGGTTCGCGCAGTCGCGCCTCGTCAACCTGCAACTGGCGGCGCGTCTCCAGCAGTTTCCGGCACTTCTCCTGTAGAGCGGCGTTCTGGTAGCCGTACTCGATGGCGCGGTAGTGCTGCACGCAGAACACCAGAGACAACACCAGCAGCAGGGCCAGCGCGCCGGAAAATATCATCAGGTCGCGTTTGCGCTGGGGATCGGGCACCTTGACCACGCGCGAGTTGTCGATTGCCTTATGGAAGAAGATCTCCGGCGTAATGCCATACTTCCGCTGAATATTGCTGATCGCCATGGTTGCCATCAGGCCACCCCGGCAATCGCCTGACCGCTGGGCCAGTAGTACAGCAACGGAGGAGGGGCAGAGCAGACCTCGACCAGGGGGGCAGGTAAGCCGGCGGGACTCCCGCCGCGCGCCTGTTGCTCCGTCTTCTCCACCGTTTGAATCAGGTCTTCGATCATCGTTCCCTTAAACATAACCACCTCCACGCCGCCGGGCGGCGTTTTCCCTCCAACCCAAGGAACCATTGCCTTGCTATCAAACTGCCACCAAGTCACTTGCCGGCGTCACAGCTTTTCGGCCGTCCGGCCGCTATACCCGCTGGGCGGCGCGCAATTTTGCGCTGCGCGACCGCGGGTTGCGGGCGGTTTCCTCAGCGCCGGCCCGCACCGGCTTCTTCGTCAGCACCTGCCAGAGACCGTGGCGCGCGCCTTCGCGCAGGGCTTCTTTCACCATCCCGTCCTCCAGCGAATGAAAACTGATCACCACCAGCCGGCCACCGCTCTGGAGCGTGCCGGGCGCCGCGGCCAGCAGCGCCCGCAACTCCTCGAGTTCGTGGTTTACGAACATTCTGATGGCCTGGAAAGTGCGGGTCGCCGGATGAATCCGCTGATGTTTCATTGGCCGGGCCGCGGCCGAAACGACGTGCGCAAGTTGCGCCGTACTTTGGATCGGCCGCGCCCGAACAATGGCTCTGGCGATTCTCCGCGACCTCCTTTCCTGACCTAATTCGTAAATCACGCCCGCGAGCGTAGGCTCGTCGAGCTGGTTTACCACTTGTCCGGCGGTAGGTCCGGCATGCGGGTTCATGCGCATGTCCAACGGACCCTCCACCTGAAATCCAAAGCCGCGCGCGGCATCCGCCAACTGCATGGAACTGACGCCCAGATCGGCCAGCACCCCATCGGCCTCGCCGGCGCCAACGCGCACGCCGAGCTCGGCAAAAGAAGCGTGCAACAGGGTCACAGCCGGCCAGTCGCCTTGCAGCTCAACCGGCGGCGTCAGCAGCCGCCGGCTGGCCACGGCCAACGCCGCCGGATCCTTATCGAAGCCAATCAAACGTCCCGGTGCGCCGAGGCGCTGGGCGATGGCGAAACTGTGTCCGCCCAGGCCCACGGTGGCATCGACATAAGTTCCGCCGCGCCGAACGGCCAGAAAATCGATCGCTGGTTCTAAAAGAACTGGTACATGGCCACTCACCTTCTCTGCTTCGCCATGTCCTGCCCCCTGGGGGGCGTTTGCGGGATGCTCTGCACCGCCGTCCGCCACTAGATGCCCAGTTCGCTGAGAGCGTTGAGGTCGTCATCCGTCAACGGGTTCTCTTCGATCTGCTTGCTGTAGGCTTCCATGCTCCGGACTTCCAGGTACGAGAGCATGCCCACCACGGCCACTTCGCCCTTCACGTTGGCTTTCTCGCGCAACAACGCCGGCAGCAACAAGCGGCCTTGGCCATCCATTTCCACCACCTGACCGTAATAATTGGTGATTTCGAGAAACTTTTTCCGATTGGGATTGCTCGTCGGAACGCTGGAGAGCTTCTGTTCCAGTTTTTCCCACTCTTCCATCGGGTGAATCTCCGCGGTCTTCCCGTTCCGGCTGGTGATGTAAAAGCGCGGCGAACCATAGCGCTCTTCGATCTCGCGCTTAAAGTCGGCCGGAATTTTCAGCCGTCCCTTTTCGTCCGTCCGGGTTGGGTAATTGCCGCGTAACATTGCCTTCTGCCTATGGCCCTTCGCTATCGGGTCCTATGCCGCTTTGGGGCGTTCCTTTGGCTGCCGGCCGGCAAAAATGGGGGGATTATCGCCCAAACCACTTCACTCCCCGAGCCCTGACCGCGTTGCAGCTCCTGATCCATGTCCTTCCACTGTGTACCACTTTTGTCCACCATCTTAATCGTAAGTATTTATGTGTCAACAATTTTTTTTAGAGGTGTTGAGGGCGGGAAATTCCGGTTTGTAAACGGGCCGTTGGGGGTCGGGAGAAAACCCCAGTGATGGAGATCAAAACGGCTGAGACCACAATAGCTTGGGTTTACTATCGTGATTCATGCCGAAAGTACCTGGGCAACCGTCACCAGTTGCGCCCCGCGGTTCTGAAGGCCGGAAAGGGTCTGGCGTCCTTGATCTTCATTGAAGGGGTGAATCGCGTCGGCGACGATGCGCAGGCGGTAGCCGCGATCGAGCAAACCGGCGGCGGCACAGGAAACGCAAACCTCCGTCACCAAACCATAAAGCGTGATCTCCGGGCGGCCCAGCCGCAGCAGCAGCGTATCCACATTGGGATTGCTGAAGACATCGACCGCCTGTTTTTCGATAACGATCTGCGCAAAGGCGCCAATCTCCGCCGGCAGGTCAACCGGCCGGTTGGGCACCACAAATTGCGGGGAAATTTGTGTCTGGGCAATTTTCCGCTGGCCGGGCGTGCCGGCGAGGCAGTGCGGCGGCCATTGGGTAAATTCCTGGTCCTGGGGGAGGTGGGCGTCGGTGGAGGCCACCACCAGGATATGCCGCTGCTGGGCGTACTGCGTCAGCCGTTCCAGATGGGGAACCAGGCGCTCGGCCCCGGGCGCATAGAGCTTGCCTTCCGGCAGAACAAAGTCCACTTGCGTATCCACATCCCAAAATATCTTGTCACGATATTTAATCTCAGCGGGCATAGGCGTTACCGTCCGGCGGCGTTACCCGATTCCTGAACCCCCCAAGGTTCCGCTCCAGCGATAGCTTAACGGATGCCCTGGGGCAGCACCCGGTTTCTTACCTGCTGTTCCAATTCGATCAGCGCCGGGCTCAAGCGGACCGGATAGCCGGCGGGGGCGCGCAACTCGCGCACCTCCGCATGCAGGCGGGACAAGCACTGGCGCGCGTACTCGCGGAGGGCGGGAAGCGCCGGCGCGGGCGCGGTGCGCCGGCCGCCGTTCATCACCGGCGAGAGCAGCGCCTGGGCGCCGGGATAGCTTTCGCTGGCGCAAGCCAGCACGTCGTGGGCATATTCTCCCGCTTCGCCGCTAAAGCGAAAAACCTGCTTGGGGCCGGGACAGGTATTTTTGCCGGCGCTGAATTTCGCGGTATAGCGTGGGGGCCCGTCCGGGGAAGCGGGACCGCGCGCCGGCCCCTCGTCCACCTCCACCAATTTGTACACGCCGCCCAGCGCCGGAGCGTCGCTCGAGGCAACCAACGCGGTGCCCACGGCGAAATAGTCCACCGGCGCATGTTGGGCCAGCAGGCGGGTAATGGCGAATTCATCGAGATCGCCGCTCACATAGATTTTGGTTTCGCGCAGGCCGGCTTCATCGAGGCGGCGCCGCACCTGCTTGGAAAGTTGGGCGAGTTTGCCGCTGTCCAGCCGTACGCCGCGCGGGCGGCAGCCCATGGCCACAATCTTCTCTACCGCGCGCAGCGTGTCGTAAGTGTCGATCAGCAGGACGGCGTTTTCCGGAAATAATTCGGCAAAATCGCGGAAGGCCTCCGCTTCTTCGCGGTACGCCATGATGAAGGAGTGGGCCACGGTGCCGAAGGTCGGAATACCGAAGCGCAGGCCGGCGGCGACGTTGGAGGTGCCGAGACATCCGCCGATATACGCCGCGCGCGCAGCCAACACGCCCGCTTCCGGACCGTGGGCGCGGCGGGAGCCGAAATCGACCACGGCCTTGCCGCCGGCGGCTTCCACCAGACGCGCGGCCTTGGTAGCGATCATGGTTTGAAAGGTGATGGTGGAGAGTAAAAACGTCTCCACGATCTGCGCTTCGATGATCGGCCCGGTCACGCGCAGCAGCGGTTCTTCGCCGAATACCGGCGTGCCCTCCGGCGCCGCCCACACGTCGCCGGTAAAACGAAAGGCGGCCAGGTAATCGAAGAACTCGCGGCGGACGCGTGAAAACATGGGATGGCGGCGAAGATATTCGATTTCTTCGGCGCGAAAGCGCAGGTCCTGCAGGAAGTCCAGCGCCTGCTCCAGGCCCGCCGCCAGCAAGTATCCGCGGTTCGGCGGCAGACTGCGCACAAACAACTCGAAACTCGCGGCCGCGGAAACGCGGCGTTCAAAATATGCCGCCGCCATCGTGAGTTCGTACAAATCGGTGAGCAGGACGGAATGCGGTGACGGCTCGGGCACCGCAATATTGTAAACGGCAAGAGCCCCCCGCCGCGGCGAAGGCCGGCAGCTTCCGTTGCCTGGTCTCAGCTCCGATCAGAATCGTTTGCGTCTTTCGCGTCTTCGGCGTCTGCCGCGTCCTTCGCACCCGAAGTTACTGCCCGGCTCCGGCCCTTTCCCGGCAAACCCGCCGGGGTTTCGTGGGTGCGTTCGCGGAAGCCACCGGACAAAGCGGCGGCGAGGGAAATGGTCTGCTCGCCATACTTGTCGCGCATGCGGTCGGCGGCAGAGAGGGCCTGCCGCCACTTCCGGCGGCGGTCGCCCTGGAGCAGGTCCATCTGTCCCTCCGTGGCCGCAAATCCCGAAGCCTGCACGCCCAGCAAGCGCACCCGGACGCCGGGTTTCCACACGTGGCGAAAAAGCGCGCGGACCACCTCCAGAATTTCGGTGTCAACCTGGGTGGCGCCGGAAAGCGAACGGGCGCGGGTGAGGGTGGAGAAATCGGAGTGACGCAATTTCAGTTGCAGGGTGCGGGCGTGCAAGCCCTGCTCGCGCAGACGGCGGCCCACCATCTCGCTCAAGCGCGCCAGGGTGGACTCCAGCAGAGCGGAGTCTCCCGTGTCGTCCGCGAACGTGTGTTCATGGCTGATGGACTTGGGCGCGGTGGCGGCGCCGATTTCTTCGTCGAACCAACCTCCGGCATCGAACCCCTGCGCCTTGCCCGCCAAGGCCAGACCCCACTGGCCGAAACGCTCCTGGAGGAAAGCTTCCTCGAGGCGCGCCAAGTCTCCCACCGTGCGCAAGCCGAGGGCATGGAGGTTGCGCTCCATCACTTTGCCGACGCCGGGAATTCTGGCGATGGGAAGCGGCGCCAGAAAACGCGCCTCCTGCCCGGGCAACACCCACAACACGCCATTGGGTTTGGCCTGGCCGGAGGCCACTTTGGCGACCAGCCGGGAAGAGGCAATGCCGATAGAACAAGCAAGTCCGGTTTGGCTCTTCACCGCTTGGTGAAGGGCGTGCGCGGCGCGCAACGGCGGCCCCAGCAGGCGCCCGGAGCCGGTCATGTCCAGGTAGGCTTCATCGATGGAAGCCATCTCGATTTGCGGCGAAAACTCCTGCAGCACGCGAAAGACGCGCCGGGAGTATTCGCGGTAGCGTTGGGGATGACCAGTTAGGAAAATGGCCTGCGGGCAGAGCTTATACGCCGTACGCAACGGCAGAGCGGAATGTACGCCGAATTTGCGCGCGGCATACGATGCCGCCGCCACCACTCCCCGTTCGTCAGGATGTCCCCCGACTACCACCGGCTTCCCTTTCAGCGATGGGTCGAACAACTCTTCCACGGAAACGAAGAAGGCGTCCATGTCGAGATGGAAGATGGTCTTCACGGCAGTCTAAGGAGCGCCTAAAGATACAGCACCGGCCACGCGCAACGGTAGTGCCGGGGTGAAAAATGCGCGGCCGTCCTCCGGCACGGTCCCTCTCTGCCCGAGCGCGCCGCAACCCTTGGAAAATGCGCGGCCCTTTAAGGCCCGCAGCTTCCATGTCCGCATTTTCTCAAACCTTCCAGGGTAGCGCGCGAAAACCGGAGATACTCCCGCACGGTCAAAAGCCGGCCACCCGGAAATTTTTGCCGGGTGGTAAAGCTCGCACGCCGCCTTGCCGATAGCCAGAGAAGGCGCGGTTCAGGGCACGGCCTCGAGCCGGACCAAGATTTTTGAAAGAAGAAGAGCAGAAACCATGTCCGCAGCAGTAACCTATTCGGCCTCGACGCTCGATTACACCAGCCTCCAGATCGAACTGCAAGTCCAGCAGGCCCAGGCTCAGGCACAGCAGAACCAGGCGGGCGCAACTTCGTCCATGCCGCAGGATGTCGTGGAAATGTCGTCAGGCGCGGCGAACGGCGCCAATGGCGCTTCTTCTGACAGCTCAATTGCCCAGGATTTCAGTCAGGTTGGCTCGGCGCTGGCCGCCGGCAATCTGGCCGATGCGCAGCAGGCGTTTTCCGCGCTTCAGCAAGCCCTCGGCAACTGGACGCAGTCCAGCTCGGGCAGCTCGCAATCCGGAACTACCAGCCCGGCCCAGTCCAAGCTCGACACCGACTACAACTCGCTGGCGCAAGCGCTGCAATCCGGCAACCTGGACGGGGCCCAACAGGCCTACACTTCGGTGCAGCAGGATGTGCAGAACATTCAGCAGGCCAACGGGGGACATCATCACGGTCATCGCCATCACCACGGAGGCGGCTCCGGCAGTTCAGGCGCCGGGGGTTCAAGTTCCGAGATTGAAGCCCTGTTCAGCTCCCTGAGCAGCTCTAGTGCGAGCAGCACATCCGGAACCAGCAGCACATCCGGAACCAGCAGCACCTCAGGAACCACAGACATATCCGCAAGCAGCACCACGCTTGAGGCCAGCATGCTGACGATTTCACTGACGACTACGGGAACGGACACCACCACCGCCGCGGCGGATTCGGGCGCGCTCATCCAGGACGTTGGCGCGCTGGGCAGTGCACTGGAGGCCGGCAATGTGTCCGCGGCGCAACAAGCCTACGCCACGATGCAGCAGCAGTTGCAAACGGAAGGCGTACAATCCTACAGCTTAGACATCACCAGCGTCTCGCTGGAAGCGCAAAGCTACCAGTTGAGCGTGACCTCAGGAGCCAACAACAGCGGTTCCACGGCGAGCTCAACCAGCGTGAGCGCTTAGCTCACCGCGTCACTTGCGGCCGCCGGCTGAAAACCTGCTCCAGGGCGCCGCATCCATGTCGTGCAGAACCGGCTTTTGCCACTCGAACTCCGGATGCTGCTCCAGGAAGGGCCCGGATTTAAAGTCGGCGCCGCAGGCGTGTCCAAATCGCGCAAGGAACATCATATCGGCGGTCATGGCGCTATCGGTCACCTTGTTTTGTACAGCGCCGCCCGGATAGTAAGGCGGCAGCCAGCCCTTGAAGCCGCGGGAGGAAAGATCCAGATGGCCGCACAGCGTGCGCTCGCTGGGGAGGTCCGCTTTCTTTTCAAAGGTGTCGTAGTGGTCGGCCAGAAATTCCTGCGCCAAGGCCACATCGATGCGGCCTTTGTTCCCTTCCAGAAGCTGATGCCAGCGCTCGCGGCGGGCGTTCGGAGAAAGCGAAGGATTGCCGCTATCAAAGGTGGTTTCGTCCTTGAGGATTTGCGGATCGCTGGGGAAATTGGCGCCCTCGAAGTAACCGTCCATGGTGCGCCAGAGCCGCGTGTGTTGCAGGCCCTGTTCGAAACGGGCAATCTCCCCGGTTTTGCGGTCGCCGAGCAGCCAATCGTTGGCATAGCCGCCGTTATTGCCGTCATTCATGATGCGGACGAATTCGTCGATGGAGCCGGCATACTGCAGTGCCTTCCGCGCGCGCACGAACTCAGGCGCACCCTGGGGATCGAAGCCGAAAAAATCGCCGATGGTGGTTTCGGTGACCATCAAGCCGGCGGAGTTGATGCCGAAGTCGTCATCGCTGACAATGATGCCGGGGAAGCCGTCCATCAGAATGTGGTTGCCCGCAGCCGGAACGATGTCGAAGATGATCCGCCAGCGCTCGCCATCAAGGTAGTCCGTCCAGTTGTTGTGCGCCATGACAATTCCATGGTCTTTCGTCCAACTGCCGGTGGCGACGAAGGCGCTGCAGTGACCGGGCGCTTTGGGAGCCGGCGCCGCATGCTTCTGTTGCGCCTGCAGCCAGGGCAGATAATAGCCCGGCACCTCTTCCATGGCGTTCAGGGCCACCACGTCCCATAAATCCATGGCCACGCCTTGCGCCTGTAATCCCTCCGTGATGCCCTCAAGCTCCCGGCGGTATTCGGCCTCAATATGGGGCCAGAGCACATGCTGCGCGGTGGCCCGAAAGAAATTCCAGTCCTGCCGGCTGTTGTGAACGTCGCGAAGTTTTACCGCATGAAAGGCATCGTCAATTTCATGGGCAAGCAGATATCCGTGCTCATATCCGAGCTGACCGGGCGGCCCTTCCAAATGAACGTAAATCCAGCCGTCGCGCGCGAAGCGGTAGGCCGGCGCCAGGCGCGAATCGCCGGCGGCAGGAGCGGCGCGCAAAACATGCGGAACGCCGCCCCCAAGCGCTGCGGCCAGCACCGCCGCGGCAATGGCGGTCCGCACGGGAAACAGCCGCATCCGCAACCTGCACACTCCGTAAGCCCCGGAGCCAGTTTAGCAGGTCGCGAGGCAGCCAGCCGCGGGCAAATCTCTGGCCAACCGCACGCCGGCCATCGAGTAATAAAAACAACCCCCGTGCCGCATGACACAGTTCCCCACCGGAATAGAGCGGCAGGCCTCAGATTCTCTGCGGTCTGCAGGTTGAGGCTTAAACTTACCCGATTACCCGGTCTCTCGGTTGCTCAATGTCACTCTCCCGTCCCGCTCAGCGCTACCGTGTGTCCGCCGGCATTGTCGGTAATGATCACCGTGGCGCTCCGGGCGCCCGTGGCCGTGGGCGCGAAAGTCACCCGCAAGTTGCAGCCCACCCACGGGCCCATAGTCATGCCCGTGGTGCACGTACCAGCCTGGTTCGTCAGCTTAAAATCACCGGGGTTGCTTCCGCCAAGGACCGCCGAATACACGATGAGAGTGGCGGTCCCCGCATTCCTTAGCGTGATATATTGCGCCACCGTGGTGAAACCTACCGGCTCCGGGTTAAAGTTCAGCCCCGTGGTGCTGGACTGGAACACGGCCGCAGCCGCTTGTCCCGTTCCGCTCAGCAGAACCTGCTGCGGCGATCCCCCCGCATTGTCGGCGATGTACAGCGTCGCCGTGCGCGTCCCCGCCGCCGTGGGCGCGAACACAATCCGCAGGTTGCACTTCGCGTCATACACCAGCGTTGCACCCGTCGTGCAGGTGCCCGCCTGGTTGCTCACCAGGAAGTCCCCAGGATTGGCCCCGCCCAGCGTAACGCCCGTCACCACCAGCGACGCCGAGCCCATGCTGGCAATCTGCAAGTATTGCGCTGACGAAGACGTGCCCAGGAGCTGCGGATTGGAGAACGTCACCGAGGCCGCGCTCAAGGTAGCCACCGCCGTCTCCCCCTGCCCCGCTCCGCTCAAGGCTACCGTGTAGGAACCATTTGGCGCGCCCGCACTGTCGATCACTACCGAGCCACTCGCCGGACCGTTGGCCGTGGGAGTGAAGACGACACGAATCACGCACGTCCGCCCCGCCGCCAGGTTCATCGCGGTCGTACAAGTACCCGCCTGGTTGCTGATGGCAAATGGACCCGACACCGCCGCCGGTCCCACCGCCAATGCAACCCGGCCGGTGTTCGTCAGCGCTACGTACTGCGCCACCGAGGATGTACCTATCAGTTGCGTGCTGAAGGTCAGCACCAACGACGCCGGATTGATGGCCAGCACCGGGGCCGACGGCGGATTGATGATCAGAGTGCCGGTACCCTTGCCGGTCCCATAGTTCGGGTCAGCACTCGTGAAGGTCGCGGTAATGGTGTAGCTTCCCGCCGCTGTCTCGCTCTGCGGACTGAAAGTAAACGAACCGTTGACTCCTGCTCCGTTCAAGCCCACCGCTGCCGCCGAGCATCCATGGGGATTGCCGTCGTAGGCATAGATGTCGCAGGAGACGATCACCTGCGGCGTGGCGGGAGGGATCGTCAGCGTGCCCGTGCCTGAGCCGCCCGCGTAGTCCGGGTTGGCGCTCGTAAACGTGGCCGTCAGGCTGTACGTCCCCGCATTCGTCTCACCTTGAGCCGGGCTCCAAGCAAAGCTGCCCGGGACGCTCACGCTGCCCAGCCCCGTAGCTAAAGCCCTGCAAGAATGGACATTACCATCGTAAGTGATACCTGAAGAACAGAACACCAGCACCTGCGGCACAGCCGCGTCAATATTCAGTGTGCCGCTCCCGAAATCAATGTAGCCGTAGTTAGTATCGGTGGGGAAGAATGTTGCGCTCATCGGATAACTCCCGGCTTCCGTCTCAGACTCGGGAGAGAAGGAGAATCTTCCTCCCAGAGCCACCCCACCCAGACCCGTGGCCGACCCCGTGCAACCGTGCGGATTGCCATCGTAAGTAACTTCCGGACAGCTAATCGTCAGAACCGGAACGGTCGGATAAATCGTCCAGTCATATCCCACCGCACCGCCCAAGTAATTCGGATCACTACTGGCGAACTCACCCATCACATAGGTTAAACCCGCATCGGTAGCACTCGGCGGATTAACGGTCCACACGCCGCTTACGGCAGTGTGGCCTACGCCCCACGCCGCACCAGTGCAGGAGTGGGGATTGCCATCATAGGTTACGTTTGGACAGTTCATCACCAAATACGCCGCTGCCTGGAATATGGTCATGGCCCCGGCAGCCGTCCCTCCCGTATAGTTTGGGTCCGAGCTGGTGAAAGTGCCGGTCACGGGATAAGTTCCGGCGTTGATCTCGCTTGCCGGGTCAAACGTGAACGAACCGGCTACCGCCGCCCCGCCCACCCCCGTCGCCGAACCCGTGCAAGAGTACGGGTTGCCGTTGTACACGGGATTGTTCGGGGCGCCGTAGTAAGCAAAAGTCGGACAGTCCAGAGTCAGGACGGGAGCCGCCGGATTAATTGTGAGTGTGCCGCTGGCCGTCCCGGTGCCTGTGTATCTCGGATCGGTACTGGTAAACGTGCCGGTCACGGTGTAAGTTCCACCTTCGGTCTCGCTCGCCGGGCTGAAGCTCCACGTGCCGCTCAGCGGCGATCCACCCAGAGTTGCCGAGCCGGTGCAGGAGTGCGGCCCGCCGTCGTAGGTAACCGTGGGGCAAGACAGAGTAAAAGCGAGAATCACAGGAGCCGCACCCGTTAGCGTCAGGCTTGTCGTGTTTTCTCCGGCGCTCGAAGTAATCGTTGGCTGAATCGTGGACTCGAAGGCCACTTCCGTACTGTCGGAATAGCCGGCCGGTTCTGAGCCGGGACTGAATTCCGCCGTGAACGCGCACACGCCCCCACTGTTCATCGTCGTGGTACAGTTCGTTGAATTCAAACTAAAGACCGCAGCCGAAGGCGGCGAAAAGCTGCCCGGCGTGACCACGGGCGGCAGATTGGTAATCGGGAAAGGCCAATTCAGCGAGCCTCCCAGGTCGCCGGCATTGCCTAGTGTGGTCAGCGGACTAACCGCAGTCTGTCCCCAATCTAAAGCGCCAAAGTTCATGGCCACCGCCGGCGTCGCAGCCGATTGGCGGTTGACCCAGAGAATGCGATTATTGCCACTGTCGGCAACATAGACGGAACCGTAAGGATCCACGGCCAGGCCGGTAGGACCGTTCAACAGGAAACTTGAGGCCGAGCCGCCGTTCGCGCCTATTGAACCTGCCACTCCTGTCATCCCAATGATGTTGTCCGCCGTTTTGTTATAAACCGCCACCGGCGACTTAGGCGCCGACCCGTTCGGGTTGTTCGTCGGATCCGCCGGCTGAGTAAGATTGACCATGGCGACCGTGTCCGCCGCGGTAGCCGCATAATAGAGATCGCCCGCGCTGTCTGCCGCGATCCCCTTGGCGGCCACACCCGAAGCCACCACGGAAGTCAAATTTCCCACTGGACAAGGAACCGAAAGGCCGGAGCAGTTGACTGAGTCGAGGGGCAACCCGCCGTCGGCGCTAACTTGGAGGATTCGAGCGTTTCCGGTGTCGGCAATATAAAAATTGCCCCACACGTCGGCCGCTACCGCCGCCGGCGCATTCAACACCGCTAACTGCGGACTACACGGAGACGAACTGAGACAATCGGCCGTGGAGCCTCCGGCCGCCAAAGAGATAAATCCCGTCATCGCCTCCACACGCCGAATCTCGTTATTCCCGGTATCGGCAATGTACACATCACCTTGAGGGTCAACCGCCACGCCCGAAGGCGCATTCAGCGTCGCCTGCGTCGCCGGACAGTTATTGCCGATAGCATCCGGCGGCGCCGGAGGGTAGGGAAATAGCATAGGGCTATTGACAAGCGGCGGGAGGGGACATGGTGTTCCGCCTCCGGCAAAAACGGTAACCGCTCCGGTCACCCCATCCACCCGCTTAATTACGTTATTGCCGGTATCGGCGATGTACACATTCTGGGCGCCGTCCACCGCCACGCCCAGAGGGCCCTTCAAACCGCCATTCGAGCTATCGGCCAAGTCGGTAGCGCCGCTCTGGGAGACCTTCCACACGGTGTTGTTGTTCGTATCTGCCACGTACCAGTTGCCATCCTGATCCAAGGCAATGCCCTCAGGATTCTTAACTGAAGTGGCTAGAATGGAAACGTTGGCCGGGTCCCAGGTAATCGACGGCTGGGCAACGATACCGGTCAAATCGACTGTGGTGACCAGCCCAAAATCGCTGGTAATCGTAAGTGGAGCATGCACCTTGCCCGGCCGGCTGGGCGTAAACGTCACCGCCAACAAACAATCCTGCGTTCCGTCCGGGTTCGTGGCCGCCGGGGCGCCGGTGTTTGGATCCTGATCCTGCATTCCCGTCTGAGTGACGCCGCACAGCGGATTGTAATATTGATTGCCGGATATCGTTAAGATTTCGGGAATGCTGAAATCGGTGCCCGCAGGAATCACAAAGGCATTGCTTTCGGCCGGCTCGTCACTGACCCCAAAGTGCACATAAAGATTCTGTGTGAGGGGGACATTGCCGGGATTGGTAGGACTGGGGCGGGCATCGAATTGCGCCCCGGTGGAAATTTTGCGAATGATATTGTGACCATCGTCGCCCACCAGCACGTTGCCTTCAGCATCCATAGCATTCCCGTAATTATTGGAGAGCACCGCTTCCGTGGCAATGCATCCGTCACCGAAAATGTCCCACGGCGGAGTCGGCCACGCGTAACAGTAGCCGCCAATGGAGTTCGCACAGCTATGGTCCGGCAGCGGCCAGGTATTACCGCAGACCCATCCCCCGCTCGGCGGACTCCCCGCGGTTACACTGCCGGCGCCGCCCGCGATCCTCCGCATGTATCCGGTCGCGCCGTCGTACAGCCAGATGTGGCTGGACTCGCCGATCAACACGTTAAACTCGTTGACACTGTCCGGCGGGTTCCGCCGGGGATCAATCCCCAAGGCTTGCGGCTTGAGATTGATCGCCGTAGCCAAGCCGAACTGCGTCGTATTTCCGTCCGGGTCCTCGGTTTCTCCGCCGCCCGGGTCGCTTGAAGACGAGGAAGTCCCGGTGCCCGCCAGCAGCACAACCTGGCTGTTCGCGGTGACGCTGCCGCCATTGGCCGCGGTACAGGGTGTCCCCGCCGGCAGTGAAGAGCTACACGTCGTCGGATCGACCAACACCTTGATCACGTCGAAGCAGCCGGGAGTCGGCGAGTGACCGTTCGTCGCCGGGTTGGCCACGTACACATTGCCGTCCGGGTCCACCGCCACACCGTAAGGATTGTTCACCAGGGCATTAAATCCGGTACACTGCCCTGCCGGCAGCGACGCCGGGCACACCGTGCCGTTGTTGATGCAGCTTCCGGCGGCGCCGCCGCCGTTGCCCATTAAAGCTCCGCCCACCACCGTCGTAATAATCCCGCTGGTGTCAATCTTGCGGATGGCGTTGCAATTGTTGTCGGCAACATACACGTTGCCGTTGCGGTCAACCGTGACATCCGAATCGTTGTCCATTTGGCCGCCGGTTGCCAGCCCGCCGTCTCCCGTGCAGCCGCTCTGCTTGTTGGCACCGCCGCCCAACGACACCGGCTGCGCGCTGTTAACCGGGTTCCAAATCCAAACCTTGCTCTTGGTCTCATCCCCCAAAATGAGATCACCGAACTGATCTATAGCTCCGCCGCGGGCCTGTCCCATAGAGCTGAAGGGCGGTATCACAACGTAAATAAGGCCGTCGGCGGCATCGACCTTGCGGATCAGCAAGTTGCCGGTATCCCCAATGTAGATGTTGCCCTCCCCATCGGCAATTCCCCAACGGGCGGCGGATACCAGCGCTGTGCTGCTGCCGCCGTAACCTCTGGCAGCAATAGCGGGCTGGCCGGCGTCCGGAGCGTGCCCTGACACACCGGGCGTACCAGCCACCCAGTCTATAAAACTGGGCACCAACTGTGGGGGTGAGGTTTGCGCAAAAATCGCCGGCGCAAACATCGCCAGCAACAATAAGAACGCTATCCAACTACCGCGTGACATGGGAGAAGTCATGACCGCCACCTCCAAGGAAAATTTCAACCGCTGTACTGCTTGGGGCCGTGAACGCCCGCAGGAACTAAGGAGCGGGAAACTATCTCAGGCTGTAGAAGACACCCTAGCCCCGTTCGAAGGGCGTTCCATTGCTATCCATAAATCCGGGAAAAAATCTACGGTTGAGGAGTGTAGCACAAAAATGGCGCGAGAGAGCGGCAAACTTCGCAAAATAAGAACGGTGAAGCTGAACGTAAATGGACGTGCGCCCTCCCGCCCCGAGACAAACGAGCACTCCGGACAGGCACACCTCTCCCCTTCAGCGGATCACAAAAGCAGTTTTACGATTTGTCAGGGTCGAGACGGCGCCTGCGCACCCTCGGCCCCCATATTCCTATTCGCCCGTGCCGGTCAGGTTCACAACATACTGTCCGGCAGTGCTGTTATCGGTGACCGTCACCGTGGCGGTCCTGGCGCCCGCCGCCGTCGGCTTGAAGTTCACCCGCAGGTTGCACAACGCTCCCGGCGCCAGCGTCTGCCCCGTCGTGCACGTGCCCGCTTGGTTGCTCAGCAGGAAGTCGCCCGGATCACTCCCCCCAAGAACCGCGCCCGCCACGGTTACCGCCGTGGCCCCCGCGTTCTTCAGCGTTATGTACTGGGCTATCGTCTCCGCGCCTACCG
>Ga0326728_10001957_pt1 | contig 70403 bp, 63 predicted proteins | sample MB3enrmetagenome_FD_207602 | JGI IMG/M metagenome (GOLD analysis project Ga0326728, IMG submission 207602) | Lab enriched peat soil microbial communities from McLean, Ithaca, NY, United States - MB31MN | ecosystem: Environmental > Terrestrial > Soil > Wetlands > Peat | place: USA: New York... | reverse complement strand
CCCAACCTTCGCAATCCGACCGAGGAAGTTCTTTATCCCGGCGTGGCGATGGTGGAAGGCGCGAACGTCAGCGTGGGCCGCGGAACTGACACGCCGTTTGAGGTGCTCGGCGCGCCTTGGATCGACTCGCGAAACCTCTCGACGTATTTGAATGAGCGCCACATTCAGGGAGTCCGGTTCCTGCCGGGGGATTTCAAGCCTGCAAGCAGTTCGTTCGCCGGCCAGGTTTGCCACGGCGTTCAGATTCTGTTGCTGGACCGCCAGGCGCTCGATTCGCCCGCTCTCGGCGTCGAACTTGCCGCCGCCCTCTGGAAGCTGTATCCGAACGACTTCAAGCTGGATAAGACACTGCCTCTCGTCGGCGCGCGCTCGGTTCTCGATGCTATCAAGGCGGGGAAGGACCCGCGCCGCATCGTCTTCGAGTGGCAAGACGCGCTGGAAAAATTCCGAAGCCTGCGGACGAAATACTTACTCTACCCATGACGGCTAGTTGATGGCAACTTTCACGGTTTTCTTGGTTCGCCCGTACTGATTGGTCGAGTAGAGCGTGTAAGTAGTGGTCGTCGACGGCGCGGCGATGATGATGCTCGTTCCGCGCACCGGCCCGACTTGCGGTGAGATGATGTTGTAGCTCTGGCCGGTGGTCGTCCAACTGAGGGTCACTATCTGCCCCGGGGCCGCCGTCGCGGGGTTCGCCGTGAAATTGGAGATGGTGGGCGAAGCGCCGCTCGGTACGTTCGAGGGTGTGTAGACCGTACCGGTTTCGACCACGTCGAAATCCGCGGCCGTGACTTGCTTGAGCAGTGCCAGGTCATCATTATTCCAGCGGCTATCGGGCGTTCCAGTGATGAAGATGGCGCTGCCATTATCCGCCAGGATCAGACCGTACTTCTTCAGGCAAGTAAGAATAACCTGGTCGTCAGCGGGGTAACCGGAAATATCAAAATCCGCCTTCAACCGCAGACGCAGCCCCATGGGCGGCGCGTCGGCGCTGGTATCGCTCGACGCCCAATGCGTGGCGGGCAGGACGAAAGCCTCCTGAGTAGTAGGCACGGTGAAGCGCAGGGCGTGGTGGATAGCGCCCGCGGCAACTTCGTCATAACGGGCCAAGCCCGCGAAGACCGACAATCCCGCCGCGTCCGCTGAAGTCCATGTGTAAGGCCGCTGCTCATCAATGGTCATGTCCCATAGGGCGGTTGAATTGGCGCTCCAAGCGCCGCTCTTCGATTCCTTGGCGTAATAAAGCTCGTAGAGCCAGCAACCGCCCTGGTCAAGTACTAGCACGTGCCGGTCGCCGGTTCCCGGATTGGGGTAACCCTCGATCAACGCGTTGGAAGGGATAGGCATGGGGCCGGGATCGCTTTCACTCGCATAAGTTCCGAGGGTGACTTTAACCTTCGCCTGGGAGCCTGGCACCACTTGGTAAGGTATGCCAATGGTTTGCTTGTCGTAGGTGCCGGAACCAAAGTCGGCGTGCAAGGTGGTGGCCGAGCCGATGAAGTTGATGTAGTTGGTGGAATTGGGGTCTACCGGTGAGTTCGAAATATCCGTATTCCATAAGTTGCCGGAAGGAAAGGGGACGAAGCCGTTGAGGCTGGCACCCTGCCCCAGGCTCATGCCGGCGCAGGTGCCGGTCTGGGCACGGAGCGGGAGAGCGAGGAAGAAAAGCGCAAAGGCAACGCAGAGAAGTCTGTGAGAAGCAGGCACGAGACCTCCTAACGGAAGCATTAATGCCGCATCAGTATACACAGCCGCGAGGCCCCTCGCAAGTGGCATGTTTTTGCCGTTTCGTCTTCCACCTTACGCTTGAGTTTGACGGACTCTTGGCGAGAGATTTTCTGCGGGACGCTAAGGGCCCCAGACTTTGGAAGGCAGTTCTGCGTTGCAGCACCCGACACCCTGTTCAGACTTTAGCGTTTATTCTTTGCACTTTTGTCCTATTGTTTTCGGCGCCGGAGCGGAGTAGTATTTCCACGGAAATTATCGAGTACGAGTCTTGAGAGGTTTATCTCCACACATTCGAAATGCTGGAGCAGCAGTACGGGAGGAATGATGCGAACTTACCGACCTACGTTCCTTTTGCTTGCCGCGCTTTGCGCAGTCTTGATGACGGCGGGGCTTCCGGCCTTCTGCGTTGCCAAGGAAAAGCCCGTGGCGGTCAGTCCGGATGACATCACGTTGCGCCTATTTCAGCTTCTCGACAGCTCTTACGGTGGGAAACTGGCGGAGTTTTACCTCGTGGGCGACGTCTACAAGGACCCCAAAGACGCCGACAAGGAACTCCAGCATGTTTTCAAAGCAGAATACGATAAAGATAAAGCCTTCGGAAGGTTAAGGATCTACGTGCGCAGTGTCGACAAGCTCAGCCCTGGTCAGTTGAAAGACTACACTCCTAAACAGATCTACGAGTTTGCCGACGCGGATATGGAGAAATTCACCAAGACTGACCCCGGTCCGCTGGGCAGGACGGGCGATCTTTATTTCCAGGCCACGGAGAACGGCCCTCTCGCTACGGCCCCCATCACCGACGAGGCCAGAAAAGAATACGAAGCTTGCGTATCACAGTGGCTTATGCCCGCCCTCGAAAAGAAGTGACCGTGACGCACCGCTGCCTGCTGATCTCTCCAACTGGTTCGATAACTGTCGCCTTATTGGAACAGATCCTCGCGGATGAGTTTCTGTCCTCCGAGCGAAGTGTAGAATCCCCACCCGGCGATTGCGACGAAGCTTAGCACTACGGCCAGCGCGCTGGTAGCGTACCAGTTGCTGAAGTCGAAAGTGTAGGGCACACTCAGGAGAACGTTGGCGGTGAAGATGGCCACGGCCAGCGAGATCAATCCAAAGCGGGTGACCGCGTACGCCGCGATGCCAAAAACCACGATCCACACCGGTACAAAGACTTCCGGGTGCGTCTCGCGGAGGGAATTGTTCGTCGTCCAGAGAGCGATGAAGACGGCGGTTGCCAGCCATTTGTTGCGCAGCACGATGCGGAGCAGGAACATGGCGAAGAAGAACTCGATTGTAGCCCCGATGCACTGCACGATGTTCAACAGCCAGATTCCCACCATCTCTCGGCCGCCGGTTAGAAGAGACTGACTGGGCAATTGTGGTACTTCGCCAAGCTGGTTCAAGGTGACGAGGCCAACGCTGCTGATCACCACTGTCCATACCACGCCGAGGACAACTCCCCAGAGAACGTCGTGCGCTACCAATGGGTCGCGCACCCGTCCAGTGGTGAGCCTGCTCCAGGAGACGACCGCCTGCGGCCAATGCCGCCGCACGAACGGCTCGAGGGCCAGGTAGAGCATGCCAATGGCCCCCGACAGAAAGAGCCCGGTGCTCACGGCCAGCACGAAGCGTCCAAATGCGGCGAGAGTAGGGATGAAGTGGTAGCGGCAAAGCGTGTGAGCAGTTCCTCGTTAGATGCGGCGGCTTCCGGAAGGAATTTTAAGGCCACTGGCTGGCCCAGCACCAAGTCGTCGGCTCGATAGACTTCCCCCATTTCGCCCCGCCCCAGCAAGGCCACGATTCTGTATCGCTCTGCCAGCAAGGCTCCGGGGAGAAAACGGCCTTCGCTTGACAGGCCGCTTGAACTCGTGGGAGTGCGCGGGTTGGTGGGCGGCCGCGAACCGCTGGAGCGCGGCCGAACCTGCGCGCTCGCCACCTTTGGGGTGGCCGGCGCCGGTTCGGCCGTGGTTGCAGCCGCAGTAGCGGCCGCAGTGACTGCGTAGTCAGAAGTTACGCTTTCCCCGCAAGACGAGCAAAACCTCGAATTCTCTGTGAGTGCAGCTCCGCATGATTGGCACTTCAGCATGAATGGCCTCGTCCGGGCGCCTACAGGATACTCCCCAATGTTCTCGTGGGCACAGGCAGACTGGTTAAATGATATCATTGATGATCCATGAAAAAGCCAGATTTCGATCCCGGTCTAACGCAACAATACAGCGCCATACTGCGGCGTGCCATTAACAAAGACGGGGAGTTCAACGTGAGACGCCGGGGTAGAACCTGGCGAGACGTTCGCCCTTACCTTTTCCTGCTCAACACGCCCTGGACGTCGTTCCTGGCGCTGCTGTTTGTGAGTTTCGTCGCTGTCAACCTGCTTTTTGCGTTTCTCTACTATTGGGTCGGCGGGATCGAACAGGTCCATCACGCCTCCGCCACGGCGCTCAGCCGATTTCTGGATGCGTTCTTCTTCAGCTCGCAGACCTTGACCACGGTCGGTTACGGGACTACCTGGCCGGAGACCGCGGCTGCGAATTTGATCGCTTCCCTGGAAGCGATGATCGGACTGCTGGGTTTTGCGGTGGCGACGGGATTCTTGGTTGGCCGCCTGTCGCGCCCCACGGCGCGCATCGGCTTCAGCAAGTCGATGATCGTGGCGCCCTACCAGGACGGTACGAGCCTTCAGTTCCGCGTGGTGAATCGCAGCGTCAGCAACCTGATGGAACTCGAGGCCCGGATGCTGCTCATGACCGTGCAACCCATGGACGGGCGCCTGGAGCGCAAATATGAACGCCTGGAGCTCGAGCGGCCGAGCGTCCTGTTTCTGCCTCTGACCTGGACCATTGTTCACGTTCTGGATGCCGAAAGCCCGCTTTATAAGAAGACCGCCGCTGATCTCGAGCAATTACAGGCGGAACTCCTGATCCTCATCAAGGGTGTGGACGACCGATTTAGCCAGACCGTGCACGCCCGTTATTCCTACCGCTACGATGAGATTGTGTGGGGCGCGAAATTCGCCCGAGCCTTCGATGTCGACGAGGACGGCGACTTGCGGCTCGATCTCGACCGCGTAAGTGACATCGTTAAGGCTAGCTGACCCAGGGGCGGCTATGGCGGCCGCGCACGGGCAACCACAAGGGTTGCCTTGACGGTGAAGAGGTGAATCATGAGGGTTCTCCTGATTTCCGCCAACACCGATACGATAAGTATGCCCACCCTCCCACTGGGCGCTGCCGGCGTGGCGGCCGCAACACGCAGCGCTGGCCACGACGTAGTCCTGCTGAACCTGATGTTCGAAGAAGATCCCAACTCGAGCGTCAAGCACGCCATCGAGCACTTCCGCCCGGACGTCATCGGGGTTTCGGTGCGAAACATCGACGACCAGAACATGGCCGAACCCCGGTTCCTGCTCGCGCCGGTCAAGGCGGTCATAGCCAATTGTCGAAGCTTGTCCGAGGCCCCGATTGTGCTGGGCGGGGCGGGTTACAGCATTTTTCCTCAGAGTGCGTTGGATTATCTGGGCGCCGACGTGGGAGTTCAAAGTGAAGGAGAGGTTGTTTTCCCTCTCTTGGTGGATCAACTAAGCAAGGGCAGGGAAGTCTCGGATCTTCCCGGAGTCCACCTGCCCAGCCGCTTCTCGTCAATTCCGCGGAAGCGGGAATCCGCCGCTGGTGTGGACCCCCGCTTACGCGGGGGTGACAACGGTTCCTCGTTCCGGCGGGGAGAAGGAGCGGATGCAGACTGCGAACCGCGCCGGCGTGTTTTTGTAGAGAACCTCGACGAACTGCCTCTCCCGGAGCCCAGCCTCTGGATTCCGCCGGGCGCCGGCAAGCGCAAGCTCTGGGTGCCGGCGCAGAGCCGGCGAGGCTGTCCGCTGGACTGCACCTATTGTTCGACCAGCCTCATCGAGGGAAGAGGGATACGGAGACGTTCGCCCGCTCGGGTAGTGAAGTGGCTGGCGCAATTGAGGGAAACGGGCTGCCGGAATTTCAACTTCGTCGATAACACTTTCAACTTACCGCTGGACTATGCAAAGGACCTTTGCCGGCACTTGATTCGAGCGGAACTCGACCTCAATCTTTGGTCCATCATTTATCCCAAGGGGGTCGATACAGAACTGGTGGAACTCATGCGCCGGGGCGGCTGCCGGCAGATCAGCTTTGGATTCGAGAGTGGGTCGAACGAAATGCTGCGAAGCCTCGGCAAGCAATTCGATCAGGAGGAAATCAGAGCCATCTCAAGAATGTTCGAGGAGGCCGGAATCGAGCGGATGGGATTCCTGCTCTTGGGAGGCCCCGGAGAGACGAAGGACAGCGTCGAGGAGAGCCTTTCGTTTGCCGAGTCCCTTCATCTCGAGGCTTTGAAGATTACCGTCGGCATCCGCATCTACCCCCAAACTCCTCTTGCAAAAACTGCGCTGGCGGACGGGCTGATCCGAGCCGAGGAAGACCTGCTCGTGCCGAAGTTTTACTTGCCGCCTATTCTGAAGGATTGGCTCCCCGAACGCATAGCAGCTTACAAAGCCTCGCGCCCGTGGGTGAATTAAACGTAGCTGTCAGCTCTCAGCCATCAGCTATCAGCAAACGCTTCGTTACCAACTTTAGTGGTCGTAGGGGGAAGGCCTCTCCCAGCGTGTGTTCGGCCAAGAACGAACGGCGAGACGTCCCCTCCGGCTCGCTGAAGGCTGAGATCTGATAGCTGTCGGCTGCTTACGCTTCCTTGGCCTTGCCGGCCGCGGCGTCCCAACATATCTTCTTGCCGCTGCGCACGGAGAGATTCACCATGTGGCCGGCGGCGGCGGAGTGGTGCCCCATGGCGGCGTTTTCCACGGGTTCGCGCCGGGTTCGAACGGAATCGAAGAAGGCGTTCAGGTGGAAGATGACCGCGTCCGGGCCGCCGGGCTTGAAGTCCAAGGACCCTTCGGTTCGCACATAAGGGTTCGACTCCTCGCGGTGGTTTCCTTCCGCCCAGAATTGGTCCTGCAGCTTCTTGGGCCACGGTTCGACCTGCGACTGGTAACTTTCTCTTACAGTCTCGTTGGTCAAGGTCATGTCCGCGCCCAGGCTGACCATCAGCGTGCCTTCGGTGCCGAGGTACTGAATGCCTTGTTGAGAACCGCTGGCATTGTTCATGGTCGAGCCCATGTTCACGTGAAAAGTCGGGTAGTCGAACAGCGCATCGAGCGTATCCGGCACTTCGCGGCCATCATGACGCGCTAGGATGCAGCCGATGGCGGCCACCGTGTCCGGCATCGGGGCGTCCATCACGAAGTGGATCGTGTTAATCAGGTGGACGAAGAGGTCGGTGGAAATGCCGCCGGAGTAATCCCAGTATTTCCGGTACCGGAACACCCGCTCGGGATCGAAGGGACGCTTGGGAGCGGGCCCCAGCCATTCCTCCCAGTTGAAGTTCACGCCCTCCTTCAAATCCGGCGGGATGGGATAATTCCACGCGCCTGTGGAGCTGTTCCGGTTGTAGAAGGCGACGACCTTCGTTACTTTGCCGATTTTTCCTGACTGCACGATCTCTTTTGCCTTTTTGTGCATGGGAGCAGATACCCACTGGCTGCCCGCCTGCACCATGCGGTTTGTGCGCTTCGCCGCCTCGATGATCTTCTGCCCCTCTTCAATGCAGTATGTCATCGGCTTTTCGATATAAACGTCCTTCCCGGCTGCCACAGCGTCCAGCAGCATGGGCGTGTGCCAATGGTCCGGCGTCGCGATGACTACGGCGTCAAGGTCTTTTCGATCGAGCAGCTTCTTATACTGCGCAAAATAGGTCTCAATCGCGCCGTCAGTGCGTTCCTTGGCACGGTCGAGATGCCCTTGGTAGCAGTCGGCCACGGCAACAAGGTTCGCCTGCTCCGTCTGCTTTACGTTTTCCATCAGATAACATCCGCGGATGCCGTAGCCGATGAAACCGACGTTGATCCGATCATTAGGGCTGGCGGGCTTGGGCAGCGGCGCAGCTTCCAATTGGACTCGTTTTCCATTGAGGAATAATCCCAGTGCAGTAGCCCCGGCGGCGCTCTGCCGTATGAATTGCCGGCGTGTGACAAACGACATTTTGTGCTCCTCCATCAGGTACGAATGGACCCCGCTATATTATCTTGCGATCCGTCGGAGGGCAAGCAAAACGGCACCGCGAAATCGGGTGAACGGGTGAAGATCTGATCGCGTGATTTGGTGACCCTCATACCACTTTAGCTGTCATTCTGAGCCCGCTGTATTTTGGCGGGCGAAGAATCTCAGTAGTTGTCTGCACTCTTCACTGACCGTGCGGACTGCCGGGATGCTTCGCTGCGCTCAGCATGACAGGTTTTCATGCTGGGATTCATACCAGCCGACGGGAGGGAAGTGAGCGACCAGAGAAGCACTTTGTTCACCCGATCAACCGATCACCCGATCTCCCGATTACAGAATTTGCCAACCCAAAGACACCTCGGTTTGGTATTCTCTGTTTCATATCTTTCTTGGAGAGACAAGAATGGCGATAAAGAAGCACGAAGCTGAAGAGACACCTTTAGTGGCCTATCAGAACCACCATTTTCTGGAAAGCGGTGATGCCAGGATGTTGCGCATCCTGAGCGAATACCTGGAACCGCAATCCAGGCTGAGGCGTTTGGGCATCCATCACACCGTGGTGTTTTTCGGTTCGGCCCGCATCCGGCCGCACGCAGAAGTGCTCCAGAGGGTTCAGCAGTTGGAAGGAAAGGGCGGAGACGGAGGCAAGGGCCCCTCTGCCGCAGCGTTGCAGCGAGCGCGCATGGACCTTGAAATGTCCCAATACTACGAGGACGCGCGGGAGCTCTCACGCCTTGTCACGGAATGGGCGCTTACTCTCCGCCCCCTTTTCATGGTGGTCTGTTCGGGCGGGGGCCCGGGTATTATGGAGGCCGCCAACCGAGGCGCTGCCGAGGCCGGCGGCCAGTCCATTGGGTTGAACATCACGCTTCCCGTTGAGCAACGGCCCAACCCTTATATCTCGCCTGAGCTCGGCTTCCTGTTCCGATACTTCTTTATGCGCAAGCTCTGGTTTGCCCAGCCCGCCCGAGCCCTCATCGCATTTCCAGGCGGCTTCGGCACTTTGGACGAGCTTTTCGAAATGCTCACTCTCCTTCAGACGCACAAGATGGGCCACCGCGTTACGATTGTGCTCTACGGCTCGAGCTTTTGGAAACGCGCCATCAATTTCGAGTATTTCCTCGAGGCGGGGACTATTTCGGAAGACGATTTCAAACTCATCCGCTTCGCAGACTCGCCCCAGGAGGGGTTCGGTATAATTAAGGAGGACCTGACCCGCATCCTGCAAATCAGAACGGTGATCAAGCATCCGTTCATATGATTTTAGATTTTTGATTTGCGATTTTGGATTCGGCGGACCGTGCGTAGTCCGTTGTCAAAATACTGACTCCTGACTTCTAACTCCTGAATCCCAAATCCCCAATCCTTCCACCCGTTCAGCGCTATAATTCCCCCCGGAGGGCCCAATGCAATTCTTCAAAGAGAGTATGTTGGAACTGATTATTCAGACTTCTACGAACCTGCCACCCGACGTGCGCCAGGCCATGGGTGTGGCGATCAAGACCGAGGAGCCGTCAACCCAGGCGGGCCAGGCGCTTGCCATCATTGGCCAGAACATTGATATGGCTTACGAAAACGAAGGGGCGATCTGCCAGGACACGGGCATGCCCACCTTTGAAATCAAAACCCCTGTGGGCGTAAACCAGATAACAATGAAGAAGCAGATCCAGGAGGCCGTCGCGGAAGCGACGAAGCGCGGCAAGCTGCGGCCCAATTCCGTGGACTCGATCAGTGGAAAAAACAGCGGCAACAACCTTGGTCCCGGCACTCCCGTCATCCACTTCGAGCAGTGGGAGGAACCTGATATCGAAGTGCGGCTGCTCCTCAAAGGCGGCGGCTGCGAGAACATGAACATTCAGTATTCGGTGCCTTGCATGCTGGAACATCTGGGGCGGGCCGACCGCGACCTTGCGGGCGTCAAGAAGTGCTTGTTGCACGCCGTGTGGCAGGCGCAGGGACAGGGTTGCGCGCCTGGGGCGATTGGCGCCTGCATCGGCAGCGACCGTGCGGCGGGCTATCATTTGGCGAAGCTGCAACTGTTTCGCTCGCTCGACGATGTGAACCCCGACCCCGCGCTGGCCAGGCTCGAACAGGAGATTATGGTCGAGGCTAACAGGATTGGAGTCGGTCCGATGGGCTTCGGGGGCAAGGCCTCCCTGATCGGTTGCAAAATCACCGCCGCCAACCGCCTGCCCGCCAGCTTCTTCGTTTCCGTCGCCTACGATTGCTGGGCCTTCCGGCGACTTGGGGTATTGCTCGACGCCGAATCCGGCGCCGTCAAGCAGTGGCTGTACCGCGACCCGATGCGGCCCGTTGAGAAGTTGGTGGCAGGCGCCGGGTTCCAGGTCTCAGGCAGGGAAATACGGCTGGAAACGCCGCTCAGCGAAGAGAAAGTTCGCGCCCTGAAAGTTGGCGACGTGGTTCTCATCAATGGTCCCATGGTTACCGGGCGCGACGCCGCCCACACTTACCTGATGCACCACGACGCGCCTTGCGACCTTAACGGCGCCATCCTCTACCACTGCGGCCCTGTAATGATGAAAGAAGGAACGCCGCCCGATGTTCGCTGGCGCACCAACGCTGCGGGCCCCACTACCAGCATCCGCGAAGAGCCTTACGAGGCCGATGTGATCAAGCGCTTCGGCATCCGCGCCGTGATGGGCAAAGGCGGCATGGGTGCAAGAACGCTTGCAGGCCTGAAGGAACACGGCGCTGTCTATCTCCACGCCATCGGCGGCGCGGCACAGTTCTACGCCCGATGCCTGCCTAAGGTCCACGGCGTTTACCTGCTCGAAGAACTCGGCGTTCCCGAAGCGATGTGGGTCTTTGAAGCCAAGGATTTTCCCGCCATCGTCACCATGGATTCGCACGGGAACTCGCTGCACGCGGACGTTGCGGCCGCCACGGGAACGGAGTTGGAAAGGGTAGGGGCGGGGAGTTAGTCAGATGGGCAAGTGGGCCGGAGGCAGAAGGAGATTTACACGTCCTTCGAACCGTTCGAGTTGGAGCGCAGACTATTCGTCTTCGGGCAGGGACTCGTGGTAATCATCGATGGCTTCGGCAGCGTGTTCAGCCTTCATCTTCAGCCAAAAGAGTTCCGCGGAGAGCTGGCACAATAGATCTTGATACGGCTCGCTTTCCCGCTTCGTGCGGGTCATCTTCTGTCGAATCTTATGAACGCGCCCCGACCATTCTTCGACCTCTTCAATGAGCCGCTCAACGGTCTCAATTCGAGGGGCTGTTTTCGTTGTCATGAATTTACCACTCTCTCTTCAGCCGTCGGGTCAGCGAGTCGATCCTGTTTCTTGCGGCGGTGATTTCGCGCTGCCAAGTTTTTATGGCGCCTTCATCGGGTACGGCCTTCAGTACCTCTCGGCGGGCTTTCTCCTCGTGATCCTCGGCAACTTCCTCTAGTGCCGCTATCGTCTTGCGAAGCTTCTTATTCCATCCCATCCGCCCTTCGTATTATACCATCTTCAGGTGGACTCTTTGGCTCTGCCATGACTGCTCGCATTCTGTTACAATGCCGCTCAAGCCCAAAAGCTGTAGGGCGAGGCAGCAGGCGGGATCGGGGTCCCAGGTTTTGGTGGAATCGTTGAGGTGAGCCGGAGTGGAACAGGAACAGGAGTTACTGGACCGTTGCCTCGCCGGTGAAGATTCCGCCTGGGAAGCTCTACTCAAGGCACACAGCCGAAAAATCTATAATCTTTGTTATCGCTTTACCGGCCGGGTGGAAGAAGCCGAAGATGTAACGCAAGAGGTTTTCATCAAGGTTTTCCAGACTCTGAAGACTTATCATGCCGCTCAGGGCAGCTTTGGAACATGGCTTAACCGCGTGGCGCGCAACCATCTGGTCGATCACTACCGGCGCGCCCGCAAAGATCGTGTGACTTCTTCACTTGAGGATGAACTGACCGAGGCGGAGCAGCAACCCAGCCCGCACATGGAGCCTACGGGCCAGGTGGAATCACGGGAACGCAGGGAGGTCTTGCAACAAGGGCTGGATAAGCTCTCCCCCGATCTGAGGGAGGCCGTCATCCTGCGCGACCTGCACGACCTCGATTACGAGGAGATTGCCCAAGTCTTGAGCGTGCCCCAGGGAACCGTAAAATCTAGAATCAATCGCGGAAGATTGGAACTGGGGCGGGTTCTTAAACGTATGGAAGGTATGAGAGGCCTCGCAAAGGCGGGGAACGAGCCATGACGCACCTGGAAGTCGAAAATCTGACGAGCGATTACTTGGAAGGGCTTCTCGAACCGGGGCTGAGAACGGAAGTCGAAGCCCATTTGAGCACCTGCCCTTCCTGCGGCGAAATGGTTGAAGACGTGCGCCGGGCCATGGAACTGTGCCATGCCGCCCTGGCGCTCGAGCCCTCTCCCTGGCTGGTGAAGAAGATCATGCTGGCCACGGTGGGTGAACGTAAGCCTGGCTGGACGGAGCGGCTGGCGGCCTTTTTCCGGCCTACGGTTCAGCCCAGGATTGCTTACACCGTAGCGATGGCGGTATTTTCGCTCTCGATCATCGTGAATGCGGCAGGAATCAATCTGCGGCACCTGACTTTTCAAGACCTGAACCCACTTACCTGGGCCCTGAAGGTGAATCGTGCCCGGCATGTGTACGCGGCTCGGGCGGAAAAGTTCTACTACGACCTGAGGGTGGTCATTGAGATTGAATCCAGACTTCGGCAGCTCCGCCCCCACTCGGAAGAGGAGCAGGAGGCCCCGAAGCAAGAGCCGCCGCCGGGAGGCTCAACCAATACCGTGCCGCCGCCCTTCCCCGCGCTGGCAGCCAATCAGACTCGAATCGTCGAGATGGCTAGCACCCGCGCTGCTGACAACAATGGATCTGTGCCGCCATCTTTGACGGTCGAGTCGGTAAGGAGCCAAAACCCATGAAATGCGCCAACCATCCGGAAGTTGATTCCACTGCCTATTGCGGCTTGTGCGGACGCGCTCTGTGCGCGGACTGCAAACGCGACGTGCACGGCATGCTTTATTGCGAGACCTGCCTGGCGACCCGCCTGCAAACTCCGGTGTTCGGCCCGCAGGCCGGCCCCAGTCCCGGAGTAGGCTTGGCCTTGGGCTTCATCCCGGGCGTGGGCGCCATCTATAACGGTCAAATCGTAAAGGCCATGATTCAGGTGCTGATCTTCGGCTCTCTCATTGCCCTGAGCGATAGAGTCGGCAGCCCCATGGACACCATATTTGGCCTGGGCGCGGCAGCCTTTTACTTCTATATGGTGATTGACTCTTATCAAACCGCCAGGGCAAAGCAGTTTGGGCAGCCGATCCCCGAATGGTTTGGGCTCGGAGACATGAAGATGAATGCGCCGGTGGGCGCCGCACTGCTGATCGGCTTGGGGGCTCTGTTCCTGCTGGATAATCTCGGCATACCTGTCTTTCGCCAAATCGGTAGATATTGGCCAGTGTTGCTTATCGTAATCGGCGTGCTCCTGCTGCAACGGAGAATGGGTGGAGGTGGCGGGGGCGGGGGTACGCATCCTCCCCCGCACTCCTCCACGGACGCCCGCAGCTTAAAGCAGGGGCCCGGAAGCGGTTCGGGTCCGTTCTCACTGTAGGTAGCACAGCCACTCCTGGCTGTGCCACACGTAGCACGGCCAGGAGTGGCTGCGCTTCAGGCGCACAGGCAAGAGTGCCTGTGTTACTCAAGGTAGCGCGCACGACAAATCACTAGCCCGGAGGCTCTGCATGGAAAGCATCCTGACCAATCCGATCTTTATCCCGCTGGGAGGGTTCGTGATGGTCATCTTTATCGTGGGCATCACCGCCATGAGAAAAATGCGGGAACGAGAGCTCCAGGCCCACCAGGAGTTGCGCATTCGGGAGATGGAGCACGAACGCAAGCTGAAGGAGATGGACATCGAGAGAGCCAAGCTGGAACTCGAAAAGGCCAAGGCTGTAAAGAGCGTATAGCGTGCGGCGCCTGCCGAAATAGACGCACTGTGCTGGCCTGACAAGAGGAGGAGACTTATGTTGGATCCGGGCACCTTGATTCCCATTGTGGCCATCGCCATGCCGTTGGGCATTGTGGGCATCGTGTTTTGGTACAAGTCGCGGGCAACGGAACTGCAATTCCATCAGGACCTGCGCATACGCGAGATGGAGCATCAGCGCAAGATGAAGGAATTGGAACTGGAGATGGAAAAGGAAAAGAATCGCCGCGCTGCTGACAAGACGGTCTGAGCTGAGTGTTGGGGGGCACGGGACTTGCCCTTCTCAGCCCACAGCCGCGTGGCCTGAGCGGGGAATTCCTTCGAGTTGCCGGAGGGGAAGCAAGAAGGGGAGTTCCAAGGAGGCTTGCAATGGGGAGTATTCCCGACATGATGTTTCCGGTCCTGGGCGTAGGGGTAATAGGGCTGACGACCATTTGTGTCGTTGCGATCGTGTTCTGGTACAAGGCGCGCGAAAGAGAGCTTCAGATTCAGCGCGAGATGCGCATCCGGGAGATGGAACATCAGCAGAAGATGAGGGAATTGGAGGTAGAACGCGAGAGGGCGAAAGCGGCTCAGGTGCACGAGCGCGTGGCGTGAGGCTAGGCCCGCGGACAGCGTGGCAGAGCAAGCTTCGTCTACCGCGACGGCGGGACCGGAACGACACGGCCACTTGAGGTTTATTGAGAGGGTGCGGAGGTGATAGGAGCATGGATTCGCCTGTAATGATTCCCTTGGCGGCGTTTGCTTTGGTGGTCGTCATCGTGGCGATCGTACACTTGATGAAGATTCGCGACGTGGAAATCGATACTCACCAGCGATTGCGGCTCGAAGAGATGGAGCACCAGCGCAAGATGCGCGAACTGGAACTGGAATTGGAACAGGTGAGGCGAGGGAAGTAGCATGACGGACGAACTGCATAGGGAGCGGAGCGGGGGAAGGGAGGGGCCGCGGCAGACTATGGATTATTCCCCAATTACGGCTGTTTCGCGCGGACCTGGTTTGATGGGGCCGGTCTTCCTCATCACCCTCGGCCTCGTTTTCCTCATCTCCGAGTTTGTTCCGGAGTGGGGCGTCAGGAAGACTTGGCCGGTTCTGCTGATCGTCGTTGGCGTTCTCAAACTTCTCGATTCTGCCAGGCCGCCGCGGCCGCCGGAGGGGCCCAGGCTCTCGCAATGAGGCAAGGAAGACTAACCGCTAAGCGAGACGCAAGGGTGAAGAGGAAACCATGAGCACTTATGGATATCGTCGGGGATCGATTTTCTGGGCGCTAACTTTGATCGGGGTGGGCGCGATCTTCCTCTGGGAGAACTTTAACCCTGCGATTCACCCTTGGCAGGTCATCGCCAAGTTCTGGCCGATACTCATCATCTTTTGGGGCCTTTCGAAGTTGATCGATTACGTTCAGGCGCGTACTCACCCCGAGACTGTACCGCCGCCGCTTTTCAGCGCCAGCGAAGTTATCCTGCTGGTGTTGATCCTGGTTATGGGCACCCTGGTTTCGAAGATCGTATTGAGGCCGTGGCAGCAGTGGCCCGCTTCCTGGGGCGTGAATATGGACGACGAGGGTTTTAGCGGCCTGTTCATGAACTCCTACACCTACACGCAGACCTTCTCCCAGCAGGTTCGTCCCCAGCCTCACCTTCTGGTGGTGGACCGCCGAGGTGACGTGGAGGTGCATGCTACCGACCAGACGACGATTGACGGCGTGGTGAAAAAGACCGTCTGGGCTCCCAACGAAGATGACGCCATAAAGCTCTCAAACCAAGTCAAGATTGAAATCGTCGAACAAGCTGGCCGATACCTGGTTCAAACCAATCTGGATTCGCTTCCGGGCGGTGGTCACAACGTGCGCCTGGACTACACCTTGCGCGTTCCCTTCGCCACCAGCACGGAAGTCACGGTGGAGCACGGGGATGCTATCGTGGATGGATTAAAGGCGGAGCAGGCCATCACTGCCCGTCACGGAGATGCGCACATCAGCAATGTCGAAGGGTTGGTGCGTCTGACCCGGGGCAGCGGGTTGACGGAAGTGCGCGATCTGAAGGGCAGCCTGGAAGTTGAGGGGCGTGGGGGCGACGTCAATATTTCCGGGGTCACCGGCACGGCAAGTATCAACGGCGAGTTCAATGGCGACATGGACTTCCGCGACATCAAGCAGACCCTGCACTTCAAGTCCTCGCGCACCGATATGACCGCGCAAAAACTCACCGGCCGGCTCAACATGGAGATCGGTTCGCTCGAGTTGAACGGCATCGACGGCCCCTTCGAAATCTCGACTCGCCAAAAAGACATCACCCTCACGGACTTCAAGCACAGCGTGAAAATCACGGACACCAACGGCGACGTGCAGCTTCGCACCTCTACTCCGCCGACGCATCCCATCGATGTCGAATTGAAGAAGGGTGAGATCGAACTGAGCCTGCCGTCCTCGAGCAGTTTCGAAATCGAGGCAGCGTCCCCTCATGGGGAAGTGGATAGCGACTTTTCCGCGCCGGGCTTGCGGGTTATGAAGGAAGGCAACAACCCGAGTATCAGCGGAAGCTTGGGCAAAGGCGGGCCGTCGATTCGCCTCCAAACGGAATACGGGACCGTACGCTTGCTTCGAATGGGAACCCACCCGCAGACGCCTCCCGCTTCGCCGCGTCCCGCTGCGGGAGACGAGAAACGAGCCTGGAACCCGCCGCCGCACCATCGCCCCGTCTCCGCTGCGGCGGGCCGGACGGTCAGTTACCGGATCGTCAATCCGTAATCTTGGACAGCGTATCAAAGAAACCAGGGAAGGAAATATCGACGCAACTGCTGTTCTTGATCTGCGTGTCGCCTTGGGCGACGAGTCCTGCCACGGTGAAAGCCATGGCGATCCGATGGTCGTCATGGGGATCGATCTCGGCCCCATGAAGGGTCTGCCGCCCGGCAAGGCGCAGGCCGTCCGGGAATTCTTCCACCTCGGCGCCCATCCGCCTCAGATTCTCCGCCACCGCGGCCAGCCGGTCGCTTTCTTTTAGGCGCAATTCTCCAGCGCCTCGAAAGCTCAGCCCCTGCTCGGTTTGTGTACCCAGGACGGCCAGAACGGGCAATTCATCAATTAAACCGGGGACCGCGCTTTCCGGAATCTCCCCGCCCTGCAGCTTGCTGGTCTCGATGTGAAGATCGCCGATGAGTTCGCCGTTCATCATCTCCAGATTAACCACTGTAACCCGTCCGCCCATGGGGACAAGCACATCGAGGATGCCGGTGCGAGTCGGATTCAGGCCGACGTTGTGCAGCATCAGGTTGGAGTTCGAGGTCACCAAGCCTGCCACAATGAAGAAAGCGGCCGATGAGAGATCGCCCGGCACATAGAGCTTCTTGCCTTCGAGTCGTGCCCTGCCGCGCACCGCAATGGATCGCTCGTGGCGGCCAATGTCGGCCCCCATTTGCTCGAGCGCAATCTCCGTGTGGTCTCGCGTGCGTTCCTTTTCGATAACTTCGGTCTCGCCCTCGGCGAATAATCCCGCCAGCAGGACCGCTGATTTGACTTGCGCGCTGGCGACCGGCATTTCGTAGCGAAGGGGCTTCAGCGCGCCCCCTTCGATTTCGAGCGGCGGAAGCCTGCCTTCGCGCAACTTGATCCTCGCTCCCATCTGTGAAAGCGGATCGGCGACTCGCTTCATGGGCCGCGCCGAAAGCGAAGCATCGCCCATCATAACGGAACGGAACGGCTGGCCCGCCAGTATGCCTGTCAGCATGCGCATGGTCGAACCTGAGTTCCCTGCATTCAGCGGTTCAGCGCAGAACCGGAGCCCGCCAAGGCCGGCGCCCTGAATCGTTACGACATTGTCCTTGCGCTCGATCTTCGCCCCGAGTTGTTTCAAACAGGAAAGAGTGGACTGGCAATCGGCGCTGGTCGAGAAGAAGTGAATCTCGCTCGTGCCCTCCGCAATCGCTCCCAGCATGGCGTAGCGATGCGATATGGATTTATCGCCGGGGAATTGTACCGTCCCCGTCAGACCCTTAGCAGGCTTGACCTTCTTCGTCTTTGAACCAAAAAGTCCCATGGAGACTATTGTAACTGCGGCGCCTGTGGCCACGCGGGGAAACCCGCGAGGAGTGCCCTACGGCGATTACTCTCCCGCCAACCGCTTGCAGCACAGCGGAGGCTGCGATCTGCTTTCAAGTCTATGCTTGTTACCTTATCGAATTCGTGCATGAAGCGTCAAGACAGGCCCTGCGTCCGGTACTCGCCGACCTAAACGGACTGCGCAAAAAACCTGTTGACTGTCATCCTGAGGAGCTCCGATCTGATCGTGGCGACGAAGGATCTCCGCAGTTCGCTAGAGTCGCAACTGCCGGGATTCTTCGCTTCGCTCAGAATGACAGAGTGCAATGGTTCTTACGCAACCTCTAAAGGCAAGTTTTATTTCCTTGTCAACCATCGCAAATACTCCGGCAGGGAGTGAAGCTCATCCACATGGTCGGGCGCCGAGTTGCCTGCGAAGCCAATCACCAGCAGCCGGGCGCTCTTCACCTCACTCAGAATCTGGGTTTTCATCGGCCCCCACCTGACGATCGGATGTGGTTTCAGTCCCCACTCCCGCAGCAGGTAATCGCTGGTTTCAGTGGTGCTTGCAAACGTCCCGGGAAAGATCTCCGATTGGGTGATGATCAAACGCTTCTTCCCGGCAATGGCGTCGCGCCCGAGCTGTAACCAAACCTGAAGGCTATCCGTGTCGATCTGGGATTCCTCCGGACCCGGCTTGCCACTTACGTAGGCTGTATGAATCCCGTCAATACAAAGCACACGGCTGACGCGTTCGTAGGAAGCGGGATCTTTCAGAATCTGGCGTAAGGCGCCGCACCCCGCGCTCCAACCGCCCAGGTCGACCTCGTTGAATTTCAGGCCGCTCTTGCTCTCCGCGTCGGCGATGAGTTTCGGGAATCGCTGAGGGTCCAGGAAAAGGTTTGCGTATGTACCCGAGCCGGAACCAGCCTGGACGCTGATCACTGCCATGTTCCGCAGGCGTGCGACTGCAATTTCAGGAAGCCAGTCGCCGCCATGGAAGAAGAAGAGCAGCTTCACGCACCGAGTGTTCTTGACCTTCTCCGGAACGAACAGTGTGCCTATGCCAAGGTCCATCCGCCGGCCAGGGGGTGTTGACTTGGTCAGCCGCGGATGCGCCCTGGTGTGCTCCACCATCGGCGATGGGTTCTGCGCCATCTGCGCCAGGAGAGTGGAACTCAGAGAAAGGAGAACCAGAATTCGCGAGGTGTTCGACATCCGTGTAACCGTAGGGTCGAAGCAGGAATGGCCGAAGATGGAAACTCCGATGCCGCCGGTCAGTCTCCCAGGAAGCGTGCCTCCTCCGCGAATTTGCCGATCTGAAGACGTGCGTCGGCGGCGTTGGTGATCGGGTGGCCGTTGAATCGCAGGTTTTCAATGGTCACTCCCCGCACATCGTGCCTGGAGTCCAGGCCGGTAAAGGCGGAAGGCCGCATCGTTTTCCCCGTCACCGCGATGTCTTTGAAGAGCACGTCCCGGACCGTGCCGGCTTCCCGGTCACGGGTGATCGCGGTGGGGTGAATGACAATGACAAACAGATTGGGAACGTAGCCGGTGTGCTCGGGCAGGGTTGCGCATCCGCCGCAGGCCGCTGCCGCAGCGTCTGGGCGGGGGCTGTATTTCTCGCCTGGCTTACTCTGAATCACCGGCAAGGGGTTTGAGTCGTCCACTTCCACGCGGATATCTTCATACCGGATGTTGTGTATTGCCGCCCGGTCGCTATGCTGGATGTCCAAAGCGATGTGCGTATTGCGGATCACATCGATGTCGCGAAAGACCACGTCCGCCATCTCCGGGGCGCTCGTCTCAGCGCCGATTTCCAGCGCCCGTCCCCAGTCACACCAGATGACCAGCCCGCTCATGCGAATGTTCCGCACCGGCAGTCCATCGTACGATTGACCGGGCAGGGGCCTTGCTCCTCCGGATCGGCCCTTGACGCCTTTGAGCACCATGCTGTCGTCGAAGGAGCGGATGAACGAATTGCGAACCGTAACGTCCTGGGTATTACACATATCAATGCCATCAGAATTATAACGCTAGAAACCGATCAGCTTGACGCGCGAAATCGCCAGCCTATGACAGCCAAAGGCGCTGATGCCGTAGACGTCCGAGTCGCGAACGATGACACCATCGATTGTGATATCGGAGGAGTCCTCGAAGTGAATAGAACCGCCTCCCAGGCCGCGCGCGAATTCGCTGGTATCGATAATGCCGCGCCCGAGGATCTTCACGCCGGACACACCACGGCCCTCGATTGCCGTGTAGACCACGGCCCCGCCCGCCACGTACACCGTCTGGCCACTCTTGAGCAGGATTTTGCCAGGCTTGTGGACGCCCGGGCCGAAGTACAGCACGTTAGGGTCCCCGGGTTTGGGAAGCTCCGCCTCCGGCGGATCGGCGAACAGGTGCAAGGTATGGTGCCTTCCGTCCAACTCCACGGAGAACTGACCGGGCTGGGAAAGCTGGAAGCTGATGTGCCGACCGTTGATGATCGGCTTGATGCTCCGCGAACTCGGCCGCACCGCCACCGAGCCAAAAGGCCGCTTCGAGACGATCTCGACGCTGACTGGGCCGGACATCCCCCAGTACGCGAAGCCCGCTATCTCCGTTTGACCGAGGGGGCGTTGGTAGCCAGGCCATACCTGGTTGAACGGCATGGCGGAGACGCGGCAGGCGTATACAGGTACGGCGCGACCGTTAACGCGCAAGGTGTAGTCTTGGAAAAGCTGCTCCACAGACGGGGCCGCCCAGGTCACGACCGACCCATCTTGGCTCGCTGCGCTCTTAGCTAATTCCTTCCCACAGGCTGATCCTAAGCAGGCCACCAGGAATGCAGCGGTGAATATCGCACCAATTCTTCGTAGCATCGAAGGCCCTCTTGGGTCTGACGATGGGGTGATCGGGGAATCAGATGAACAAAACCCCCTCGCCTCTTTCCCGTCGGCTTTGAATACGCGTGTCATTCCGAGCGAAGCGAGGAATCTTGCTCCGGTGTCTGCCCCGGATGCGGCTCTGGGGCAGAGCGAGATTCCTCGCTTCGCTCGGAATGACAGGGCTGCCTTCCGGAATCCTGGTACCGCTGGTGGCGGAGCGGCTGCTTTCACGCTTCTGATGTTCACCCGATCTCCCGATCACCCGATTCCATCATTGCGGCGTCAACTCATAGTGCCGTAGTAGCGGCTTCGCAGTTGCGCGCTGCACTTGCACGATCTGGTCTTCCAGTTTGTCAAGGGCTTCCACGACCGCTAGTTCCCCAGCGAGCTTGTAGTCCTTGAGCGATATTTGCACATCCCGCCAGCGCGCGAAGTGGATGTCGTTATGCTTCAGCGTCAGGTCGTGGACCTTGGCCGCCTGCTTGGCCATTGGCGTGGGCAGTGCCGCTAGGTTGATTCCTTCCTCGAGTTGTTCCTTGGTAAAGCTGCCAACCTTCTCGCCGTCGATGGTCAGGCCGTAGCGCGCTGCGGAGAGGCCGGTGACCTTGAGCGGCTCCTGGTCGAGCGCAGCGATGAAGTCGGAGCTGCGAACGCTGAGCGCCGTAGGCTTGTCTTCCATGTCCACCGGCATGGGCAGGGCGCCGTCGGTTTCCGTCCAGCTAGGGGTTGATCCTGCCATCAGGCCGGTGATTTTGGCATTGTCCGCGCGCGCCACGCGGCTGGCCGCCGCGTCGATCTCGACCGCCGCCACGGTGGCAGGCGCGTTCCAGGCTTTGAGCAGGGCCTCGGCCATAATGAGATGGCCGCCTGGTCCAGGATGGACGCGGTCCTCGATGATGTTCTTCGCGAGCTCGGGATCCTCCGCCTTGGCCTTCTCGAGCATGCTGACCACCGGCGCGTTCAGATCGGCCACCAGCAAGCCCTCTCGCTCTCCCAACTCTTTGACGAACTCGCCGTAGCGAACCAGCACGGCATTGTACCCACCGTCGAAATTGGGCGGGCGCGTCACATCGTCGTAGGGAGAAGGCTGGATCACGGTGATTCGGGTCCCGGGCAGGGCGCGCTTCATCGTGTCGATGATGTGCTGGTAGCCTGTCGAGTAAGTCTTGAAGATTCCGTCGTCCCAGCCGCGATAGCTCCCGTCGTTCATGCCGAGCATGATGGTCATGACGGTGGGCTTGTAGGCGATCACATCGCGGGGCAGACGCACATCGATGGGCCCGGCCCATCCGCCCGTCACCCGGTCTCCGCCCACGCCTGAGTGTACGAACCAGACCTTCAGGCGCGGGAATCGAGTCACCACGTAAGTCTCGGCGAAAGTCGTATAGAGGCGCTGGTCTGTGATGCTGTCGCCGTAAAAGACCACCCGGTCGCCGTCCTTCAGCGCAAACTTGTCTTGTGACCACGCCGCGGCAGCAAACAGCAGCGCGGCGGCAAACAAAAGCAGAACACGTCGCATGATCCTCATTCGTTACCTCACAAGAAGATGGGTCAAAAAGTTCGCACTAACTCTAGCGGTTTGGCCTGGAGAGGTCAATAAAATCGGGGCTAGGTGCTAGGGTCCAAAGCGCGCCGACCGCCCTCGCCCGTTGCTGGTCAACTGCCCTCTCCCCTTACGCGCAGCCATCCGAGGGGACGCGCCACGACTGCGGGCGGGACGCCCGCACCACGCGAGGGGCGGCGGACATTCTTTCTTGACTTCATCTGCCTTTATTCATAATTTGTATCTCTCCTTGGGAGCGAGGTGGCGAGGTAAACTCGCCGCTACATTCACGAGTCCGGAAAGGTGGAGGAAATGGCAGGAGAGACAAACAGCAAACCGGTGCACGTCAGCGACAAAATGGTCGAAAAGGGGGCCAGTGCGGCGGCTCTGGCGGGAATCAGCTTTATTACCGAGCCGCAACGGGTGTTTGGCGCCAACGACCGCGTCCGGATGGGCGTCTGCGGGCTTCGTGGAATGGGCTTTCAGCACATTGAGGAATACTCCCGCATGCCCAACGTGGAGACCGTAGCCGTGTGCGACGTGGATGAGAACATCATGAGCGGCCGGCTCGCGGACATGGACCGCATGAGCCTGCCGGCACCCAAGACTTATACTGACGTGCGCAAACTCCTGGAAGACTCCTCCATCGACGCCGTGTCGGTTGCGACGCCCAACCATTGGCACGCCTTGATCGGAATCTGGGCTCTTCAAGCGGGGAAGGACGTTTACATCGAGAAGCCTTGCTGCCATTACTTGTGGGAAGGCAAGCAACTGGTTCTGGCTGCGAAGAAGTACAACCGGATCGCCCAACACGGAACCAACAACCGCTCGGCGGGCGCCGTCATCGAGGGCGTCCAGAAAATGCGGGAGGGGCTGATTGGCGACGTGTACCTCGCCCGCGGCCTCTGCTTCAACCGGCGGAACACCATAGGGCGCGCCCCGGTCGAGCCGGTTCCGGCGGGCGTGAACTACGATCTCTGGGCAGGACCCTCTCCGCTTCATCCCTTCACCCGCAACCGGTTCCACTACAACTGGCACTGGTTCTGGGACACCGGGAATGGCGACATCGGCAATCAGGGAGTACACCAGATTGACGTGGCCCGTTGGGGACTGGGAGTCAAATTCCCGAACAAGGCATCGGCGTTGGGCGGGCACTTCATGTTTGACGACGACCAGGAGACTCCCAACACGCTCAACGCGGCGTTCGAATTCCGTCAGGAGGGCGGCAAACCCAAGATTCTGGAATTCGAAGTGCGCCATTGGCTGGGCAACGAGGAGGCTGGCATCGGATCGCTCGGGTTCGGAGTGGCCATTCCTGGATTTCTGGGCCCGCCCCCGCGACATCCTTCCCGCCAGCGACCCGAGGCCGGCCAGGGTTCCGTCGGCGATATCTTCTACGGGTCGAAGGGCTACATGGCGATGTCGAACGAGGAGTACCCGTCTTACCGCACCTGGTTGGGAGAGGAGCAGGAGCGCGGGCCCAGCGGGTCGCGGGAAGGGAACAACTGGCAGAACTTTATCAATTGCGTGCGCAGCCGCAAGCAGGAAGACCTGAATGCGCCCATCGAGGAAGGGTACATCTCCTGCGCATTGATCCATTTGGCCAATGCCTCGTACCGGTTGGGGCGCACCCTCAATTTTGATCCGGAGACCCAACAGGTTATCGGCGACGACGAGGCGAACAAGTTGTTGCGGGGCACGTACCGGGCGCCGTACGTCGTGCCGGAACAGGTGTAGTGTCAGGAAACGGGACTTCGTGGGCGCACAACTCGGTTTCACGCAAAGAGGCGCAAAGCACGCCAAGGTCGCAAAGAAAAACGAGGACTTCCACTTTGCGTTTCTTTGAGCCTTAGTGTCTTGGCGTGAGGTGTTTTGACTTTTTTACACCTTCTCAGCGTTGCGGACCTGAGGTCAGTTCCCGGTTGACGCGCCGGCTGCCGGCTTTTCGAACAATTTCGGGTCGACGGCAGGATTGACCTGAAGATCCTGAATGTCCTCTGTGCCCGCGTCGTTGCCGCCCTGCTTGATCTTCAGCTTGAACGGCAAGCTCATCCCCTCGACTTCTTTCCACTCCGCGTAATCAACGACCTGCTCGCCCGGCCCGCCCATCCCCGTTGTCTGAGCGGAAGTTCGAAGGATGTGCCCGGTCTGGGGATCCACATACCAGCGAACCTGTGCACCGTCGGCATTAATGTCGAGGATTTGGGCGTCGACATCGCCGATCTTCTCCGTGCCTCCGGCGGCGAAGATGAACTTGGGATCATCGGCGTGCTGGGCCACAAATATGGGATGGCGCTTTAATTCTTTCAGACCATCTTCCTTCTGCGCACCCGGCAAGTCTTGTGACCCCATGGCAGACTTCATGAAGGCGACGGAAGGCGAAATAACCATGGTCATCTCGCCCATGGGCGTGCGCATCTTCTGCCATAGCTGGTCGGGGAAAGCAGAAATCTCTTCCATTTGTATCGACACGTCCCCTTGCGGAGTCTTGGCGAGCAGTGTGCCCTTCTCGCGCACCGCCTTTACCGATCTGACCTTTTCCGCACCTCCCAGGCTTTGGACCACTTTGGCCATCAGCGCCTGCCCCGCGGCGTTGCTCGCGGTGGCGGCCTTGGCCGCTCCCGGTGGAGATGGAATGGTGATGTCGAGGTTGGTCACCGTGCCATAAGTGGAGAGCGGCTTCTCAAAGTCCGCCGCCTTGCCCACCACCAAGGTCGCAAGCTGGTCCTTGTGGACATACTTGCCTGCCACACGGGAAACATCCTCGATAGTCACCTTCGCAATTCCCGCGCGATAGCGCTCAAGGAAGTCCGCCGGATAGGCGTAGAATTCGTAAGCCATTCGTTCGCGCAATACCTTCTCCTTCGAATCGAAGCGGAAGACAAACGAATTCAGAATGGCCTCTTTCGCTTTAGTCAATTCTTCGGGCGTGGCGGGATTAGTTTTCAGCGCGTCCAGTTCCTCATTGAAGGCGTCGATGGCCGCCGCCGTCGTGACGCTCTTGGTTCCCAGAAACATGCGCAGCACGCCCGGGTGGTCATATTCGGTCCCGACCCCTCCGCCCACCGCATAGGCGAGCCCTTTCTTCGAGCGGATGTTGGAGAACAGGCGCGACGACAATGAGCCGCCGAAGAATTGATTAAACACCTCAATCGCGTAATAGTCGGGGTTGTTTCGAGTAGTGCCCAGGCCGACCATTTGCACGGTGCTGGCCGTGACGTCGTCCTTGGCTACGAAATAGATGCCGGGCTTCGGCCCACTGAAAGAAGCCTGCATCTTGGGCGCCGCCGGACCCTGCGGCCAGGAATCAAAAGCCTCGCGCAGCTTGGCCTCCATGGCACTCGAATCGAAATCGCCCACAACCCCGAGGATGATGTTATTGGGATGCACATACTGCTGGTGCCAGCTCAGCAGGTCGTCGCGCGTCACCGCCGCCACCGTGGCGTACTCGGGCACTCGAGCATACGGCGAATCCGCCCCGTACACCAGCTTGGCTGCCTCGCGGAACGCGATTTGAAAAGGCTGGTCGTTGCGGCGTGAGATCTCGGTATTCAGTTGTCTCTTTGCCAAATCCAGCTTGTCCGCGCGAAACTCCGGCTCGCGCAGAACCTCGACGAAAACCTTGAAGACCTCGTCCAAGTTCTCCTTCAAGCAGTCCCAACTGACCGTGGTCGAATCGGCGCCGCCGGAGGTCTCCACTTTGGCGGCGTGCGCTTCCAGGTAGTCGTCAAGCTGGTCGCCCGTCCGGCTCTTGGTGCCGCCGGTGCGCCAAGCCTGGCCATAAATCTCCACCAAGCCCACCTTGTCGGCAGGTTCGTTCCGCGATCCGCCGCGGATTTGAGCGGTACCGCGAATGAGAGGCAATTCGTGATCTTCCTGAAGAAAAACCACCATGCCGCTCGAGAGTTCCACGCGGCGCGGCTGCTCGGGGTGAAAGGCGTGCAGGGCCGGCGCTTTAATCTGTTTCCAATCGGTCGCCTGGGCGGCCGCCCGCGGAGCGAATGCCAGCGAGCTGAGGAATAGAGCGAGAACGAAAGTCATCGCGTGTCTTGGGGCCATGGTTAGTTCTCCTTCCCGGCTGCCGGCGCCGCCTGGGCAAGCTGCGTGGACTCGATCATGCCCACCGTGCGGTTCGATTCCACAAACGTGGTGTTGGCCACGCGGCGAATGTCCGCTTTACTCACCTTGCCGATGTCGTCCACGTGGCGAAAGACTTCCCGCCAGTCGCCAAAGAGCGCCTGATAGATTCCCAGTTGTTGGGCGAGGCCCTCGTTGTCCCCGAGTCCGCGCACGAGGTCCGCTTTGGCCCGCACCTTGATCATCGCCAGTTCCTCATCCGTGATGTCCTCTTTCTTGACCCGCTCGATTTCGGAGTGGATCGCGTCGCGAATCTCCTCCGGCGTGTGGCCAGGAGTGGACACCGCGTAGAATACGAACAGGTTCGGATACTTGACGCCGGGGAGTCCATTGAACCCGCCGGAGAACACCGCCAGCTTCTTGTCCCGGACCAGGGAGCGGTAGAGGCGTGAGGTGCGGCCACTCGACATCAAGTCCTGAAGCGCGTCATACACCGCGTCATCCTTGTCGCGCGCGCCGGGTTTGTGATAACCCTCGATGAAGATCGGCTGCGAGGTCTCATGCAGGATCACGATCCGCTCCGCAACTTGCGGCGGTTCGACGGTCCGCAGCGGCTCCGGCTTGGGCCGCGCCGGCAGCCGGCCGAAATACTTCTCCATCATGGGCAGGGCTTCGCTGACCTTTACGTCTCCCACCACGGTCACCACCATATTCGCCGGGACGTAGTACTTGCGGAAGAAGTTTTCGGCGTCCGTTTCCGAAAACGATTCCAGGTCCGAAGGCCAGCCCACCACAGGCCTGCCGTAGGGATGTGCGATGTAGGCCGCCCCGAGAAACTGCTCGAACAGCCGGCCGAAAGGCTGGCTCTCACTCAGGCGCCGTTCCTCGTGCACAACGTCGCGCTCCTTGTAGAATTCGCGAAAGACCGGATGCAGAAACCGTTCCGATTCCAGATAAGCCCACAGCTCAAAATCATTGGAGGGAAACGAATAGTGGTAAGCCGTCTCCTCGTTGGTGGTGAAGGCGTTCAGGCCTTCGCCCCCCGTCTGTTCTACAATCTCGCCAAACTGGTTTTCCGCCACATACTTTTGCGCCGCCGCCATGGCGTCCTTCCAGGCCTTCTCTAGTTCTGCCACCTTCTTCTCGTTTCGCCCCACTTCTTTGCGCCGCTCGCGGTCATAAGCCTGATAGGCCTGCTCCACTTTTTCGAGCGCCACCTTTTCGGCGGGGTAATTCTTAGTGCCGATCTTATCCGTACCCTTGAAGGCCATGTGCTCGAACATGTGCGCCAGGCCTGTGATCCCGGGATACTCCCGGTCCGCGCCCACATCCACATGGGTGAAGAATGAAAATACCGGAGCCTCCGGCCGCTCGACGACCAATACGGTCAGGCCGTTCGGCAGGACCTTCACCGTCACGCGCTTCTCAAACGATGCTAAGTCCTGCCCTCGAGATACGACCGCGAATGCCATGAGCAACACGAGACTCAAGAGCAACCTGGTCCATAAAACCCTTTGCTTCATTTCGCCTCCAACTTATCGGTCATTTCGAGCCCGTTCTGGCGGGCGCGCTATCCATGCAGTTGTCGTTCGAAGGTGGAATCACCCATTATACACTCGTTCCGCTGGTCAATACCGTAGCCGGGAGCCGCTGGCCGGACAAAGCGCCATGATGGCTGCGATACAGCATCTGAAATGTAGCAACTCGAGGGGTAGGGCTTGCCCTACCCCGGATCGCGCAAGACCGCTTTAGCCAGGGGACGGCGAGCCGGACAATCCTCGAAATGCCGCTTCGTTCTGCGCCAATGGCCGCTTTTTCGGCGCGAAAATGAGTTCGTTTTGAGAGCACTATTTCAGTTATCCCCTGTCTTTGCAATAAATCTTTGAGTTCGTTCCCGCGATTTTTAGTCTTTTTGAAGGCGGCGGCGAGGACCGCGCCGAGGAAGATGAGCAGCACTGCCGTTCCGCCGGCAATGGGCGTGATCGCCCGCTCCTCGTGCAGCACGCCGCCGTGTTCCGCGGGGAACGGCTGGATTGAATCGCCCGTTCCAGCCTGTCCCTTCGGGACATCGCAGACCTCACAAAACGAGGTCTGCGCCATCCCCGTCGTTGAGGGGTTTACAGCCGCCGGGGTGCGGGTTCTACAGCAGCAGCTTGGCACCCGCGTTGCGCCGTCCTGCGGGTCGCTCGGATCCGGCGGCGAGGACGCTTCCAGGCTCTCCAGAAGTTGCGCTTCGCTCTTCCGCTCCCGCTGCAACTCCATCAGCAAGCGGATCTTGCGTTCCAGTTGCCGGGCGAGCGAGTTCTGCTGGCGGATGATGATCGCCCACTGCGCCTGCGAGGGCGCCGTCGCCGCCATGCGCGCCGCCCGCGTGTTCTCCACGTGCTCGTGCAGGAACAGCTCGTATTCCCGCCCCACGTCCGCGATCTCTTCCGCCACCCAGGCCGTCATATCGTTCTTGGCCTTCTCGAAGGCCTCCCCCGGCGGCATCTTCGCGAGCGCGTAGCGAAACTCGTCCAGTTTCACGCCCCGCAGGGTGAAATCGCTTCCGTACAGAGCGATCAGCGCTTCCCGCATCTGGTAACCGAATTCGTTCTTATCGATCATGGCCACAAGGCTGGTCAGAAGGCCCAGCACCTGCTCGAACTTCCCGGGCGAGTCCAGGAAGCGGCGCAGGCCGTTTTCCCGCACCTCCAGCTCCACCGCGTCGCTGTTGCCGGTCCCCACCTGGATGGACAACTTGCCGCGCTCCAGATCGTGGTGGTGCAGGTTGGAGACCTGCACGGCCAGTTCCGAGCGGTCCAGCCGCGCCTGCTTGCAAAGCAGCAGAGCGATGCCTTCCACCAGGGCCATTTCCAGGCCGCCCACGGGCTGACGCGCCTCAATGAGACTCTTCAGCAGGCGCTGGAACTGCCGCGGGTCATCGCCCAGTTCCAGGGCAGCGCCCTCCAGGAACCGCTCGTCCGTGTAGAGGCCGTGCCTGCGGGCGTTCCGGCAGGAGCGCCGCTTGCCCTCTGCGGTGCGCGGGCCGCCGGAGCGCCTGGCGGTTGGCGATTGACGATGGGTGATGAGCGATTGGCTTGTCGCTTGGTTAGCATTTGAATCTTCCATGTCTCGTTTCCTTTCCAATCGAGCGGGATGTGTCATCAGCAAGGGCAGCCACTGCGGCTGTCAAGGCTCAGGATGACAGGTCGTTGGTTTATTCACAGCTTCATGCTGTCGGGATGTATGTGCCCCGAAACGACGCAGCGCAGACACAATCCCCCATCTTCCAGGCTATCAGATGAAAATGAGAGAGTGGGAAAAGCTGAGAATAATGCGAAAATAAATTCTTATTGCAATGGAATCAGAGGGTTGAAAGGGTTATTGAAGTAGTAAACCAGGCTCAAAATGTACCATTTTGACACATATATGCGAGAACGTGCATATTTAGACCAAAGGCCAGCACAGCCGCGGGTGGCGCCTACGCGCCCCTCGTGCCGCTAGGGCCCCGCCCCCTTCTCACGGCACTCTGTCCATCGCCAGCAGTGAAGCGTCCGTCAGGAAATAAAACCTCCAACTCGACCACGGCTAATCGCCGGGCTCCTTCACCAACCCTCGCTTCACCGGGTTGTTGTGCATGTAATTTAACGGAAGTATGTACTTAACCCAGACTCATAGGGACTCAAGGACTTTCTGGCGCTCTACGCTTTTGTGGTTTGCCACGGCTCGGAGAATGGCAGCCAATAACCCGATGCGGAGCGGGTTATGATTCGGAATGGATAGTCGCTGGTGTGATGGCTCTTTTGTTTCTATTACAATGTGACTGCCCTCTTGATGGATGAGGGAATAACCCCAATCGCGGCAGAGAGCCTGGACAAGTTGCTGTCCGTTCAAGTCACGAGGGATTTTCATGAAGCGGCTAGAACTTCGTCCCGAACCAAGTGAAGACGGATTTCGGCAGGCCGCTGCTGGTCAAAGTAATAGGCGCCTACAGCCTCTTTGACGTTACGACGCAACTCTTCCCAATTGTCAGCCTGAGTGAAAATTCCCTCGGTCAGACATTCGGCGATAAAGCCGCCATCGGATTCCTGAGTCACTTCAAAAATAACTGACATGGCGCGCTACTCCAACCAGTAGCCTCTCTAACTAATCCACTGACCATAGCAAATTGCGTTAGGTTTGTCAAGGAAATTGCGCTACGCTGCATCCTGCTCTGCACGCGGGTGGCGCATAGGCGCCGACGTTCTTTGCCGGCATGTATGCGCCCCTCGTGCCGCTAAGGCCCCCTCCCCCCTCTCACGGCACGCTGTCCATAGCCAACCGCGAAGGGAATGCTTCAAGCTCCAAAGGGGCAAGCTAACAAAGCCCAGGCCAACGGCCTGGGTTGCGAAGGAGACCCCATCCTACTCTGGGAGCAAGCCCTGCAAGGGCGAAATAACCAGACGTTGGCCTGCGCGCACCGTCGCCTCCGACGCGTCGAGCGGCTCGTCACGCCCCTTCAGGGCTGGCCAATTGCGCGGCATGGATTCCTCACCCAGGCCGTTGGCATGGGCTTCGTTAGGCCGCCCCTTCGGGGCTTAAGACCTGGGCCACGTGCGAAGCTGGCAAAATGTAGGGGGAAAGGCGCAGCCTTTCCGCAAGACAGGGCGGCAGAGCCGCGTGCGCTAACCAACCATTGATCTTTCATTTACAGCTTTCCCCAGCGAAACTCAGAGCCGGATAACTGTTTTATTTCAAGGAAATAGCGGCCCGGCATTATTGACCCTTTGTCTATCCCAGCTTAGCCTAGATCAATCTCAGGGACTCGGGTGAATCTACACTATGAAAAGAGTCGTCAAGCAGGGGTTCTGTGCTTCCATACCGTTGCTGGCCTTCATGCTGGCAGGCGCACCGCTCCTCGCCCAGGAGGTTACGGGCAGCATCCGGGGCGAGGTGCTCGACCCCAGCGGCGCCGGCGTGCCTTCCGCGGAGGTCACCGTGTCGCAGGTTGAAACCGGCCTGACGCGCGTAACGGCTGCCGGGCGTCATGGTGGTTACTTATTTGTACTCCTGCCGCCAGGGCACTATCGTCTGGTGGCGACGGCGCAGGGCTTTCAGAAGTTCGTGCAGGAAGGGATTACGCTCAGCGTTAATGAGAGCGCTAACGTTCCGGTCCATCTGGCGATCGGGTCGCCCGCGCAGGTTGTGCAGGTGCAAGCGAATGCTTCTTTAATTGAAAGGGCGGACACCACGCTGGGAGAGACGGTGGGCGCGCGCGAGATCGTCGACCTGCCACTCAACGGGCGCAATTTCTCTCAACTCGGATTGCTTCAACCGGGAGTCGTCCCTCTTACACCGGGCTTGGCCGAAGCCGGGGGTTCGCTGCGCGACGGGCAACCCTATTCCGTCAATGGGCAGCGGCCTGAGTCCAACGATTTCCTCATTGACGGCGCTTCCAATTTCAACGCCGTGGATGGGGGCCTTGTGCTGAAGCCCCCGATCGATGCGATTGCGGAATTCAAGATTCTTACCCACACCGCCGACGCGGAGTTCGGCGGCGCTTCGGGCTCTACTACCAACATCGTCACCCGGTCCGGGTCAAACCATCTGCACGGTGACGTGTGGGAGTTCGTGCGCAACGACGCCGTGGATGCCTCGAACTTCTTCGAGAACGCCGACGGTCTTGCGAAGGCCGAATACCGGCAGAACCAGTTCGGCGCCACGCTGGGCGGCCCCATCCGGCGGGACAAGACGTTTTTCTTCGGCTATTACGAGGGCTTCCGCAATCGCCAGGGCGAAACGATGAGCGATGTGCGCGTACCCTCCCTGCTTGAGCGGCAAGGGGATTTCTCTCAAGACGTCGCCCAAGACGGCCCGCTCCTCAACCTGTTTGCCCCTGGCGGCCCTGCGCCGCTTCCGGGCAACAAAGTTCCCGGCATCGACCCTACCGCGCAGCAGGTGCTGGGGCTTTACCCGCTCCCCAACGCCACCGACCCTAACGGCGTGCTCGATCTCTATAACGTCAGTCAAGTATTGCGCGACAGCGAGGACCAAGCCGGAGTGCGCGTCGACGAGTACCTCTCCTCGCGCGACACGTTGAGCTTCCGTTATATGTTCTTGAACGGCACTCTGTTCGATCCCTTGTCCACTTCGGGCGCAGGAGTTCCCGGCTTCCCGGTCGGCGAAAACCATCGCACCCAGAATTTCGTCGCCCAGTTGACTCACACGTTTTCGCCGACGGTCGTAAACATCGCGCGCCTGGCCTTGCTGCGCAACAAGTTTCTTTTTGACGAGCACCTCAATCACATTTCTCCCGCCTCGCTCGGCTTCGAGTTCCAACCCACGCTGGGCGTTGCGGCCGGCCCGCCCTTTATCCAGTTTGGAGGCGGAGGTTACGCCAGCATTGGCGATCCCATAACCGGACCGCGCGAGACCTACGAGAACGCCTTCGCGGCGGCGGAGTCCCTGACCTGGATTCATGGCCGTCACGAGCTGAAATTCGGCGGCGATTATCGTCGCGACCAAATCAACGTGGTGAATGGAATCGCCTCAAACGGCTTCTTCGTCTTCATCCCGGCGCCCCTGACCAATGCCTTCGCCAACTTCCTGATCGGGCAGCCCTATCTCTTTCTGCAAGGCGGCGGCGACCAGCCGGACGGGGCGGGCGACCTGTCGCGGGGGTTGCGAGGCAACGACTTTAACTTCTATGCCCAAGACACTTACAAGGTGAATTCGCAAGTAACACTTAACCTGGGGCTGCGCTACGATCTGCCTTTCCCTTACACCGAGATTCGCAATCGCCAGAACCTGTTTGTGCCTGGAGCGCAATCCAAGGTGATTCCCACCGCGCCGCTTGGCCTGCTTTATCCGGGTGACGCGGGCGTCCCCGGCGGCTTGATCCCAACCGACACGCGAGCTTTCGCACCCCGCGTCGGCTTGGCATGGGATCCTCATGGTGATTCGCATTGGCTGGTGAGATCCGCCTACGGCATCTTCTACGACCCGTATTACAACGGCCAGGGCGGTCCCCTGCAGACTCCCATCAGCGCGCCGCCCTATCTGCGTACCGCGCAGTTGCTGTTCCCTGGAAGCCTCTCGAACCCGTTCGCCAGCGGCAATCCGTTCGCCTCGCAATTTGCCGAGCCGATGACGCTGCTGACGCTTTCTCCCCAGTTGCGCCTCCCCTACGCGCAGGATTGGAACCTGACCCTCGAGCGCTCGTTCGGAAACGATTGGCTGCTCGAGGCCGGCTACGTGGGCACGAAGGGAACTAAGCTGCCGCGGTTTATCGAAGGCAATCCCTCCCTTCCCGAGGCCGGCCAAACCTGGGCAGAGCAGCAGAACAATATCGACCAACAGCGCCTCTACTGCATGCCGAATGCGCTGGGCAACTGCACCTACAGTTCCGTCGGGCTGGTCGCAGGCATCGCCAATTCATCCTATAACGCGCTCGAGACCAGCCTGCGCAAGCGTTTCAGCCGCGGCTTTACGTTCCTTGCTTCCTACACCTATTCGAAATCTCTGGACGATGTCTCGTCGTTCAATATCACCGGCTCGGCGTCCCAGCCGGTCGCCGGGGAGAACGATCTGGCGCAGAATCCCTTCGACCTCGGCGCCGAGTACGGCCGCTCCATGTTCGACGCGCGCCACCGGCTTGTCCTGAGTTACCTGTGGGAACTGCCTTTTTGGAAGCAGGGACACAATTGGTACCAGCGCGCGCTGGGGAACTGGCAGGTGAACGGGATTACAACGCTTATGAGCGGCACGCCCTTCACTGTGGAAGACCAGAGCTATAACGATGACGCGCCCGAGATCACCGGGTTTTCGTCCTTCCGTCCCAATCTCATCGGCAACCCCAATAGCGGTCCCAAGACAGTCGCGCAGTGGGTCAACACCAGTGCGTTCCAGCGCATCGATCTGACGACGACGCCGGCGGGGGTGTACGGGACGGAGGGCCGCAACGTGGTTCAGGGGCCGGGCTTGGCTCAGTTTGATTTTTCGGCCTTCAAGAATATTCAGCTCGCCGAATCGAAAAGCCTCCAGTTCAGGGCTGAGTTTTTCAATCTGTTCAATCGCGCCAATTTTGAGCTGCCCAACAGCGATATCAGCTCGACCACTTTTGGTGAGATTCAGCAGGCCCTTTCACCGCGACTCATCCAGTTCGCGCTGAAGTTCCTGTTCTGATCGTACGGGCCGGGCGGTTGTTCTGGACCCCGACACTACGCAGAGGAGAAATGCAAATTATGGCGTGGATCAAAACCATTCCGATGGCGGAAGCTGACGAGGCTTTGCGCCGCGCTGTGGAAGGCCAGAGGACGCTCTATCCAATCGAGTACGCAACACCCGTACACGCATCCGAAGGAGGCGGCGCACAGATCGTGGAATCACACAGCCTGATCCCGGATGCTCTCTATCACGCCTTCGCGACCTTTGGCGCGCTCATGTCGCCGCAACTTCCGCTCAGCCGCCGCCAGCACGAAATCATCACCACAATGGTCTCGGTGACCAACCGGTGTGTTTATTGAATCGAGTCCCACGCAGAGTTTCTGCGTCGCGTCACACTGGATGAATCATTGGTTAGAGCGCTGGAGTCGGATTACACGACGGCGCCGCTCACCGTGCAGGAGCGCGCGATGGTGGATTACGTGGTCCAACTCACCAAGGATGCCACAAGAATCAGCCGTGCCCACCACGAGCGGCTGCGCCAAGCCGGCTTCGATGATAAGGCCATTCTTCAAATCACCCTCATCGCATCATGGTTTAATTACATCAACCGCGTTGCGGCCTCGCTCGGCGTGGGCCGGGAAGGATAAGGGCTGCCGCGAAAACCACGAAGCATGGCTGTAGACCAGCGCGACAACCCGGCGGCCGATTCGTGGCACGGCCGTCCCGGCCGTGGTCACGGGCGGGACGCCCGTGCCACCGCCGGCCTGAGCGAAACTGATCTGCATTATTACGGCTGGCGTGTGGCGCTGGCGGCATGCCTGGGCGTCATGGCGGGGTTCGGCTCGCTGTTCGTGTACACCTTTGGCGTGTTCGTCAGGCCTCTCAGTGCTCAATTTGGCTGGAGTCGCGAGGGAATCTCGCGCGGCTTCGGTTTCGCGGCACTGAGCGTGGCCATTTGCTCCCCGACGCTCGGCCGCTGGCTGGACCGCTACGGCCCGCGGCGGGTCATTCTTCCCTGCGTGACCTTATTTGGCTGCGGCATTGCCTCCCTGGCGTTGCTGCGATCACACTTGTGGCAGTTCTACGCCACTTGCATTTTGCTGGGCGCGGTTGGAAACGGCGCCGCTCACCTTTCTTACGCTCGAGCCATCTCCACCTGGTTTCGACGCCGGCTCGGAATGGCGCTGGCGTTTGTCATGCTGGGGGCGGGCTTAGGCGCTATGATCCTGCCGCTGGTGGCCCAAACCATGATTAGCCGATCCGGCTGGCGTGCTGCCTACCTGTTGCTGGGAGGGACTGCATTGGTGCTCGGTCTGGGGCCCACCTGGGCCTACGTCCACGAGCGTCCGCAAACACAGGACGATCCTGCCCCTGTCGCACGTTCCGGCATGACATGGCAGCAAGGCGTGCGGACCTATCCTTTCTGGATTATCGTCGCTGCACTTTTTGTGGGCTCGTTAAGCATGAACGGGGCGATCACCCACATGGCGGCGTTGCTGACGGACCGAGGCGTCACGGCCGGCAGCGCGGCGCTGTGCGCCTCCCTGCTCGGCGGATTGAGTGTGCTTGCCAGGTTAGGAGTGGGTTCGCTGCTGGACCGCTATTTTGGCGGCCGTGTTGCCATGGTGGTCTATCTGGTCACCGCTGCCGGGATTTTTCTGCTCGCCCGAGCGAACAGCTTTGCCGTGGGCTGCTTGGCCGCCGCGCTCATCGGAGTTGGAGCGGGCGGCGAAGCGGATATCACACCTTACTTGTTGACTCGCTATTTTGGGCTGCGCGCCTTCTCTACGCTTTACGGTCTCACCTGGACGTTCTACGCCGTCGCGGGAGCCATCGGCCCGATAGTCTTGGGCCGCGCATTTGATTTGACTGGCTCTTACGCCCCGGTTCTGGTAGCCCTCGCAGTGGCGACAGCAATTGCGGCTGTGTTGCTTATTCTGCTCCCATCCTATTCAAACTCACCAGTAATCGATCAAACCTGACTCGAACCCCTTCCCCTCCCGCGACTGGCGCAGGCGAAGCCCTGCGGCCGACAGGATCACAATGCACCGAGACCGCAGGGCTTCGCCCTCCGCCAGCCGCGTCGCTTGTTGCCTGAGTTTCATTGGCGCCGAAGCGCGGAAGGAGAATTGCTGTTAATCTAGACTCTTCGAGCCTTGGTGGTTTACCGTCTGTTGGTTTGAAGGAACGCTCATGAACGTGATTGAAACGACAGCTTTGACTCGCCGCTTCGGCGATCGGCCTGGACTTGGCGGTGCTGGTTGCAAGTACCGTGGCCCTGTTGGGGGTGGCGTCGCGATTGTACCCGAATCTTGCCCGCTAGAGAGCTTGCTTGTCATCCTGTGCATCGCTTTGCGAAAGAGGTTGACCGAACGAGGAGCATGGTGTACGCTCAGCGCCGACTGACGGCATCTGGTTGGGAGCGCAGGCAGGGCAACCGCAGGGGTTGTCGCTGCACGTATCACCCAGGTCGGGGGGGAGGGCTGGATGGCGCAAGTACTACTCCCGCGACTTTAACTACTGCAGAGGAGGGTTCGGAGATGGTTCAACGCTTCATGATATTTGCGATTTTGTTTCTATCGGCGGCGGCAGCAGCGCTGGCCGCACCGGCGAATCCCGTAGACGGCCACTGGCAGGGGACGGTCAGCGGACCGAACGGCGATTTCACGCTCAATTTCACATTTAAAGCGGATGGTACTAAGCTGACAGGAACAGTCGAAACGCCCAACGGGGAGCAACCGATAAGCGACGGGAAGATCGAAGGCGACAAGCTTTCGTTCAAGACGCAATTCCAGGACAACTCCATCGAACACGAGGGGACGATCTCCGGCGATACGATCCAGTTAAAAGCCAAAGGACCGTGGGGCGAGATGGATATGACCCTCAAGCGTGTGGAAGAGAAAAAGACTTAAGGGCTCTCCTCAGTGCCCCGGCGAATCCATAGTTGATTCCGCGTGATTCTCTCCGGTGTAGCGGCGATTACGTGAAAGGTCGTATCTCGCCCTTACCGTACCGGTGGTGGTAATCGAAAAGCTCTCATGAGCCGAAAGGCCGTCGACGCCCTTGACCGTGAGGCTTCCCGTATAACTCCCAGCCAGAGTGTACGTGTGGGAAACGCTCCGTCCCACGGCCTCCGTTCCATCGCCAAAATCCCATTGATATGAAAGGGCCGGCACAGAATTGCTGCCTAGCGTGGCGGAAAGCGCGATGGATTGGCCCGCGCTTGCCGAGGCCGGCGCCTGCACGGTTACCTGAGGCGCGGCGGCGGGGATGGAGTCATCGACCAACTTGATCAGCCGTACGGAGTGCGCCGGTTGATCTGCAATCGCTACAGTACCGCCTTGCAGGGGAACTCCCTCGTCCTTATTCAGCACGTCGAAGGCGTGGAAGGGATGATCGGCCGGCAGGGTGAGGCCGGAGAGAGTGAAGGTGCGAGAAAGCGCGTGCTCCGTCCAATTGAAAACCGCAAGCATGGCTTGGTGGGGATCTTCAACAAGGAAGAAGACGCTGGGTTCTTCGTCCTCCGCCCGGAAGGTCATCAGGTCAAGCGGCAAGGCGGCGCGGCCCAAGCGGTTCATGTCGATAATTTCCTGGTTCTCAACCAGCGCCAGCCGGTCGGGTTGCGAGCCGAGAGTCGGCAGATCGTCGCCGATCTCGTACATGCCACCGGCCAGTGCCGCCAGCACAATCTGCACCTGCGCTTCGCTCGGGGTAATTCCGGTTCTCGACCTGTGCCATCCCTGGTCGGGATCAAGATTGACGACCTTGGTTACGGAAAACGCGTCCGGATCGCTGAGGTAGAAATTGCCGTGCATGTAAAAACGCGCCGCAATGTTCGGTACCGCGTCCTTACTGGCCGAAAATGAGTGCCCCGTGTCGGGCGCGATGCGTCCCTCCTGCACCAGGCCCACGGGATTCAGCATGGCGCTGCCGTCCTTGTCCAACATCACGTCGTCGCCGACCGCTTTCCGAATGATCTCGAGGCCAATGCGCTGTGCCTGGAGCGCCGTGGTATTGGGCCGGTGGAAGAACCCTTCGATGGCGGTGCTATCCATGAAATCCAGCTTGATAAAGCGGATTCCCCACTCGCGGGCGATGATTTCATAGGTCTTGCGCAAGTATTCCTGGGCGCCGGGATGCGTTGGGTCGAGTACATAAAGATCATCCTGGCGCCGTGCGACTTGTCCGACCTTGATGGGTTTGCCTTGTGCGTCGTGAACCAACCAGTCGGGATGGTGTTCGAAGACCCAAGCACGACTCGAAACATAGAAGGGGGCAGTCCAGATGCCGGGTATAAGTCCCAGGTGGGCGATTTCATGCTCGATGTTCCACATTCCGTGCGGAAACTGCACGGAGTTCGCGGTGGTGTATTCGCCGCGGGCATAGGCATAGCCTTCGTCGATGAAACAGTAATCGAAGCCCAGCGATAGCAAATGCTGCGCCAGCCAAAGCGCGTTGGAGGAAACCTCGCCCTCAGTGACTCCCGCATAAAAAGCCGTCCAACTCCACCATCCAATGGGGGCGGGCTTCGGAAAATCGAGCTTATAGAGGCGGCGAACCGCTTTGCCGTAGGTCTCAAGCTCCTGCAAATAGTCTGTGCCGGCTGAAATCATGACCCGTTCGGAAGAAAGCGAATCCCCGGGAGGGACTGACAGGTTCAACTGGAGTTGCTGGCTGGGCGCGATCTGGTCCCGCTCGAGAACGAATTCCGTTGTGCCCGTTGAATCCACCGTAAGAGAAGTAATGTGCGCGTCGTGCGACGAGGGCGGGCTGACCTTCAAGTGCGAGACAGTCAGAAATCGATCCGAGGTGAGAGCCGAGAGCATCAAACTCTGTTTGCTGGCGAGATTATAGATGAGATCGTTACAGGCACCGGAATAGATGCCATGGGGAGCTTCGGCGAGCGTGCCGATCTGGATGGTCGGGTCCTCGGTGAAGCCCTCGAACATCACTCGATCATTCTCTTCACTCGCACCCAGATTGACGAGCGGGTTGCCCGCCGCGTCTACCACTCGAATCGCCTGCACTGAAATGTGGTTGCCTGTTCCATTGCGCACCAGCACCGTGACGTCGCCGTAGGGCGCATCCTCATAGAGACGTAGGGTGCATACTAAATCGGGCTTGTTGGGGAGTCCGCTGAAGGTGACTCGAATGGCGCGGCCGTGGCCCAACACGTCTTCAAACGAAGCGGGCATGGCTTCGTGGTGCGGATACTGGGAAGAACTCAGCCACTCACCATTCACTTCCACACCGACATTCGAAACCAACACCGGCTGCTGAAGCCCGAGCGAGCGGATTTCGTAAGCACCGTCTCGGGCCCTCACTGCGATCGTCAGTTGTTTGTTCTGAATCAACAGGTCTTTCTGTGCTGAGGCCTGTAGAGCTGAAACCACGATTAACGCTGCGACGTACATGAGTCTGGTCTTCATGAGCAGAGGCACCTCCCGGCGCGCTGGGCAGAACGCGCCGCGTTGTTAAAGAAGCTTAACATGGCGGCACCCGCGATGCGTAGTGTAACCTTGGTCACTACTCGCGCCAATCCAGGCCGACCACACGGGCCGCCGTTCGAAGCGGCATCACCTCAGCGGCTGGATTTAGGTTATCCTGGCGAGTCAGAGTTGTTGCTGCCAGATTCTGGAAAGGATGTGAAACCTGACAATGACCCATCAACAGCAGATTCTAATCACCACTAAAGGTCACGGTGACATGCACGACCTTACCGAGCAAGTTGCAGAAGTTGTCAGTTCCTCGGCAATCCAACGCGGTACCGTCAATGTCTTCAACGTTGGAAGTACGGCCGCCCTGGGCACAATTGAATTTGAGCCGGGGCTTCAGCATGACCTGCCTGCCATTTTGGACAAGCTCATTCCGCCCAGCCGTAACTACGGGCACGAACAAGCGTGGCATGACGGGAACGGACACTCGCATCTGCAGGCGACACTCCTCGGACCGTCGTTCACGGCGCCCATAGCGGGCGGCAAACTCATGCTGGGGACATGGCAACAGATCTTCCATCTCGAATGCGACGTTCGAGGGCGCCAGCGCACAGTCGTGGTGACGGTTGTTGGCGAGTGAAGTGCGCATTAGAGTTCTCGCAAAGACGTGAAGTCCGCAAAGATCGGCCGGAAGAACGACGCGTCGCGAATGTTTTCGACTCCGCCCAACCTTGCACGGCGCGGGTGTGAGTCCAAGCCGGATCACGCCAGCCGGCGGCAAGTTCCATCGGAGCATGAGGACCCATCCGCCTCCCGCGCTTAAGGCTCGGTCGGCTCCCTGCGCTGTATTCCTTTCACTTTCTACTCCCAACCCTTCGCCAGAACGCCATGCCGCGCCGAAGTTCACCTCGATCCCTATTTAACTAGGCACGCTTTGCCGGGTCCGGAACGGGCAGGCTTTGCCCCTTTTTCCAGTTTCAGAAAGGCGCGCACAAGAGTCGTCGTCACAACCCTCGATAAATGTGTCGATTGGGGCACCTCAACGGTTCGGTGTAGTTGGCAAGAAACTTGTTCTACACGTGTGCGAGTGGCGGCCAACGAAAGCCAAGCCCATAAAAGGGCCGCCTGGAGCAACGAGCCATAAGCTCCCAAAAGGAGAGGCGATGTCCGCATACGGTATTTCCAACAACGGTATATTGACTTATCTCAATTGTCATATTCAGAACATCCATAAGACGAGCAGCGGCAGGCGGCCGTCCCAGCGCGCAGTTCTTCCATTGGTTGTGATCGTGTTCTTTTGCGTCTTAGAATGTGCTTCGGGATCGGCCCCGCTCATTTCGAGTTCAAAAAGCATCAGCTTCGGAAGGGTCACCGTGGGGAGCAGCATGACGCAAGTCGTGACTCTTACGAATCCCGGGACTCGCAGTGTGCGAATTCTTGAAGCGCCCGTGAAAGGCGCGGAATTCAGTATTAGCGGGCTCGAGTTGCCCCTTACCTTGGGATCCAATCAGAGTACGACCTTTGGCGTGAGCTTTGCGCCTACGGCCGCCGGCAGCGTCTCCGGTAGCCTAACGATCGTCATTAATTACTATTACACTCTCTTACGCATCGCCCTGTCTGGGACCGGAGTCGTACAATCGCCTTCTGTCGCGATGTCTGCCAACAGTCTTGCTTTTGGAAGCCAAGCCGTTGGCGCCACCAGCGCCGCCCAAACTGTTACTTTGAGTAATACCGGCAATGGAGCCTTGAGTATCACAGGTATTGCGCTCACCGGTGCGAACCCCAGCGACTTTGCGCAGAGCAACAACTGCGGGGCCAGCGTGGCAGCGGGCGGCAGTTGCACGATCAGCGTGACCTTCACGCCGGCCGCCAGGGGTTCCTTCACAGCGGCGGTGAGTATTGCGGATAATGCCAGCGGCAGCCCGCAGACGGTGGCCCTCTCCGGCACGGGGGCGAGTTCTGGAGTGGGTCTTTCACCCAGCAGCCTGAGCTTTGGGAATGAACCGGTGGGCGTCGTCAGTCCCTCCCAGACCATCACCCTGAGCAATACCGGCAACGCCGCGCTCAGCATCACCGGCCTGGCACTGGCGGGCGCGAATCCGAGCGACTTTGCGCAGAGCAACAACTGCGGGGCCAGCGTGGCAGCGGGCGGCAATTGCACGATCAGCGTGACCTTCACGCCGGCCGCCAGGGGTTCCTTCACAGCGGCGGTGAGTGTTGCGGACAATGCCAGCGGCAGCCCGCAGACGGTGGCCCTCTCCGGCACGGGGGCGAGTTCTGGAGTGGGTCTTTCACCCAGCAGCCTGAGCTTTGGGAATGAACCGGTGGGCGTCGTCAGTCCCTCCCAGACCATCACCCTGAGCAATACCGGCAACGCCGCGCTCAGCATCACCGGCCTGGCACTGGCGGGCGCGAATCCGAGCGACTTTGCGCAGAGCAACAACTGCGGGGCCAGCGTGGCAGCGGGCGGCAGTTGCACGATCAGCGTGACCTTCACGCCGGCCGCCAGGGGTTCCTTCACAGCGGCGGTGAGTGTTGCGGATAATGCCAGCGGCAGCCCGCAGACGGCAACCCTCTCCGGCACGGGGGCGAGCCCTGGCGTAAGTCTTTCACCCAGCAGCCTGGCCTTTGGAGGTGTACCCATCGACTCGGTCAGTTCCTTGCAAACCATCTCCTTGAGCAACACCGGCAACGCAGTGTTGAGCATCACCAGCCTGGCGGTCGGGGGCGCCAATTCCAGCGACTTTGCTGAAACGGCAGACACCTGCGGTGGTTCGGTTGTGGCGGGAGGGAACTGCACGATCGGAATTACTTTCACGCCGTCGCTGGCCGGCGCTGAAACTGCGTCGATCGCTGTCACCGACAATGCCGGTGGCAGCCCGCAGACCGTAGCGCTTTCAGGTACGGGAGCTCACGACGTGATTCTCACCTGGACGGCGAGCACGACTTCGGGAGTGGCGGGCTATAACGTCTACCGCGGCACCACCTCAGGTGGGGAGAGCGCGACTCCTCTTAATCCCACGCCGATCGCCGGAACTACCCTTGCCGACTCGAATGTTCTGGCCGGGCAGGCATACTACTATGTGATAACCGCCGTAGCCGCCGATGGCACCGAGCAGAGCCCTGGCTCAAGCGAGGTCTCGGCGACCGTGCCCTAGCCTTAAGTATCGCCGAGCGATGAGGTAACGCTAAACGACTGTGACCTCAATCCCGGCTTCCTCCAGGGCTTTGGCGTCGGACTTCGGGATTCGATTGTCGGTAATAATCTGTTGAATGCTCGACATCGGCGCAATCAAGGAGAGGCTGCGGCGGCCAAACTTGCTGGAATCGCAAACGAGCACGGTGCGGCGAGAGATCTCCACCATCACCCGATTCACTCTCGCTTCCAGCAAGTTTGGGGTCGTCAGGCCGAAGTGAACGTCAATCCCATCAACCGCCAGAAACAGGATATCGGCGCTCAAACTGCGTAATGTCTCCTCGGCCAACGGGCCCACCAGCGAGAAAGACTTCTCTCTCAGAATCCCGCCTGTCAGGATCACTTCGATCGAGGTCCCCGCCAGTTCAGCGGCGATGTTAACGGCATTGGTGATAACGGTGAGCTGTTTTCGCTCCCGCAGCGCTCGGGCCACTGCCCTCGTCGTCGTCCCGGAATCGAGAACCACGGATTCGCCTTCCTTGATCAATGCGGCGGCCGCCTGGCCAATCCGCTCCTTCTCTTTCCGGTGCAGCTTTTCCTTCTCCTGAAGGCTGAAATCCAGGAGCGCTCCGCTCTGCAAAGGAAGCGCCCCCCCGTGCGTGCGGTGGACGACTCCGCGGTTGTGAAGAATCTCAAGGTCCTTGCGAATGGTGACATTCGAGGTTTTGAAATGGCGTGAGAGGTCTTTAACAATTCCTCGCCCCTCACGATTGATGATCTCCAGAATACTGCGACGTCTCTCTTCGTTGAGCATGATCACCCCAATATAACATGTAAATCTTCCTCTGTTCCGGTACGAGTAACGCGTGGTTCAAACTTCATGCCGGAGTCCGCCCCCATCGAATCAAGATATTAGAAGCGCGTCCGGAGTTTGGCAAGACGCCGGTAAGATGATTCCGCACCTCTCCCACACGCCATTGTAAGGTCTGCCGGAACATCCCGCAGGAACTCAACGAGACAAAAGTTACCCTTGCCCATGCAGCGGATGCCACCGCGATGAAGTAGCACAGGCCTGCCCTGCGCTGCTGGTCTGCTCGAGACTCAGGGCTGCCTTCTGTGACCTGGTTGCGCTTGCTGCATCTTCAGGATAAAGATCACCCGGAGTTCGTCACCACTCACTCCGCCCCGTAATCAATCTGCATGCGGCGGACTTGCAGGCTGGATAAGGCCAGGATGATCAGGCACAGGATCAGCAGTCCCAAGATAGCCGTTGCGGGCGCGGCAGGGGAGGGATTGACGGCAAGGAAGGCGAGCAGGCTGTTCTTATCCACGTTGATCGCTTCCGGTATGGCGACCGGGCACAGCGACTTCAGATAGAAGATCACGCTGATCTGTTGCAGGAGCGCGGGCAGGAAGCCGTTCACAGCCTCCCACACCAGCACCACCACGGTGGGTATCAATGGGTTCCGAAAGAGCAGGCCCGCCGCGAGAAAAACGCTGCCGTATCCGATACAGGCCAACAGCGTCACGCCGAGGTATGCCGCCAAGTGCGCGAGGCCATGCTCGTGGAAAAGGTACTCCTGGATGGTGTTCGAGCTGAAGTAGCAATACAGGGCAATAAACTGAAGGAGGGCGCTGGAACAGAAGATGACCGTCGCCGCGAGCAGGCCGGAGAGGAATTTCCCAACCACCAGGACTTCTCGACGCAGGGGCGCCAGGAAGTAATAATGCAAGCTCTTCTCCAATACCTCCCCGCGAAAGAGGTTGCCGAAAATCCCGACGCAGCCGAAGAAGATGGCCAGCCGGAGAAAGAAAAACTGGAATACGGTAGCAAAGATGTGGCTATCCTCGCCCAGGTCGCCGTGCACGCCATTCTTCAACTCGACGAAGGAGTGGAAGGCGTAGAGCACTACGGGCGCGAACGCCAGGAAGTAAATCCATGCCCCGCGCCGGGTGAAGAAGGTCTTTTTCAATTCGAGGCGAAGGATGGCCAGAATTTGCGCTCGCCAGAGCGCCCAGGGCAGCCGCTGGAAGCTCATTTGGGTGGCTCCTCCGCGCCTATCAGATATTCATAGACGGAAAGGACGTCGTCGTCGGCAGGCGCTACCGACTCAATGCTGATGCCGCCTTGGGCGATGCGATTCAGCAACAGATAGAAGCGATCAGCGTCCCGCGTTTTCACCAGCAGACCCTGCCCGTCGGGGAGGATTCTGGCTTCCACGACATATTCCTGCTGGAATATCCGTGATGCAAAGTCGCTGGGCTTGTTGCAGCGGATAAGAATCTGCATGGGGTGTTCGTGAATTTCTTCGCGCACGCCGTGAATCTGCCCCTCCGCCACTACGTAGCCGTTGCTGAGGAGGACGACCTGGTCCGAGAGCGCGTCCACTTCGTGCAGCACATGGCTGGAGATGATCACATACAGCCCTTCTTGAGCCAGGCTGCGGAACAGGGCGATGGTCTCGGCGCGAATCAATGGGTCCAGGCCGTTCAGCGGTTCGTCCAGCACGAGTACGGAGGGTTTGTGGCACATTGCCTGGGCCAGCTTGATGCGTTGACGCATGCCTTTGCTGTACCCCGCGATCAGGCGGTGCGCCGCCTCAGTCAGGTTCACCCGTTCAATCGCCTGCTCGGCCAGCCTCGCCGCGGCGGCATGCGCATGTCCGAAGAGCCGCAAATAAGAGTAGACGAACTGGTAGCCGGTGAGCCCTTTGGGGAATGAGTCGAACTGCGTGCAGTAACCGACCTTGTGAAACAGACGTTCGGGTTCGTGGGGCGATATGCCCAGCACGGTGATGCGCCCTCGCGTCGGCTCAACCAGGCCAGTCATCAGGTTCATCAATGTGGTCTTCCCCGAACCGTTGGGGCCAACCAGGCTGGTGATGCCGGGCGGAATCGACAGGTTTACGCGGTTTACGCCCAGCACTTCTCCGTAGAACTTGGAGACGTCCTCGAAAACGATTCGTTGCTCCGGAGCTCCCCTCTTCATTTGAGGAGGGGCGGAGGGCTGGTGGGCCTCGTCTTCCTCTTGACGGGCAACCACCCCTGGCCCCTCCTGAGCAAGGAGGGGAGTGTCTGCGTCATGTGCGTTCATCCCCGCACCACCTCGTAAGCCCTGACTTTCTTTTCCAACAGCAGCAGGCAGAAGGCGCCGATTGCCAGCAAAACTAACCATGCCCAGTCAGCAGGGACAGCCGCCGGCCGCCGTGCGTACTGGTGAAAGAGTTGGATCTCGATGCGGGCGATAAGACTTCCTAAGTCAATCAGGGAGCCATTCTTGGTTCGTAGCACAGCATTGATAGCCTGCCCGAAGCCGGCGCCGAAAAAGAACACGCCCAGCAGCGCCGCGCCCGCCGCCGTCTTCCGTTTGATCCACGCCGAGAGGGCTAAGGCCAGGAGCGAGAAAACCAGGATCTCGATTGCCGAGCCGAGGAAAATGCTTGCCCCCACCCACAGGTTGCTCCACATCCAGCTTGCGCCCGCGAGGCTGGACTGAATCAGAAACAGGGTCTCGCCCGGAATCCAGGTGACCAGCGAGAGCATCAACACCAGCACAAACAGCTTTCCTAAGACGTATTCGACCCGCGAAAAAGGCCGGCAGAAATAGAGCGGCAGGGCATGATTGGCGAGGTCGGGTGAGACAAGGCCAGGTCCCACTAAGGCGGTTAGTATAAAAGCCAGCACGCCCTGAACATTCATGAAGTGATAAAAGAACGTGGCATCAACGGAGAAGAAAGAACTCAAGTTGAATATTGCCAACAGGCGCTGGTTGTGGTTCATGTAGAGAGCCAGGGCGCAGCCGAGAGGATAAAAGAAGCAGATAGCAAAATAAGCAACAATAAACTTGGAAGAAAGCGCTCTCCGGTAAGCGTACCGGCTCACAACCAGGAAGCGAGACCACGCCGGGCTGAACTCTCCCGCATAGCTGTGATAGCTCCGCTTATGGACGGCCATTGGAGTTCTCCATAGCCTTCAGGAAAATGTCCTCGAGGCTGTCGCGCCGGTAATTCAGGCGTCGGATCTGAACGCCGTGCTCCTCAGCCAGCCGATAAAGGTCCTGAAGGGCAAAGTTCTGGCCTAGAACCATCTTGAACCGCCGGGGGCTGCGGTCAGTATGGCTCCCCGCCGGCGCGGAAAAGACTGAGCCGGTTATCGCGCACTCACAGTCCAGGCGCTCGACTGCCTCCGCGAAGGCGCCGTCGCCGCCCAGCGTCTCAAGCTCAAGGAATCGCCGGTTGGCTCGACGTTCCTCTTCCAGGTTGGCGTAATGAACCTGATGGCCATCCTTCAGGATCAGGACTTCCTCGCAGGTCTCTTCCACGTCGCGCAAGAGGTGAGAGCAGAGCAGGATGTGGAGGTCGCGGCTGTCACGCATCTCGCGAATCAGGCGGATCATGCGCTGGCGGGCAGGCGGATCGAGGCCATTGGTGGGCTCATCCAAAATCAGCAGGCGAGGACCATGGGCGATCGCCTGGGCGAGCTTGGCCAGTTGCTTCATGCCCAGCGAATAGGTTCCGAGGAGGCGGTACCGCGCTTCGCCCAGCCCGACGTAGAACAGCGCCTCGTGAGCGCGCTCCAGCGCAGCCTCCGAGGGCAGGCCGGAAAGCTCCGCCATCAAGCGTACGAAGCTTACCGCAGTCATCTGGGCAATGAAACACTCGGACTCCGGCATGTACCCGGCAAGCGCTCGAATTTGCTTTATTTCAGTTCGAATGTTGCGCCCGAAGACCCGTGCCGTGCCCGTCGCTACCGGATAAAATCCCAACAGCGTGTTGATGAGAGTCGATTTACCGGCGCCGTTGGGGCCCAGTAACCCAATCGCTCTGCCGGAGAGCGAACAGTTCAGACCTTCCAGGATCTTCCGCCCTCCCAGCGTGACGCCCAATCCCTCGAGTTCGATGATCGGTGGCATAACTCACTGCCTAGTGCTCAGTGCCTGGTGCCTAGCGCCTTTCGTCGCCCAGCTGCCGGATCTGCCGATCTGCCGACCTGCCAATCTGCCCACCTGCCCATCTGCTTACTGCCTACTGCCCTTCAGCAGCGGAAGCAGGTCCAGGACTCCTGCACCCTTAATTCCGAGCAACGGACCGAAACCCATCCCGAACATGTTCCCCGTATTTGCGACCACGATATCCTGCGGCTCGCCGTAAGCGCAAGTCAAACTGGAGCCGCTGTTCTGTTTCAGGGACTCGATGGCCTGCCGTTCCGCGGGAGTGAGAATAGGGAGGTCCGCCACAGATCCGATCATGGCGCCCAGGTTTTGATAGACGAGCGCGGAACAGTTTGTGAATCCGTCGCGCGGCAAACGGCTGCTAAAATCGCTGGAGCGCGCGAGAGTGTATTGCGTGTTGCGGTCTTGGATCGAGCTGAGCAGCAATGCCCGGCTGGGCGCTGCTAAAAGATAGCCGTCCACGAACACATAATCGATCTCGGACGGAACGCCCGGCGCGGCCGAAGGCCGGCTGATTTGCAGGCTGTAATAGGTTCGGCCGTCCGCATTCTCTTTGGTCAGATTAAGAGTGCCTGCTTTCGAATCCGCATGGTGATTGTAGCTGGTCACCAGCTTTTCGATGGTCTCCTCGAGCCGTCCCGGATCGTTCACTTCCAGCGCCGCCTTCCAACTTGGCGTGGGCAGAATCGGACCATCAAGCGCAAATGTGACCTCGCCGCCCAGTTGGGCTGCCAAATCCTGCGACACATTTACTCCGGTTTCTGATTCGAAGTCCTCCAGGCCCTCGGTGAATCCCGGATCATGACTACCGGCCAGACTGAAGATTTCCTGCACGATTTCCTGCGGATTCTCGACGACAAAGGAAATCGCAAAGCTGGCGGTGGGTGACACAAAATCCAAGGTCCCCATAGGGCTGGGGGAGCCCAGCAAAGCCGTCAGGCCGTGGCGCGCCTGGGCGAAGGTCAGCGTCGCTCGGTTTTCAGTGCGGCCGCTTGCGTCCTTGCTTTCCATGATGAGATATCGCATGTCGGCAAGGCCGGTCCTCTCGTCCCGAATCAAATCCAAACTCCCTTTCTGATTTACGGAATGCGCAAGAATTTGTTCCATGTCAGCGCAAATAAGTAAGCCGGCGCCCGCTTGATATGCCTGACGGATGGCGCTGTAGAAAGGTGTGGAAGTGAAACCGCTGGGAGTTGCGTGCTCAATTCGGAGAGCCACTTTCTGCAACTGCCGCGCGTCCGCGGCCATCGCCATCAGGTTGTTTTGCAAGTAAACCAGCGTGGTGTTTTTGCCCGTGGCAGGCGGAAGCAACGATGGGTTATCCACGATCTGCACCTCGAGTTGCTTCCCGTCGCGTTTGATCTGGCCCAGTTGCTGCTGAAGAAAGGCTCGGAAGTCGGGGCGTCGTACCTCTGCCAGAACAATCGGCGAATGCCGATCGGCCGTCATGGCGACGACAACCTCGTCCCCGAGGTAGTCGCTGAAAGAGCGAAGCCGTTCAATCAACTCGGGTTCTTTACCGGCTCCTCCAGACGCCTGCTGGCGGGCCCACCAGGCTTGCAGCACTGCGCTCTGTTGGATGCGCTCCTGCAAGAGCCGATTCGCTTCAGTCAGCGTCGAGCCCAGGTTCGGGATGGCAGCGTAGAATACAGTGTCATCCGGCACCAGATTCAGCAGGACTGAGTTGTAGCGGGGCGCGGGTCCCGGAAGAGCCTCCAACTGCTTGTGCAGGGCCGCAAACTCGCCCAGCAGCGCGAGGTATTCACCCCGGTTGCGGCTCCACGATACCGAGTAGCTCACGGGAACCGGCGCCACATCCGGCTCCGTCGAGACCTGCTCCCCGGGATGGAGCAGTTGTGTGTTGCGCCCTTGCTCGACTTCCACTTCTCCCTGAATGACGGAGACTCGCGCGCCCTTCATGCCTTCATCCACGGCGAATATCGTGCCCTTGACCGAAACCAGGCAATCCCGTGTCGCAACGTTGAGCCGGCCTCGGCCCTGCTTGGCCGCGCGAACGATGATGTTGCCGTGCTGCAAGTGGAGCGTCGTGTCGCGCCAGCCTTTGGACACCCAGAATGAAGTGCGCTGGTCCATTTCAACTGTCGATCCATCCACCATCCGGATCACGGCGGAGGAAGCCTTGGCAGTGCGAACCTCTTCATCTTCATGAATGGAACGGCCGGGAAGAACTGCTTCGCCGCCGCGTCCAGAATCAAGATAGAGAGTTCCTTCGGCGGAGAGCACGGCCGCTTCGGCTTCCGTACCACGAAGCATTCTGGCCCAGCGTCCGTCGCTCAGAAACACCGCGAGGCCTATGATGATCACGCCTGTCGCGAAGGCCCAAGGCATGATCCATCTGGTTCTGGTGCCGCGCGCGGCGGCAATCTCAGATTTTTGAGGGGCGACAGGTTGCATACCGTGGCGCGCTTCTCGCAGTGCATGGCGGCAGGCCACGCAGCCATGAAGATGGTCCTCGAGCAACGACGATCGCGCTTCGGCGAGGCTCCCGCCCAGGTAAGCAGGCAGCAGGGCCTGGAAATCCGCACAGCCGCGAATCTTCTCCACGTCCGAAGCAGTTGCCGTCGCCGGGGCAGGGAAGCGCTCGCGCAGCCGAGCCCAGACGCGATCCGCCGCCAGCTCGACAGCCGGATCGGAAACATCGTCCCGGCGCAATTCGGTGATCAGTTCATCCAAGCTTGGGTCTCGTTGTTTTGATGGTTGGCTCATGATTTGCCTCCAATGTAGGAACGAATCTCCCTTTGCAGCCGCCGCCGGGTGCGGTGCACCGTCACCGCCACCCAGACCTGCGAAACGCCGAGCATGCGCGCGATTTCCGGATTGCTGTAGCCCTCCAGGAAACGCAGAGCGAAAATCTCGGCCGCCTGCGGACTCAAGCTCGCCAGAGAGCGCCGCAAGCATTCGCGCAATTCTCCCCGCTCCAACTCTCCGCGCGCGGGCAGCGAGTCCGGCAACGGCGCTCTCTCCGCCACTCGCCGGGCCCGCACCACGTCCAGCGCGGCATTGACCGCCGCACGGCGAAGATACCACTCGGAATTCTCCACTTGAGGGGCCGCGCCGTCGCGGCCGATGAGGCGCAAGAAGACGGTCTGGAGGACATCCTCGGCGTCGGTGCGATTGCCGGTGATCCGGTAGGCAGCACGAAGGACCAGGGCGTGGTGCGCGCGGAACAGTCGTTCAACTGCATCGCTGTGGGTGGGAATTGTGACCTCCGCGGTGGCCGATCGCACGGGCGCCTCCTGACGGCTGCCGTCAATGTGAGGACGAGCCACCATGCCGATTATTACAGTCAATTCAACAATATCTTGAAGGTATAGGCGAGGGCGGCGGGTTTGGTGATGGGCAGGCTTATCCTAAGGCCCACATCGCTATGTTCCCATGATAGCTTGGCGTCACTGCCCAGGAGAGTAACATCCGCAATCTCGCCCTTGCCGAGAAGCGCGTCGCGTGTGTTGAGTGGTTTGATCAGCAAGTCCGGAGTGTTCCGGGGCAAATCGAAGGCGATGGCGTAGAGAGTTTTCCAGCGGCTGGTGAAGCGAACATCTTCTGCTCCGAAGTCCGGAATATGCTCCTCGCCGAACATGCCGCTTTGGACCTGGGTGGGACCTCCTCCAAAGATCTTCCAGGGCCGCGTGCCGTAAATCGCCTCGCCGTTCACCGACAGCCACTCGCCGATGGCGAGCAGGCGCTCGACGACCGGCCGGGGAAAGACTCCTTCGGCTGTGGGGGTGATGTCGAGCAGGAAGCTTCCGTTCTTGCTGACGATGTCGATGAGCTCACCGAGGATGCGATGCGCGGTTTTGTAGTTCGCGTTCTGGACGTGGCACCAGGAATTCCAGTCGATGGCGTCGTCGGTCAGCCACTTATAGTCAGCAAGATGGTCGAGCCTGCCGCGCTCGATATCGAGAATTCCAGCGCCAGAGGGCAAGTCTTTTTCCTTGTAGGTCACGCTGACTTCCTCATGCCAAAGCTCACCTTGGTTGTAGTAATAGGAAATCACGTCGGCCAGGCGGCGCTCGTCAATGATGTTCAAACGGCTGTCAAAGTAAATGAGGCTGGGGTGGTACTTGTCGATCACTTCTCGAACTTTCGCTTCCCAGGTTTCCTGAAAGGCAGGCGACGGTGGCGGCGTAGGCTTGTTGTAATCCCTGAACGGACTTTGGGGAGCCGGTGGGCCGTAAAGTCCGCTGTACTCGGGATTCGAAGCATCAACCGACTTGTCGATGGTCGGGTACCAGCCCCACAGCCACTGATGGTGGAACGTGGAAATGAATCTCAAGCCCTCATTGCGAAGCGCTCTGCTCATTTCTCCCACCACGTCACGGCAAGGGCCCATGGCGGTCGCATTCCACTTGTTAACTTTCGAGTCCCACATGGAGAAGCCGTCGGCGTGCTCGGTGACCGGCCCGGCGAATTTCGCGCCCGCCTTGCGCAGCAAATCCGCCCACTCCTCCGGGTTGAACTTCTCCGCGCGAAACATGGGGATAAAGTCCTTGTAGCCGAATTTCGAAGGAGGGCCGTAGACGAGTTTGTGGTACGTGTTCGCCCGCTGGCCTTCGATGTACATGTTGCGGGAGTACCACTCGTTGTCGAAGGCCGGCACCGAGTAAGGCCCCCAGTGGAAGTAGATCCCGAATTTGGCGTCGTTAAACCATGCGGGAGCGGCGTGCTTCGTCAGCGAGTCCCACGAAGGCGCGAAAGCCTGCTGGGAGCGTAGGGCTCGAGGCGTCGCCAGCGCTGCGGCTGCCGCGCCTGTGGTTTTCAGGAAACTGCGGCGAGTAATATGTTGGGTCATGACGCACCATCCTAACAAGCATGCATAAGCGAAATCAACCGCGGCGCAGACCGGCGGTTTAGGTCTTCCTCCCGTCCATCGGGGCCTCCTTAGGGCGTCTGCAAGGGCCGCCCCGTATGACGACGCATTGCCGCCTCGCCCGTCTCCGCGTCGGCCGGCGAGCGCGTTGACGTGATGGTAGAATAGCGCCATGAATCGCAGGGAGTTGCTGCTTGGTGCGGCGGGGATCGCGGGGCTAAGCGGTGTTGCTGAAGATACGCCAATCATCGACACCCACATCCATGTCTACGACCCAACACGTCCTGCAGGTGTTCCCTGGCCGGATAGGAGTGAGAGGACTCTGTATCAGCGTACCTTGCCCGATCGGTTCCGGAGCACCACGCAAGGGTTGGGCATCGTGGGCGTGGTCGTGGTTGAGTGCAGCCCCTGGCTCGAAGATAACCAGTGGGTTTTGGACATTGCCGCCAAGGACCGGCTCATTGTGGGCACGGTGGGAAACCTGGCCGTCGGCAAACCGGAGTTTGGCAGGCATCTGGATCGGTTTCATCACAACCCCTTGTTTCGCGGCATCAGATACGACTTCCGCGGGCAAGTGTCCGCGCCCGAGGTTATTTCCCACCTTAAGGCGCTGGCGAATGCGGGTTTGGAGCTTGATAGCCCGCAGCCTGACCCGGTCTTAATGCGGGACTTGGTGCGGCTCACGGATCGAATTCCCGACCTGCGAGTGGTCATTGATCATCTCCCCAATGTTGAGCTTCCTCAAGACTCGCAGGCTCGTCGCGACTACGAATCGCATCTCCGTGAGCTCAAGCCGAGACCCCAGGTCTACGCGAAGGCCTCGGAAATCCTCCAACGAGTCGGCGGCCAGGTTTCTGATGACCTCAATTTGTACAGGCCGCGCCTGGATAAGTTATGGGACGTCTTTGGCCCGGACCGGTTGATCTTCGCCAGCGATTGGCCGGTTAGTGATCTGAAGGGACCGTACGTGCAGTTGTTGACAGTCGTCCGCCGTTACTTTGCGGATCGTGGCAGAGCCGCGGAGGAGAAGTTGTTCTGGAAAAACTCCCTCGCCGCCTATCGTTGGGTGAAGCGCCAGCCAAGCCAGCCTTGAACAACCAGAGGCGATGGTAGAATAACGTCATGGATCGCAGAACATTTCTGATTGCCGCAGCGGGTATCGCCGGCCTCAGTCTCAGCGCCGAAAATTTCTCGATACCCATCATTGACACCCACATCCATCTCTTCGATCCTACGCGCCCACAGGGTGTGCCTTGGCCCGAGAAGAGTGACGCAGTTCTCCACAAGCCTGCCTTGCCCGAGCGCTACCGGCGGGTCACGAAGGGGCTAGGCATTGTTGGGGCGATCGAGGTCGAGGCGAGTCCCTGGCTCGAAGACAACCAATGGGTGCTGGATGTTGCTGCCAAGGACAAGATCATCGTGGGAACGGTCGGAGACCTCGAGCCAGGCAAGCCGGACTTCCGCAAAAACCTTGACCGATTTCACCGCAACCCGCTGTTTCGGGGCATTCGCTACGGAAACTTGTGGAACAGGAATCTTGGTGAACAGTTGTCGCGGCCGGATTTCATTTCCGACCTCAAGGCACTGGCGGATGCCAATCTGGCTTTGGACAGCGCAAACCCCGACCCAGCGTTGATTGCAGCCTTGGTGCGGCTCACCGACCGCGTTCCCGGCTTGCGAGTTGTGGTCGATCACCTGCCGCAGCTCGATCCGCCCACCGAAAAACGTGCCCGCGATGCGTACCCGCTCAATTTGCGCGAGTTGGGCAAACGGCCTCAAGTCTACGTCAAAGTCTCGGAAGTTCTGCGGCGCGTGGACGGGAGAGTGCCAATCGACCTGGATTTCTACAAGCCGCGCCTGGATGAGATCTGGGAGATTTTCGGCCGGGACCGGCTGCTGTATGGTAGCGACTGGCCCAACAGCGATAAGTGGGGCACGTACCCGCAGGTGTTGAGCATCGTGCGCGACTACTTCACCAGCAAGGGCAGAGCGGTGGCGGAGAAGTTCTTCTGGAAGAATTCCGTTAAAGCGTATCTTTGGGTGAAACGAGACCCAACGCAGCCATCGTCCTCGTCGTAGGGGCACCCGTTGTGGGTGCCTAGGGCGGCCACCAGGGCCGCCCCTACAAGTACCCCCTTACCCGACCCCCGACGGCTGACGAAAGCGCCGTCGGGGGCCGCCCTCTCCCCCAAGGGGGAGAGGGTTACGTTTCTAACTTCTGACTCCTGAATCCTGACTCCTGCCTTCCCTACGTCCATCGGAACCAGCGTAGCGCCAGCAGATAGGAAATGCCGCCCCAGAGGGCCATGACGAGCAGGCGCGACCCTTGAGTCGCCAGCGAACCGCCCTCGAGGATGGAGGAGCGGAGAGCGTCGTTGAGCGCGGTGAGAGGCAGGAGTTTAATCAGAGGCAGCAGTACAGTGGGAAAACGTTCGTAGGAGAAGAAGACTCCCGAAAAGAGCCACATCGGCATCATCACCAGGTTGATCAGCCCGCTGATGCTCTCGATTTTCTGGGCCCGGCTGGCGGTGAGCAGACCTAACCCGCCAAAACAAAGCGCGCCGATTCCACTGATCAGAATCACGGCCGCCCACGAACCCATCAGCCGCATGTGAAATGCCAGAATGCCGAAGCCGAGTAACAGCACCAGTTCGACCAGCATCAGAATCAAGCGGCTCGAGGCCAGCGCCAGAAGAAAATCGCCCCGGCGCATGGGCGTGGCCACGAATCGCTTCAGGAGTTTTCGTTGGCGCATGTCGACCAGGGCAAAGCCGACGCCCCACATGCCGGAGTTCATCAGGTTCATGCCGAGCAAGCCTGGGATCAGGAAGTCGATGTATCTCGCGCCCGGCTCAGTCGAGGCCTTCTCAGACGTGGCCAGGGGGTCTTTTCTCCCCGCCACCGCCTGCAAGGCGTCATTCACAATGGAGCGAGTCAACACGCTCTCCGGGCGCGCAGGATCGAATCGGTATTCGAAGCTGCTGCTTGACTGCGGGATCACCACCAAGTCGTATTTTCCGAGCCGGAATTGATTGAAGGCGCTCGACTCGGAAAGCACCTCCGCCTTTACCAACCCCTTTTGAGGAGACGCTTGCAGCATTTCGAGTGTGCGCGCCGCATCCTTCCCGGCCACGATGGCCATGCGGTGCACCTCGGCTGGCTTGTTTCGAAAGGCAATTCCCAGTCCTAGGGCCAATAATATCGGGAATCCAAATACCCAGAAGATGACCTCCGGCTCGCGCCACATCTCTTTTTCGCGTGCGATGAGCAGGTGCAAGTAACCTGCCCAACGGCCGTTGACCGGCGCGGGCGTAGGGGTTTTCGCCCCAGGGATAGGGGGAGCCGCCGTTGGGGATTGAGTGTTCATCGTGTTCAGCTACGAACTTGGCAATTTCCCTCCTCCGGCGAGGAGGGGAGCCATTCTCATGACGGCCGCTCAGTCCTCCCTCAGGTGTCGTCCGGTGAGATGTACGAAGACATCCTCGAGGCTGGCCTGGCGAGTCGTGAGGCGCAGCAATCGCGCACCTCGCTTCTGCAAGGCCGCCAGCAGGGAAGGGATCGTCTCATGGGTCTCGCGCACGCTCAGAATCACACAGCCGTCTTCCTCATGGACGGCCTCGACACTCGGAAGTGACCGCCACACTTCCTTGGCGCCGGGGTCGTTATCCGTGGCATCAAATTCCACCATCTGATGCCCGCCCAACTCCTCGATCAACTGGGCAGGCGTGCCGGAGGCAATGGCTTGGCCGTGGTCGATAATCGAGATTCGGTCGCAAAGCCGCTCAGCTTCGTCCATATAATGGGTGGTTAGCAGGACGGTTCCGCCGCGGCTCTGGAACTGGCGGATGGTGTCCCAGAGTTGTCGGCGGCTTTGCGGATCCAATCCCGTGGTGGGTTCGTCGAGAAACAGGATTTTCGGATTGGCCACCAGCGCCGTCGCTACCGCCAGCCTCTGCCGCTGGCCTCCCGAGAGCTTGCCGACCCAACTATTTGCCTTTTCAGTAAGCGCCATCTCTTCCATGACCTCATCAGTTGAACGCGGCTGGCGATAAAAGCTGGCGAACAGCTCCAGTGTTTCCCGCACCGTCAGCTTCTCACTCAGGCGAGTTTCCTGAAGCGAGATCCCCAACACCTCGCGGAGTTCCCGGCTGTGGGCGTTCCAGGTCTTCCCGAGTATCTCGACTTCGCCGGAGGTTTGAGGCAGTAACCCCTCGAGGATCTCGATGGTGGTGGTTTTGCCCGCGCCGTTCGGGCCGAGCAACCCGAAGCATTCGCCGCTCAGGATTTCGAGGTCGAGTCCGCGCACCGCTTCGACGCTGCCGTCATAAGTCTTGACCAGGTTGTGACACCGCACCGCCACGCCCATCTCGTTATCATACAGAATGAAACCGCTTCAGGGAAATAATTGGGGGGAGCGGGAGGTGTTGTGAATCGCGCCGTAGCGCCCCGACCTGTCGGGGCGTTTGCCGACCTGAAGGTCGGCGCTACTTTCAAATAAGTACGGTTCGTTTGAGAATTGAGGCAGCCCTGGGCGTGCTTCACAGTCGCGGGAGCATCGGCAGCATTTGGGGTGGGGTGGGCCCCGTGGGCCCCGCGAATTGCCCCTCACCGCCGTCCGCTCTCCCGCCCACGCGGGGGAGGGGGTCCCGCGTGAGCGGGACGGGGCGAGGATCGTCCTGCCCGGGCCCGGCGCCCTGGGCCACTGACTGCCACCCCTGGAGTGGTCGAAACGTGAACCATCTGCCTGGCCATCGATCTTACGTTAAACGCCAGGGATTGGGGTTGACATCCCTGGAGTCGGAAATGGCAGGCCAGTCACGCCACGCGTTTCAACTTGCGCAAGGCTCGAGGGCTTCCGCAAGGGGCACAAGCTGCAATCATGACTGAAGAGCCAGGTTGCCAGTTCCAGGCGGGACGTCACGCCAACTTTCTCGAAGATGGAACACAGATGGTTCTTGACTGTTTGAGTTGAAATCTTCAAGTCCCCGGCTATCTCGGCGTTCGAAAGTCCCAGGGCAACACGAGCTGCGATCGTTTTCTCGCGTGCTGTCAGCGTGTCGGCCGGTCGTCGGGTTCTTCCGCGCATGGATAAGATACGTTGAAATGCTTCAGGGTTCAGGGCGCTACCCTCCTCGCAGCCTTTGCTGCTCCGCACTCTTTTAGCCATCGGCAGAAAGCCGCGAGGAGGTGAATAATTTTTGCACAATGAATGATACTGGGTTGGCTGTGCTGCTATTCGCTGTGTTTTCAGGTCGTGTTGGACCGCACCCGCGAGGATTGGAGACCCGGGGGATTGCCCGCCTCGCCCCGAGTCTCCTCGGCATTCGATCAGTGCGCATCTCCGGAGCGTATGGCAACTTCCTTGTTGGCGCTTTTGGGGGTACTGACGTAGCCTTTGACCTCGTTCTGGCTGACTTCGTTGACCACGAGCTCGTAGGGCCGCTTTGAGCCGTTGACATAGAAGAAGATTGGCTCATTGATGGTGCGATCCTTCTTCTCCACGCGGACGTCGTCGACGAGCATAGCCAGGTTGAATTGATGCCGCTTCACGTTGGTCTTGGTCAGCGTCAACCCGACTCCCGCCGCCCGTGCCGGGGCCTTCTTGGTGGCCGTGAACTCGAAATAGTCGCGTTCGCCCATTCTGCGAAGAGTCTCGATATCGTCGTGATTGCGCGCGATCAGCGTGCCCATTTCGCTGCGGGCCATTCCCAAGTCGGAGCGCACGGAATCGAGCGATTTCTTGGTGTTATCGAGGTCGCTGCGCTGCGCGGAAACGTCCTGGCCGAGCGCCCCCACCTGCTGCTGGTCGGCCTTCAGAGCCAATTGTTCCTGAAGCAGTGCGGACCGTGCTTGTTCGTCCTTCTGGAGTTGAGCCACCATCGCCCGTGAGCGTTTCAGTTCACCGCCCGTTGCTCCCAGGCGCTTTGCCGCAGAGTCTAACTCGTCCTTCAGCGCATCGAATTGCTGCGCGTTGGCGTTTTCGATCGCGCTCAAACGGCTGGCCAGTTGATCCTGGAACTCGGCGGCCATTTGCTTGTGCGTCTGAACCTGCTGAGCTTCCAGCGCCTCGCGCGTTGAGTTGATTTTGTGGAAGGAATAGATCTCACCAGCGGCCAACGCCGCCAGTACAACTAAGATCAATAGAAACTTGCCTTGCGAACCAGAACGCTCCGGTTCGACGACGTGAACTTCCTTTTCAGGAACCTCATCAATCGCCATTTGGTTTTCTCCTTCTCGGGGCGCGGTTACTCTCTTCCACCGGCTACCCGTCTTGTCCCTACGATTGAGTAGAGCACGCCGAATGCCACTCCTGCCTTTTGCTATCCTGCTGAAACTAAATCGTTAAGCAGCGGCTCGGGCCGCCAAGCGGTGTCTCGCCAAGGCAATTCTTACGCTCGGAATGCAAAAACTTCAAGCTAAATCTACAGGTAGGGGCGCGAGAAACCGAAGGCCGGAGAGAAGCTCTTTACCGCCCTGGGTTCAACGGGTGCTGTGCCTGGCAGGCCGCCGTGGGCGGCGCAGCGGCGGGCGCCCCTGGACATTCTGTCCCTTGTCCGTCTTGCTGACCTCAGTATACAGTGTCCACGAGCTACATCAAGATGTAAGCTATAATCGGAGTGTAAGTCCCGGACCCGTGGACGCAAAACGCCGGAGCGTCAAGGAAACAGGAACGATGAGCTATCTTGTGGCACCGTTTGAAGTCGCCTCGAAAGGCTTAGGCGCGCCGGTGAAAGTTCGCTTCGTTCACCTTTACCCCGCCATCGCCACCCGCCACAGCGACAGCATGGATGCCGTTTTCTTGCTGGACGGCCGAAAGGTGACGGTGGCGATTTCCTGTGCCACGCTCTCCGAGTTGCGTGAGCGTGAGGGCAAGAGTTTCACCGACCAGCAGTTGGCGGAGATCGCTTCCCTGCACCTGCGCCGCACCCTCGAGCAAGGATTCGAGGCTACGGAGGCGGAGCTTTTCCTCAGCGGCGGGCACTTCCGGGCCCTGGCTCGTGAGCTCGGATGCCTGTAAGCGGGCGAAAGAAGCTTTCAGCTCTCGGCGATCAGCCGGCAGCGAGTCGACCGGTGTCGGGTGCGAGCGCGGGGAGGTTTCGTTTCTTGGCAGGTCTGCGCTGCTTAGCCGTTGTCGACCTCTCGACCCAGCAGAGTTTCCAGGTTTCTCGTCATCCGATCCACGTGCGACCCGCGCCAATAGACCTTACCGCAGCCGGTGCAGCGGCAGAACTCCTCATAAAGCCGCAGGATCTTAGCGTCCACAAGCCCTTCCACTGCCGATTTCTCCACCCGATCAATGGGCGCGTTGCATAACATGCAGCGAGTCCAGAGCCCCGAGGCAGTATCCAGGCCGAATTGCTTTACTACCTCCCGAAGCTGTTCGGGGGGATAATCACTTTTGAGGCTTACCACATTATCCAGGCGAGGGAATCTCTGGGCCGTCTCGCCTCGAGTCAGAATCACGCGCTCGCCGCTCTGCCCGATGGCGAGCAATTGCACAGCCGTCAGGTTGTTTGCGTAAAGCGCGTCGTAGCCCAGCAAGCGCAACATCCGGGCCAGCCGCCCGAGCATCCGATCAACCGCAAAACGAATCTCGACAGGACCCATATTGACTCACATTATAGTGGAGGAGTCGAGGGCCGAGTAATTGTCGATTGACGGTTGGCGACTGAAGCGGTGCAGGGAATTGTCCTATTGAATCGGGAATCTTCAATCGGGAATCTTCAATCGACAATCGTCGATCATCAATCCCGAAAAAGGGCAGACCCGTCCGGCTCAGGGCTTATCAGGCAGGATTGTGGGGTTGCTATATAATCCCGGACGGGTCGGTGGGCTCGTTGGTAGCAGTTGGCTGCTACGAAACTCTTGAGGGACCGAAATCTACCTTACATCGGCGGCCTTGACTCAACCTGGAACGGCGACGTTAAGTTTTTATTTCGGTGCCTGTTTTTGCATCGCGCCGCAGTGCTCTCCGGCACGGATAACGCTACGGCTGAGGCTTTACATCCTCCTTCGTCTGTGCGGTTGCTGTTGTAGCAGTCGCCTGGTCGCTCCGGTCGGTGCGCGTAAATACTTTTTTCGCTTATGCGTTCCGCCTTTGCCACAGATAAGATAGCTCAACCTGCGAGGATGTCAATAGATTTCGCAATCGGCCTCCTCTTTTTTACATTGGTGTTAATATTCGAGCTTAAAAAGCACTGAATCGGCTCCGCTCTTGCCCCAGTCCGAGGCCGTTGCTGGAACCCTAGCGGTTGCGGCAGCGCGGCCGCGAGGGCCGCGCTTCTCACTTCCGGGTCAGCCGCTACGCCTGCACTGCACGGTCCCAGCCTCGGATGACTGTCGTCGGCTAGGGCTTGACCTTGATCAGCACAACGCCGTGCGCGGGCACCCTGGCCGAGAACCGGTCAACGATGGTGCCGAGGTCTTTGTGAGCCCACAGATCGCGAACCGCCGGCGCACCCTGAAATCCAAGGGCAGACCAGCGGACCACGACCGTTGCGTCAGCCTCGCCTCGATTGAACAGGCCGACAGCCACGGACTTGTCGCTGAGAGCCCGTGCGGCAATTACCGTCGGCCCCTGCTCGAGGATCTCTTTCACGGGTTTAGCGTCCGGATCCTGGTCAATGGCGATGACCTCGCGATTCATCAGGATCGCTTTGGTGTCGGCGCTCAAGCTGCGAAGATCGTTGCCGGCCAGCAGCGGCGCTGCCAGCAGTGACCAAAGGGTCATGTGAGTTCGGTACTCGTCGTTGCTCATGCCGTCGTTGCCCACTTCCAGCATATCGGGATCACTCCAATGGCCGGGCTGGGCATAAGGGGCAATCGCGAACTGGCGGAAGCCGATTTCCTCCATGGACTTCCAGTGGTCGCTGATGTCCCCGGTAGTCCGCCAGAGGTTTCCGCCCACTTTCGCCCCCCACTTCCACACATCTTCTCTTCCGTACTGGCATAGGCTATAGATGATCGGGCGGCCTGCCTTGAGCAGCGCATCGCCCATTTTCTGATAGACGGCTTGCATATCGTCGTCCTTGTAAATGCGCCCCGCGCTGCACCAATCGAACTTAAGATAATCGAATCCCCATTCCGCAAAGGTCCTGGCATCTTGTTCTTCGTGGCCGTAGCTGCCTTCATACCCCGCGCAGGTTTTCGGCCCGGGTGAAGAGTAGATTCCAATCTTCAACCCTTTGGAGTGGACATAGTCGGCGAGCGCTCTCATATCCGGAAACTTGCGATTGGCGGTGATGTTGCCCTGCGAATCGCGCTGGCCCTGCCAGGTGTCATCAATGTTGATGTAGATATACCCGGCGTCCTTCATCCCCGTGTCAACTATGGCATCCGCCACGCCGCGTACGACCGCGTCGTTGACTTTGCCCGCGAACTTGTTCCAACTGTTCCAGCCCATGGGGGGAGTGCGTGCCAGTCCGTTGTCCGGCACGTCATGCAGCGATGGCAGCGGCAGGCGGGGCGGGGGTAGGGCGGCTTCCGGACGGGTGCGCTCCGCGATGCCGGCCCAGGGTTCGCGCCCGGGGAAGTTGACGGTCATCGAGATCTTCCCGTCCGCCACAGCCCCTTCGTAGGTGACCTGGCGCTCCTGCCCCCCAGAATGTGTTGCGACCACCAGATGTAATTTTCCGTTGATGAAGGTCCCTTCGGTGATGGGCAAATCGCGAAATCCCGGCAGGATCTTGCCCGTCACGCTCTCGCCGGCTTGCTTGAGGTCCATAAACGTTTCCCGGTAGTTGCCGTCTCCCGTCGGTATCCGCAGAACCCAGAAACCGCTCAAGTCCGTCTGCGCAATAAGGGGAAGGGGCTTGAACAAGAGCCAGAAGAACATCAGGAGCGCGGAAGCCGCCGCAAGACGCCGCCGTGATTTGACCCACTGCTGCGCTGAACGCATCATGTTTCCTCCCTGGTAGCGAATTGTCGTCAGGTCGGGCTAATAATACGTCCGAATCCGAGCCGTTGCAATTCGTTCTGCTGTTTCCTCATTGGAGCGCAGCGCCGGCCATCAGGCCGGCAAATGCCCCGGACAGATCAGGATCTACGAATCAGATTACGACGAGACCTATCTGCCATTTTGCTTGCAGTTTTTTATATTTGTGTTAAGATTGGCAGCCAAATAACATCACCAGGTGGTTCATTTATGAGCATTGGAACGCGCGTGATGCAGATTCGTAACCAGAAAGGGGTCAGCCAGCGGCAATTAAGCGAGCGGTGCGGCATCGCAGGGTCTTATCTTTCGCGGATTGAGAATCGTCACCTCGAGCCTCGGCCCAAGACCCTTCGCAAGATCGCGGACGCCCTGGAAGTGCCCTTGGCGGAGTTCTTCCAGGATCAGCAGGAGAACCTCGCGGGGGTTCAATGCGTGGTTACACCTTCTGGGAAGTGCCTTATGGACCTTATTGGGGCCAGCCAGGGAAAACCCCCTCAGCCTGGGGCCGAAAGGTACACGGCGCGGCATCTGCGACTGATCCGCCTGGCGGGTTATCTCATCCAGAGTGGAGACCGGCGCCTGCTCGACGCGCTGGAAGTGGTTCTGGGGGCCTTGTTGAATAGCGACACGAGCCAACCGGAACAGTTTTCGCCTTACCGTGTTGCGCCCGTACCCGAGTCCCCGCGAGTCGGGGACGAATCTGCGTAGCACTTCCCCTACTCCCGACTTTTCCTCACCTGAAAAGGGAGGCACAAGAATCTCCCTTGTCTACAGGGGGAAACAGCACATTCCACTCCTTGGGTAAGGAGGGGCAAAGTGGGAAGGGCCGCGGAATTCCCCCAGCCTCCCGCCGTCACCCCAAAGTAAACTCGCTCCTACTCGGCGGCCTTCTCCAATTCCTCCGCCGCTCGGTTGACGAGTTCGGCTTCGGCATTGAGTACTCTGCCGACTTCGACGATGCCCTCGTCAGCCAATTTCCATTTCCTCTGTTCGATGGACTCCCGAATCGCGGGCATGGTTTTGACCCCATAGCCGGTGTAAACACCAGGGGCATAGATTTCGTGCCTGTACCAAGCGCGTCCTGGGAGGCCTTCGGCGCTGGTCAATTTCCGCTCGCTCTGGATAAGCAGCTCGTTGAGAGCGCCCAATGATGCGTTTTTTAGAACCGCGCCGCTATTGGCCTTCACCTTTTCGAGCGCTTTGGTGTAGCGCTGGGCGCTTTGCGTCAACGCATCCATGGCGTTATCCAGGGGAGCGAAATTCAAATACGGCGGGACCTCCTCACGGTCGGGAGGCACGAACGTCTTTTTCGGGTCGGAGGTAGCCGTAAACATGCCTTCCTCGATCTCTTTATTCCGCTCGCGAGCTTCCTCCTGTTTGTTCCTCAGAAGCTTCTTCAGTTCGTCGCCATACCTGTGAAGGGTGTCGGCGAAATTGGAGAAGTCGAAGGGCAGCAGTTCGGCGTCCGCCAGGCGCATGACCGCCGTCCCGGCGGTTTGGGCCAGGGCGCGGCCGTAGACAAAGGTCGTATCACTAAAATGAGTATACCAATAGAAGTCATCGTAAATGGAATGGTATATCCCCCCGCCGTCCTCCCCGCCGTAGCCCAGGTTGAGGGAGGCGACGCCCAGGTGGTCGACGAACACGCCGTAGTCGGAGCCGGAGCCCAGGGCGCCGATGCGCAGGTCAGGCCGCTCCCTCGCTTCCTGGCGTGCTTCCGGGGTGTCGGCATCTTCGATCTGCCGAAGCTGGCTCCGCTTCCAGACGCTGATCTTTTTCTCGGGGTCATCGATATCCCGTGCTACTCCGTTAATGAATTTTTCCAGGGAGTGTGATCCTTCGGCGTAGAAATAGCCTCGACCGTTCGAGTCGGAGTTGAGATAAGCCACCGCTTTCTGCGTAAGCTCATCGGCGTGCTCCTCGCCCCACTCGGTGGAACCGATAAGTCCCGGCTCCTCGCCATCCCACACCGCGTAGATGATGGTTCGCTTGGGCTTCCATCCTTGTTTCAGCAGGTCCCCGAAAGCCCGCGCTTCTTCCAGTTCCGCGACGGTGCCGGAGATGGGATCTTCAGCTCCATTCACCCAGGCGTCGTGGTGATTGCCGCGCACCACCCATTCGTCGGGGCTTTCGGAGCCGTCAATGCGCGCAATCACGTCGTAGAGCGTCTTTAGATCCCAGTTGGCTTTGACCTTCAAGTGCACTTTGGTGGGACCCGGTCCGAGGTGGTAAGGGAAGGGAAGCGCGCCGCGCCACTGCGGCGGCGCCATGGGTCCCTTAAGCGCCGCGAGCAAGGGTTGCGCGTCGGCGTAGGAGAGCGGGAGAGTGGGAATCTTGGTGAGTGTCTGGACGTCTTTCAACGGCAACCGCTTGGCGTCTTTGGTGGCTCCCACCCCGGGCGTCAGCGGGTCGCCGGTATAAAGCGTGTCGTCCATGACGCTCCCGCGCTGCACGCCCTCCGGCGGGCGAAAAGCGCCGCGCGGGAAGACTTCGCCCTCCTGATAACCGTCTCCACTCGGGTCGGAGTAGATCAAGCAGCCCACGGCGCCGTGCTCAGCACCGACTTTGGGCTTGATCCCTCGCCATGATCCCCCGTAGCGCGCGATAATGATGGAGCCTTTGACGGAAATCCCCAGCCGGTCCAGTTCCTCGTAATCCTTGGGCACGCCGTAATTAACGTAGACCAAGGGGGCCGTTACGTCGCCATCCGCCGAATACGCATTGTAAGTGGGGAGTTGCTCGTCATGTTGGCTGGAGGTTGGGTCCTCGGCCACGGTCGGCTCTTCCAGCTTGGCCTTGAAGTGCGCGGGCTCGAGCATCTCAACCAGCCGCTCTTTCGGCGTGGGGAACAGCACGTCGAAGTTCTCAATGTGCGCATCCCACCCCCACTCTTTGAAATGGGAGAGAATCCACTCCGCATTGTCCTGGTCGTACGGAGAGCCAACATGGTGCGGGCGCGCTGATAAACGCTGCATGTAATTGCGCAGATTGTCGGTGGACGGAATGGAACGGAACTTCGCCTCCCATTCGCGCTCCTTCTGCGCGGAGTTCGCAGAGAAGCCTTGCAGGGTCATAGGTTCTTCAGCGGGCGCGGCAAAGAGCGCAAGAGCCGAGAGCAGCAACAACGCAGTAATCTGCCAGCGATGCATCAAATGGCCTCCTCGTGGAAATCGCTTGAGAGTATATCCCAATTTGGGTGGTGTCGTGCCGGCGTTTCGCCGTTTGTGGAGGGACAATCCTAATTGCAGGCAAATCTGGGGCAGTCTGTTAAAGAGCCTGTATGCCCCTCACCGGAGGGATGGGTGAGCGGTTGAAACCGGCGGTCTTGAAAACCGTGCTGCCCTCCCTTTCCGCTATGCAATCTATTGAAAATGCAGGGCACCCACGCTTCCTTTTTGCTCTGTTTTGTCAGGTTTTAGTCCCAAATGTTGCCGTGATGTTGCCGCAATTCTGGGTGGGAGAGGAGGCCCTACTTCCGCATTGTCCCGCGGCAGCCAAGGGAGACGTCTGGGCAGACGTGTCGTGCTGATCAAGAGCTGCGCAATAAGCGGTCCAACTTGAGATTTCAGTTGTGGCTTGAAACGTGCTCCGGAAGCTGAGCCTGGTCTCTCCCGTCCCTCCCCATGCGGCAGTCCCGTACAATTCACGTACAATTTGCTTCGGCCGCTTGGCAGCGTCCGCGATCACTGGATTTTGATCCTCCCTCGATCCAGGCCGCGAAGAGCTCCTTCAATGTCTCTCAGGGTTTCAAGCATCCCCTTAGCTTCAGCGGATCGCTCGTCAAGTGTCTGAGGCTGAAGGCTACTCGCAGTTCAGCGAGCGAGGCGGCGGGAGTGATCCGCAGAAGGTCATACAGACTCGTCAGGCAGGACTGCTCACCTTCGGTTCCGCGGGTGATAGTCGCCGCGAGTCGCTGTGGGACAACTTCCGAGTAGCTCGCGATACGCTCCGAGGGGCGCAGGACGAGGACTTGCCCCAAGCTTGCGAATCTTATAATCTCGGTCTTGGGAGCCAACAGGCGATCACTCCCGAAAAGTCGGCTACTCTTCCCTGACCGTGGAAGAGTAGCCCGTGATACAGCAGGCAAGGGTCCTCAAAATCGGCAACGCAAGCAATTCTCACGAACCGACTTTCCACTCTCGGGAGGGATCTTGCTGGCCAGATTACTTCGAATGACGAGTCAAACAGCCAGCATGGACTTCTATCTAAATTCCTCAGATTACCCGCACAATTGCCAACGTCGCATCGTCGGCATACTGTCCCTTGGTGAAGTCGTCCATCGAGTTGAAGATCAGGTCGACGAGGTCTCTGGCGTCTGCAGAGTATTGCACCCCCCTGACAGCCGCTTTCAACAAGCCCTGAATTCCCCAGTCCTCCGCGCTCTGATTCGTCGCTTCGACGACCCCATCCGTGTAGGCAATGATCAAGTCTCCGGGCTCCAATTTTGCGACTCTCATCTTATATATCGAATCCGGGAACATCCCAACTGGAGCACCCCCGGTCTCGAGCCAGTCGACCGAGCCGTTATTTCGCAGAACGACCGGCGGATTATGTCCCGCATTGATGTACCGGAGCGTTCGTGTCGCTTCGTCGAAGACGCTATAAAACAAGGTCGCGTATCGGTTCGCCCGAGAGGAAGCGTATGCCTGGCGATTTACCGCCTCGAGCAGCGCGGCCAAGTCATCCCCCGTGAACAATGCCGCCGTTCGAACGGAGGACTGCACATTGGCAATCATGAGTGCCGCGGCCAGACCTTTGCCCGACGCATCTCCAACGAGCAACGCCAAGCGGTCAACCTTCAGTGGGATGAAATCGTAGCAGTCGCCACCGAGCGCGCGAACCTGACGGCAGCGCGCGCCATAGTCTAAGGAAGCGCTAGCCGTGTCCGGCACTTGCATAAAGCCCTCTTGCACGTCGCAGGCCAGTACCCAGTCCTGGCTAACGTCCACCACGATTTCGTCGGTCGTCATTTTCTCGCCTCCACTCGTATGTCGGTTCTGGCCCTCCGAAATCGACACCGCGATGGCGACTTTTGAGATGAAATATTTCTGAGGAGGATGTAGAGAATGGCAGGACGGCTCCGACTACAGGATGAAAGCGCAGATGGCAGGCGCTGTGACCAAGGAGAGACAATCAGTACCTGAAAGGAGCGACGGATATGAAATACATTTTGCTGATGTCGGGCACGAAGGCAGGCGTTGAAACGTATCACGCGTGGTCGAAACAGGATATGGAGGCGCACATGGCGGTTCTCCAGCGCATCAACAAGGAACTGACCGCATCCGGAGAGTTCGTCACGACACAAGGCTTAACTGAACCGAGGGAAGCCAAGGTCGTGCGCGGCGAGAAAAACGGCGTGCCAGTCACGGACGGCATTTTCCCGGAATCGAAGGAATTTCTGTTGGGCTACTGGGTCGTTGACGTTGCGACTCCCGAACGCGCGTATGTCATAGCCGGCCAGATTTCCGCAGCGCCGGGGCCGGGAGGAGTGCCCACAAATATGCCCATTGAAGTGCGGCAGTTCGCAACATATGAGCCAAAGCCCAAGTAAAAGGGGTGTCGAGAACGCATCGTCGGTTCCGCTAGGTGATGAAGGACCAATAGGCAGCGCCACAAGCACTCGAAGGGAGAAGAAAATGAAATACATTCTGATGATGAGCGGTAAGAAGTCCGATTTTGAGGGGTATGCGACGTGGTCGAAGCAGGATCTCCAGGCAAACGTCGCTTTCATGCGCGCGTTCAGCAAGGAATTGAAGGATTCCGGTGTTTTCGTCTCTACCGAGGGGCTGGGGTGGCCCAGTGAAGCGAGACTCGTTCGTGCCGGGGCGAACGGAGAGCCCGTCACCGATGGAGTCTTTCCGGAATCCAAGGAATTCCTGGCCGGCTACTGGATCATCGATGTGGACAGTCCGGAGCAGGCGTATAAGATCGCTGCCCGGGCGTCACAGGCACCGGGCCCTGGAGGAAAACCTGCAAACATGCCCATCGAAGTGCGACCCGTACTGAGTGGCCACGCGGATCTGGGGATTTGAGCACTGCACCGGAAAAAGTGAAATGGCGGAGCACACATTTGACATCCCCATTGAGCATCTGCTGCGCGAACTCGCGCCGCAGGTGCTCGGCGTAATTGCTCGTCGTTTTGGTGATTTTGCGGCGGCCGAGGACGCTGTGCAGGAAGCCATGATTGCGGCCTTTACGCAATGGCCGCAGCAAGGCGTTCCTGGTAACCCCCGTGGCTGGTTGATGCAGGTCGCTTGCCGCCGCATGACCGACCAGGTGCGCAGCGACGTTGCCCGGCGCGATCGAGAAACGGCTGTGGCACGCGAAGCTGAAACCACTGCACCCAGCGCCGATATCGAGTCAGACATGGATCCAGACGACACGCTCATTCTTCTGTTCATGTGCTGCCATCCCGCCCTCAGTCGGTCCTCGGCAATTGCTCTGACGCTGAGGGCGGTTGGCGGATTGACCACCGCCGAGATTGCGAATGCATTCCTGGTGCCTGAGGCGACCATGGCGCAGAGGATCAGCCGCGCGAAGCAAACCATCAAAGCTTCTGGCTTGTCATTCCGCCTTCCTGCTGCACAGGAACGCGCAGAACGGCTGCCCGCAGTTCTCCATGTGCTCTATCTGATCTTCAATGAGGGCTACGCCAGCAGCATCGGAGCTCAACTGCAACGACTCGACTTGGTGCGTGAAGCAATCCGCTTGACGCGCAACACGAAAGCACTGCTGCCGGACAACGCCGAAGTCGCAGGATTGCTGGCGCTCATGCTGTTAACCGATGCGCGCCGCGCAGCCCGAACCGGGCCGGATGAAGAGCTGATCCCGTTGGATAAACAAGATCGAACTCTGTGGGACCGCGCAGAGATTTCCGAAGGAATTAAGCTTCTCACTTCCGCGCTATCGAAAGGATCAGTAGGCCTGTATCAGCTTCAGGCAGCGATCGCCGCCGTTCACGACGAAGCCGATCGAGCAGAGGACACCGACTGGCCACAGATCCTGGCTCTCTATGAATTGCTGAAACGAGTTTCTCCCAGTCCCATGGTCACTCTCAACCACGCCATCGCGGCCGCTATGGTGCACGGCCCTGCCCAAGGCCTCCAACTGCTTAAAGCGCTCGATACCGACCCGCGCCTTGCCGGTCACTATCGTCTCGACGCGGTTCGTGCCCATTTACTGGAAAAGATGGGCGATCACGAGGCCGCCGTCAAGCACTACCGAATTGCGGCTACGCAGACGACGAGCATCCCGGAACGGAATTACCTTCTGACGCAAGCAGCGCGTTTGGCTGGCGACTAACTCCCATATTGTCGGCTACTCGAAGTCGGCTTCGAGGCCCCGAACCCCGTATCTCGGGAGTTTGGATAGTTACTGGTGGGAAGGGCTGTGTTATCGCCAACTACCGTTCTCCGGTCTGGACCGAGCGTAGGCGCTGGCCTTGGCGGGTGCAACTTACGGGTTGCCCGTCGGGAACATTCTCAGGAGGATCGCTTAGTGTATAATTAAGAACCACCTAGTTTCAGGGACGAGGAGCTTCTAACTGCCCAATCCAGGGGAGCTCGATCTGGTCGGACGAACGCTCGCACACTATCGGATTAACGCCGCACTCGGAGCTGGCGGAATGGGTGAGGTGTATCGCGCCACGGACACCAAGCTGGGGCGCCAAGTGGCGCTCAAGGTCCTGCCGCCGAA
>Ga0326728_10001956_pt1 | contig 70452 bp, 55 predicted proteins | sample MB3enrmetagenome_FD_207602 | JGI IMG/M metagenome (GOLD analysis project Ga0326728, IMG submission 207602) | Lab enriched peat soil microbial communities from McLean, Ithaca, NY, United States - MB31MN | ecosystem: Environmental > Terrestrial > Soil > Wetlands > Peat | place: USA: New York... | reverse complement strand
CGCGTGGGGATGGTCCGTTTTCTATTGGCGTGGGCAGTCCAATGGCTTAGTTCTCCCCACGCGCGTGGGGATGGTCCGTTGTATGCTGCCGCTGGCAAGTTGGTCCGTGAGTTCTCCCCACGCGCGTGGGGATGGTCCGGCGCCGCTTGAAACGTGTCCGAGGCTTCGGCTGTTCTCCCCACGCGCGTGGGGATGGTCCGTCGGGCAGCGATTTTAGATTTGAGATTGGAGAGTTCTCCCCACGGGCGTGGGGATGGTCCGTCGGGCAGCGATTTGAGATTTGAGATTGGAGAGTTCTCCCCACGCGCGTGGGGATGCAATGTTAAGGAAAATCTGCAACTACTGCCCAGATAAAAAGGGCCTTGCCCGTGTAGCAAGGCCCTTCAATGCAACTACCGCAAGCTTAGACGGATGTGGTTACGGACGCAGAAAGCAGACTGCCCGGCGGTCCTGTACGCGGTCATCTACAACCCGCACCTGCCTTCTAGAGGTCGGAAGTAAAAGTTTGTACCCGTGACGCCTCCGTCCCATGCGACGCGAATCTTGCGTAAGCGCATGCGTCTCCAGAATCGCCTTCATGTCGATTTGTGGATTATCTAATGAGCCCGCCTCGAACTACGTAGTGGGGCGGAGGTCGGACAATTGCGGTATATTACAAGGTTGGGTCCGCTTGAAGGGAGGCATAAACCCTGTGCAAGCCAAGCGCGAAGCGAAACCGAAACCCGCCGCTTCGGCTCGATGTCGGATGGAGAAAGGCCGGCTGTCCCTGCGCTTTAGTAAAACCATTCCAGCCACCTTGCAGGCGGTCGAAGGGGTCGTCCAAAATATCATGGCGCTGGCAAGTGAAATGAAGTGTGGAGAAGGCCATTTCGCGGAGATCGAATTGGCTTTGCGAGAGGCGCTCGCCAACGCTGTTATTCATGGGAACCGGCAAGACCCAGCCAAGAAGGTTGATGTGAGATGCTTCTGCCAGCCCGATCGAGGCATGTTGTTGGTGGTCGAGGATGAAGGCGCGGGCTTCGATCCGAAGGAAGTCCCGGATCCCACCCAGGCGGAGCGCTTGTTTGCGACCCACGGACGCGGGCTCTTCATGATTCGGCACGCCATGGACCGCGTTAGGTTCTCGCGCTCGGGGAGAAGGGTCACCATGGTAAAGCGTCTTCGCCGCTGACGCACGCCCAGTGCGAGAAACACATCCACCGGCACCCGGCGGTTCTCTTTCAACTCGCGAAGAGTTTCATACACCGTCTCCAGCAAACCCCAAGGGGAGGAGACGAATGCCCACCTCGAACGGCAGGCACGTATCGAAAACGAAGCGGCGGACATCGCCATCGAGCGTAACGGAGACTCTGCGCCGGGCAACCGCCTTAACGGCAATCTGTCAAACCAGCTTCTTCCGCGGTAGCGGTACAGTTTGATGCTGTAGCGGCGAGTTTAGCTCGCCAAATGGCGGCGTAAAGCCGCCTCCACATCAAACTGTACCACTACCTCTTTCGCTGAAGGCAAAAAAGCAGTAAGACAGTGCGGTGAGGAACAGGGCATAGCCCAACGAGTACAAGGCGTAAGGCCACTGCCCGGCCGCGACGTGAAGCGATCCCTGGATTCCTTGGGTCTCTCGGGAGAAAGGGTGCAACATGGGGAGCGCCATGTGGCAGTAATGGAAAAGTCGTTCGAGGACGTGTAGACCCACGCTTTTTTGGCTCGCCTTTTGAAAAGCGTGACACCAGACAATGGTTCAAGGAAAAGCATCACCACGGAGCACACAGAGCTTACGGAGAGAAGCGAGGGCTGGAATCGCGAGGTTCGCCGCGATCTCCGCGAAACCAGACAAGCTGCACGAGGCATTGCCGCCAACGGTAATGGGGAGAACCACGGGCGCCTTGGTGACCCCGTTAAAGGCATCCGGAAAGATTATCAAGACAGGGCGCCGGCCCTTTTGCTCATGCCCTTCGGCGGGATCAAGTCCCACCGGCCAGATTTCACCACACCGCATCAGATCAGTTCGCCACCCACCGGTTTGTTATCGAGCCATTCCCGCTCTTGTTTGCTGCGCGAAGTGGAGGTGACATTCCCCATGCATGCCGAGCACGGCAGATCCCGACCAAACATCAACGCAATCCGATACCCTCCAGCGCCATCAGCTTGAGGGGCCGGTGTGAAGAGCAGGGTGATCCCGGGCACAGACGATGCTGTTTGACCGATAACCGGGCTCCCTCGTAAAGGAACTCTTGTGCCAGTGCTCACCTTTTTTGCCTTAGCGTGGTCTAACTAGGGCTTTGAACCCGCCGTACAAGCCATCACGCGGGCAATTCAGACGGCGTGAAAGAGCAGTGGCTAGTGCTTAGTGGCTAGTGGCTGGAAAAGCAGTGGTTGGTGGCCGGTGGCTGCCCTGGCAACGGACCACGGACCACGGACAAGGACGACTAGCCACTAGCCACTAACCACCAGCCACTGGTTCTGAGAGAGGAGAGCAGCGACATGTGGGGATGGAACTGGCTGGAGGATCTCGCGAAGGACGTTCGCTACGGCCTGCGCCAACTGCGCCGTAGTCCCGGTTTCACCGTGGCGGCGGTAATCACGCTGGCGCTTGGGATCGGCGCCAATACGGCAGTCTTCACGTTGGTAGACGCGGTGATGCTCAAACCCTTGCGGGTGGCGAACCCCTCGCAGCTCTATCGCGTTGGCAACGGCGACAACTGTTGCGAAATCGGGAACGTGGGGCTTCAGGACAAGTGGGGGATTTACTCTTACCCCCTTTACCTCCAGCTCCGCGACCACACCCCCGAGTTCGGCTCCATGGCGGCCTTCCAGGCCGGACTAGGGGAATTGAGCGTCCGCCGCGGCGGCAGCTCCCGCCCCACGGAACCGTATGTGGGCGAATTCGTGTCTGGGAATTATTTCACTATGTTCGGGGTAACCGCCGCCGCTGGACGCCTGCTTTCGCCGCTGGACGACACCCCTGGTGCGCCGCCCGTCGCGGTCATGAGTTACCGCGTTTGGGAGCAGCATTTCGGAGCGGATCCTTCGATTGTCGGCGCCACGTTCATCATCAACACGATGCCTTTCACCCTGGCCGGCATCGCGCGCTCGGGCTTCTTTGGCGATACGCTGCGCCCCGACCCTCCGGATTTCTGGCTTCCGCTTGCGAGCGAGCCGGCGATGAACGGACAGAACTCTCTTCTCCGTGCACCCGGCTGGAACTGGCTCCGCATTATCGGCCGGTTGAACCTCGGCGTTCCGCCGGCGAGCGTGCAATCCAAGATGACGGTTGAGTTGCAGCATTGGCTAAGGACGCAAACGGACCTCTCCGCCCATGACCGCTCGACGATCGGCAACCAGCATATCGTTCTCGAACCCGGCGGGCGTGGCGTGGCAGTTCTCCAGGCGCAAGCTCGAACGGAGCTCCGCCTGCTAATGACGGTGTCCGTCCTGGTGCTCCTCATTGCGTGCGCGAACATCGCCAATCTGTTGCTGGCGCGTAGCGCGGCCCGAAAGAGCGAATCCGCTATTCGGACCGCCTTGGGCGCCTCCCGCCGCCGGCTGGCCCGGCAACTCCTGACGGAAAGCGTCTTGCCCGCGGCGCTCGGCGGACTCGCCGGCCTCTATGTAGCCTTCGCGGGGGCGCGGGCCATTTTGGCCCTTGCCTTCCGCGGCGCGCAATATGTTCCCATCAGTCCGAATCCATCTTTGCCTGTGTTGGGATTTGCCTTCGCCCTGTCCTTGGTCACCGGCATGGTCTTTGGTGTGGCGCCCGCCTTGGCTACTTCCCGTTGCCAGCCCGGCGAAGCACTCGCGGGGGCGGGCCGGGCGACGCGTGACCGTTCCTCGCTGCCCCGTAAGTCTCTGGTCGTCGTGCAGGTGGCGCTCTCACTGGCGTTGCTGACGGCGGCCGGGTTGCTCACCGCAAGCCTGCGCAACCTGGAAAGCCAACGGTTCGGATTCCAAACGGAAGGCCGCTTTGTAGTAAGGGTTGATCCAGCTCTCTCCGGCTACAAGCTGGAGAAGCTCCAAGGGCTTTACCAGCAACTCGACGCGCGCCTCATGCAGATACCCGGCGTGACCAGCGCTTCGTATTCCCTCTACAGCCCCATGCGCCACGAGAATTGGGCCGATGACATTCACATCGAAGGCCGCCCGCCTGACGCGCGCGATAATGCTTCCTTTGATCGGATCAGCCCGCGCTACTTTGAAACCATCGGCACGCGCCTCCGGCGCGGGCGCACAATTGACCGCGAGGACACTCCCACATCGCGCCCGGTCGCGGTCATCAATGAGACTTTCGCCCGCAAATATTTTCCCGAGCAGGACCCCTTGGGCAAACATTTTGGTTTCCACTATGCTACCGAATTCGAGATCGTAGGGGTCGTGGAAGACGCCAAGAATCAGAACGCGCGGGGGCCGGCCTATCCCACTTTCTTCCTGCCCTTCCTTCAGACCTCAAAGGATCCCAAGCTCTCTTGGCTCCTGGCCTCACAGTACGTCGGCGATATCGAGCTGCAGACGAGGGGCGAGCCGCAGAATCTGAACTCGCTGGTTCGCCGCACTCTGGCGGAAATTGACCCGGATCTGGCGGTGCTCGACATCATGAGCTTGGGCGAGCAGGTGGCCCGAAACTTCAACCAGGACCGGTTGGTGGCGCGCCTCACCGAATTGTTTGGCGTGCTGGCGTTGATCGTCGCCTGCGTGGGCCTATACGGCGTCACCGCCTACAACGTTGCGCGACGCACGAACGAAATTGGCATCCGCATGGCGCTTGGTGCGAGCCGCACCAGCGTGCTCGCCATGGTACTGCGCGGCGCGTTGCTTCAGGTGGCGCTCGGGCTCGCCATCGGAATCCCGACCGCCCTCGCCGGGTGTCGACTGCTTTCTTCCCTTTTATACGGCGTCAAGAGCTACGACTCCACGATCCTGGGGCTGGCGATAGCAACCCTTGCCACTTGCGCGTTGTTGGCTGGGATTATACCCGCGCGCCGCGCTGCGAAGGTCGATCCCATGGTGGCGCTCAGATACCAATAATGACTTTGAAAGTTCGACGTCGACGAGCAGCAACCGGAAACCGAACCGCGGTTTCAGAAAACCCAATTGATCTGAATCCGGTTCACATGTGGAAACTTTTGAAGAGGCAGGATTATCTCAGCAACCGCGACACGAATTTTCAGCAACTAGCCCAAATTTCCTCTTGACAGAAGAACCCCGGGATGCTAGCCTATAATTGTTGTCGGAAAAGTCCGCTGCAAGGCGGGCGCGGGAAAGGGTTTGGAAATTGATCCATAGGGACGGGGAAAATCGGCAGGAAACAGAAAAAGATACTTTTTCGGGGAAACGAACTGAACGATCTATTGTAAATAAATGACTTAACACTTTTGGAGTGTTAAAACGAACTGGTTTCCCAGTGCAAAAGAGGCCAAACGAACTCGAAAAAGCGGTCCAAAACCCGTTCTCATCCTAAGCATGTCCCACATCTGTCGCTGGACACCGAGAATGCTAGCGCTACTGATGCCAAAAATAGCCCCGAAGGGGCGACCTAGCTCAGCCCAGGCCAACGGCCTGGGTCCGCGAATCCATCCGTTCTTGGCGGCAAGCCCTGAAAGGGCGAAATGCCATTACGGAACCCGCGTGAGCCGGTCGCCTAAAGCTGGCAGGTGGAATTATCACGCCCTTACAGGGCTTGTGAACGGCAGTGCGGTGAACTTTTTGACCCAGGCCGTTGGCCTGGGCTGAGCTAGGTCGCCCCTTTGGGGCTGCCGGACGCGAAGCTATTGCAAGGCGGGCGCAGGAAAGGGTTTGGAAATTGACCCAAGGGAACGGGGAAAATCGGCAGGAAATGGAAAAAGATACTTTTTCGGCGAAACGAACTGAACGATCTATTGCAAATAAAGGACTTAACTATTTCTGAGTGCTCAAAACGAACTGCTTCTCGAGTGCAAAAGAGGCCAAACGAACTCAAAAAAGCGGCCCAAAACCCGTTCTCATCCTAAGCATGTCCCACATCTGTCGCTGGACACCGAGAATGCTAGCGCTACTGATGCCAAAAATAGCCCCTTTGGGGCTGACGGACGCGAAGCCATTGCAAGGCGGGCGCGGGTAAGGGTTTGGAATCTGACCCACGGGGACGGGGAAAATCGGCAGGAAATGGAAAAAGATACTTTTTCGGGGAAACGAACTGAACTATCTATTGCAAATAACGGACTTAACTATTTTTGAGTGCTCAAAACGAACTGGCTTTGGAGTGCAGAAAGGGGCCAAACGAACTCGAAAAAGCGGTCCAAAACCCGTTCTCATCTGTGATTGACAACGGACTACGGACTAATCGCCAATGTCTAACCCTTCCCTAATGATCGTAGCCGGCGAGCGCTCCGGCGACCTTTATGGAGCTGAACTCGCCCTTGCCTTACGCGAGCGGCTGCCGGACGCGAAGCTATTTGGCTGCGGCGGCGAAGCGATGCGTTTGGCCGGGGTGGTGACCGTCGTGGACGCCCATCAGCTCACCATGATTGGCATCACGGAAGTTATCAGCGGTCTGCCGCGGGCCTACCGCGCCTTCCATGCCTTGCTGGCCGAGGTGGATAAGCGCCGACCGCAACTCGCCGTGTTAATCGACTTTCCGGACTTCAATCTGCGTCTGGCCAAACAGCTCAAGAAAAGGGGAATCCGTGTCGTCTATTTCGTAAGCCCGCAGGTCTGGGCGTGGCGCAAGGGCCGGCTAAAACAGCTCAAGGCTCGCATTGACAAGATGCTTTGTATTTTTGACTTTGAGGAGGCCACCTACCGCGAAGCTGGGATCCCCGTGCAATACGTGGGGCATCCTCTGGTCGATCTCGTCCGGCCGCGATTGACGCGGGAGCAGTTCTTTGGCGAGATCGGGCTCGAGCCGTCAGTGACGACGGTGGCGTTATTGCCGGGCAGCCGCGAGAAGGAGGTCAGGCACATCCTGCCGACCATGCTCGAGGCTGCTCAGCGGCTTTCGCTCACGCATAAGGCGCAGTTTGTGGTCGCCGTAGCGCCGACGCTGGACGCCCGATGGTTGGAAAAGACATTCCTCGAGCCCTACGCCGGCGGGGTGGCGGTCCGGGTCGCTACCCATGCCACCTATGATGCCCTCGCGCACTGCGAGGTAGCTATCGTGGCCAGCGGCACCGCCACGATCGAAGCGGCTTTAGTGGAGCGGCCGATGGTGGTGGTTTACCGCGTTTCAGCGCTGACCTGGCTGCTGGGAGGACTGTTTGTCGCTGTGCCCTTCTACTCTATGGTCAATATTCTTGCCCGCAAGCCCCTCGTTCCCGAACTCATTCAGAGCGATTTCACCCCTGCCCGGGTTGCCGGTCGAGTAGAATACTTGCTTGATCATCCTCAAGCCCAACAGCAGATGGCGCGAGAGCTTCGGGCCCTTCGTGACCACCTGGGGCCCGGAGGAGCTGCGAGCCGGGCCGCCGATGCGGTGGCCGGAGCATTTCAATCCGGCAGGGACCACAAGGACTCAGGAGTCAGGAGTCAGGAGTCAGAATGAAGTAAGCGCTCCACTCGATGCAACTTGTTGGATTCGAGGACAATCCAATGTAGTAGTCCGACTTGCGAGGGTACCGTGACGACAATGGGTCAGAACTGACTCCTGACTTCTGACTCCTGTCTCAGCTAATGGAGCGATTTATGAATTACCTTGGGACCGGAAGTGAGGCTGCGCTTCTCAGTCAGTCCTTGCGTTTCCGGAGACTGCTGGTGAGTGTGGCGGCCTGGGTTTTGATGCTCGGGCCGATTCTGCCCACCGCTTTTGCCCAGTCAACCGCGCCTCGGTTTGAGGTGACGAAGTACGCCATCACCGCGGAGCTCTTTCCTTCCACGCATCTGCTTTCGGCCGCCGTGCGGATTGATTTTGTTCCTCAAGCCGACCTCACCACCATGAGCTTCGAGCTGGACAATAGTTTGCGAGTTGCCAGCGTGAAGGACGCTTCCGGCAAGGATTGCAGTTTCCGGCAGGAGGGTCTTAACCTCATCATCGATTTCCTGAACCCGGCTCCCGAAGGCAAAGCTGCGTCGATCACGGTCAAATATGGCGGCCTTCTCTCTTCCGCAGAAGGCAGCCCGATTGAGAACTTGAAATTGGCCTACGTCGGGACGGAGGGCAGTTACCTTCTCTACGCAGGACGGTGGTTCCCCGTGAGTGACTTTGGTGTGGGCCGCTTTGCCGCCAGCATGAGCATCACGGTGCCTTCGGACGAGATAGTAATTGCCTCGGGACGGGCTTCCGCTCCCGCGCGCGAGACCGGGAAAGTGACATACACTTTCCAGTATGACAAGCCATCGTTTCCGGGCACCGTGATTGCCGGGCGGTACGTGGTGCAGCCGGCGACGGCCGTGGGCGCAGACATTACCCTTTACATGAAGCCGGGCCATGAAGGCTTCGCCGCCAATTACGGAGAGACTGCCGCCAGGATCATGGCGTTTTATTCCGACAAGTTCGCGCCATTGCCCAACGGCCACCTGGACATCGCGGAAATCGAGGATGGGACGGTGAACGGATATAGCGCGCCCGGGCTGATCGCGCTGGCCTCGCGGATGTTTTCCACCCAGATTAAATCCCAGCAACTGGCCCAGCAAATCTCCTATCAATGGTGGGGGGGGATGGTAAGTCCGGCTTCACGCAACGATTTCTTCCTCGAGGACGGCTTGGCCACGTATTGCGCCGCCCTTTACGTCCAGGAGGCTAACGGTGAAACCGCCTTTGAGGACCTGATGGCGGAAACGGAGGTTGGCGCGCTCACCCACGAGGAGGTTGTCGCCATCGCTCAGTCCGGGCAGTTGCACGAGTACACGCCGGAATATCAGTCGATTGTTTTCCAGAAGGGCGCGATGGTGCTGCACATGTTGCGCTGGGTCATCGGCGACGAGGCGTTTTTCAAGACGCTCCAGGCCATGTGCCGGCAGTATGGGGGGAAGTCCATTTCTACCGATGAGTTTCAAAAGCTAGCCGAGACGGCTTCCAAGCAAGAGCTGACGTACTTTTTCGCGCAGTGGGTGACCTCGACCGGTGTGCCCCAATTCAAGCGGACCTGGGCCGTCTACAGAACCACGAAAGGCTACCAGGTGGTGGGCAAGATCACGCAGGATCTGGACCTGTTTCGCATGCCGGTTGAGGTCCGAGTGATTACCGAAGGTGCAAGGCCCGTCAACGACCGCGTGCAGATGGTGGGCACTACGGCGGATTTCACGGTGAACACCCGCATCAGGCCCTTGCGGGTGGTCGTGGATCCGGGCAGCCGTATACTCAAATATGACGACAAGATCAAGTTTCGGGTGGAGATGGCGCGGGGCGACCAGCTTGGCCAGGAGCAAGCCTACTTGGAGGCTGTCAAACAGTATCAGGCGGTCCTCGAGCTCAACAAGAACAGCTCGCTCGCTCACTACCGGCTGGGCGAAATCTACTTCAAGTTGCGGAACTACAACGCCTCGATGGAGGAGTTTCGACGCGCCCTGGATGGCGACTTGGATCCCAAGTGGACCGACGTGTGGAGCCATCTGATGCTGGGAAAGATCTTCGACGTGACCGGGCAGCGCGACCGTGCGCTGAACGAATACCAACGCGCTCTACAGACCAACGACAACACGCAAGGGGCCATGGACGAAGCGAGCGAGTACGTAAAAAAGCCGTACTCCGCGGAAAACAAACAAGGCAACGAGCTGAGCAGTCGATAGCATACCTAAGTAGCCTATTGACCGTCATGCTCGGCCCGCCGCTGGGCGGTCGCCCAAGCACCTCCGCCTTGGATTGCGGTAGCAGCAGCTACCGCCCTGCACATGTGCCGCATGAACCGAAGGCGGTAGCTGCTGCTACCGCACCCCAAGGCGCTTCGCGCATTTTCATGGTTTCCGGGTGCCACTGGCGGCATGAGCGACTGCCATGAAAATGACTCCCCTCCTCAGCGGGAGGAGGGGGTAGGGGGTGGTGGGTGGCAGCGTCAGGGTTCCGGTCAACCACCCCTGACCCCTCCTTAATAAGGAGGGGAATCATTTTCATGCACGGTAGTGAGCGGAAGGATCATGGACATCTTCGCTCGGAATGACAGGTAGTGATCAGAGGCGGATATTTCCGTACTTCAGTCCCGTGAGCGCGGGTGAGTCGATCCCCCGATGTTGGACCAGCACCTTGAAGACGTTTCCCATCCCTTCAGGATTAATCAGCCGCTTTAATTTCAGCCTGGCCTTGAGGTTCTCGAGTTCCGTGGCGCCGGACTCGTAAAGGTCCGCGAACTGGTTGGGCTCGCCCAGCGCCAGGAGGAATCGTTCTTGGCTGGTGAAGCCGGTGAGTTGCAGGCCCGCATCCTTTCCTGCTTCGATCAAGGCGCTGAAGTTGACGTGGGCGGTCAAGTCAACTTGCCCGGGGGCGCTCAGGGTGTCGTGCAACGGCAGGTGACGGTGGTAGGCACGCAAGGTCCCCTGCGGCCGGTCCTGGGTGTAGAGGTATGGGGCGAGGTCGCCGTAATCGATGGTGATCACGAAGCCCCGGATGAGTTTCTCAGCAACCGAGCGCATCCATTGAACCGCCATCAGGTTCACCTCCGCTCGGCAGCCTTCTTCGAGTTGGTTAGCGTAACGGGCCACTGACGCAGCAGCGGCCGGGTTGCTGATGGGGCCGAGTTTCTCCTGAAGTTCGCCGCCTTGGGCGGTTACGTAGACTTCTCTCAAATGCCCGCCGGCTCTCGTGACTACGGCAACGGGGAAGGCATCAACCAACTCGTTCGAAAAAAAGCATCCGGTCACTGGCCTGAGCTGCTCGAGGTTCTCGAGCACGCGGACTGCTCCTGCCAGGCCTTTTTCCGCCAGCCGCTCGCTGAGGTGCGCACATTGCCGGCGCCCAGTCTCGATGGCCAGATATTCGAGCGCCGCGGTGAAATCCGGCAGGATGCCTTTCGCCCAGGAGAGGAAATCCCGTGCAAAGAGCCCGCGCCCCGCGCCCATCTCGATCCAGGAGAAGGGCGAGGGACGCCCGAGCAGTTCCCACATCTCGGCGGCCTGGCGGGCCAACAGGCGTGCGAAAATCGGGTGGAGGTCCGAACTGGTGAAGTAGTCACCCGCAACGCCAGTGCGCTCTCGCCCTTGCGTGTAATAACCGTACTCCGGATGATAAAGGCACAGCGCCATGTAGCGCTCAAACGTGACGGGCCCCGAGCGCTTTATGGTGTCCAGGAGAAACGTCCTGAGAGGTGTTTGGGAATCCATCTTCGTGTGGACTGGTGCGTACCCCGGGTGGGCGTGTCATTCCGAGCGTAGCGAGGAATCCCGCCCTGGTTTGTGGAGGAAGGAATCAGAGCGAGATTCCTCGCTACGCTCGGAATGACACCGGGGCCCGGAGTGACAACAACAACAAGACGATTACCCGCCGCTACGCCGCGCTGGCCTGGGTGCGCGAGGTTAGCTTCTGGAGAGTATCCTCGAACACCTTGAGTGTCGCGTCATCATAAAGCACGAAGTGAATCTTCTCCAGGCTGGTGCGAACCTTGATGTGCTCCAGGACTGCCTTCAGCATGATGGGCGCGCACTCTTCGGCTGGGAAGCCTGCTGTGCCCGTCCCCAGCGCCGGCAGGGCCAGGCTCTTGATTGTTTTCTCTTCGGCGCGCAACAGAGTTTGTCTCGTCGCCAGCTTGATAGATTCCGCAGTTGCCTGCTCGCCGGGCCGCATCGTGGCGGCGTGAATCACGAAAAGCGCCTTGAGGCCGCCGGCCGTGGTAACCGCAGCGGCGCCCAACCGGACGGGGGCAAGGCGTTCGCATTCTTCCTGGATCCGCTCGCCGCCTTTGCGGCGTATGGCGGCCGCAACCCCGGATTCCATGACTAGCTCCGTATTGGCAGGATTGACGATCGCCTCCACCGCCATGTCCGTGATGTCGCCTTTCGAGATGTAGATTTTCGTTGGCATATTAAACCCTCGATCCTAGAGTGTGCCGGGCAGTGGCGCCGTTTGATCTTATAGCGGCGAGTCTATCTTGCCAAGTGGCGGCGCAAAGCCGCCTCTGCTTCAAACTGCGCCGGTACTCCGTGGGCCTGCTACCGGCGCTGCTCAGCCACCTGGCGGCACTTAGCCACGAAGTTCTCAAAGAGCTTGCGCGCCTCGGGCCGCTCGATCATTTCCTCCGGGTGCCACTGAACGGCCAGCAGGAACGGGTAGGGTTCGGCGGATTCGACCGCCTCCACCAGTCCATCCTCGGAGCGAGCAGTCACTTTGAGTCCCCGCCCCAAGCGCTTGATGGCCTGGCGGTGCAGGCTATTGACCTGGCAACTGCCCTTGAACGTCTCCCCCAACCCCGATTCAGGATCGGTCAGCGTGACGGTGTGGATTGGCTGCGGGCGCGGCGCGGACTGCATGTGTTCAAGCTCCACCCGGGCTTCCGAGTTCAGGTCCTGGTAAAGCGTTCCCCCGAATTTCACGTTGATCATCTGAAGGCCGCGGCAGATGCCCAGAATCGGCAGCTTTCCACGGTGCGCCCGCTCGAACAGCTCAAATTCAAAGGCGTCCCTTTTCTCGTCGATCTGAACGGCGCCCGGGTATTTGACCGGTTCCTGATAGTACTTGGGATTGATGTCCTTCCCGCCGGTGAATAGCACTCCATCATAGTCTCGAATGTCGGGGAAGTAAGCGTGCGACGGCGAAACCATCTCGAGTTCCTCCGGCTTTACCCAGACGGCCCTCAGCGCCTTTTGGTAGGGGGACTGGACGTCTTTGGCCTTTTCTTTATCGGAAACAGAAATCACTATCTTCATCTCTGCTTCTCCTTGCGATCCCCGGTCGGATGCCGAGAAAAGATCTCGCAGCATCCTGCCGTCCGACCGGGCGTTGGCCTTCTGAACAATTTACATCAGGATGCCCGAAGGTGGAAACCAGGGAATGGGGGTTGGCGTCGGTCACAGTTCAAATTCCCGTCTTCGCTTTCGAGGCGTTCGAGCACTTTCGCCTGGAATCGAGTGATCGGGTGAGCGGGTGACCAGTACCTTCGTGCTGGCGCTGTTGCTTGACTTTCCATAACCTGCTTACTTACACTTGCCCCGTAGCCGGATCGCGTCAAAGTCCTCGAAGGGCATGACGGCACAGCTTGCCCCGACGGGGCAGACGGTTAGTAGCTGTGGGTGAAGCCCGCGGAAACTGGACCGCGCCGCGATGCGGAGTGGAGGGAGCTTTTGAGCAAAAGAACTCTCAGTCTCGCGGCCGCGTGGCTCATCTTTCCATTGGCGTTTGCCCTCGGCCAGCCAGCGCCCCCGGCATCTGCCATTCCTGCCGCCACGCCCTCGCAGGCCGATTGCACGGGGTTTATTGCGGCAAGTAAGGTGCCCGCTGATATCGTCGTCTTCGATGGCGCTGACAACGATTTGGAATCGTCTATTCGCCAATTCGCGCTGGGCGAATCTCTTTATCTCTACGGCCGCGGCAATCCCCGATTTTCAGTGGGCGAGCAATTCTCACTCATTAGGCCGGGCAAAGAACTATTTCGCACCACGCGCTACAGCGGCGAACATTGGACCATCCGCGGCCTTGGGGAGCCCTATGAGGACGCCGGGAGAGTCCAAGTGACGCGTGTAACTCCCGAGGGGGCAGTCGCCGAAGTGAGCTTCGCCTGCGGGCCGATTTATTCTGGCGATATTGCGGTGCCGTATCAACCCCGTCCCATTCCTGAGTACGTACCCGCGCAGTTGGACCGCTTCGCTTCCCCGAGCGGCAAAATACAAGGGGCCATTGCAGCAGCACGCAACAACTTCGCATCTCTCGCCAACGGCGACATCGTTTATCTTAACTTTGGCGAAAAGAACGGCGCGAGCGTTGGCCAATTGTATCGCGTTTATTATAGCCTTCCCCGCCCAGGGCGCTTTACGCTGTTCTCTCCTCGCCCCATCCCCCGCGAGACTGTGGCAGAGCTGGTGGTCCTCTCCACGCAGGAGAAGTCCGCGGTGGCGATCATCGTGAACTCCACGCGCGACATCAACGTGGGCTACGGCGTCGAGTTGGAGTGAGTAGGGGCGGGCCTTGTGCCCGCCCGAGACGGGCGCCCACGAGGGGTGCCCCTACAAGTCGCGGCGCTCTGGTGGCCGCCCTGGGCCAACAAGGCGTGCCCCTGCATTTCAGGCGGCTGGCAACGAGCAATGATCTCGTGTGGGGGGTTCCCGCAAGACTTGTGCCGTGAAGGCTTGGATTCTCGCGCCATGCTGCCAGGCATTGCCGGGCAATCCGGCTTTGACACAGGTTTCTGCGAGAAACTGTTCTCGGTCCCAGCTCCATTCCACAGCCACCTGCGGCAGAAGCAGCCCTCGTTGCGCTCCGCGCGAAATCAGCAAACCATGCCGGCCCACTTCAACCTGCTGCGGATTAATGTCCAGCAGGGGAGACAATATGGAGATTTCGAGTTGCAATAAGGGAAGTTCCGCCGGTGTCACGGGATGAAAGCGCGGATCGTCGAGAGCCGCAGCTCGGGCGCATTCGCGCACCGTGGCGTAGAGCGGTTTGCGCGCTTCAATATGGCCGATGCATCCCCGCAACCGCCCGCCCTTGGTGAGCGTCACGAAGGCCCCGCAGGGGGTTCGCAGGGACTCGAGGGGTTCAGCCACCTCGGACAGTCTCCCCCGGCGCACAGCCTCCTCGAGGGCTGTTCTCGCCAATTCGAGTAAACGGTCTTTCTCAGCGTCCGTGAGTTGCAACATCCTTCTCTTCCTGCTCCTTTTCGCCTGTTCTTAGAACCGCGCGGTGAATCGAGACGCGCCGTTTTACGCGCACATCCAATCTTCTCCAAAAGCATATGAAGTATTGTGCCGCGGATGCCAGCGCGAAGAGAACCACCATCCACAAAAGGACATCCCCCAGAGGTCGCAGCAGCGGTTGCCGCCTTTCCAGCGCAATGACCGTGATGGCCACAACCTGGAACACCATCTTTGTCTTCCCCAACTCGGATACTTCCAGGGAGAATCCTTCCGCCGAGGCGATAGCCCGCAGGCCGGACACGGCGAACTCCCTTCCGATAATAATTACCGCCATCCACGCTGCGAGCAGGTGAAGGTAGACCAGCGAAATGAAGGCGGCAGAGGTGAGCAGCTTGTCAGCGATGGGGTCCAGCATTATTCCCAGCGTTGTGACCTGGCTGCGTTTGCGCGCCAGATAGCCGTCCAAGAGGTCGGTGGTTGCGGCGAGCAGAAAAACTCCCACCGCCCAGAGGTCTGTATTGTGACCGGTCGTTAGCAGGAGCACCACCAGCAGGGGCACGAAGAAGATACGGAGCAGGGTTAGCGAAATGGGGAGATTCATGCGTCTTTGAGATCTGCCCTTGCGGAGGAATGGTCGGCACGGCACTCTCACCGCGAATGCCGAGAGGCAACGGCAGGACCAGCCGCGCTGTCCCACCTAACTATAACGAAGGTCCAACGCGGTGTCAACGAATTGACGATTGTCGATTGCCGATTGTCGACTGCCGATTTCTGTCGCCAGTCGGCAATCATCAATCGACAATAAATGGAGCCTAGGTTTAATTGAGCCTGATTTCATGCGGACAAGAACAAGCTTCGGGGCTAGGTGAAAATCCTCCGATTGCCTTATCTTTGTGCAAAACTCGAACCGTTCGCGAGGCTCTTGGCGGATGGGTAAAGCAGGGCTGTTGAGGTCCATGTTGCGCCGAGCGCTTCTCGTAAACGACTGAAAAGACGTGGTTAATGCGCCGCATCCTCGCCGGAGCCGCATTCCTGGCTGATGCGACCGGTTTGGCGCTTGGGACGGGTGCGGCGAACTTTTTCCACAGTTTTTTCCACAAGCCTTTGGGCTTCAAAATGCCCGCCTTCAGGGGCCACAAATCACCTTTTGTTGAACGCTTTTCAGCCGCTCCCTAAGTGATTCGCGCAGGCGCGCCCGAACCCTCACCCGGTCGTCTTCGTATTGGGTTGACAGCACGACGCCCGAGCGATGAAGCAGGGCCAAGCTCTCGCCGTCTGCCGGCGACAGTTCGAAGTCCGCCTCGATCACGGGATCTTGACTCAATGATTGGTCGATTCGTTGACGCAGGACCTCGAGGCCTTCGCCCGTTGTGGCGGAGACGCAGACATTTTGAGAGTCTGCGGGAAGCCGGCTCCTGCCATTTGCGTCCACGAGATCGATTTTGTTCCAGAGGTGAAGTCGCGGAGTAGCTCCAACGTTAAGGCTCGCCAGCAAAGCCTCAACGGCGTCGTCCTGGGACTCGTGGCGCGAATCGGAGGCGTCCGTAACATGAAGCAAGAGGCTGGCATCCTCCAGCTCCTCCAGCGTAGCGCGGAATGCGGCCACCAGGTGGGGAGGCAGTTTATGGATGAACCCCACCGTATCGGAAAGCAGAACGGGCCTTCGTGATTCGAGTGGCAGGGCTCGTACCGTCGGGTCAAGAGTTGCAAAGAGGCGCGAAGAGGTGAGTACGCTTGAGGAGGTTAGGGCATTAAAAAGGGTGGACTTCCCTGCGTTCGTATAGCCCACCAGCGCTACGGTGAGGAATTGATAATCTCTGCGCCGCTTCCGATGCAGAGCGCGTTGCGAGCGAACTCTTTCGATGGCTGCACGCAGCGATTGAATGCGCGCGCGAATGCGCCGGCGATCATATTCCAACTGCTGCTCACCAGGGCCGCGCGTGCCGATGCCGCCGCCCAGCCGCGAGAGCTCAGTGCCGCGTCCCCCGAGCCGCGGCAGCAGATAGTTCAACTGGGCCAGTTCCACTTGCAACTGCCCCTCACGGCTCCGAGCACGAGCGGCGAAGATATCGAGAATAAGTTGAGTGCGGTCGATCACCCGCAGGTCCAACACGCGCTCCAGGTTGCGCAGTTGGGAGGGCGTGAGATCGTGGTCGAGCACCACCAGGTCGGCCGCGGCGGCGTGCGCGGAACTGCGGAGCTCGTTCAGCTTACCTCTCCCCAGCAGGGTTGCCGGGTCGGGTTGCGGAGACCTCTGGAGCAGGGAGCCCACGACGCGCCCCCCGGCTCCCACCGCCAACTCGTGCAGTTCTCTGAAGGAGTCCTCAGCGTCCGGCCTGCCGGGAACCCGAGCTGAGTGCAGCGAGGATTCCCAACCTGCCAGAAAGACCTTCTCAGATGTTGGTGCGCGGCGAATCCTCTTACCCCTCCGACGGTGCGGACCCGGAAACGCTTCCGGCGCGCGGCAGCACCACAGTAGCGATGGCGTGCTTGAAAACCAACTGTTCCTGGCTGTTGCTCTCCAGGATCAAGGAGTACTTATCAAAACTGCGGATGCGGCCGGTGAGTTTGACACCGCTCAACAGATAAACTGTGACCACGAGCTTTTCCTTGCGCACAGTGTTCAGAAATCCGTCTTGAATATTCTGCGGTGGCTTCTCCATTTTTTCTCTCTTTTCTGGCACAGGCCCGACCAGCCCTTGTCCTGATCGGTAAGCTGAGCGTTGAGCGCCGGATTCTACCATACGGATTTTCTCCTGCGTGCGGCCAACTATACGGGGTGTAGGGGCAACCCTTGTGGTTGCCCGGGGCGGCCACAAGGCCCGCCCCACCCAATTCGGGCGGTTAGAGACCGCCGCTACAGTGGGTGGCAATGCCTGTTTCGCGCAGAAAGCTGATGACTTGGCTTTGGATCCGCGGGTCGTCGCCAAATCCGCCAAACCACCTGATTCCCCCCTCATGTCGAAACCAGGTCATCTGCCGTTTGGCATATCGCCGGGTGGCCGCCTGAGTTTGAAGAATGGCTTCCGGCAAGCTCAGTTGCCCGCGGACCACCGCGCAGGCTTGGCGGTAGCCCAGCGCCCCCAGGGCTTTCAGCCGGCGCCAGTCCTCACGCACCAGCAGGGCGCGCGCTTCCTCCAGCAAGCCCTGCGCGAACATGCGTTCGACGCGATGGTCAATGCGCCAGCAGAGCGCCCTTCTTTCGGGATGCAGTCCCACTTTAACCACTCGATACCCGTCGAGCCCGCTCCGGCCGCGCGCCTGCATCTTGGAGATAGGAGTCCGGGCCAGAATGCACACCTCCAGGGCGCGCACCGTTTTCTGCGTGTCACGAGGCTGAATGCGGGCGGCGGCTGTGGGATCAAGCCGATTCAGAAGCCGGTGGAGAAACTCGCGGCCTCTCCGCTCCACCAGGCCGCGCAACCGGCCCCTTAATTCCTCCGAGCGCGGCGGACCATCGAATAGCCCCAGGAAGACTGCGCGCAGATAAAGCCCCGTGCCGCCGACGAAAACAGGTAATCTCGCTCGTTCTTTAATTTCCCCCAAGACGCGTAGAGCCTCGCGGCGGTAATCTCCTGCCGTAAATTGGTCTTCGGCTTCGAGGCAGTCCAGGAGGTGGTGGGGAACGCCACGGCGCTCCTGCGGGGGTAGTTTCCCCGAGCCGATGTCGAATCCCCGGTAAAGCTGCACCGAGTCGTAATTGATGATTTCTCCATTCAGCGAATCAGCCAGGGCAAGCGCCAGGGCCGATTTCCCCGCCGCCGTGGGACCGACAACGGCGACCAGAGGAACGCCCTTTTCTATCGGGACCACCATACCAAACGTAGGGCGCGCAAGAGCAGAATTCCCAGCACCACCGCGAGCAACAGAAAACAACCCAGAAGCTGAGTTCGAGAAAAACGAAGCATAGCCAGCTTCCCCTACCGAGGGCTTTGTGCCAGCGCAGAAGCTCGGCGAATTGGGATGTGACGTGTATACGCTCACTTGCCCAAGGAGCCACTCCTCAAAGCTTGATTCTAGCATATCGAATTGCCGATTGCCGATTGAGGACTGGTTACTGCCCCGGGCTCAGGTTGTAGAGGAAGATGAACTGCAAAACCAGATGATTGCCGGTGAACTCTTCCGGCAAGGGCGGAAAGGGGATGGAGGTGTGGATGCCGGCCAGGGCTGCGCGGTCGAGCGGGTCTGAGCCTGAAGAGGCCACCAAGCGCAACTGGGGAACGGAGCCGTCTTTGAGGATTTCGAAGACGATGCCCACCCGTCCTCTCTCGCCTAGCCGCGCCGACTCCGGAATCACCGAATACCAATTCCGGCGCACAATGTAAACCACCCGCGCCAGATAGGGACCGAAATCCACGCCGCGTGTGTCGGACAGGATGATAGGCCCTTCCGTGGAGAAGTTCGGCTCGAGGTTCTGAAACTCCGCATTGCCATCGCCGTAGCCTGCGCCGCTGCCCCTTCCACCCCCGCTCGAATTGCGTCCGTGCGCCGCGGATTGCAGCGATTGCTGAATAGCTTGGCCCGGACTGAGGCTGGGGAGGTTCAAGCCTGCTCCGCCGCCCCCTGTATTAGGCTTGACGTCTTCCAGTCTCAACCCGTCGTCGTTCTTGGCTACTTGGGGAGCCTGGTTCCCCTGCTGATTCGCAGGTGGGCCGGGACTGGCCGGCGCGGGAGCAGCAGCCCCAGGCGGCGGAGTGGGAGCGGCAGCAGGAGGTTTACCACCCGCAATCTCCGGCAAAGGCGTGTTGCCGCGAGAATAGGGCATGGGAAGGCCCCTCGGGTTGATAACGGGTGAGCGGCCTTGGGCCCTGCGGTCGCGGTCTGAGAGGGGGGCGTTCTCCGGGGGCGGCTCGGTCAAGCGGCGCAGGACATCGGGTGGCAACACGAGGAAGGAATACTGTTTCCGGGGCGCCACTTCGACGGGCAATCCCATCATCTCCCTTCCGCGCCTCAGTATTTCCGGCGAGAAGATGAGAATCAGGAGCAGGACCATATGCAGGATCAACGAAGACAGGTACATCGTCCGGCGCCGCCACTTGACTGCCTCCGGATCCAGGTCCAGCAGCACATGATAATCCTCCCAGCCCTCCGGCAGATCGATGGCTCTCGATCTCAGCCGAAACGCAGGGGTACTTGGAACCTCAAAAGGGAGCGCGAACTGGTCAGGGTCCTCTAGAACGGGGGGAGGAGGTTCCGTTGCCGGCCAAGCGCCTCTTCCCCCGTGATGCTTTTTCGGAAGCTTGATTCTCGGCTCGCGGAGCTCAGTCAGAATCTCACGGAAAAGGGAAACGGGTGGAAGGGTGGATTCCACGAACGTGGGGTGGAACTCGGCCCCGGGCACCGGGGAACTCCCAGCCGGCGTGGCGTCTGCGGCGCGCCTGTAATACTCGCTCTGAACGGTGATCTTCGGTTCGCGGAACCTCTCTCGAATCTGCCGGAACAGGGAGATCGGTGGAAGGGTGGAGTCCACGAAGGTGGCGTGGAACTCAGCCCCTGTTACGGGTGAACTTTCGGTCGACGCGTACTTTTTGGGAGCCGTGATTTTCGGTTCGCGCACCCTTTCCAAAATCTGCCGGAAAAGGGAGACGGGTGGAAGGGCGGAATCCACAAAGGTGAGGTGGAACTCAGGCTCGGGTACAGAGGGTTTCCCGGTCGGCGTAGCGTCCGCGCTGATTTTGCCCTTGTCGTCCAATAAAATCCCCTAAATCTCCCCGCTTTGGCCTACTGGCCGGCCCAGCCGAACGTTCACTTTACCTGCATGTTCTTCGATGCAACTCATCACCCGTTCGGCTAAAGCAAGCGCCCGCTGGCCCTCCAGTCCTCCCACCAGAGGAGCGCGGCGGGTTCGGACCGATTCGATAAAGGCTTCAAGTTCTGACTGGAGTGGATCCGCAGGCTTGGTTTCGAGCTTGTGGAAGGCGATGCGGGGGCTCGGCGCGTCGTTATCCACCCTCAGAAGCGTCGCATCGCGGCGCGTAAAGTCAATTGATACATACTCGTAAGGTTGGAAAAAGCGGAATTTTCGGATCCGCTCGGTGCTGGCGCGGCTGGCGGTGAAGTTGGCCACTGCGCCGCACTCAAACTCCACCCGTGCATTGGCAATATCGACTTTATCGGAAAGCACCGGCAACCCCACCGCGCGCACTTCAGAGACCTTGGAGTTGAGCATCCAGAGCACCAAATCCAAGTCGTGGATCATCAGGTCGAACACCACATCAACATCCAGACTGCGCGCGCTGAAAACCCCCATGCGGTGGATTTCAAAAAACAGTGGCTGGCGAGTTATGGACTTGGCGGCCACCACCCCGGGGTTGAACCGCTCCAGGTGTCCGACTTGCAAGATGCGACCGCGGCTCTTGGCCAGGGCCGTCAATTCCTCCGCCTCCTCGAGGGTGCGCGTAATGGGTTTCTCGAGAAGCACGTCCACGCCATGGGCAAAAGCCTCGCGTGCGACTTCGGCGTGGTTCGTAGTCGGAATGACCACGCTCACGGCGCGGACTGCATTCCATACCTCTTCCGGGCTCGCGAACGCCCGGACTCCAAGTTCAGAGGCTACTTCCCCGGCTCTTTCCGGGCGAAGGTCGTACACGCCAACAAGCTCCGCTCCCGCCACCTCCTTCAGCCCTCGGGCGTGCTTCTTGCCGTGTTCACCGACCCCGATCACGGCCACGGCGATTCTTTCACTCAACTCGACCCTCGCGGGAAGTACCGAAAAGCGAAATTCGAAAACCGAAAACCGAAATTCGAAACTGGAAACTGGAAACTGGAAACTCGAAACCGGCGAGGTTACCTTTTAGTCTCCTGGTCGCAGCTCTCCCGTTTTCCATTTTCGAGTTTCGATGTTCCTCAGTCCGTCATTCCTACGATGGCGATGCCCGCCTCGTCCGCTTCCTTGATCATCGCCGGGCGTTCAAACAGCAGGGTCTTGCCCGCGTCCACGGCCAGCACGTGGGCGTTTGACCGTCGCATGACCTGAATAGTCTTCAACCCCACCACGGGGACATCAAAGCGCATGTCCTGGCGGGGCTTACTTACTTTGACGACCACCAGTCCCCGTCCGTTACTCAGGCTGGCCGCACGCTCGATGGTGGCATCCGTCCCTTCCATGGCCTCCACCGCCACGCAAGCCCGGCCGGACACTACGATAGTCTGGCCGATGTCGAGGTCAGCCAGCTTCTTGGCGATCTCGCGGCCATAAGCGATATCCGATTGGTCCCCGTCATCCGGCGCACGGCGCGTAAGCGGACCCGCTTCCGGCAGCAGCGGCTTAAGGAAGAGCGTCGAATCAACCACCTGGATTCCCCGGCTTTCGAGCATGCGCACGAAGATCCCGATCAGCGAGTCCGTGTTCTTGCGCGGCAGGCTTTGCAGGACGCGGCTCACCAGTCCATCCGGTTTGATGGAGCTGAAGAGCTGTGCGTGCTTTACTTGGCCCGCCAGCACCACTCTACTGACCTTCTTGCAGACTAGCAGATCCAGGAGCTTCGAAACTTCGCCTAAACTCAGCCAGTGAATTGTGCTCGCCACGCTGGCCAGTTCCGAATCGGCTTCCTCTTTAATGCCCACCACCAGGGGATCGATGCCTTGGTCGCGTGCCGCTTCCAGCACCAGAAAGGGGAAATGTCCGTTCCCCGCGATGATGGCGTAACGGGGCGGAGGCTGAATGTTTTCTCTCATGGGGCACGAGCCGGGAATTTGAAATCTCAGATCTCAGATCCCAGATCTCAAATCTCAAATCTCAAATCTCAAATCTGAAATCACTTCACCACACCACGTTCAGAAGTCCGAATAAACTCCACCAAGGCCCGGACGTGGTCAGACTTGAGTGCGGCAGCTTCGATCGCTTCCAGCGCCTGGGTGGTGTTGAGCTTGGATCGGCTCAGCAGCCGGAAGGCTCGCTCCAGGTCTTTCAAGTCGTCGGCGCTGAGGCCGCGTCGTTCGAGCCCCAGGCGGTTGGCTCCCAGAACGCTCAGCGGGCGGGGGGCGGAAGTCTTTGAATAAGGGAGGATATCCTGATTCACTACGCTGTAACTTCCCAGGAAACTGTAAGCGCCGATGCGACAAAACTGGTGAATGCCGCAAAACGCGCCCACCGAGGCGTGGTCCTGAATTTCCACATGGCCCGCCAGCGAGGCCCCATTCGCCATGATGATATGGCTTCCCAGGCGGCAATTGTGCGCGATGTGGACATAGGCCATCAGGAGGTTATGGTTGCCGATGTGCGTGATTCTATCTCCCTCCTCGGTGGCGCGGTGAATAGTGGTGAGCTCGCGAATGGTATTGTCGTCGCCGATCTCGACCCGCGTCGGCTCGCCGCGGTATTTCAGATCTTGAGGAACAAGTCCGATCGAGGCATAAGGAAAAATGCGGTTGCGCATGCCGATCCGCGTGTTTCCCTCCAGCACACAGTGGGACATCACTTCGCAGTCTTCGCCCAGCTCGACGTTTTCCCCGATCAGGGAATAAGGGCCCACCGTCACGCTGCCGGCGAGCTTGGCATTGGGATGCACGATGGCTGTGGGATGAGCCTTCATTGACTTTATTGAACGGGTTGCCCCGGGCGGTCCGAGATCGCAAACGCTACCGTCGCCTCCGCCGCCAACTTCCCTTCCACCGTCGCTTGACCGTTCATCTTCCCAAAATTGTTGCGCCGGTTCAGCAAATGCATCTCGACCCGAAGTTGGTCGCCCGGCAACACTGGGCGGCGGAACTTGGCATTTTCGATGCCCGTGAAATAGATCAATTTCTTATCCTTGTCCGGCATGTCCCGGTAGATCATCACGCCTGCCACCTGGGCCATGCACTCGATAATCAACACCCCAGGCATTACCGGAGCGCCGGGGAAATGGCCCTGGAAGAAGGGCTCATTGATGGTCACGTTCTTGAGCCCGACAATGCGCTTATCCCCCTCGATTTCCACAATGCGGTCAACCAGCAAGAACGGATAACGATGGGGAAGAAAACTCATGATATCCGTGATGCTGTAAACGAAGCCCTTCTCCGTGTTGGGGACTGTCGAAAGATCGGCCACACTTCACCATCCGTTTCGATTTCGGTCGTCGCAGACACCTGGCGAAAGAACCGCGGGCTCCAACCTCGGGCGCTCCGCGTTACCTCTTTTCAGCCAGGGCGCCAGATGGCTGCGCCGTTAAGCGACCGTTTGGTCATTATAAACGAAACCCACTCGCCTTCCAAACTGGACCATAGCCACGGCTCGACAGCTTCGGGCTAGTTTGGGGTTTTCCCGCCGTCAGTCCGTAGCTTTCACCTACTGTGCTAAACTGGCCATTCGAGCGGGTCGGCGACGAGCGTTGTGTGATTCGGACGACGAAACTGAGTCACGAGTGACCCGCCGGCGCGGTCGTCGCGATTTTTGCTCGTCACTCGTCACTCGTCACTGTTCTTATGCACTGTAGCTTCGGATTGACGGGCGGGATCGCCTCCGGCAAGAGCACGGTGGCGCGCTTCATGGAGGCGTTGGGCGCCAAGGTCGTTGACGCTGACCGCGTAGGCCACGAATTGCTTCAGACCTCCAGCCCTGTCCACCGCAAGCTGGTCGAGCACTTTGGAGCGGAGATACTGGGGCCTGGAGGCGAAATCGATCGCGGACGGCTGGGCTCCATCGTCTTTAGCGACCCGCAGAGGCTCAGCGAACTCACCGCGCTCGTGCATCCCAGCCTGATCGCGCGGGTCGAGGAACGCGTGGAGAAGTTATGCGCCTTGCACCCTCGAGCCGTGATCCTTGTGGATGCAGCGCTGATCTATGAGGCTGGTCTCGCGGACCACTTCGCCAGGATTCTGGTGGCATGGTGCACGCCCGAACAACAAATCGAGCGGCTGATGGCCAAGACCGGTCTCCCCTATCAAGATGCCCTCAGGCGCATGGCATCCCAAATTCCCGCGGAAGAAAAGCGTCGTCGCGCCGACTACGTCATTAATTGTTCAGGAAGCCTCGAGGAGACTCGCGCCCAGGTGCAGGCGCTTTACCCGCAAATCGAGCGCCTGGCGGAAGGATAAATACCACTTTTCCAGTTTCGCTTTTCGGATTTCGGTTTTCGAATTTCGATTTTCAGATTTCAGATTTCGATTTTCAAATTTCAAATTTCAAATTTGAAATTCCCAGTTTCCCATGCCGTTAACGCCCCTGCCGTGCCCATTCCTCCCCCTGTCGCCGCAGTTCATCCAAAGCGCTCTGCACTTGCCCGAGCCCCGCAGCTTGTTCATCGTCGCTGGCTTGCGGCGAGATGACGATGGGCGGCGCGATGAACACCGCAGCCCGCGAAAAGGGGCGGGGGAACTGCGTCAAGTCCCAGGTGCGGCGAAAAACGAAGGCGCGGCGCAAGGCGACGTGGAAGCAAAGGATGGCGGCCCCGGTGGCCTTGGAGAGCATCACCGACCCCCGCTTGGCGACGTAGCGCGGCCCGCGCGGGCCATCGATGGTGAAAGCCGCGTCGCGTCCGTTCCTCAGGCACTCCATCATTTCCGTCAGGGCTTGCGATGCTCCGTGCGTGCTCGAGCCGCGAGCTGCGCCGTAGCCGTGCTTCTGAATGATCCTGGCGATATATTCACCATCAAAATTGCGGCTCGTCATCACCACGATTCCGCGCTTTCTCCAGAACCAGCAGGCCGCAAAGATTTCGCGATGCCAGAAGGTGTAGATCAGCCCCCGGCCCCTTTTCGTGGCGGCTTCCCAATTTTCCCAGCCGTGAACTTCCCAGCGCAGGCTGCGCCCGATCAGCAGCACCGCAAGGTACCCAGCCCAACTGGCAAGAGATATTTGAACCTGCTCCCAGAGGCGAAAGACTCGCGGATTCGCGCGCAGGCGCGCCTCTTGTTTTGGCAAGGGTGCAACCTCACTTTTCCTCGTCGCTGGGGTCTCGCAAGGCGGGTCGGGCATAGCAGCAGGCATTCATTTTAGTTAGGTTACACCGAGGCGTCAACGAGGGGGAGCAAGCTCTCGGCTCCAGCTTTTCCTGAGTGTTTTCCAGTCCAAGTCAAGGCTGACTTTTCCTTACTGCTTACTGCCTTCCGTCCCCGCGCTTTGTGGCAGTTCTGCCATCTGCTGTCTCAAGGTTGCTGCAATCGTGGGGTCGGAGCCGAATTCTTTCTCAATTTGGTCGTAAAGCTGGCGCGCCCGTGCGGGCTGGGAGCCTTTCATGGAATCCGCCAAGGCCAACAGTGCGCTGGCCCTGGGTACCGACAAGCTGGGATGGTCGGCGAGGTTCTGATAGATTTTGAGTGCTTCCTGTTTCTTGCCGGTTTTCAGGAACTCGCCGGCCAGAGCAAACTGAGCCAGCGTGGCGATCTCCCGGTCTCCGGAGCGACTGGCCTCCTGTAGAGTGTTAATGGCTGCCGGCGAGTTTCCGAGCAACGACTCGCAGATTCCCACGTGGTAACGCGCAATGTCCACGGCCTTGGGCCGGGGGAACATCCGGTACTTGAGGACAATGGCATTGAACTTTTCCTCCGCCGCCTTGTACTTCGCGGCAGCGGTCGCATAAGTTTCCGAATCAGGAGGCGCGCTGCCGGGCGCGACCGTTCCCACATAGGACTGGAAAGTCCTCAGGGCGGAAGCAAGATCGATATTGGCGCTGGCCCCCTGCTCCCCAAGGTAATACTTCAGGCCCCCTGCCGAGCCCACCACGACAATGACCAGTATTGCTACGGTCAGGATTTCCTTGAGATGCACGCTCAGGTAATGCTCGAGTTGATCCAGACCTTCACGGAACTCGTCCTGCTTCAGCTCGTGTCGGGTCAGCCGGTCCATAATGGAATCTCCTCAATCTGGCGAAATCAAGTAATCTTAACAATCCTGCGGCGACAAAGCAATTATGAATAGCCAGCGGTAGTGGTACAGTTTGATGTAGAGGCGGCTTTACGCCGCCATTTGGCGAGGTAAACTCGCCGCTACAGCATCAAACTGTACCGCTACCTAGCCAGCGGTCAGAGGCCGCCGCTCCACGTTTCAAGCGAAGGCGCTACCATCATGATGCTGGGCGTGACTCCGCCCCGGTATCTTGCTATATTGCTCAAGTAGGAATTACTGCGAGCCGCGGCCGTCTCCAGAATCGCGACAGGGCGGCCTGCCCATGGCGCGGGGACAGTTTCCGCGGCCTCTACATCCAGCCGGCCTGGTACCCAGGGCCATGATGTTCTTGGGGCGGATCTCATGCAACTCGAGCGACGCTGCGAAAAATGCGGACAAATGATTCCCTGGGGAGAAAGGGAATGCCCTGCCTGCGGCGAGAGCGTTAGATTCTTCTGGTCGATGCCGCGCAACGAACTTCTTCTACTGAGCGTTCTGCTTCTGGTCATAGTATTTGTTATTACCAGCTTCGCAGTGAATGCCTTTCGTACAAAGGAGCAGGCGTTGGGCCGGCAATGGTACGCCGCAGGTGAGCGTGAGCTTGCAGCGGGTCATGGTGAAGCAGCCCTGGAGGATTTCCGCTCCGCGCTGGTGTACTCGCCGGATGATTCGCGTGTTGAATTAGAGTTGGCCCGCGCGCTGGCCTCCGCCGGCCGCCGCTCCGAAGCGCAAGCTTACTTAATCAGCTTGCAGGAAAACGATCCCGGCAACGGAATGGTCAATCTGGAATTGGCGCGCCTGGCGGCTGATTCGGGCTCCGTCGCGGAGGCAGTCCACTACTATCAGAATTCTATCTACGGGCAATGGGCCAGCAACGCTGGCAGGCGTCGCCGGCAGGCTCGTGTGGAATTGGCGGAGTTCCTTTTGAGCGCAGGAAGAAAGCCCGAGGCGCAAGCGGAATTGATGGCGCTTACCGCCGACCTACCAAGCGATCCGGCGCTCGCCGTACAAGCAGCGACGCTCCTGCTGAAAACCGGAGAATACGAGAACGCCTCGCTCCTCTTCCGCCGGGCTCTGCGGCTTCACCCCAACGACGCTCAGGCGCTCCCGGGACTTGGAGAAGCGAGTTTTGAGTCGGGCAACTACCGCGAAGCTCGGCGTTACCTTTCCAACGCGAAACGTCAAGGCGCGCTTTCAACTCATTTACAATCGCTCTTGGACACAGCAAACTTGATTCTGGAGATTGATCCACTAGCGCCTCGTCTGAGCGCTCAAGAACGCGTGCGCCGCTCGCTTTGGGCTTTTACCCAAAGCATGAGCCGGCTGAGCGGGTGCGCTGCGGCTCGGGGTAGTTCGGCCGGCAATGGCCAGCAGGCGCCTGAGCTTCAGGATGTAAATGAACGGGCCTCGGCTCTCGAGCCCAAAGTGCGCCAGCGCAACCTGGCCCGTGAGCCTGACTTGTTGCTCCAGGTCACGGACATGGCTTTCGAGATCGAGAGGGTGACGGAACGTGTGTGCGGGGAACCGCAGGGCGCGGACTTGGCGCTCTTACTCCTGTCACGCGCCCAGGGACGAAACGAGTGAGCGGCGCCGCATGGTTGACAGAATCCAGCCTAAACTGAACGAGCCCGGGCCCGCGCAAGCGCCCGCGGCTAGGGGCAGGCTTCTCGAACGGATGCGCAGGCCGCTGAGCCGCGCCCTCGGCGGCTTAACCCTGGGCGAGCAGCAGGTTTTTCTGCTGTTGGCCGTGATCATTGGTCTTTTTTCCGGGCTGGCCGTCGTTTTGTTCCGCATCTCAATTGAGTACACGCGCCTCACGCTGCTCGGGTCGGGCCTGGCTGTTGGCCGCCTGCGAGTTCTCCTGGCGCCTTCCCTCGCAGGGTTGGGCGTGGCAGTGCTGGTCATGCGAGTCTTCCCACGCGCCCGTGGCAATGGAGTGAATCAGACCAAGGCCGCCGTCTATATCTACGATGGATTTGTTCCCTTCAGGACCGTGATCGGAAAGTTCGTGACCTGCGCGCTGGCCATCGGTAGTGGGCAGTCCCTTGGCCCGGAAGACCCTTCTCTGCAGATGGGCGCCGGTATTGCCTCCGCCCTGGGCCGCCGCATGCGTTTTTCGCGGGACAAAGTGAGGCTGATCGCTCCTGTGGGGGCTGCGGCGGGGCTGGCGGCGGCGTTCAATGCTCCGATTTCCTCTGTCCTTTTCGTGATTGAGGAGGTTATAGGGCAGTGGAGCGCCGGGGTGCTGGGGGCCATTGTTCTTTCCGCCGTTTCCAGCGTGGTCGTGCTGCGCTGGTTTCTTGGAGCTCAGCCCGTTTTCCGGGCGCCCGTTTATCTTCTGGTTAATCCTGCGGAGTTGTTTGCTTACGCGGCTCTCGGAGTCATAGGCGGGGTTGCCTCGTTGGCTTTCCTGAAGCTTGTAGTGTACTTGCGTCCGCGCCTCAAGGCTCTCCCGCGTGCGACGCATTACTTTCAGCCGGCCCTGGCCGGCCTGGCCATCGGAGTGATCGGGATTTGGCTCCCGCAGATCATGGGCGCGGGTTATCAATACATCGACCAGGCCATGCACGACCAATATCCCTGGCGCATGCTTCTGCTTCTCGGCGCCTTCAAGATCCTTGCCACGTCAGTTTCCTTCGTGAGCGGGACGCCAGGCGGCATGTTCGCTCCCACGCTTTTCATTGGGGCCATGATTGGGGGCGCGGTGGGCGGCATCGAGCGCCACTTCTTTCCCGGGCTCACCGGTCCAGTGGGTGCTTACGCCCTGGTGGGGATGGGAACGCTGTTCGCCGGCTTTCTGCGCGTTCCCATGACTTCCGTGTTCATGGTGCTCGAAGTCAGTGGCAATTACTCGATCATCTTGCCGGTGATGATCTCCAACATGATTGCGTACTTGATTTCCAGGCAGTATCATCGCACGTCTCTCTTCGATACCCTTTCGACACAGGATGGCGTGGACCTCCCCTCCATGGAAGAGCGGCGTGAGGAGCAAGCCTTGCTTGTCGAAGATGCGATGCAGCCGTTTCAGGACCCCATCCTGAGCAGCCAGGACTCCGTAATCGACGCGCTCTCTCGCCTCGAAGGCGCCAGCGGGGAATTCTTCTTTGTCGCGGATGGCAGGGGAAAATGGTACGGGATCACCCGTGATATGCTGCGAGGCGCAGCCCTGGCGTGGGATTCCGACGTGGCGGTGGCAAGCGCTCTGCGTGGGCCGCCCCTTCCCCATGTCCATCCCGACCATTCGCTGGACGTAGCGCTGAGGCGGATCGGGGATCTGCCCTTCCTGCCTGTCGTGCACCGGGCGGACCTGACCAAGCTGGAAGGCGTCGTGTCTCTGGAGGGAATTCTGAAAACCTTCCAAGACGCACAGTCGCTCGCCAAAGCGGCGCGTCGCTCTGGTGCACAGGTCCGCAGCGAAGGGTAGGGCAAGCCCTGCCCCTACACCCTGCCGGGAGACCGCTTGCCGTCCCCCGATCGCCTTTCCCGCCACTGTCATGCTGAACGGGACAAAGCATCCCGGCAGATTTCAAAATTTATCTGAACGCTGGGGCGGGCACGCCCGTCTTTCCTTATGAGGGCCGCGATGATCGATGCCGGGCAGGTGATTTTGAGCGAGTCCGTCTCGACAACCGAGGTCGGAAGGGAAGAGTTCGAGGCCACAGTTCGAGAACAAGCCCGGCTGGTCTATAAAGTTGCCTACTCGGTGCTGCGGAATCACCACGACGCGGAGGACGTGGCGCAAGAGACCTTTCTGCGCTTCCTGCGACAGCGCAAGCGCTGGCCGGAAATTCGCGACCAGCGAGCCTGGCTGGCGGCGGTGGCGTGGCGGGTGGCGCTGGACCGAAAACGAATCCCCGCCGAGGTCACCCTCGAGGACGCGGCGGAGGTGGTGAGCAAATTGCGCGCGGACGGCGCTGGGGTGGATGAAATCGCCGCTAGCCGTCAAATGGTGTCGTTGCTCGAGCGCCTGGTTGGTTCACTTCCCCGTGATCTTCGGGAAACAGTCATTCTCTCGACAACGGAAGAGCTCACCTCGGCGGAAATCGCGCAGGTGCTTGGAATTCCGGAAGGTTCCGTCCGCACCCGGTTGCTGCGTGGTCGTGAAATCTTGCGGCAGAAACTCGCGGCTCTGCTGGAGCCTAAACATGCGCGATGACAAGCGAGATCATTTCGTGGATGAATTGCTCGAGGCAGCGCTGAAGCAGTGTCGAGGTGAAGAGCCACGAGCCGGGCTGGAAATGCGAATCCTGGCCGGTATTCGCAGCCGTGAGCGCGCGGCTCGGCGTCGCTGGCTGGTATGGGCCGTGGCGTTTGGCGCGGGAATGCTGGCTGCAATCGTTCTGGTGTTGCATTCTACGCGTACTCCAATTCGACACCCCATTCCCAGCGTGCCCAGCGCTCTGAGAGCGCCGCTACAGGCTGCCAATCCGCAGGCGAGGTCTGGTAGCGCGGACTCCCGCCTTTGGAGTCCGCGGCTTGTCCCTGGGCCTAAGGAAAAACCGCGGACCCCAAAACGGGGGGTCCGCGCTACCGAATCCGCGCGTCCCGAGCAATTTCCCACTCCCTTGCCACTTACGGAGCAGGAGAAGCTCTTGTTGGCGTACCTCGGCAAAACACCCAAGCCTGATTTAGTTGCGGGACCTAATAAGACAGATGAGGCGCGAGTTAATGAATTGGCAATCCCGGAGATCAGAATTGCTGACCTGGAGATCAAGCCGCTCGATGATTCTCAACCACAGGGAAAGTGAGGAGGAAACTATGAGAAGGGCCGCATCAATACGATTGGCGATCGCGGTAATAGCGCTCTGCCTGCCGCTGATTCCGAACTCAGCAGCAGCTCAGGAAGAAAAAAGTAAAGAGTCCGCGAGCACCGAGCAGAAGCCTCTCGCAGTGTATCGCATCGAGTTTAACGTGCGAGAAATCGAGGACGGGAAGCGATTGAATTCCAGAAACTACATGATGGTGGTTGACGAAGGCAACCGGGGCATGATTCGAGTCGGCAATAGAGTGCCGTTCCAGACCAGCGAAAAGCAATACCAATACCACGACGTCGGCATGAACATCGACTGCCGGCCGCGCGATCGCGAGAGCGGCATAGAACTTATCATCAATGTGGAGGTCTCAAGCGTCGTACCACCGGGAGAGTTAGTGGCGGCGCCGACGTATAACCCGGTTTTCCGCACCCAGAGCACCGGGGTCACTCCCATAGTGACACCCGGCAAGCCCACACTCATCGCCAGCATGGATGATGTCGTAACCAATCGGCGTTACGAAATTGAAGTGACCGCGACGAAGGTGAAGTAGCGCGAGACACGCTCTGCCCAGGGGCTGAGCGTGTCCCACATCGCTGGCCCCTGCATCATCATCCGCCGGGGCCGTCATTGGAGAGGTATTGATCGAGGGAACGGAGTTCGCGCGCCAGTTCGTCAATTCGATGTTCGACTAGACTTCCTCAGGCACTACGTAAGGGGCGCGGTAACCGCGGTCGGCATCGCGCAAAATCCGATCAGCCTCCTCGTCGCCGATCACTTCTTGCTTTTCAGGATCGAAGTTCAGCATGCGGCCAAGCCGGTAGGAAGCGTTGGCCAGGTGCAACAGGGTGGTGGAGAGGTAGCCCTCTTCCACGGGCGCGTTCAGGTTTTCCTTCTTGCGGCTCTTGACGCAGTCGATGAAGTTCCTCCAATTGTCGCCGCCCGCCTGAGCGTGAGGTCCGGGTTCCTGCTCCTCGCCCAGCCAGCACTTGTAAGAATCGTATCCGTTCATCGCCAGGTAGCCTTTCGAGCCGTAGAAAATGTTGCCTATCGTATTCAGGGGTTCTTTGCGCTTGGGGCGGGCCTCGGCGGCATTGCCCAAGGCCGCAGGCACTGAGCCGCCGCCAAAGGCCGGCGATCCGATATCCGCCTCGTGGTTCGAGATCCAGTGGCGGACTTCGAACTCCAGCATGCGCCGTTTGCCGTCCGGCATGTCGAACTGCCAAGCGACATTGAGCGTGTTAGGCGTCTGCTGGTCGTCATCGAACATGAAGTGCCCGCCCAAGGCCGTGACCTTGTTTGGGAGCTTGACGTCCAATCCCCAGCGCGCTACGTCCAGTTCGTGGATGCCCTGGTTGCCGATGTCCCCATTGCCCGTGTCCCAGATCCAATGCCAGTTGTAGTGGAATCGGTTCTTGGTGAAAGGCTTCATGGGCGCCGGGCCCGTCCACAGGTCGTAGTGAACGCCCGCCGGCACGGGCTCTTCCGGTGCGTGCCCGATGGTGTCGCGCCACTTGTAGCAAAGCCCGCGGGAGAGATACACATCTCCGATCAAGCCCTCGCGCATCTTCTGCATTCCTTCCCTGATCGCCTTGCCGGAGCGGCTGTTCGTCCCATGCTGCACGATGCGGTCGTACTTCTGAACGGCGCGCAGCAGTTGGCGGCCTTCCCACCAATTGTGGGAGAGAGGCTTTTCAACGTAAACGTCCTTGCCCGCCTGGCACCCCCAAATAGCTTGCAGCGAATGCCAGTGATTGGGCGTGGCGATGGAGATGGCGTCTATAGATTTATCCTCGAGCAGCTTGCGCAGGTCAACGAAGCGCGCGGGCCTTTTGATTCCCATCTTCTCGGCCTCACCCAGCCGCCGGTCGAGGACGTTCTCATCCACGTCGCAGAAGGCGGCGAGTTCCACATCCTTCATTCGGCAGTACTCCTCCACATGCGACCAACCCTGCCCGTGCAAACCCACCACAGCCACGCGCACCCGGTCGCTCGCGCCAAACACTCTCTCCGGATGGGCCAGAAACGTGATGCTGCCCAGCGCGGCCAGTCCCGCTCCACTCCGGGCGCTGCTCTTTAAGAACTCACGACGATTAATCTCCTCCGGCATGATGCCTCCTCCAAAGAGTTTCTCTAACGGCCGTCCATTATAGCGCATCGGCGCGCCATTCCGAGCCCCTCACTGTCACCCTCACTGTCATTCCTCACTGTCTTTCCGAGCCCCCCCACTGTCATTCCGAGCGCAGCGAGGAATCTCGCCTTGGTCTGTCGAGGAAGGAATCAGAGCGAGATTCCTCGCTGCGCTCGGAATGACAGTGGGATGGGTGCTGGCAGAGGCGAGTGGCGCCGGCCCGCGGGTTGAACGCCGTTCAGCCCTACAACATTCTGCTTGCGTGGCATCGGCGGCGCATGTAGCCTGAAAGAGGTACTATAAGTCTGATTTTCGGCGGGAGGTAATGAGATGGCAGTCGCGGAAATAACGGCAAGTGCGGCCGAGAAGTTTGGAAACACGCCCCGTGTGAAGGAGATCCTGAGTTGGTACGAAAGTGACAATCCGGGGACCAAGACGAATATTGCGCGTTTGTTGAACTCCGGCCGATTGGCGGGAACCGGCAAGTTTGTGATTCTGCCTGTTGACCAGGGTTTCGAGCACGGTCCGGCCCGCAGTTTTGCGGCCAACCCGGCGGGCTACGATCCCAACTATCATTTCGAGTTGGCGCTTGCGGCAGGCTGCAACGCTTACGCTGCGCCGCTAGGGTTCATCGAAGCTGCCGCAAACCGGCATGCGGGCGAAATCCCCCTCATCCTGAAGATTAACAACCACGACCTGCTGCACGACGAGAAAGATCCGCTGCCTGCGGTGACGGCGGGTGTGAAGGACGCTCTTCGCCTGGGCTGCGTGGCCATCGGGTTCACAATTTATCCGGGCTCGGCTCTCGCTCAGACGATGTACCAGCAACTCCGCGAAGCTGCCGCAGAAGCGAAGGCCAGCGGGCTGGCGGTGGTGGTTTGGTCGTATCCGCGTGGGTCGAGTTTGAGCAAGGAAGGGGAGACGGCCATTGACGTGGCAGCCTATGCGGCGCAGATTGCGGCGCAATTGGGCGCCCACGTCATCAAGGTGAAGCTGCCCTCCGCGCACCTCGAACAGCCGGAGGCGAAGAAAGTTTACGAGAAGGTAGGCGTTCCCATCGGGACGCTCGCCGAGCGCGTCCGCCACGTTGTCCAGAGCGCCTTTGACGGTCACCGCATCGTGATCTTCTCCGGCGGGGCCAAGAAGGATGACGACGAAGCGGTGTTCAATGAGGCTCGCGCCATCCGCGACGGAGGCGGTTTCGGCTCCATCATTGGCCGTAACTCCTTCCAGCGTCCCAAGGAACAGGCCCTGAGATTCCTCCAGACCATCATGAAGATTTACGCCGGAGAAATGGATTAGACCACTAGCGTCATTCCGAGCGAAGCGAGGAATCCCGCCCTGGTCTTTGGAGGACGGGGCCAGAGCGGGATTCCTCGCTTCGCTCGGAATGACACCGGGATGGGCGCCGAATTATAATCGCGGGGTTACTTCATCAAAATCTTCTCGCCCCCGTGCGGCGAGTACTTGGTCAACGCTGCATCCAGTGACCCGGCTCCGGCAGGAGCAGGGACGGTGCCCTTGAAAAGGATATCCTTCGGATCCACCTTGCGGCCGTAGAGGCGCTCGTTGGCGTCATTGTCTTGCCTCACGATCTGCCCTTCCAGGGAAAGGCCTGCGAAGAGCCCCCGCGAGCGCGAATAGGTCAGGATCTCCGCCTGCAATTGCACATCGGTGGCCCCTTCCGCAGTGCGGCCCACGGGACCTCCTGCCGCGGAAGCGTCCGCGCCCAGCTTCGCCCGGCTTTGCAGCAGCTTTTGCGCACCATTGGCGTTCATTACTACCAAAACGAAGTCGGTAGCCTGTCCCCCCAGTTGGAATCCGAAATTCGCGCCCCCGACCGTAAACATTGAGGGCGCGCCCCAGGCGCCGGTTCCCCCTTGGCGGCAGACGAGGGCTCCCCGGCCAAAGCTGCCGCCCACTCCCAAGGCCAACTTCTTTTCAGACGGAATCACGCCCACGCAAACTGCCTTATGAAGAAGGTCCCTTGGAATTCCCTTTTCCGGCGTTCCCATGATCTCGGTGATCACCTCAGCGGCCCGTTGCAGGCGCTCGGCTTCCCGGCCTGCTTCCGCAGCGAGCGCTGTCCCACTCAGACCTACGCACAAAAATGCGGCCACGAGTTTTTGCATTCTCAACCTCCAAACGGCTGGGTCGTTTCTTTGGCTTTACGCCGCGCAGTCCCTTTGCGCTGCGGCCTTTTCGGGGAGCGCTTCGCAGGATGGGCCTTGCGCGCCTTTCTTACCTCTTCCACCGGAGGGGGTGCTTCGACGGGCGGTGCCGGCTCAACCTGCGGCGGCTCGATCACGATTGGTTCCTCCGGACTTTCCATGGTTTCCCACAGGACGTCGGTCTCCGGCGAGGCTGTTTCAGTATCGGGAACCACCATGGGCTCGGGGAATGTCTCTTGAACCGCCTCGGGGAACGTTTCGGGGAGCGTCTCGGTCTCGGGCAGCGCTTCGGGCGCCGCGGGTGCGGGCGCGGCTTCTGCAGAGGTGGAGAAGATTCTCCAGATTCCTTTGCGGTCCCGGTGCAGCCGCAACCAGCCTTCGCGTTGCGCTTGGTGGAGAAGGTCGAGTAGCCCGCGAAAACCCGCCTGCCGCTCATCAAAACGCGCATCTGTACTGCGCATGGCTTGACGAAGCTGGCGCAAGTAAATAGGCCGAGACGGCGCCTTCTCCACCAGCGTTGCAAGGGCTTTCTTCAATAGCGCAAAGGTCTCCTCCGCGTTCAGGCCCGGCTCGGGAGCTGCTTCCTGCGCAGGAGCAGGAGAGGGAGTCAATTCGACCGCGACCGGCTCGAGCGCGGCGTCGCTAGCGGGCTCGGCCGCCTCCGGCTGCGGTTCTCTCGAGCCTTCGCCCTCTATCATCTCGACCAGATACCCCCGGTCCGTCTTGCGTGCTTGAACCAGATTATCCTTCTCGAGTTTGCGAATGAATTCCAAGAATGATCCTGCGCCATAGTCCCGCTCTGTGAACGTGGCATCCAACTGGAGCAGCGTGCTCTTGAGCAGGCCAAGTTGTGGGGCCACTTCCCGCTCCGCAAGGATCTTGAGTGCGCGCTGGATGTTCGGAAGGGCGCTGGAGAGTGGCTTGGGTTCGCTCGAGCCCCGCCCAGAGCTCCGTGCCGGCCGTGCCGCGCGTGAGCCGTCCCCCCCTGTCGCGGCCTCGAGCAAATTCTCGTAGGCAATGAATTCGTGACAGTTGCGCTGCAAGATTCCACTGGTAAATTGGCGGCCGCCCACCACGAAAACCCGCTTATCGTACTGCTTGAGTTTCTCCACCAGCGCGATGAAGTCGCTATCGCCTCCCACAATCGCGAAAGCGTTGATGTGACCGCGGGTAAAGGCCATCTCGAGCGCATCGAGAGCCAGGTTGATGTCCGCTCCGTTCTTGTCGCCGCGGGGGGTGACGTTGCGTTGCACCATTTGCACCGCATGCTGCGTCATCTGGCGGCCATAATCACCGGCGCGGGCCCAGTCAGCGTAAGCGGTCTTGCTGACTACTTCCCCCCGCTCTTTGAGTGCTTCGAGCACGACGGAGACGTCGAATTCCTTGCCTAAGGTGTCTTTGACTCCAATCTGAATATTGTCAAAATCAATAAAGACAGCCAGTTTCAGTCTCTCTTCGGCCATGTTTCCTTCTTTCAGCGGGGTGGCGCTGCGAGTATTTGAGTAATTAGCGATTCCACAGAATCAGTCCCTCCCTTTTGATATGATACTCCCTCGTTGTTCAACGTCAAGCGGACCAAGGCCGGCGGTCCGGTAGGATGGCCGCGGCGAGTTTGCCTCGCCACGTGGCGGCGTAAAGCCGTTGCTACATCAAGGGGGAGTGTCACATGTCAGAACCAATTCGAATCGGAATCGTGGGGGCGCGCTTTGCTGCACGTTTCCACTGGGACGGATACCAGCGCGTCTATGGGACAGCGGTTGAAGTTGTGGGGGTGACTTCGCAATCTGCAGAATCCCGCGCGGCGTTTGCGCGCCAGCGCGGGGTCAGGGCCTTTGCCTCATTCGAAGAACTGTGTGAGGGTGTAGACGTGGTTGACCTCTGCACCCCGGGCTCGACCCATGAACCGCTTGCTGTCCAGGCTCTTCGGCGAGGCAAACACGTCGTGATCGAAAAACCGTTCACAGGGTATTACGGTCCGGGCACCGCTGATTTCCGGGGAGACGCCTTCAGCAAGGAGGTCATGTTGCAGGAGGCGATGGCCAGTTGCCATCGCATCCTGGCGGCCGCGCGGGAGGCCGGAAAACGCATCTGCTATGCGGAGAATTGGGTGTATGCTCCCGCCATCCAAAAAGAACGTGAAATTCTGGTGAAGAGCGGGGGCCAGATTCTCTGGGTTATCGGCGACGAATCGCACAGCGGCTCCCATTCCCCCTACTATGGCATTTGGAAGTTCTCCGGAGGCGGTGCGCTGGTGGGCAAGGGATGCCACCCTCTGACGGCAGTCCTTTACCTGAAGCGCGTCGAGGGCGAAGCGCGCGACCACAAGCCCATACGTCCTGCCACAGTCTCCGCCCGCACGCACGAAATAACACGCCTCACTACCTTTCGCGACGCCGGGTTCCTGCGCACGAATTACGAGGACATTGAGGATTATGGCCAGATGCACGTCACTTTTGAGGATGGCACGGTGGCCGATGTTTTCTCTTCGGAGCTGGTGATGGGGGGCGTTCACAACTGGCTGGAGGTCTTTGCCAACAATCACCGTACGCGCTGTAATCTGAATCCTGTAAACGCCCTGGAGACTTACAGTCCCAAGGAGGAAATCCTCAAGGATGTTTATGTAGTGGAAAAGACGGGTACCAAGCAAGGGTGGAGCCATCCCGCCCCGGACGAAGATTGGCAGCACGGGTACCTGCACGAGTTTGAGGATTTCGCGCAGTGCCTTGCCCTCAACCGAGAACCTCTCTGTGGTGGAGAGTTGGCGCGCGATACGATCGCCGTTCTTTATAGCGCTTACTTGTCTGCCGAGCGGCGCGGGATGGAAGTTCAGATACCCCTCGGAGTTTTGTAGGGGCAGTGTTGACAATTTTTGTCCAGAGCGCGCACAATGCGCGTCCGTTCTCACCAGAGAAGTTGCGAGAGAATGTCTAAGTCCTTTTGTTTCAGTCTCAGAAGTCTTTCAGGGGCGATGCGAAAACGGCATGAAACGTGCTAGCTCCTGTCTGGCGGGTGAAGTGCCGCCCCGTCACTCTGTTTTGATTGGAGGCAACGAGAAGAATTCATGCCTCTCCGTGAAGAAGGATTCAGTCTCATCGAACTCCTCATTGTTGTAGCTATTATCCTAGTTATCGCAGCTATAGCTATACCAAACCTGGTGAGGAGCAAAATCGCGGCCAACCAGGCCTCGGCCATCGAGAGCCTTCGCGTCCTGGGAACCTCCGAGGTCACTTATGCGGCGACTTACGGGACTGGCTACTCCTCTACCCTTGCCGTGCTCGGTCCCGTTCCGTCCGGCGCTCTGGCAACTTCCTCCGCCGCCGGGCTGGTTGATGACCTCCTGGCGAGTGGGTCCAAGAGCGGCTATCAATTCACCTACACTCCCACCTTGCTCGATACCACCGGCCGTTACAACGGGTATATTATTCTGGCCAACCCTCAGATCTTCGGCACAACGGGTGTCGATTTCTATTATGAAGACGAGACTCACCTCATCCGCATGAATGCCACAGCTCAAGCTGGATCTACGGACAGTTGTGTTGCGGAATAGACACGGATGACATCACGATCGAGTCATTTTCTCTTGCTCCAAGCCTCAGTGTAAAACCACCACGCTGACCCCGCGTAACGAAACGAGTCACGTCCCGAAGTGTGTGAGCGGGACGCTCCCGCGATAGCCGGCGAGACGCTGGCGCTGCAAGATTCTGGTACTATAGACGTTGTGGCTAGACTGGACACGAGGAGCAGCGCATGTTTTCCCGCCATAATCGCATGATCGGCGCCTTCTACTTATGCGCTGACGTGCTGCTGGCCTTAATTAGTTTTTGGCTGGCGTGGGAGATTCGCTCTTATCTCATAACTCCCCGGCCGCTTTATTCGCTCTCGAACTACCCTTGGGTTGTTCCTCTCGCGGCGGGGGTTTGGATCGTTGTGGGCCTGCTGGCGGGGATTTACCGCGAGATCAACGAAGAGGACTTGCGTCGGGCTTTCGTGGACCCGCTCAAAGCCGGGCTCGGGGCGATGGTCCTGCTCTTCGCCACCACCTATGCAATTAAATTTCAATATTTAAGCCGCTTATTGCTGGTCTTGTTCTCTGCCACGGACCTCGTGGCCACGACGCTTTTCCGCCTCTTGGCGCGGCGCTTTGCCGGACCTTTGCGGCGCAGTCTGGCGGGGCTGCGGAGTTTCCTGCTGGTCGGGGAGGGGCCGGAGGTGATGGAAGTCGCGCGCAGCATCGAAACCCATGAATCTCACGGCATGCAAATCTTGGGGTTTGTTCGCACCGGCTCCGCTCCCCTCTCGATGCTTGAAGGGTCTCTCCTGCGCCGCGCTTACCCCGTCTTCGATTTGTCCCAGCTTCCGGAGCTTCTTCGCCGGCACGTGGTCGACGAGGTGATTTTTGCCATATCCAAAGACGAACTGGAAAGGCTGGGGGAGTCCTTTCTCGCATGTGAAGTAGAAGGCGTGAAGACGCGTGTGCTTCTTACCTTTTTCCCTCAGGTGATCTCGAAGGTTTATTTGGAACACCTGGGCGAGAAACCCCTCCTCACTTTCGCTGCTACGCCCGAGAATGAATACCTGCTTTTGTTGAAACGCGCCCTGGATTTTGTGATGGCCGTGATGCTGCTCGTGCTCCTATCTCCCCTGATGGCCCTATTGGCGTTGCTCATCCGGTTGACCTCGGGCGCTCCGGTTCTCTACCGGCAGACGCGCTGCGGGCTGAGCGGCAGAAGGTTTACCCTTTATAAATTCCGTTCCATGCGTCCGGATGCGGATCTGGGCCGCGAGGAATTGGAAGCTTTGAATGAAGTGGATGGGCCGGTCTTCAAAATCACCCGTGACCCCCGCTGCACGGCCGTGGGACGGTTCATGCGCAAATTCAGCCTCGATGAGCTTCCGCAGTTGCTCAACATCCTCAAGGGAGACATGTCTTTTGTCGGTCCGAGGCCGCCCCTGCCGGAGGAGGTCGACAAATATGAACGTTGGCAGCGTCGCCGCCTGCGCATGCCGCCCGGCTTGACTTGCCTCTGGGCGCTCGAAGGCCGCAGCCGCCTCAGCTTTCGCCGCTGGATGGAACTCGACCTGGATTACATCGACCACTGGTCGCTGGCGCTAGACTGCAAAATCCTCCTCAAAACCGTTCCCATCGTTCTGCTCGGCCGCGGGGCCAGTTGAGGAGTCACAAGTCAGGGCACGTTCGTTCTTTCCGTGGGGCGAGGGTGTCTCGCTCCGGCGTTTTCATCAGCCGGAGCGTGAGAAGGTGTGAGAGAATCGCGCTGTAGGGGCGGCCCTTGTGGCCGCCCTGGGGCAACCACAAGGGTTGCCCTTACAACGCCCTGCCAAAACGCGATTTTTTCACACCTTCTGACGGGTGCGGGGTTGGTCCAAGATTTTCCGTTCCAAGTCTCGTGGAGTGAGCTATGCGAGTCTTCGTTAGCGGCCTGGCATGTCTGCTTCTCTTCTCAGCCGGCTCGTTCGCGCAAGATCGGCCGAATTTCTCCGGCTCCTACGTGCTGGCATGGCCCAAGCCGGAAATTCGTCATGGCAAGACGCAGCGTCCTTCGGAACTCAAAGTCGTGCAACACGGTCGCGTTCTCAAGGCAACCTTGACTGAGCGAGCGAAGACGAGAACCAGTACATACTATCTGGATGGAACCGAATCGAAGAACGTGGCGGCCGGCGGCGCACCCAGCAGCGATAAGGCGACCATCAAATACAGTACACTCCTGATTGATTCCACCGTCCGGTTGCCCAAGGCTACACTTGCGATCGAACAGAAGTGGCAGTTGTCCCCCGATTCCCGGCACCTCATAATTCAAATCACCGCCACCGCCACTGCCGCAGCGGTGGACGGTTTTCCCATGGGGTCTTGGGAGAATGTGTACACACGATCGGTCCCGAAGGAACCCAAGACCACTATCCGTAGGTGAAACCTACGGGTAGTGAGATTGTTCCCTATTCCCTGTTCCCTCTTACCGCAGTCCCGCCTGCGCAAGCAGCGCCAGAAACTGCTTCCGCGTGCGCATGTCGATGGCTTCCGCCGCCAGCTTGCCTTCGCGATCGTAAACGAAACTCTTGGGGATTCCATCCACCTGGAACATCTGGTGCACCTTGCTTCCCGGATCGAGCAGGACCGGGTACATGGTGTTGTGCTCCGCGATAAAGGGCTTTACCTTACTTATATCTTCATCGGAAATAGCCAGAATCAAAAGGCCCTGACCTTTGAACTGCTTGTAAAGCGTCTCGAGATCAGGCATTTCCTTGCGGCAGGGCGGGCACCAGGTGGCCCAGAAGTTCACCAGCACCACCTTGCCGTGCAGACCCTGCAAGCTCCAGGACTTCCCCTCCAGGTCGGTTAATGTGAAATCCGCGTGTTCGCGCCGCTGGTCATCGGCGACAAGCTTAGACATTGCCGCCGCGAACTGGGGAGAGTCTGATGTCGCCTGTACGTGCTCGTAACGCACCAGCGTGGCCAGTTCGAAATACGGCCCGACAGGCTGGCCGTGGTTCTCCGAGGGCGGCTGTTCCTGTAACGCTGCGGCTAAGGTCGTTGCGACTTCCTGCAAGGTGTCACGGCCGAAGTCGCCTTCGGTGGCGAGGTTGGCAAGGCCGTTCGCCAGTGCCACTTTCTTCGACGACGCGGGCAACTTGCGGATGTCGAGCGCCAAGTCTTTCGTCACTTGCGCCCGCTTTTCGTCCGGCAATTGGCGAAGGCCGTGTAACTGCTGCACGATGGGCTTTTCCTGCTCACTCCATACCATCTGTTGACCCTGCGCATCCAGATATCGAGCCCAAAGCAGGAATGCCACAAGAACACACAGGCTTGCCGTGAGAAGGCCCGCTTTAACGACCTTCGCGCGAAGGCGACCTCGAATCACGTTCTTCATTTGCACACTTCCTTTCCACACTCCCGTTCTGTTCCTGCCCTCTCCTTTGGGAGAAAATCTCAAGTTTTGTGCTGCCCTCTCCCTTGGGGAGAGGGTGTCCCGCGACGGCGCTTTCACCAGCCGTCGCGGGACGGGTGAGGGGTTCGTTCCACGACCAAGGAGTACCTCACTCGTATCTGAGGGCCACCATGGGATCGACTCTCGCGGCGCGGCGGGCCGGGAGATAGCTGGCGCCAAGCGCCACGAAGGCCACGAAGACTGCGCTGCCGAGAAAGGTGACAGGATCGAAGGGCTGAACGCCATACAAAGCGCTCGCAATCCATCGTGTCAAACCGAGAGCGGCGATCAATCCCAATGCCAAGCCCACCAGCGTCAGCACCATCCCTTGTTGCGTTACAAGTTTCAAGACGTTGCCACGGCTTGCTCCCAGCGCCATGCGGACGCCGATTTCGTGGGTACGCCGGGCGACGGAGAAGGCGAGCACTCCATACAGTCCGATGCCTGCGAGCGCTACGGCAAGAACTCCAAAGCCGCTGAGCAGTGCGGCGGAGGTGCGTTCCCGGCCAAGCCCTGCATCGCGGAAGGACTCGAGCGTCCACACATCGCCAATGTCCAACTCCTCATCGAGATCGTGGATCTGGCGGCGCACCGGCGCGACCAGCCGCATTGGGTCTCCCGCCGCGCGCACCTCCAAGCTCATAGCGCCCTGGTACTCCTGAGAGAACGGGATGTAGTAACAAGGATTGACCGATGCCCTGTAATTGCGAAACCGGCCATCCCTTACAATGCCGATGATCTCGGCATTGCGGGTTGGATACTCCAAACCAATCTGCTTTCCAAGGGCATCTTCTCCCGGCCAAAACTTCAGGGCCATCTGCTCGTTGATGATCGCGACGTTGGGCGAACCCTCGCGGTCCCCTGCGTTGAAGTTTCTGCCGCGCACCAGCGGCAGTCCAACAGTCTGGAAATACTTATCCGAGATGATATTGAAATCCACCTGAACGGGCTTATCGCCAGGGCGGGCGGTGATGTCATTTCCGCCGCGGCGGCCGCCCATGGGAACCACGTAAACAAGAGCCGCGCTGCGCACCCCCGGGAGGCCATACACGCGTGCCAGCAGTTCGGAGTAGAACTGCTTCCCCCGCGCCTCATCATACCTTCGTTCGCCCAGATCCACGCTGAGCAGGAGCACGCTTCCCGGATCTCGTGTCGGGTCGGCCGCTTGGGCATTGCGCAAGGTGCGCACGAAAAGAATTGCTCCAATCAGCAGGATCACGGAAATTGCCACTTGGGCAGCGATCAAGAATGGCTGCATTCCGAGTCTCGATCGCCCAGCCCAGGAGCCCGAGTCCCCTTTGACAACCAAGACCAGGTCAACCCGCGTACCCTGGCGAAGCGGGAGTATCCCAAACAGCACGGCTATGGAAGATGCCAGAATGAACGTGAAGGCCAAAACGCGAAGGTCGAGTTGGGGCTCGAGCAGCAGAGGCATGTGAAACGGCTGGTGAAAGCTCGCCAGGAACTTTGCGGCAGTTATGGCCAGCATCAACCCGGCGCCGCCGCCCGCGAATGTAATCAGGAGGCTTTCCGTGAGAAGTTGCTGGAACAGGCGCCTCCTGCCCGCGCCCAGCGCCAGGCGCACGCCCATCTCGCTCTGCCGCTTGCGGGCTCGGGAAAGCATTAGACTCGCCACGTTCGAGCATGCGATCAGCAGAACAAGCCCCGCCACAGCCATCAGCATAGCGAGAAATGTGCGGACCGTCTTTCTCGAAGCGGGATCAATCCGAGCTTGGTTGGCTGGAATAAGCATGCCAACCTGCTGCATCGGCTCGTCCGTGTTCTTCCAGACATCGCGCCATAGCGTTTGTTTGAGCTGCTCGAGGCGGTACGCGAAATCCGCTTGGGCTTGCGCGATTGTCACTCCAGCCTTCAGGCGGCCGACAGCGGACAACCACTGATCTCCTGCGAGATGCTGAAGATCATATCCCGCTACCTCCGTTTCGGCAGCCGGATACATCATGATGGGAAGCCAGAACTCCGGCTTTCTCGCCCGGTCCAGGCGCCACCCGACGAAATTCCGTGGTGCAATGCCAACGATGGTGAAGGACGCTCCATTGATGACCACAGGCCGGCCAAGCACTGCGGGGTCCGACCCAAAAGCTTGCTGCCATAAGGCATAGCCGAGCACGACCACCGGATTCCGTCCCGGCACGGCGTCCTCGTCAGGCCGGAACCATCGTCCGAGAAAAGGTGACACACCCAGTACGGAGAAATAGTTGTAGCTGACGATTTCGCCAGGGAGTCGGACCCGCTGATTATCGAGACGAAAACCCGCCTCGACATCACTGAATGCCGCCAGTCCCGCAAGGGTCGCGCTGTGGTCGCGGTAATAGACGTAATCCGGAAATGACATGCCTGCGTCGGAAACATCAGAACCTCGGATGGAGCGATAGCACGGAGACACCAGCCGGTCGGGCTCGGGAAAGGGCAGAGGCCGAAGCAAAAGCTGATCTACAAAACTGAAGATCGCTGTATTCGCTCCCATCCCCAGCGCCAGCGTCAGTATCGCCACCGCCGTGAAGCCGGGATTCTTGCGCAGCATGCGAGCGCCATACCGGACATCCTGAACCAGGGTTTCAAGGAAACGCGCCGCGCCCACTTCCCGGCATTCTTCTTTCACCTGCTCGAGCCCGCCGAATTCGAGCCGAGCGCGGCGGCGCGCCTCTTCCCGTGCCATGCCGGCGGCAACGTAATCGGCGATTTGCTGATCGAGGTGGAAGCGAAGTTCGGCCTCGAGCCGCTTTTCAGTAAGCCGTCTACGGAAAAAGCGTTGATACCAGCGCATGGCCTTGCCTCCTACTCGGCAGTACGAAGGATCAATGACACCGCCGCCGTCAATCGCTCCCAATTGGCCACTTCCGCCTCCAACTGCTTCCGGCCCACCCTCGTCAACGCATAGAACTTGGCTTCGCGGCCGGTATCCGTTGGCCTCCATTGGGCCTTGAGCCAGCCGCGGTCCTCGAGGCGGTGCAGGGCGGGATAGAGGGAGCCTTGCTGAAGCTGGAAGAATTCGCGGGAGATTTGCTGAACGCGTTGCGCGATGGCGTAGCCGTGAATGGGCCCCAGCGCCACGATCTTGAGGATCAGCATGTCGAGCGTGCCTTTCAGGAACTCAGTTCTTGGTTCGGGCATGGGCACACCTAGGATTTCTACATATACGCCCGAATTAACTCCTTGTCAAGTCGTGCTGGCGGCTCTGCCGTTGTAGGGGCAACTTTTGTGGTTGCCCCAGGGCGGCCACAAGGGCCGCCCCTACAGGACGATTTTGGCCTATTGGCTCTTACACGGAGTTCATGCCACGGGCAGGCGGAGAATAGTGCGCAGCCGTTCCGGCGCGACGCGCCTGGGGTCGGAAAGGTAGATCTCATGGTGGCGGCCGCGGCAGGCCAAACGTTTTTCCGCCGCCAAGGCGATCATCTGCGAGATCGTTTCTCCCTCTTTCGAGTAAGGGCCGACGTGCAGCATTTGCACGCACTGGCCTTCATCCAGGGCCTCTAACTTTACCTCGGCGACTTCCGGCGGCTTGCCCCTCTCCTTTAAGGTCGCGATTGTATCCTTCAAGTCCTTCGCGCTAATGAAGTCCGGCACGCGGATAATGATTTTCCAGTTCCAGGTGTCAGGGGGCTGCGCGAAAAAGTTCTGGCTTTTCTCGTCCCCCCACCAAAGACCCTCGAGGTAGCAGACCTTGTAATCGTTCCCTGCGAATCTCTTGGCCATCTTGAGGCTGAAGGCGACGTTATAGAGAGCACCAACGCCTTTCTGAAACGCTTCTCCAGCCGGCGCCCCCTGACCGGTGAATGTCAGATACCTGGCGGGCTTGGTTTGGATCAGCACGGGTTTCTTGGGTGCGACATATTCCGCTTTGTGGACTTTGTAGAGATCGAGTTTAGAGGCAGCAGGCATGGATTGATTCCTCCTAAAGGTTCACCGAAGTCAGACGCTGTCATTCCGAGCGGAGCGAGGAATCTCGCTCTGATTCATCCCCCCACAGATCAGGGCAAGATTCCTCTCCCGCGACTGCGGGATCGGAATGACAGCTTTCGAAGGCGGAGGTCCGCGCTACCCCTCTTTCCTCAAGGTGCGCACGACGCGTTCGACCAGGTTTCGATCCGTCACTTGATATTGATCCTCAGGCGGGAAGAGCGCTCCTCCAAACGTCACAAACGGCCGCCCGCGAACGGAGGTGTCGGCCTCGGTCTTGAAGGCCGTGAGGTGGACCTGTTTCGAGCCCGTCGCCTCCACGACCTGGCGAAGGCTGTGGAGCTTTATGCCGCCGCCCGGCAATATCTCGATTCGATCGCCGGCGTATTCAATCAGCCGCTTAATGAGGGGCATGCCTTCCGGAACGGTATCTTCTTGGCCGCTGGTTAGCAGGCGGGTGAACCCCAACTCCACAAGTTGGTCCAGAGCCCGAAAAGGGTCAGGCGTCACATCGAAGGCGCGGTGGAAGACGGCCTGGCGATTGCCGATGAGTTTCCGGATGCGCCGGCAGCGTTCCTCATCGATGCTGCCGTCGGCATTGAGTATGCCAAACACAAGTCCATCCGCCCCCTGCTCAACGGCAAGCGCGGTATCGCGTTCCATGACCGCCATCTCCGCCGGCGTATAGCAGAATCCTCCGCCCCGCGGTCGAATCATCACCACGACGGGGATTTTTAGCCGGGCCTTGGCTTCGACAATCGTCCCGAACGAGGGCGTTAATCCTCCCAGGAACAGCGCCGAACAGAGTTCGACACGGTCCGCCCCGCCCTGCTCTGCCTCGAGCGCATCCTCGAGCGAGCCACAGCAAATCTCCACTAGAATACCGTGCTTTGACATCGGATTCCTCCTAGTCTGGAAGTCACATCATTATAGCCAACCCAAGCCGCAGGGCAACCGGTCTGTGATAGAATCCCCGCCCAAGTCCTGCTTGGGAGGTTCGCGCTATGAAGCTGCGAGTTATTTGCACAATTTTGTTGTTGCTCATCGCTGTGGCGCCCGCGAGCGCCTTGAATAACAATCTGGCCAAGACGCCGCCCATGGGCTGGAACAGTTGGAACAAATTCGGCTGCAATGTCTCCGACCAACTCATTCGCGAGACGGCGGACGCCATGGCATCCAACGGCATGAAGGATGCCGGTTACCGATACGTGGTTATCGATGACTGCTGGCAAGTGAAGCGTAACCCTGACGGCACGATCGTGGCGGATGCCGAACGGTTCCCCAACGGCATCAAAGCGCTCGCTGACTACGTTCATTCCAAGGGGTTGGAATTCGGAATCTACTCCGACGCGGGCCGGCAAACTTGCCAGGGCCGCCCCGGCTCGCGCGGTCATGAGTTCCAGGATGCCTTTACCTACGCATCCTGGGGTGTGGACTACCTCAAGTTTGACTGGTGTCATGCCGAGGGCCAGAACTCGATCGAGTCTTATTCCCTCATGCGGGATGCCTTGCTGGCTGCCGGCCGGCCCATTGTGTTTTCCATTTGCGAGTGGGGCTCCACCAAGCCCTGGCAATGGGCCAAGGATGTCGGCAATCTGTGGCGCGCCACGGAGGACATTCAGAATTGCTGGGATTGCAAGGCGAGTTGGGGTGGGCTGGGAGTCGTCCGAATTCTTGACCAAGTCGATGGCATCGAGTCCGTCGCCGGGCCCGGACATTGGAACGATCCCGACATGCTCGAGGTGGGCAATGGCAAACTCACCCCCGATGAGTCGCGCGCCCACTTCGGGATGTGGGCCATGCTCGCTGCGCCCCTGATCTCCGGTAACGACCTGCGCCACATGGACCCAGATACGCTCGCCATCTTGACCAACAAAGAGGTGATCGCCATCGATCAGGACCCGTTGGGCAAGCAAGCCAGCCGGGTGCGCAAGGAGGGCGACAAGGAAGTTTGGGCGCGCGAACTGGCGGGCGGTAATCGCGCCGTGGCGCTGCTCAACCGCGCGGAAACCCCGCAGGCCATCACCGTAAGCTGGGAAGATCTCGGTTACCCAGCCCACCTCTCTGCCGCCCTTCACGATGTGTGGCAGCATAAAGACCTGGGGACCGTGCAAGGCTCCTTCACAGCCACCGTAGCGCCGCACGCGGCTGTGATCGTCACGGTAACGCCCTAGAAGATCGAGCCATTGAGTCATTGAGTCATCGGGCCATTGACTCAATCCCCCGGCAACCTTATTTCACTCTGAAACGTCGATAGATATGGAAATAGGTTATAATCCCATCAGGAGGCCGACCTTGAGATACGATCATTTACGACGTGTACTCGTGGTTTTGGTCACAGGGTTGCTCCTGCCGGCAACTCTCTTTACTCAACAAAAACCTTCCCAGGTTACCTCGGCGCGTCTGAGTTCCCTTAGCGGCGTTGTGACAGTAAAGGGCCCAGGCGCATCCGAAGCGACTCCAGCCCGGGTGAATACACCCATTGAAGAAGGGTCGGAGGTTTCGACGTTGGCGGGGAGCGTCGCGAGCGTGAAACTGGAGAACGGGTCGACGATTCAGCTCAGCGAGCTCACCAAAGCCAGCTTCACCCAATTAAACACGGATGCCGAGGGAAACCGGCTAAGTGTCTTTACCTTGGAGCAAGGTCATGCCCGGTTCCGTTTCGATCCGGACAAACACGACAGTTACAAGGTACAAATCGCTGACGCCACGGTATCTTCTACTGGCAAGATCGAATACGATGCGTCTCTCAGCCAGGGGACAATGCAGGTGCGCGTCTTGGCGGGCTCGGTCGTCGTATCAGCCCATTCCGGCTCGCTGACCTTAGGGAAGGGGAGGTTCTTGGAGTACCGCCCCGCCGACGAACCTCAAGCTGCCAAATCGCACGCGCGGGTAGTTCGGCTCAGTTACCTGAACGGCGACGTGACGCTTAGGCGGCCCGGTTCGACGGAGGATGAAAAGGCGCTGCTGAACACCCCCATCCAGGAGGGCTTCGAGCTCTCCACTGCGGGCAGCAGCTATGCCGAAGTGGAATTTGAGAACGGTTCCTCCGCTCGAATCGGTGAGCGGTCGAAACTGCTTTTCGAGCAACTTGCTCTGGACGCCAACGGCAACAAGCTTAACGGGCTTACATTCGAGCAAGGGTATGGCACATTTCACTTCGCGCCCGAGCGGCAGCCTGGCAATCAACATGGACGAAATGTTGCAATTCGCTTGCAGCCGGACGAGGATGTCTATCGCGTTCAGATTGCCGATGCCACCATAACGCCCGACGGCAAGTGTGAGTTCAGGACGGACTTGGCTGAGGACCGCTTTCGGGTAGAGGTGTTCAAGGGGAGTGTCGAGGTCGCCGCGGACAATCAGTCCACCAGACTCGGCGAAGGCAAAGTCCTGGAACATCAAACAGGCAGCGTAACTCTGGCTTCTAATACCCAGAAAGGGATCGCCAAGGACGATTGGGATCGTTGGACTGAGGCCCGTGACCGCCAGGAGGACCTTACTGGCAAAGATGAGGCCGTTCATCCCACGGGGCCGAGCTACGGTTGGAGTGATCTTAACACTTATGGTGAGTGGGTCACCCTTCCCGGCAACAGGTTCGGCTGGTCGCCCTACGCGCCGGTCGGATGGTCGCCGTATAGCTACGGCATGTGGCAGTCGTACCCGGGAATGGGCTTGACGTGGATTTCCGGCGATCCCTGGGGTTGGGTGACTGACCACTGCGGCTTCTGGGACTTCGATTCTACCTTCGGCTGGTACTGGATGAACCCGATGTTTGGTTGCGGGATGTGGTACCCCTCGTTTGTCAACTGGTATGGAGGACCGGGATGGATCGGCTGGCAACCAGAGCACCCAAGGCACTTACCGCCAGGGCGACCTCGTCCTGGAGCGGCCCCTCTCCAAATCCGTTCGACCAGAGAAATTGTCAAGGTCCCGGCCAGCGTGTTTCAGAAAGGGCAGATGATCACGGCCCAAGTAGTGACCCATGTTCCGGCGACAGCAGGGAATAGGATTGAGGAGCCGGCCTTCGAACCCGGCCAGAGAACCACCTCCACGAGCAATCCAAGCACTGCCATGGCACCCCGTGCTCCGTCTGGTGCTCCCGCTTCCGGGCTGGGCATTGGATCAATCCACGCAACGGCGCCTCCGACCGTCCTTATGGGTGGCGATACGGCGACGGAGAGCGTGCTGCTCTCGAGTCATGGTTTCCGTTCCGGCCGTGAACCGTTGCGCGCCGCTCAAGGTGCAACCCTCGGCGGACGCTACCATGTCTCCGGCGCGACGGGTGAATTCCGCGGAAGTGCTGGGACTGGCGGAGGACTATTTGGGCGAGGTGGCGCGGGCGGTCGCAATGGTGGCCCGGTAATTTCTTCAGGTAGATCCGGCGGCTCCGGAGTCTCCGTAGCGTCCCATGGCTCGAGCGGTGGAGGGGGAGGGTCCAGGGGCGGTGGCGGTGGCGCCAGCAGCGGCGGCGGCTTTTCCGGCGGCGGGGGTGGCGGAGGACACTCGAGCGGTGGCGGTGGCGGTATGGCCTCGGGTGGCGGCGGCGCTTCCGCAGGTAGCGCGGGCGGCGGTGGCGGCGGGCATCATTGATGATTGCCGACTCTGATGACAGAAACGGGCGCCGCAGGGTAAGACTGAACCGTAGGTTTTTCGTGCCCTGCAAGGGCACAAGATAGTAGCCGGGGGCAACGCCCCATAGGCGCTAAGATAAGCCACCTTGATGTGGCCCCGGCAGGGGCCAACCGTGAGTGGCCGCAGGTTTGAACATGCGGATCACGGACTCACGGCGTCCCGCTTCGCGGGACTGCTGCCGCTCCCGTTGGGGTACCCGCTTCGCGAGGAAAGACGCCGGAACCCAGCAGAATCCCCAAACCCGACTTTCATGTCGCGCACCCTAGTTCGCCGGTAGTGGCGTCGTTTGCGAGATATCGGCGCTCCACGCTGTCGTCATTCCCGCGAAGGCGGGAATCCATTACGTAAGGCGCTCAGTTCCGAAGATTTGCGGAGTGGATTCCCGCCTTCGCGGGAACGACGTGTGGTCTGGCACGACTGAAGCGTGCAAATGACGCCACTACCAGTTCGCCCAGATGTTCTCCTCGCAAGAACGCCTGTGATAAGATGAAGAAATAACAGGTCCGAACACAGGGCTTCACAATTTTGATCAGGAGGAGGGAAACATGGCAGCGAAACCAATCCCCGAAGGCTTCCACACTTTGACCGCTTATCTCACCGTGAAGGATGCCCCACGCGCCATCGAATTCTACAAGCAGGCGTTTGGTGCGGAAGTGCGCGGCATCCACTATGCTCCGGACGGCAGGATCATGAACGCCGATCTCAAGATTGGAGATTCGATCCTGCTCTTGAACGAGGAGTTCCCGGACATGGGGGCCAAGTCCCCAACGTCGTTGGGGGATTCGCCGGTGACGGTTCACATTTACGTCGAAGACGTGGACAAGCTGTTCAAGCAGGCGCAAGCGGCCGGCGCCAAGGTCGTCATGCCCTTGATGGATATGTTCTGGGGTGACCGCTACGCCCAAGTCGTCGATCCATTTGGCCATAAGTGGTCGATGGCGACCCACAAGGAAGACCTGACTCCGGCAGAAATCGAGAAGCGCGGACGCGCCGCGTTTGAAAGGATGGCGGCTCGCGGGGGCCAGCGGGCAGGGTAAGTGGGTAGCGTGTCAGTTTGAAGGTGTAGCGGCGAGTTTACCTCGCCAGATGGCGGCGTTAAGCCGCCGCCACTTCGAACTTACCCAGTACGGTAAGTGGGCGGATTTGCTGCTAGCCGATTCCAAGCTGTTTGGCCACCGCGTCTTTGTAACGGCTCATCCGTAGCTGTTGACCATTTTCCAGCAGTACTACGTGGTAGCCGTGAAACCAGGGCTGGATTTCCTTAATGCGGTGAACGTTGACGATGCTCGACCGGTGGATTCGCAAGAAGTCGCGCGGATTGAGCTTGAGGTTCAGGGCGCTAAGCGTTTCGCGGATTTCGTAGGTGCGGGGGCCCACATGCAGACGGCAGTAGTTGCCCTCGGCTTCGATCCAATCGATCTCTCTGGTCTTCACCAAGAGAATGCGCCCATTCTCTGCCACCGGAAGGCGATCCAGGTATTCGTCTTGCCGTTTCACTTGCTCGAGCGCAGCGATGATCCGCGTGTGCAGATCGCGGTGTGACCTTTCGGCGAGGCGTTCTTTGGCTCGGACAAGGGCTCTTTCAAAGCGGCCCCTTCCCACAGGCTTCAGCAGGTAATCAAGGGCATTGATATCGAAGGCGCGCAGAGCGTAACGATCGTAGGCGGTCACGAAGATCCAGGCCGGTATGGGCTCAGTGCCGATCTGCCGCACCACTTCAAAACCGTCCATCTCGGGCATTTGAATGTCCAGGAGCACCAGATCCGGCTTCTCGGCGCGGATCGTGGCGACCGCCGACGCTCCATCTCCGCATTCCCCCACCACTACAACATCCGGATCGCTTTCGAGGAAGCGCCAAACACTACGGCGCGCCAAGGGCTCGTCGTCGACAATCAGCGCGCGAACCATCATGGGGCCGCCGCCGCGGTAAGCTCCGTCTCGACAGGGGCCGGCACATGTGCGGGAATCGTAACGCGAACGCGCACTCCCCGAGGCTGGAGATTGAAGATGTCAAATGCCTCGTTCTGGGCGTAGAGCTGTTCGAGGCGCCTGCGGGTGTTCGAGAGCCCTACTCCGCGTGAGAAGATGCGCTCGGGCGCATCATCCAGCACGCCCGTCAAGTTCGAGACTTCCAGGCAAAGGGTGTCCTGATTTCGGGAAACGCGAATGGTTACCAGGTCGCTTTCCTTATGCTTCCCGACCCCGTGTCGAACCGCATTTTCGACCAGGGGCTGCAGGATGAGTATTGGAACCGCATAGTTCAGCAGACCGGGATCGACGTTGACATCAAACCGCAGCCGTTCACCAAAGCGCCGCTGTTGAATGCTGATGTAGTGGTCCAGCATCTCCATTTCACGCCCGAGCGGGATTTCCCCGAAGTGCCGCTCGTCCAAGGAGGCGCGAAGCAGTTCGCTCAATCGAAACAGGATCTCTTCCGCTCCGGCGGGATCGTCATGGACGAGCGTCACCGCCGCTTGCAGTGTGTTGAACAGAAAATGCGGTTGGAGTTGTCCCCTCAGGGCCTCCAGTTGCGCTTCGGCCAAGCGGGCCTCCAATTGGGCCGCGCGGAGTTGGCGCGTCCGCGCTTGATCGAAGAGGCGGTAGAACTGCGTCGCACCAATCAAGAACCAGTAACTGAGAATGCTGATCTGCGCATGCTGGCTCAAATAATGTCGCAGCGCCGCAGTGAAGGGCCATTGGCCGCCGTCGCGGAGCCACTCCATGCATGCCTCGAGGGAAAGTTGGGCAATCGCCAGCAGCGCGCTGGCCGCAATATGCAGTGGGACGGTGCGCTTCCAGGTTTTCGAGTCAATAGGCAGCCGCCGCGCCAGCCAGAGCGCAATGGGGGTGAGGACACCCCACATGTAGGTAGACCAGCCTAAATAGTCGATAAAGGGATCGGCGATGCCATGGCCGGCATCGTAGGCATACCACAGGCTTGCGAACAAGAGAACGACCAATAGCCAGCCGGAAAGGATTAATAACCACTTCCCAGCGCTCTGCTTCCTCGTCGTGGTTCGGTTCGACGTCGTGTTACCCATAATCACTATGTTCGAGACGTACAGCCCAACCCCATACACGAATATTAACCTTGAAATGCTCGCCGTGCAAAGTTCAGCCCGGCAAAGCATGAATTGAACCAGCCGCCCTCTCCCTGATCGGTTGAACCGCCCTCTCCCGGATCGACCGAACCGCCCTCTCCCTTGGGGAGAGGGTGTCCCGCTGCCGGCGTTTTCTCCAGCCGGAGCGGGACGGGTGAGGGGTCAGTTCCAAGGCCACAGCCTGTATCCGCAAGGGGCTTGGCTCAGAAGGAATGCCGCCCTCAAGCCCCACCTCTGGTCCGCGCTACCCGGTTTCAACTACGATTCAAACCGCGCCATTGACGATTCATCCCAAAAGAATCCGCATTTGTGAGGTGGGTGTTTATAGTGAAGAAGAATACAGGGTTTTGGGTCACAGGCTGCTTGCGGGCGAAGCCCGGCGTGGAGTGCGGCAGCGGAGCCGCTGCCTTTCAGCAGGACCATTGCCGCCTTCCCAAGATTACCTAACGCAGAGGCGAAGGCGTCAGCTCCAGAGCGCCGAGAGGGTAGGAGATTCAGATGTCTCAAACGCGATTGGTGGTGAATGGCCAGGCGCACGAACTCGATGTTGCGGGCGACACGCCTCTGCTGTGGGTTTTACGAGACACGTTGGGACTTACCGGCACCAAGTATGGTTGCGGCATGGGCCTTTGCGGGGCCTGCACGGTACATCTTGATGGGGACGCCGTGCGCTCGTGCCAAACGCCCGTCGGGTCCGTGGGCAACAACTGGATACGTCGAGATTTCGAGCTGTATTGCAGCTTGCGGCGGAGAAGTCCGGCTGGGGGAAGCCCTTGCCGCCAGGCCAGGGACGTGGCATCGCTTGCTTTTATTCTTTCGATAGCTACATCGCGCATGTCGCGGAGGTGTCCGTCGAGAAAGACGGAACTGTGCGGGTTAACCGTGTCGTGAGCGCCGTCGATTGCGGCACCGCCGTGAACCCCGACGGCGTGCGGGCCATGACTGAAGGGGCCATCAACTTCGCCCTCACCCCAGTGCTCACAGGCGAGATCACCATCAAGGAGGGAGCAGTCGAGCAGAGCAATTTCCACGATTATCAAGTTCTGCGCATCGATCAGGCGCCTGAGATCGAAGTCCACATTGTCTCCAGCACTGAGAAGCCCGGCGGCATGGGCGAGCCGGGCGTTCCGCCTCTGGCCCCCGCCGTGGCCAACGCCGTCTTCGCCGCCACAGGCGTCCGCTTGCGCCGCCTGCCCATTGACACACAGCTCCTGCGAAAAGCTTGAACCTAGTTTCTGCTGCCGGGACGCAACGGATAATACGGCTCGTGTCGCTGGCGAGCGGTGTCGTACCGTGACGTGAAGGCGCCGAACACCATCTTGCGGTCCTGAGCTTGGGGGCGAGGGTTCGGCGCCAGCGCCACCCTCACTTCGGTGGATTCTTCATTCGCCGCAAACATGCCGTACGAGTCGCGAAAAGAGCACGCGGCTACGCAACGGCCCGCATCGCGAATGGCCTCCTCAACCGCCTGGCGCAGCGTCCCTTCTCTGCGCTCCGCCGAGCCGTAGATGATGCGCAATTCTTCGATGCCATAGCGAAAGCATTCGCGGATTCGCTGCCCAGCCACGCTGCGGCCTTCTTCCATCGAGCATCCGTGCAGGTCGAGTTCGAAGCTGTTGTCGGACCGGTCGAAGTTTTGCCGCGCCAAGATCGTCCTCTCTCGACCGGCCGGATCAACTTCCCGGCCAGTCGGAATCCCAATCGGATTATCGAGATTTCCGTACTGCAGAGGAAGGCATACTGCGCCTCCCTCTGCGCTAACCGCTCGCCAAAGTGCCCGGCTTGGCGGGACTCACGACGATTACTCAACCCTTGGCGGCTAGCAGGAGCCATTTCCTTACACACCGTTCGGGACCATGAAGGTTACATCAGCGGTTAAGCGACATGCGTCAAAGTGAGTCGGGATCGATAATCCCTTGGGCGTCCGTGTCAGCCGACGGCCATTTTCCGTGACGGCAAGTTCGGCCGCCATACTCACTCTATACCAACCTGGCGGAATCGCCCCGGCGAACCCTGCCGCCTTGCAGCACAGAGGCATAGACGCCGACCCCACCCTGATTGTGCTGGACCGCCGACCGCAGGATGCCCGGATCCTTCGGGAGGTCACCTTGGGCGAGCGTTGTCATCACGCAGCGCAGGCAGGGGCGAGTGATGCTCAGGCGAACGGAGTCCCCGATGGCGAGCACCTTGCCGATCCAGGCGTTTTCGACGAAATCCTTTCACTTGTAACAAGTGTGCCATCTGGCAGCGTGATGCGGACCGGCGGGACCTTCGACCCCGCTTCTGGCGCGGCAGCCAGCGCGGCGCGAAGGTAGAACATATCCGGCCATTTCCGCGGATTCTTGGCGGTGACAACTTTTCCATCGGAGCCGTCAATCAGCGCGTAGGCGCGATCTCCCGCCAGACCCCTCGAGGTGACTTCCGCAGCGTACAGCTCTTCTCCCATCATGGATTTGACGGGATACCGCCAAAGAGAAAGAGTCGAACCAACTGCCGTTTGCGATGATGCCACTTTGGAATCCTTCCTTCCGCCGGGATATGCGCCTACAATCGTGTGGCGTCTTACGCGCTCGCCGCTTCGACCACACTGTCCGACCGTGTGCTGTCAAGCTCCCTTTCGGCTTCGCAGGCTGCGCGCACGCCTTTCGAGAGAGAGGGTAGCCGCCCGCCTTCGCAATCTGAATAGATTTTGCCCTGCAACCCCGAGTTTACATCCTTGGGCCACTTTCACTGCAAATTTATTTGCGCGGAGCCCTAACTGACCTTGTGACACAGACCCGTCCGCACACTGCGGCGTCAATATCTCCGAGCGGGAGCGCAGAGTCTCGCTCTTTGAGACTCTGCATTCTTGTGTTTTCTTGTTGACAGGTCGAGGCCTCGGTGCTACGGTTCCGGTGTCCTTCGCCCTGTAATATCAGGGCCTCAATTCTCGGATACAACCAAGTGCGCCGAGGAGGTGGTGCTATGCGGAGAGGGTTTACATACTTTCTTCTAGCCATGGGGATTTTGTTGCCATTTTCGGGCTTCCTTCGCGCTCAGGGGAACCTGGGTACCGTGACAGGAATCGTGACGGATCCATCGGGCGGAGTTATCCCATCCGCTACCGTCAAAATTACTGAGATTCATACCAATGTGACCACCACGGCAATTACGACCGGAACCGGAAACTACAGTGTGGCCGTGCCTCCAGGAACTTATCGGGTGGAGGGTAGCAAAACAGGTTTCAAGACTGCCGTCTGGGCGAACGTGATTGTTGATCCGGCAACGGTTGTGACCGTCAGCTTAACTCTGCCGGTGGGGGACGTGGCGCAGACGGTAGAGGTAAGCGCAAAGGCTCCGGTGCTCAGCACCACGAGCGCACAGGTGGCAACCACTATCCCTCTCAATGAAATCGAAGCCTTGCCCATAGGCGCGGCGGACGGCGGGCGCGATCCGGAGAGCTTTGTTTTTTCGAGTCTCGCCGGTACAATCGGCAATCAGTGGTCCGGTTCAGTGGGCGGTGGGCTGTTGTTCAGCGGGAACGTCTTGGTGGACGGAATCTCGGTGGCCGATTATCAGCGCCAGGGGGGAACATTACTCTTCTATCGGCCGGGGTTTGATGCCTTCAGTGCAGTCACCATGCAGGAATCCGGCTACTCGGCGGAGTATGGTAATACCGGAGGGGGAGTTCTTAATTATCAGATGAAAGGGGGCAGCAACAAGCTTCACGGCGACGCTTTCAACTTTTTCAATAATGACGTGTTGTCGGCCTATGGGTTTGCCTTGAACTCGATTCCCTTGCCCAACTCTTCTCCTGCGAAGAAGAAGTCCTTTTACAACGACAACAATTTTGGCGTGGCCCTAGGAGGCCCGATTGTGCTGCCCCACCTATACAATGGCAGGGACCACAGCTTTTTCTATGCGACTTATGAAGGTGATCGTTATCGGAGTCTCAGTTTGGGCGGCACGACGACGTTGCCGACTCCTCAGATGTTGCAGGGCGACTTCAGCCAATTGTTGGGCGCACAGATCAGCACCGACGCGCTGGGCCGCCCGGTCTACAGCAACGAGATTTACAACCCCACGACCACCCGTAACGTGACCCAGGGCTATGTCGACCCCGTAACGGGCTTAATGGCGAACGCCACGGGGACTATTCGGGATCCTTTCATGGCTAACGGGCAACTGAACGTGATTCCGCCAAGCTATTTCAGCAAGGCGTCGTCGATGATGCTGCCCCTATTTCCGACACCCTTGATCAACAGTGTCTTCAACAACATGCCGACCATTTCGAACGGTTATCCCGCCTTTGACCAGGATCTATGGAGTATCAAAGTCGATCATATCATCAATAACGCCAACCGATTCTCTGCCTTGTTTGACAATAATGAAAATGTTGAATTCGAGGGCACTAACGGTCGCGCTCCCTATTGGCAGCCAATAGTGACGAGCGACTCGCTGGTGCCCCTTGGGAAGCAGAATTTCAACGCCCAATTAGCCCGCTTTTCCGAGGATTGGAGCATTAACAGCCACATGCTGAACCATTTCGCCCTGGGCTTCAACCGCTTTAGTAGCTTAGAAGTCCAGCCCTATCCCACTTCGCTGCCGCCCAGCGTTTTGGGGATCGCATCGGCAGGAAACAACAAGACATTTCCGGCGATCAACTTTACGGGACATAATCCGTTTGACTCGTCAATGGGCGCGCCCTGGAACGAGAATGATGTGACATCATCCTACATCCTGACGAACATGGTCACAGATTTAGTGGGCAAGCACAATATCAGGTTCGGGGGTGAGGTTACCCGTTATCACTATAATAATATGACGTATCCCCAATCGCTGAGTGTCAGCTTTAGTGACCTTGAAACTTCTTTGCCGGGATACGAGACGACCACCGGACACCAGTTCGCGAGCTTCATTGCGGGCGCGGTGGACGGCGCCGGTTACAGCATCACGCCTGAAAACCCCGGCTACAGGCAGAGCGAATTCTCCCTCTACGCTACGGATACGTGGAAGGTGACATCGAAGCTGACCCTTGATTACGGCTTGCGGTGGGACATCCCCACCCCGATGAAAGAGGCGTTCGATCGAATGTCGAGTTTTAACCTCAATCTCATCGATCCGGCGATTGGTATTCCCGGAGCTGAGACCTTCCTGGGGTCTTGTAACGGGTGCACGGGGAAATCCTCCTTCGAACAAATGTATTGGCGGGAATTTGCTCCCCGCCTTGGGCTGGCGTATCATCCCTTCAAAAATCTCGTGATTCGCACGGCATACGGGATTTCCTGGAGCCCTCCGATTGCTTTCAGCACCGGCAACGAGGCCTTTCAGGGATTCAGCAGCGCCGTTACCGTGGCTCGCGGGGGGATTACCGGCCCGTTCCCCGGAGTTGACCCCGTTAGCTACTGGACGGGGCTGGCGAGCGCCTCACTTCCTTCCTATACCCCAGTGGGATTCCCGGCCTTTACCGGCACGCTGCCGGACACCAACCCAAGTTCCGGCGAGGGCAATGGCGTGAACTTCATACCGCCTAGCGGTCTCCGTGCGCCGCAAGTGCAGAACTGGAACTTCGGCATTCAGTATGAGTTGCCGGCCCAGATCTTGCTGACAGTCGATTACTTGGGGAACAAAGGGTCGTACCTGACGAACGGTGCAATGTCCTACCTTGTCGATTCGGGTCAGGATAAATATTTCGGGCTGGGCGACATGCTGGGAGATACGATGGCTACTGACTTGGCCAACCCTGCCACCGCTGCAACGCTTGCCCAGTATGGCATTACTAAGCTGCCTTACCCGGGCTTTTCCGATACCGTGGGTCAAGGGGTACTCCCGTGGCCCCAGGTCTACGGAGTCACCAATAATTTGCCGTTTTTCGGGGCCTCTACCTATAACACGCTTCAGATCTCAGCCACAAAGCGCGTGGGCAATGGTCTGAGTTTCATCGTCGCCTATAATTGGCAAAAGATCTTGTCGAACACCTCCGACTTCAATGCCGAAGATGGCTACAGTGCTGCCGCCGTAGATTATTACAATCAGAAAACCATGAAGACCGTTGCGACGTTCAATTATCCGCAGATGCTCAAGCTGACGTGGGTATATGAGCTGCCGTTTGGAGCGGGCCGGCACTGGCTGAATTCGTCAGGGATAGCCGACAGGATACTGGGCGGATGGAAACTTGGGGCACTTCAATACTACGCCTCCGGTGACCCGCTAGAACTGGGAACAAATGTCTCCACTGACTTATCTGGAGGGGGAGTGTTACCGGATCAGGTGCTCGGCGTCCCGGAAAAGGTGCCGTTTCATGGACCTCTCAACAATGTGACGGGGACTCAGTATTTGAACCCCGCTGCATTCCAAGACCCGCCGACCACTCCCATTAATGGGTTTGCGGAGCGCTATGGCACTGTGGCCCCAGTCCTGCCGAACATACGTGGTCCGGCAAGTGTGAGTTTCAGTGAGAATATAAGCTTGAGGAAATCTTTCAAGGTCACGGAGCGAGTCAAATTCACCTTCCACGCCGATATTTTTAACCTGTTTAACCGTACCGGCCTCGCCGATCCCGTCACCGATGTTGACAGCCCGCAGTTTGGCGAGATTTTGAACGCCGCGGATGGGCCGCGTGGTACTCAGCTCTCGCTACAGGTGGACTGGTGAACCCGGTAGCGCGGAGTCTTCAGGTATAGTGTGTCAATGCGGTTGAACGACACGAGGCTTCACTTCGCTGATCGCGTCTGGCGCCGTTTAGCCGTCTACGCATTGGCCGGGATGGTCGGCTCAGGTTTGGGCTGCCACCAGCATCGACAAGCACTCTCTTCGGAGGTGGGGCCGCCCAATGCCAATGTTCTGCTTATCACCCTTGACACCACGCGCGCCGATCATCTGGGCTGCTACACGGACCTGGCGGGTAAAACAAACACCTCCCACGATCCGGGCAAGCCGGGCAGCGCCACGGTCCATATCGCGAATACCCCGCACCTGAATGCGCTCGCCTCGCGCGGCGTCTTTTTTGCCCACGCCATTGCTCAAGTGCCGCTTACCATTCCTTCTCACGCCTGCATCCTTACGGGAACTTACCCCACGATTAACCACGTGCGAGGCATGGGAGGCTTTGTTCTCCCCCAAACTCTTCCGACCCTGGCCACTCTTACCCAAGCGGCCGGCTATGCGACAGCCGCAATTGTCGGCTCGGCAGTGCTCGACCGGCGTTACGGCTTTGCCCATGGGTTTACACTCTTTGACGATAACATTCCCTCGGCCCGGGAGCAAAGGTTGCCGGGGCGTTATTCCAAGCGTCCCGCCTCTGTGGTTACGGACCACGCCATTGCGTGGCTGGAGAAGAATTGTGGCGCCCGGTTCTTTCTTTGGGTGCATTACTATGACCCCCATGCCCCCTATGATCCCCCGGAACCTTTCAAGCACATCTACGCGAAGGACCCTTACTCCGGCGAGGTTGCCTACGTCGATCAGGAAGTGGGCCGACTCCTTGATTGGATCGATCAGCACGGGTTAGGCTCTCACACGCTGGTGCTCGCCATTGGAGATCACGGGGAAGGCCTCGGCGAGCACGGCGAAAGGCACCACGGGATTTTCCTTTATGACTCCACGCTTCGCGTGCCGTTCATAGTGGCAGGCCCGGGGGTTCCGGCCGGCGAGGTGGTGCAGCGGCAGGTGCGGTCCATTGATCTTATGCCGACAGTCATGGGATTTCTTCGCCTCTCATCTGGCCCGGACACCCAAGGAGTAAGCTTATGGCCGCTCATCCTGCATAATTCGCCTGTGCAAACAGACTATGCCTATTGCGAGACGCTGTACCCGCGTATTCTCATGGGGTGGTCTGAGCTGCGCGCCATGCACACTGGTAAATGGGAGTTCATTTGGGCCCCGCGCCCCGAGCTTTACGATCTCCAGTCAGATCCCATGGAGGCTACGAACGCGCTGGCGCGCTACCCGGCGCAGGCGCGCCAACTGCAAAACGACATGTGGGGAGTGGCGGGTGGGCCGAATAACGATACTCAGGTCGCCACCGTTCCAATAACTCCAGCCGAGCGAGCCAAGCTGGAATCGTTGGGCTACGTCAGTGCGGGCCAAGTCGGCGTACTCCCTCTGGGAACAAAAGCCCCGGACCCTAAGGACTACGTGGGCGTCTTAAGCATGGTTGAGCAGGCTGAAGATTTGCTCGACACGGGATCTTTCCACCGCGCCGCCGAGGTTATGGAAAAAGCCCTCCGGCGCGATCCCACCAACCCGGCCGTCCACCTTTATCTTGGGACGGCGCTCGAGCTGACAGGAGAATACCAGAGCGCCATCCGCGTCTACCAGCATGCCATCAGCATGAAGATTGAAAGTGATGAAGTCTATTCGCGGCTGGGCAAAGACTACCTGCATCTCAACCAATTGAATGACGCCGTCCGCGCGATGGCCCGTGCTGCCGAGATGAATCCGACTGATCTAGATAACCTCTGCCGATTGGGGAACGCTTATCTCCAGCTTGGGCGTATCGATGATGCGGCAAGAAGCTTTAATGCGGCCCTCGCTCAATCCGACCAGTGTGGCCCTGCCTATGACGGCCTCGGACTGGTGGCCGTGGCGCATGGCGATGTCCAGACCGCCCAGCGCGACTTTCTGAGGGCAATTGCCTTGGATTCGTCCGACCTTGAACCCGTGTTTAATCTCGGCGTTCTATATCAGAAAACCGGCAATCGGCAACTGGCTCTTCATTACCTGACACTGTTCCTTGAAAAGGCCCCTCCGCAGGAATATGGGGCTCTGCTTCCCAACGTTCGGGCTGCTATTCGGGAGATGAAGCAGTACTAAGATTCGGCACTCATGCTTGGGCGAGATCGATGTCGAAATAACGCCGTGGAGTGCGCTGCCGGTGCGTAGGGATCTCGAATGAGCTCTCAGCCGAGGTCAACTTTATCTTAGGATTTGACTTCTGCCTTGACCAGCAGATTTCCACGCAGGCCGCGGATAAACTGCAGAACCGTGCTGGCCTTGGTTTCCAGGATCGACTCCATGACCACCTTGCCGGCGGAATTCATCACCGCAATGGAGATCGCTTCCTTATGAACGTCCATTTCGAGGAAGTTTGTGGCATAGCATTCGCTGCATTGATCGCGGGTAACGGCGTAGGGTTTACCGATGACAATTCACTTGACGGTTATGTCGGAATCCCCCCCGGGTATGGCCTGCGTTCGCAGGTTTGAGGCGTGAGTGCCGGCAAGCCGAACAAGAATGCCGAAGGCGCAGGCCGAAGGCATCGCTTTACGCGCTCCTTCGTTCCTCCATATAGGCGCGGCTCATCTCAGCCGGCTCCGCCGTCTGCTTTGCGGAAAGGCTCCGAAGGTGTGAAAGGATCGCACTGTAGGGGCGGCCCTTGTGGCCGCCCTGGGGCAACCACAAGGGTTGCCCCTACAACGCCCTGCCAAAACGTGATTTTTTCATACCTTCCGAGCCGTGGGTGAGGAATTCGAGTAAAATCCTCAGCCTCGTAGCCCGCGAAGCGGGCGAAAGACGGTAGCCCATGGCGCAAGCCGTGGGTAAGGAATTCGAGTAAAATCCTCCTAAGCCCCGGAGGGGCGAAAGAACATGTCCCACACCTACACCAACCTCCTCACCCACGTGATTTTCAGCACCAAGGACCGCGAGCCTCTTATCACCGCGGCGCTGCACGATGATCTTCTCGCCTATATGGGCGGAATTGTGCGCGAACTTGGCGGCGCCCTCAGAGCTGCAAACGCCAGGCCCGACCACGTTCACCTGCTATGGTCGTTACCGCCCACAGTGGCGACCGCTGACGCCCTGCGAGTTGTGAAAACCAATTCCTCGCGTTGGGTGCACCGCAGCCGGCGGCTTGCCGGCTTCGACTGGCAAACTGGCTATGGAGCATTCAGCGTCAGCCATTCGCGGGCGGCCGCCGTGATGCGATACGTTAGCGAACAGGAAAAACACCACCGCCGCATGACCTTCCAGGAAGAACTCATCGCCTTCCTCAAGAAGAATGGCATCGCCTACGACGAGCGTTACATTTGGTCGTGATTTCTTTCGCCACTAAAGGGGCTCAGGCGGGGTGAGGGCCGAATCCCCCACGGCTTGCGCCATGGGCTACGGTCTTTCGCCCGCTTCGCGGGCTGACAGATTCAGCCAACTCATGTTACAGAACGCTGGTTTTGCAGTACTGAAGAAGCAGGGGCCGGCGCAGACCCCGTCCTTGTGGGTCTGGTGTTGCTGAGTCGACGGGCGATCGACGGGTCACGGCGCCGGGATACTGTAGAGGTTGCGATGCACGGACGTTCGCGTATAAACGTACGACGAGGGGCTGAGCCCAGGCCAGATCGCGGCATCAATAACTTTCACGCCAGGTAGCTTCTCGGCGTCCGCTTGAGAGTGAATGCCGAAAGCCTGAATCGACGGAAGATCTCTACCCGCCGGCAAGGGAAACAGGAGCGTCTGAACGTTCGAGCCGCCATGGCCCCTATCGTAGAGGCTCAAACTGAAGAGCCTTCCAGAGCGATCCCACCGGCCTTCACAGTACCCGTCACAAAGCTTGACAGGCGCGCGCCCGCCCACGGCGAATGCCCAAGCAGCCACGGTCACTTCACCGCTCTGTTGTGGGGCGAGAGCTATAAGCCACTCGCCATCCGGGGAAACGCTGAAGAACTCGCCAATCGGATTGGGCACGGCCTTTTGGCGGCTAGTGCCGTCCTCTTTCACCCGGAAAATGAAATTTGAACCGCCCTCCACTCCCCGGAAGAAGATATAGCCGCCGGGACCGAAAACGGGACTATCATCGCTTGTGGAAGAGGGAATCTGCCAGGGAGGAACCCGGCGGTCCAGCGAAGCAATCCACAACCGCGACTCGCCGTGCGGGTTCCGTGCTGCAAGCACGATCCGCCGCCCGTCAGGGGAAATGTCGTAGCCGGTGACCGCGAAACCCGGAAGAAGGTGTTCGGGGCGCCCTCCCTTCACGTCGAAGACCCAAAGCTCACCGCTGGTCGTGGATCCCCGGGGGCACAGCAAATAGTAGACCTTTGTATCGTCGGGAGATAGCGAAGGGGCTTTGGCAAAGCCTTCCGACGAGAGCTGGCGGTCGCCGTTCCGGTCGTGGATCCAGACCGAACTTTCATCCAAGCCCACGGAGGTTACGATGGACCTTCCGTCCGGCTGCATCGCGATGCCCTCCTCCTCCGTGGGTCCAAACGTCACCTGCTCTGGCACGCCATCGGGTGCGCGCTGCCGCCAGATGTGGTACTGCCCTCCTGCATTCGAACTCAGATAGATCCACTCGCCGTCGGGCGACCAGGCGCCCCCGGTGCAACCCGCGTCTGGGGGCCCTACTGGTTTGCCGGGGGAACTGCCATCGAACGGGACCAGCCGGCAGGGAAGCCAGCCATCATTGTCCATTTCAACCAGCAGCACCGATTTGCCATTCGGCGAAAGGTACGAGCGATGGGCCATGCCTCGTTCCCTGGGTGGAACGTAAACTTCACGTTGTTCGCTTCGGTTCTCGGCCGCGGTGACCACAGCCATGTGCATCCCCCCCTTGATCTCTGAAAACAGGATGTGCTGGCCGTCGATCCAAGTAAGCCCGGAAGCGTTCGGCAACATCTGGCGCGGCTCTCCGCCCAGGACCGGGACCATCCACGTGTCAAAGGGCGGAACTACTGTGTAGGCGATGCGCGAGCCGTCAGGAGAGAATGCCGGGCTCATCTTTGCCAGGCTGTCGTTTGTGAGCTGGACAGGCTCGCCTCCGGGGAGCATTTTGACGTAGATTTGCCCCGGACCAACGAAGGTCTCTGCTCCGCGGATGAATGCGAGCATCCGGCCGTCGGGCGAAAGCGCCGGCGAAGTCGCAGAGTCCGTGTAATTCGTAAGCTGCACCCACGCGGAAGGCGCGCGCGCCGTCTTTTGCTGAGAGCGGTAAACCAAAAAACCGGCGAGCAAGAGGGCAACGATCACTATGGCAATTCCCCATCGCAGGGCATAGCGGCGAAAACGCGTAGCCGGAGCGCTCGACCTTCCGCTGCCCGGCTCAAGGCGCCGTGCCGCAAGCCCGGATTCACTGTCGCGCCGCAGGCGCCGCAGGTCCGCTCGCAATTCGGACGCATGTTGATACCGCAGGCTACGGTCCTTTTCGAGCGCCTTGTTGAGGACCACTTCCAGCGCTGGGGGGAGGTTGGGATTCAACTTCAGGATCGAATCAGGGGACGCGTGGAGAATCGCAGCAAAAACCTCCGCCGCGCTGCCGCCTTTGAAGGGGAGTCGGCCCGTCGCCATCTCGTAGAGTACAGCCCCAAAGGAGAACAGGTCGGTGCGTGCATCGAGAGGCTCGCCTCGCGCCTGCTCCGGCGACATATAGGCCACGGTGCCCATCACCGCGCCCGAACTGGTCAAGCTCATGGGAGCAATCGACATCGCTGGGGTGTGCGGTAGAGGCGACGCTAATTTCGCCAGACCGAAATCCAGAATCTTCGCTTGGCCACGCGTGGTGACCAGAATATTCGCCGGCTTGATGTCGCGGTGAACGATCCCCCTCGCGTGCGCCGCGTCCAGCGCGTCGGCAATCTGGATCGCCAAGTCCAGCAGGGTATCGATCCGGAAGGGTGCCCCTGCCTCAATACGCTGCTTCAGTGTTTGCCCTTCCAGCAATTCCATAGCGAGGAAGGGCCGGCCGTCGTGCTCATCAACATCGTAGATGGTGCAGATATTCGGGTGATTGAGGACAGAAGCGGCATGAGCCTCGCGCTTGAAGCGTTCCAGCGCCTCGGAACTCTCCGCCTCCCCTTCCGGAAGGAATTTCAGGGCGACCAAGCGGGGGAGCTTGGTGTCCTGGGCCTTATAAACTACCCCCATGCCACCGCTGCCCAGTTTCTCCACGATGCGGTAATGGGAAACCGTCTTGCCCACCAGGCTGGCAACATCCTCGCTCGACTGGCCCCCGCGCGCCTCGGCTTCCCCGCGGGCCAGTTGCCTGGCTGCTACCTCCATGGCGGGCGATTCCAAGAAACTCGTTTTCGTCTCTCCGTAGGCGAGCAACGATTCCACTTCCCGGCGCAGATCCTCATCCCCGGCACAAGCTTCCTCCAGGAAAACCGCGCGCTCGCTCTCTTCGCGCTCCAGAGCCGCGCGGTGCAACTGCGCCAGTTGCTCCCAACGTTCAGGGTTCATCCCGCTTCTCTCCACTCATCGCGTCGTAGCGCCGAACGGTGTTCGGCCCCTAGCCAGCGCCGCTGGCAGCTACGCTCCCATCTCACGCTGCAGCCAAGCCTTCGCCAGCTTCCAAAGCTTGTCCAAGGCCCGCTCGTCCCCCTCGCTCCAGGCCTGGAGCAGTTGCGTGACGTCGTGTGCCGGGGTCTCCGCCATGCATCCTCCTTGGCCGAGGGTGGCTGTAAGCAAAATAGCCAGTCCTGTCAGTCCGAGCGAAGCGAAGCCCCGGCCAATCCTTGGAATAAGAAAAGGCGTGTACCGCTCGCTGCCCTTAGCATGGCAGGCTCACTGACTGTTTTGGACAAATTAAATCTTACCCCACCTGATAACAACCTATCACATCTCGTCGCAACCGACCAGGAAAAATGGTAGTGGCGTCATTTGCGAGACATCGCCGCTCCACGCTGTCGTCATTCCCGCGAAGGCGGGAATCCACTCCGTAAAGCTTCGGGAACTTTCCACTCTACGGGCTGGATTCCCGCCCCCCCCGCCTCTGCGGAGGACAAGCTTCGCGGGAATGACGAGTGGTTCGTAAGGGAGGTAATTCCAAAGGACGCCACTACCGGAAAAATGGGCGTGGGTCAATTTGCGGTAGGGGCACGCGACGGTGACCCTGCAAAGAAATCACACACACACCCCACCACAAAAAATTTTGCGCGGCACGACAGTTTTCGCGCCCCATTTGCGCATTAAGAGATGAGGCAACGAACGTAGCGTCGTTGCCCAATTCCACGGAGGAGGATGGTTATGAACTCGAATCGAAGCTTGAGAGTGGTGAGATTTGCGGTCCTGGCTCTGGTGACCGCGTGTATGGGCGCTAGCTTGGCCAGCGCGCAGACAGCCGAAGGCAAGTTCAATCTGCCCTTTGCAGTCCGCTGGGGACAGGCCGTTCTGCCCCCCGGAAACTACACGTTCACAGTCAGTTCCAGCGGCGGCTTCCCCGCTAACAGCGTGGTGGTCCGTGGGGAAGACCTTAAGGTAAGAATCATTGCGTCAACGTCGCACGATGACAGCTTTTCCGGCAAGAACGAGTTGATCGTCGAGCGGCAGGGAGAGGGAGGCACCGTTCGCACCCTGCGCCTTGCGGACGTCGGTCTGGTTCTCTACTACCGGGCGCCCAAGGCCGAAAGGCAGATCCTCGCTCAGGCACCCGTGCTGACCCAGCAACTGCCGATTTTGATAGCTAGCAAGTAAGCCCGGGGTTGGGTTCGGGGTTTTGGGGGTGGAGCCGTCTCCGCCGGCGGGTGCGAGAGAGAAGCTCTACCCCCACTTCTCTCGTGTAGGATGGCGCCCCGACTCGTCGGGGCGAATTCCCGAAGGAGCTTGTGGGAATTGATTCGGGAAGGCTGACAGTGCAAATCCTCAATTCATCGCGGGCGCCTGCCACCCAAAGTTTCTGCCTGGGAGTGTGGGAGAAAACCGGATCCTCCATGTACAAGCTCAATCACTTCCCGTTAAGTTGGAACCCCGACGGGACTTTGCTCGGGCCTGCCAATATCCGCGAAGAGATCACCCTGAGCCCTGACCACAATAGCTATACGGGGACATTTACGCTTGATCAGTACGACCCAAACGGGAACAACCTCGTACACCTCGCCGGCCAAGTCAAAGCGAAGCGCATTACCGTGGATACAACTATCACTGACGTGCTCTGAACCTGGGCCCAAACTGGCGGGATCTCGCGACGGGCAGTGTCCAAAGGGCAACACGCCGGTGGTGGTTTATCAGCCACTGCCGGCGTGGCGCCAAGAGGATCTCCTTGAGTGTTGACATGGTTCTGGCCGACGGCAGCTTTTCATCCCCCCGCCCCAATGTGCCCCACGTATCTCCACAATGACCTAACCGTACAAGTGCCGTGCAACCGCGCAGAGTCGTAATAAATGAAACGGTTCTCGGCGATTCCCCACGATCAACGGCGTAGGATTTACGTATCACAGTTCATTTATATCGGCAGCTCCGCAAGCTTCGCTGGCGCACTCCAAGGCGCATACGTCCACATGCGGCTCCCAGCATGTGTGTGCCAGAATGCCACACTTTTGGCCGCCGTGACGTCATAATGTCCTGCCCGACCCTCGCAAGCCCTTGATTCCATTGGGCAAAAATAATTATTCACACACGTCCCACCTTTACCCACTGTCCCATTTCAATCTGCTAGCGTGGAAGATTTAAGGAGAATGCGTATGGAAAGCCATCGTAGCCCAGAAGACTCAAGGAGAATGCCTATGTCAAGCCAAAGCGAAAATCCGGCGGCTCCGCAATCGCCAATCGCCGATCACCAATCAAGGCTCGATAGCCCAGAAGACTTAAGGAGAATACCTATGTCAAGCCAAAGCGAAAACCCGGCGGTTCCGCAATCGCCAATCACCAATCACCAATCACCAATGAAAAGGAGGTCCACCGGCCCGCGCACCCCCGCAGGCAAGCGGCGCTCCAGCCAGAACGCCCGCAAGCACGGGCTCTACTCGCACGCCCAGTTCTTTTGGGACGCCGCCATTGAGCTGGGCGAAGACCCGCGGGAGTTCCAGGATCTCTTGGACGGCCTGATCGCGGCCCGCCTGCCCGCCGATACTCTCGAGATGGTGCTGGTGGAGGAAATCGCGCTCTTGATCTGGAAGCAGGCGCGCCTGGAGCGGTCGGAGTCCGCCGTGCAAATGTGCAACCTGCAAAAGCACGATCTGGAGCGCCGCAAGCTGTACATCCAGGTGGGGCGGAAGATCAGCGACATGCCGCAATCGGAAGTGCGCGAAAAGGGCCTGCGCACCACCCTGGACGCCCCAGGCAAATTCGAGCAGGTGCTTTCCCTTCTGAACATCCTGGTGGATATGGCGGAGAAGAGTGATTTCTCCCCCAACATGCAGGAGTTTATTCGGGGCCTGTACGGGGTCGAGCCGACCTTGCGTGGGGCGGGACTATTCCACGACTACTTCCGGCTGGAGAAGCTGCCACCGGGGAGCGAGGAATTCGAGCAAGTCAGGACCTCGTTCCGGGAGAGGCTGGCGGAAGAGACCTCGGATGTGCTGGGGGAATACGAACTGTTTCTGCACGAGCACGTGGAGAACTCGCGGGCGGCGCGGGTGGCGGCCACGGCGCCCACGCACGCGCAGTGGGCGGCCATGATCCGGCAGGAGAATGCG
>Ga0326728_10001954_pt1 | contig 70488 bp, 70 predicted proteins | sample MB3enrmetagenome_FD_207602 | JGI IMG/M metagenome (GOLD analysis project Ga0326728, IMG submission 207602) | Lab enriched peat soil microbial communities from McLean, Ithaca, NY, United States - MB31MN | ecosystem: Environmental > Terrestrial > Soil > Wetlands > Peat | place: USA: New York... | reverse complement strand
CGAGTCTGTCTTCGAGACCGAATTCCCGATGAGTATTTTTGCGACGGCAAGTTGAACGCAAGGAATTTATTGTCGAACCGCTGCGAGATGAATTAAAATTTGCAACTCAAAGTTCCCCGATCACTGAATACTAGAAGAAAATTAATCGACAATTTCGAGGGATAATGATGGCAGAATTCACGGATGACCATATGCACCAAATGCTCGCGACAATGAAGGACTACTGCATCGTGTTATTGTTACCAGGGCCGAAGTACCGGCAGAAAGGTGCCGAAAGGATCATATGGGAGCATGGCCGGAGAAACTTTTCCCTCCGGGCTAACGGCCTGATGCCGATCGTGTGTCCTGTCTCCGACGAAAGTTCTCTTTCAGGGCTCTGCATTTTCAATGCCACGCCCGAAAAAATAAAGGAGATTATGGATGGGGATCCCGCGGTGAAAGCTGGCGTGTTCAGGTACGAGATCCATGCGTGCAGGAGCTTTCCCGGGGATTGCCTTCCCGAATGAGCCTGTTACAATTAAAGTTTTGGCTCCCTTTTTTCTGATGCTTGATTCGACCGGCGAAAATTACATTAAACGGTGTTTGTATTTGACTCCTGACAAGATATCGAAGTAATCGAAATTGACCATTGAAATCGACGATGCTGGCACCGGCGATCCTTTGCTAGGGGCCGTGGTAGGGTTTTATCGCCGAGAGACCGACGAGTTCCATTTCGAGTGGATCCCGATCGAGGCCTATCAAGAAGGCACGTATACCAAGGATCTCCCCCAGGAAGAATGCGGCAAAGCCGTCATGCGGGGCCTGCTCGCCATGAACATAAAGCCCGAGGAGCAGGTGCTTCTTTGCCAGGGGAGCATATTCGACAAGGCTCGAGAGGCCCTTGATGCAGCCAATATCCCGCACGAGCCCCTGAAGGTCGAGGGGAAGCTCCAAGACGCCGTCGAAGAGGAGTACGTTAAAGCAGTCGAAGCCCTCGGCATTCGTTCCCCATCCCTGCGCATCGACCCAAGCGAGAAGGACAAGGGGTACAAGAAACGTTATTTTATATTACTCAATTGGGCACGGAAGCGGAAGGACGAGCGAGAGAAATATGTTAAAAATGCCCTCACGTTCTGGAAATATTCCAAGGAACAGCAGCGGCCTATCCCGGGTGGCTGGAAAAAGGCCCGGAAGGACTTCGAGGATGCGCTGGAAGCATATCTCAAGGAAAATGGCGAGAACCTGACTTGGAACAACCTGCAGCAATTTTTCAAGTCCAATTTCTCTCAAGACCAAGTCTTGGTCAACAAGCGAGCTTCGATCGAGCCAGGAACCGAGCACGTCCGCAACAACCAGACCATGCGCATACAGGTATACAACCGAACACTCGCGCAAATGTATATTTTCCTCGGAAAGGGATTTCCCGAGGACCCGGCCCACGCGGCATGGAAGGCCGTGCTCTGGCGGGACGACGGCCAAGCCGTGAACGGCGTCATGTTCTACGTGGCCCGCGATGAGTACTACCGTTATCATACCAGATGGATCGCGTTTCTCCGCCCAAATTTACTGAAGTTACTCGGTACACACGTCCGGGTTGGCTTCAAGCCGTTCTGAAGCGTGGGAAAAAAATATCAGTAAATGTTGATTTTCACGGGGCCAACGATGCCCTGCGGTTTGATGTTGGTCTGCAGAATGTTCTGCGCGACGCCGAAATAGACCAACTCAATGAGGTTCTCCCCTGGTTTAACGAGAGCAGAGATATCCTTGGACCATTTCCACCAGAGCAGGCCTGCGTGTTCGCAATTCACGTGCACTTCGATGAGGTCCGTGGTTCCCGCGACGTCCAGCTCGATTTTCTTGCCCTCGATATCATCCGGCAGCACAACGGTCTGGGAGTAGGACAATCCGCCATGAAAGTGCGGGAAGCCCTGTCCCGTCATATCCCCGAGATCGATCTTGTCCCGGGGCTTGCGGATGGTCGGCACTGGCTCGTCGTCCGAATCGAAGTTCCCGATCAGTCGCCACGGGTCAGTGACCACGTGGAACGTGCCGTGGCCGTTCGTGTTGCAGGTCATCTTGATGGTGTTCTTTCCCTCGATCAAGAACTTGGAGATGTCCGCGACGATCCAATACGCGTCGAGATACACGGGCTCGAAGTCGAAAGAAACGTGCACCCGCTGTCCATTCACCTCCAGCGAGATGTTACCAGGCAACTTGAAGTGCGCCCGGTCTCCGCCGATGGGCATGTCGGTCGTGGTCTTGCACCAGCCATAATCGCCGACGATGCCCTCGATTACCACGCGGACAGGCGTGATGGCGTCGAGATCCTCCACGTTGAAATCGTGCGTGAAGGTGCGCTTCTGAACATAGTCCCCCGCCCGTCCCGCTTCGACCTTGTAGGACGAGTGCCAGTCCTGGTATAACATGGCACCATTCGGGGCGTTTGCTTTCACGCTCCACGTGGTCCCGAGGTCGATGCTCTCGGCTTGCTCGCGAGCAGGCTCGATGGCCGGAGCATTGGTGGGTTCCGCATTGATATCAGGCGTGATCGCGAACAGGTAGGACTGGTTGGGCGGAAAATCGAGCGTCATGACCGACTTTCCTTCCTCTATCCAGAACGATACAGACGGCACGACCTCGCCCGTCAAGGTGTCCCACAACTCGATCGTGGACGCCTTCGTGCCGAGCTTCACCCGGACGTTCGAATACGAAGCATCCCTGCCTGAATTGATGATGAAATAGAACTCCCTCGTCCCGATGGTCTTGTGTGTGACCATGATGTAGGCCGCGTGGGACTTGGCTTCTGCGTCCTTCCATGCGACCGCGCCCCGGCTTTCCAAGGGCAAGAGCTTGCGGCAGGCCTCCTCGAACAGGGGATAATAACCGCCGAGGTAGGGCAGGAGTTTCGGCCCCTTGATCAGGACCGCGTGGCCGCCGGCTTCGTTCGTGTTCTCGACCAGCTCGAACTCCTTGATCTGCCTGGCGGCGATTTCCTTAGCGAGCGCCTTGGGGTCGAGGCCGAAGATGCCCTCCATGATGCCCGCGACCTCGTCCGATTCCCCGGTCATTTCCTCCTTGTAGGGAATGCAGTAAGTGGCGAGGATCTTGCCACCCGCTTCGAAATACTCCTTCAACCGGTTGGCAAAGTCGAGGCTCACGCACGTGGTTACGCCGAGCAGGAGCATCTTGAAGTTCTGGTCCTTGATGCGGAGCTGGTCACCGGTGATCGACCCGCCGATGATGAGATCCTCGTTCGCGAGCTCGAAATCGAGTTGTTGGCGGAAGATGCAATCCGCGTTGTGCGTCATGTATTCTCCCATCAGCACGGCCATTTCCGAGGAAGACGGGGCCATTTCCGCGTGGAATGACTTGGTCGGGTAGAAATACAGCACGTCCGCGTTGAGGATGCCCGAGTGCGCGTTCAGGATGGCAGCAAGGCGGGCTTGGTGGTCCGCGAGGCGCTTCCACTCCACGTAATAGGGCTGGTAGTTGAACGCAGCGGGATGGTCGCCCTTACGGTAGCCGTCCTCGGAGATGTTGAACGAATGCGGAACGAACAGGTCGCAGCCAGTGGCGGTCAGATAATCCGTGACCCGTTTGGCGCTGGCCATGGTGATGTCCCATGACGACGTCCCGAAGGCCTCGACCAGGACGCGTGGCTTCCCGAGCAGGTGGGCCGCGGAACTCGCGAACTTGCTTGCGAGGAGCATCTCCCGGGCCATGCCGGTGTACGGGTCCTTGGGTAAGTTCCACATGTCCTCGATGTGGTCTGGGCGCACCTCCTCGGTGAGCTGGTCGACCCCGCCGTAATGCATGTACTGGAAGACCCTGAAGAAGTCGCCGTGATTACGTATGTGCGAGGGGAAGTTGCCCTCGGAATTCACGTGGCCGGTGGCCCTCCAATTAATGATGTTGCAGTAATCGTAGATCTGCTTATAAAACGCGTTTACGTACATGTCGATAGCGCAGTTCCAGTAGGCGCACCGGTGCTTCGCGGAAATGGCCCCGGTGTCGTGTATCATGGAGACTAGGATGGAATTAAAATCGTAGCCGAACATCTCCTCGAAATGTTTTGGCATCTCAGGCGTGAACGTGATGACGGGAAGTATGGCCGTGGCGCTTGAATTGGCGTTGGCCATCGTGGGCTCGTCGGTGAAGATACCTGGTACGACCGTGCCCAAGTAGTCCCGTTTGCCACGTTCGATGAAGTAGTTCGCGTACTTCTTGTGCGTGAAATCGATGAATTGCTTGACCGTATCCTTGCGCAGGATGTCGATGTACCCGTTTAGGTTGCTGTCGGGCGCGCACACGCCCATGGCAAAGAAGAGCACGCACCACTCGCCATCCGGGACATCCCACGAGAACACGTTTTCCGTGACGCAGGTCGAAACGTCTTCCTGCTGGTCAATCACCGCCGAAAAATCGGGGTATGTCTCGGGGTTCGGGACCGCGATGGCGGCGTAGAATTCATTTTCAGGGGAGAGTTTTTCGTAATCCAGTTCGTATTCGACCCTCGCCGGGCCCGTGAACGTGTTCTCGTCGAACAAGACGAGGAACTTCCCACGATTGTCCTTGTTGTAGGGCCCCGTGATATATCCTCCCGCAGGGCCTGATGGCCAATTGTCTTCATCATACAAGAAACAGGGCATGTCGAGTTCTTTGCACTTGTCTGCGGCGGCCTCCACGACTTCGAGCCACCGGCGGCCCATATATGGCGTCAACCGGCCGTGACGCGGGTGAATGAATTCGCCGCCGATCCCGTGTTCCATGTGGTCTTGGATCTGGCGAGTGACCTCCTTTTCGATCATCTCGTGGTTCCAGAACCAGAACGGCATCATCCGGAACTCGTTTGGCGGATTCTCGAACAATTCTTCAAGAGATTTGTCGTACGTTCCTTCCATTTGCACCAATATATATCGACCTGACAATAATTCTTGCTCTTTCTTGCATATTACGCCAAGGGTTTTTCACGTTTCGCTTGGAGTTTAGCCGCCCGGGCTAGGTTATTCTTCTTGTAGATCCTCTTGAAGTCTAAATTTGGCACGTACATGGTGAAAAACAAAGCTTTTTATGCAGAACGTATCAAAAGGTATGACGGCGAGGGTGATACCATGGCTGCGAACCCACAGAAAGCATTGAAAGTAGTGCTGACTGGCGCACCCGAAGTGGGAAAAACTTCCCTCGCAAGCCGGTTCACCCGGAACGTGTTTGTAAGCCACTACATTAACACGATAGGCTGCGATTATTATATTAAAAACGTAGAGATGGAAGGATGCGAGGTTAAGCTCGTTATCCACGATATCGGAGGCAGCGTCGTGATTCGATCATTCCGCCAGAAATACATGGAAAGCGCCGACATCGCGTTTGTCGTGTTTGCACTGGATAATCCGGCAACCTATAATATCGACGAATTCCTAGCGGACATCGACGAGTTGAAGGTGCGCCCTTCCGTGGCCGTTATTGGGAACAAGCTCGACTTGGTCGACCCGGATTCAGTGGACTTGTCGTCGATCGAAGCCAAGGTAACCAGCCTCGGCGTGCAATTGTACCAAACTTCTGCCAAAGAAAACATCGCCGTTTCGGACGTGTTTTTATCGGTCACCGAGCAATTCTTAAGTGAGAACGGGTCAGTCCACGATCAATCTCCTTTGAAGGGGTTCAATGCCCCGGGGTACCACTATTAATGGGTCGAGCGCGAAAAAACTAGTGATCGATAGTGTATCGCGGGCTTTGCCGTGCCTGCATAGCAGGTCGCACGTAAATCAATTGCGTGACTGAAATGCCGAAACCCATCAAGAACGTTACTCTGGTCAATGACAGCGACAAGATGCCTTTCAAGATCCCGTACCCCGCGATGATTCACCCGCTGCTTGCGTCCCCGGAGCGCCACGGCTTGGGCACGCACGTCGTGCCCGCGTGGCTTGACTCGCCGATGAACAAGGTCCGCGTGAAGAAGGCGTTTCTGGACATTATGATGCCCTGACCCGCGTGAGAAGCTATGGTCGACATTGAAGGCACAAAAGTACTCGTCACGGGCGGGTGCGGGTTTATCGGGTCCCACGTAGCCAAGCGCTACATGGCAGAAGGGGCCAACGTGATCGTGTATGATGATTTCTCGTCCCCCCACGCGGCCGAGGTCGAGGGGGCGACTGTCGTCCGGGGAGACGTGCTCGATACGGCCCTGCTCGAGGAGACCATTGATGGCGTCGACATCGTGTCCCACCAGGCCGCCGTGCTGAACATGAACCAAGGCATCGAGGACAAGATCACCGAGCTGAACGTGAACACGACCGGCACGATCAACGTGCTCAACGCGGCCCTCAAGGCTAGGGTGAAGAAAGTCGTGTATGCATCGTCCTGCGGCATGTATGGACCATCGGTCTACCTACCCATCGATGAGAAGCATCCCAAATATCCGGCGTGGCCCTATGGTATAACGAAATATGCGGGTGAAATGTATTGCCAACTTTACACCGCACTGCACGGCCTGCCCACGGTCTCCCTCCGCTACAGCGAGGTTTACGGCCCCGGTGAGTGGTACGGACGCGTGATGACGCTATTCATGAAGCGCTTGCTCGAGGGCATCCAGCCTGTCATTTTCGGCGATGGTACGTTGCTACGCGATTACGTCTATATCGATGACGTCGTCGAGGCGAACGTGCTCGCCACGCGCAATGAAGACGTGAACGGCATGGCGTTCAACATCGGCGGTCCTGAGGCGCTCGGCGCGGCCCGCATCGCCGAGATCCTGATCTCGATCATCGACCCATCTATCGAGCCCATCCATGACGACCCGAAGCCAGGAACGGCCTCCGAGTTCCAGCCAGGCCGGCCCAGGCTGGTACAAGAGTTGAATGATTTCGTGCTGGATAGCTCGCTGGCCAAGGACAAGCTCGGGTGGGAGCCAAAAGTTATGCCAGAGGAAGGTATGAGCATGGAAGTCGACTGGTTGCGAGAGAACTTGGACCGTTGGAACGTCAAGCCCCGCGTGTAACTTCCCGTCGGTAAGCTCTTTTTTTCAAAAATATACCATATACTTATTCAGAATCGAGGCCGAGCAATCGTTCGGTAATGTACTTGTAGCAAACATCATTCGGGTTTTCATAATCCGCTAGACGCTCCTTGTAAGCTTCCGTGAAGCGACCCGGTCCCGGCAGCGTCCCGAGGATCTCGATGGCCTTCTCGGCGATGGCATCTGGCTCGCGGATGTGGTACAGGGGGAACCCGTTGTCGGCCAAGAAATGTTCCTGCCACGCGGTCTCGCCCGGGAAGAACTCGAGCGATGGCACGTCCATGAGAGCAGACTCACGCACGATGGTCCCGCCTCCGCTGGTGATCAAGGCGCTGTAGAAGATGAAATCCTGGAGTCTCGGGACGAACTTCGTCACGATCACGTGATCTTGGTCGTAGTCCTTGAATTGCTCGACCATCCAATCGTACTGGAGGTCCGTGCGGGCGAGCAGGAAGTACTTGTGGTTGGGGAACTCGCGGTAGATCTGGGGAAAGAAGTCCACGATGTACGTCTGTTCGGGGCGCATTTTGTCGCGCAGGTACTCGGCATGGGTCATTTCCGTGCGCATGAGCACGTATTCTCCCTTTTGCAAATCCAACTCGTCAAGTACGGCGGGATTAGGCTCATACGGGGCGATCCACGCGATCTCATCAATACCGTTGTACTGGACGATTTTTTCGGGCGTTGCGCCGAGCTTGATGTATTCGTCGGCTGGGATGCAGGCCGGCGTGATGACGTGGTCGATGATCGCGAGAGTGAGCCTGGCCACCGCCGCGCTGCGGGGCTCGTCGTTGAAGAAGATCGACGGGATGCGCAGGCCGAAGGCAACCCTTGTCCCCTCCACGGACCCGAATGAGACGTAATGGTCTGGCTGGAATTCCTTCACGATGGGGATGAGGTCGAGGCAGCGCTGCAACGAGGCATAGAGCTTGCCTTCCAACGTTTCCCCGCCATGCTTGCCGACGAGAATATAAGGTATGCCCAGCTCGTCGAGCACCTGGATGTTGTTGCCGAAGTCTCTGGCCGTATATATGAGCTCGCACCCGTTGGCCTCGAGCCGCTTGAAGAGAGAATTGAGCATAATGCCGCCTTTCTGGTGCTCCAGGTCGACCCACACCTTCTTGCCTTCCAATCCCATGCGATTTACCTGTTTTTCTTGTTATGCTCGATGGCCCTGATAATCTTGGCAAGCAAGCCGACCCGCGAGACCCATGTCTGGGCGGCGACGACCTCTGGATCGAGTTTCGTGTCTAGAGTTCCTTCCTTGAATTCCCGCACGAATCCGGCGAGAATGTCGTAGATCCGCGCCGGATCCTCGATCGGCAGGATGATGCCGATGCCGTTGCCGGCGGTAAACTTGGCCTTGTAATGGTTGGAGAATCCGAAATGGAGGACTTTCGTGCCTGTACCGAGATATTCCCAGTAATGGAATGGAAGCGTCGGGTAGTCGAAGTCCTGCTCGCCGAGGTCGAGATTGAAGGTCGAACCCTTGAGAATGGCGAGACAATCGGCATGCGGGATGAAACCCTTGAACTGCACGATGTCCTGGATACCAAGCTTTTCGAGCTGCCCTTGGAACCTGTCAACATCGTTGTAGCCGTAGATGTTGAGCAGGAATTCGATGCCGTCGAAAACGCCATCGCTCTTGAGCTTGGACAGCGTGGAAAACAGGATGTCAGGTCTCCGCGCGCCATAAAGCGTGGTCGTGAGCGAGATCACGAATTGATTGCTGGCCGGAAGGGTTGCATCGACTCTCTGGAAATCCTTCGGATCGAACGCGCTTGGGATCTCGAAGCACTTTGCTTTCAGGTTTTGCAGGCCGTGTTTCTCGAGTACTTGGTCAATAATGGGCTGTGACACCGACACGATCGCATCGGCATTCTTCACGAACAGCTTTTCCAAGAATCTGTTTGCTTTCTCCTTGATCTCGAACGACTTGTTGTAGGGATCGTCGGTGAGCACGTCCCGGTATTCCAACACGAGTGGCTTCTTCAGCTTGGCCTTGAGCAAATACCCGAGCAGGTGGACCGAGAAGGGCGGGCCCGAGGCATAGATGAGATCGATGTCCTTGTGGTGCTTGTCCGCTAGTATTTTCCAATAGGCGAGGGGAAGCCACTCGATGTAGTGATCGGGGATGAACGGGTCCTTGGGTAGCTCCCCTTGGCCCCGCAGCTCGGTCCGCGATTTGGCCGCGCGCCTCCCGCCTGCGATCTTGCGCACAGCGCCGAGCAGCGCGAACGGGACGTGGAACACCGTGGGCGAGAAATACCGGGCACGAAGGACGCGGGTTTGGCGGCTGATGTCCTTCAGCAGGGTGAGGTCCGTGGTCCTGTGGATATGGACCTCCTTCTCGATGTTCTTGGTCAGGACAGTCGCGTGGATCCCGCTGTCATGGAGATTGTTCGTGATCTTGAGCGCCCGGAAGCTAGCCGCCGCGTTGATCGGCGGGAACGAGTAGCTGATGTAGAGGATCTTGATATCCTTCGTGGCAATCCCTTTTTCATATGCCCGTGCGCGGATTTAATATATAACGAAAGGCCGACTTCTCTAATAATCATGCAGCCTCTTGAATCCTCGCTGTTCGATCCTGGCCCGCCTGTCCGCGAGGCGTGGTTCGGGCCGTACCGGGCCACATTTCACGAACTCGTGCTCGGTACATGCGATGCATTTCTCGGTATGGCTGAACGATCACCTTCTGCAACACAACGAGCAGAGCTCATCGATCAAGAAATGACCGACGAAGCAACGTGGAATGTAGAGGAACGAGAACAGATTGCACGGTTTACTGAAGCGCGCAAGCTCTTTCGTGCCGAGGAATGGATTCTCTCGAGGCGCATCTTGAAACTAGGGAGCGAGATATTTGCCGGAACGCACAAGCAATGCGATGGGCCTGTGTTCACGTCTATATCGCACTCCAAGAGCCGCGTTGTAGTTGCTGTATCGGATCGATTAATCGGTATCGATCACGAGGTTATCGAGCATCGGTCTGCCTCGTGGGCTGCAAGGATGGACCCGAGCAACGCAGCTGAATCACTTAGGGCATATCTCGTCATGTGGAGGGATATTTCGATTGACTCCGCTGAGACTGCAATATGGGGGATAAAAGAGGCCAGTTTGAAGGCTTCAGGGGCAGAGGGCGTTGGGCTCGTTCCGGCTGTTGAGGTATCGTTGGACGAAGGTGGGATTACAACAATGATCCCGGACCGCCGTGGAGCCTACGCATGTTTCTTGAATGTAGAACCGCGCTCTATTTTGATCATCGTTATGAATCAAAGTTGAAGGGTTACTAAAAATAAATCCAATCAAAAGTGAATAGTTGATAGGGAGAGATTTTTCTTGAAACCCAACAATTATTATCGTTCGTTGTTAACCATCGGTAAAGATTTATGGGCTTAATTGTAAATAAAGGTGGATAACCATGTCACGAATACGTATTGAAGGAGAAACCACGTACTCGAAGGAAGTTATCGCGCATGGCGTGATGAATGCGGTGAAAGACCGCTTAACCGTTATTAAGCAAGATATTCAGGAATTGGATATTGATTTGGAATCATTTCGCAGAAAATGTGAATTAAGTGACGAAAACTTCCTCGAAAAATTTGAAAACGGCGAGCTTGGCGACGATGAGGATTTCTTTATCTGGGAAAGCACGATAAAACTCAAGCAAAAATTGATCGAGGAACAAATGGTGCTGAGGGAAGCATTTTAACCACACGGCCACTGAACCACCCTTATTGCAGGTTTTAAACCACATTAGTGAAAATTTCTAGTCTTGCTCCCGATCGAGCTTTCCCCTGAGCGCGCGCTTGACGAGGCCCATCTGCTTGTCAACGATGCCCATGGCCGTGTCCATCAGCGTCTTTTTCATCGCCGAGAGCTGTTGCTTGGCCTCGGCGTATCGTTGTTTCACGAACTCGGCGGGCTGGTTGAACAGCATCTGGATCTTGCTCTTTTTACCTACCTCCTCTTCCACCTCCACGGCGAAATCCGAGAACGCCCCGACGTCGTAGAACTTGTCGGCCTCGAGCAGGTCATGGAACCGCGTTTCGAACCGTTCCTGGAGGCTTTCGAACAGGAAATTCACGTCCGTCCTGTCGGCATCGATGCTCGACACGAGCACGAAATACACCTTCTCCATCACGTGGAAGTGGAAGCACAGGTCCTCGAGTTCCATGTACCGGATCGTTTGTTTCGTTATCTCCTCCGAGAACATATGGATAGCAGAAAAAAAGCCCGAGGCCAAGTCTTCGTTTATCTTTGTATCCGGCAGCGGTGCAAACTCCTGCGCGAAGATGCAGACGCCGTTTTTCCTGCCGATGACCCAGATGTTGAAAATCTCGTCTTTCAAGTCAGTAAATGCCATCTTGCGTCACGATCGGGTTCCTACTGGATCCGTTCAGTCCCCGTAATATAACGTTACCCAGCTGACGAGCCGGGACATGACGAGCATGCCATCCCAAGGATTGTCGTACAGGTGCATCTGACCGAACTCCACGCAGCGCGCGACGCCGTGCAGCGTGGCAGCATCGGCGAACGCGATCAGTTTCTCCTTTTCATCGACCGAGCACCCGATCGTCTGCACCTTGCGGGTGATTAGGGGGATAATATCCTGCAGGGAGTCCACCTCCTTCAAGAAGATGGTACGGGATTCGATTGGCTCCTCCAATTGTAGCTTATCATCAATCAGGATAGTCCAATCGTTTTCTTTCGGACAGATGACCGATGAAGATGGATCGAGGGCGTGCTCGGCTCGCGCGTTTATGATGCGGGTCATGATATACTGATCGACGCCCACCTTCGGAAAACGCTTGGCCAGTTTCCGGAATTCTTCCGCGAGGACTTCCCCGATTTCCTGCACTGACCTGCCCCCCTTTTCGACAAACAGGACATGCGGGGACGTGCACGCGGCTTGATCGAACAGGATCACGTCGCTAGCGAGAAATCGGATGGCACGGGTGAAGTCACCTGACGACCGTCCTGCCGCATCGGCATCCATCACGACGAAGGAATATTTTGGCCCGAAGACGAGGTCCTCGCAATGGGATCGTCGTGGAAGGCCTGTGATGGCCTTGACAGCCTCCTCGCCGCCCCACACGATGCGGGCATCGGCAAGCTCCGAGAGTTCCTCGTTGGCCCGTGCATCGGCCTTGTCAAAATAGATGACCCCGACCGATTTCAGGAGATCTGCCCCCGATAACCCCGAGGAGATAATCGTCCGTGAAAACACGTTGAGCAATGCCCGCATGATGTCGTGGTTTTTCTGGGGCACCCGTAGGATGTTTCCATTCCCGACGAACATGGACTGGAATAGTGAGAACAAGCCGAGGGTGGGCACGTTCCCCGCGATCCAGTGGCACACGATCCCGCGGGGCTGGGCCTTCAAGCGCTTCTTGTCGCCGACGAACGCCTCGAGGTATTCGATCGTGTGGAAATTCTTCTCGACGAGTTGATTGAAGTTCGATTTCCGGAGCCAGTTAGCAATGAAGGCGACACCCTCGATCGTGGCCGCGGCCTCGTCCTTGATCAGATCCTCGCTGTACTGCTGGAACAGGTCGAGGATGTCGGACTTTTTCACGCCGCGCAGGACATCGATTCCCTGCTCGAGCGCGGGCATCAACGGCTTGATGGATTCCACGTTGGTGCAACCACATTCGCTGAATTCCCCCGCAAACAGCACGATCTCGATCATGAGGTATCCTGCCTCCGTTCCGCAAAGGTATCGCCACACCCGCGCGTCTCCGCCCGCTCCACGCGGGTCCGGAACTCGAAATACTTGCCCTTCCTGCCGCACGGGCAGTCATCGATACCAACGATCTCGCCGATATCTTCCGTGATGATCGCCTGGCCGGGATAACTCGTCGGAATCACGTTCAGGATCTCGATGAGGCCAGATTGACCGGGCCCGTTCTCTTCCATGGTATACGGATCCCTGATGATGATGTCAGCAAAATCGGGGGCGTGCTTGTGGCCGGCCTCGCAATCGAGAAACACGACACCCAGCTGCTCGACCATACCGTAGAAATCGATCACGTTCTCCGGCGCGACGTCGAAGATCGCCGAGACGCCTTTGGAGAAGATCTCCTTGGTCACTGCTTGGGCCGTCAGTTTTTTCCAGCCCCCGCTGTGCACGATCTTCGCCCCAGCGAACGAGAGTGACAAACCCGCGTCCGTGGCCTGCGTGACGAACCGCGTCCAGATGATGAAGGTGAATCCCGAGACCAAGATCTCCTCGCCCGCATGGTCCTGCTGGAACTGGGCGACCCGGTCCGCGTTCAGGAAGAGCTCGCCATCGACCTCGTCCATGGCGTAGACGATGGTCTTGCCGAACTGGCTTATGCCACGAATAGCTGCGCCTCGCGCGGAGAGCGTGTCGGCATCGGCCTTGTTCACGTTTTCCGTGTCGATCACGAGCATGGGTCGGCGGTTACCGCCGATGAATCCTTTCAGGATCGAGGTCAGGGCCTTTGCTTGGCGGAAAGACGTGTCCTTGTTGATGGCGATGCGGCTCGGCGTGCCGGTGGTCGTGGCGCTCGATTGGAGGACGCGCGTGATCTCCTCGTCGGGACACGTTTTCAGGTCGAACTTCTTGAACATGGCCACGGGAATGGGAGGTATGTCTGAAATGCTCGCATAGGCCGACGGGTCCGGCCCCATCGTGGAATAAAATTTAGCTAAGGCTGGGGAGAATGCCATTGCGTCCTGCACCTGCTGGGCGAGGACGGGCAGCAAGGCGAGCTCCTTCTTTGCCTGCAGGACCGCGAACTGGTCCCTGGAGATGAGCTCGCTCACGACCTGTTTAGTATCCAATCGATGAGCACCAAGATGTTGTCCTTCTTCATACGCACTGGTGAAGTGGAAATCGACGGATCCGCAAGGGCAGCATCCGCCCAATTGTCCGGATCTATGCCTGCCAAGATCTCTGCCTTCCTGAATGCATCAAATCCCATCGCATCATATGCAGTTATGAATTCATCATAATCTTGCTTCTGCGTGGTTTCCTTGAGCCAGAGTAACGTTTGCTTGAGCGTGAGCAGGATCGCCATGCCATGCGACACGTGCACCTGCGGTTCGATAGCATGGGCCAACGCGTGGCACGCGCCAACGAACGCGTTTCCCTGCACGATACCGGCGAGGTGGCCCGCGTAGAGCAGGTCACCAAGGGCCTTTGGATCCTTCGGGTCCTCCTTGAGGCGGTCGAGCGCCGAACCCAAGAGGCTCATGGAACTCTTGGCGATAGCACCGAGCAATGTACTGCTCGCAGGCGAGACCGACCCCTCGAAGGCGTGAGCGAAGATGTCGGCGGCAAACTCCATGAGGGCCTGCAAGTCGTGTCCCATGAGAAACTCGTGGTCGAGGATCGCGATGTCAGGCACGAACCCGCTGTTGATGTAGGGGATCTTGGTGCCTTCGGGCGTTCGGAGCACGGCGATCGAGTTGGTTTCCGAGCCCGTCCCGGGTGTCGTGGGCACGGCGACGAACTTTATCTCGGAATTTTCGCAAAATCGGTTCTTTTCGAGGTCCTCGAACGTGACGCCCGGGTTTATCATGAGCACCCGCATGACCTTCGCGACATCAAGCACCTTGCCCCCACCGATCGCGACGATCACGCTTGGCCACCAATCGGCCGTGTATTTCTGCACCAAGTCGAGCACGGTGGCCTGCTCCGGGGTCGAGACCGGCTCCTCGCGCACCTGCCGGTCGTCGAGCGCGCCCAGTATCTTCCCGTAGTATTCCGATTGCTGGACCGTGGGGGACACCAGCACCAGCACGTTCTCAGCGTCGATCGCCTTCAGGACCATGCCCGTGGCGCCCTTGCCATAGTACACTTCTGGATTGTTGTAAATGCGCTTGACCATCATCGCTTTCTTGATCATGTTATTTTCCTCGTCGTTCCTGTTCCATCTTGCGCAATTGCATCTTGTCGACCTTGTTCGACGTGTTCTTTGGAATGGTATCGATTATCTCCACGGCCCGTGGCACCTTGAACGGGGGGAAGGTTTCCTTGCAATGGGCGATGATCTCGTCCTCCGTCAGTGCCGAACCGTCGGCGAGCGAGACGAATACCTTGATGGCCTCGCCCAGCAAGTCGTCGGGTACGCCAATGGCCGCCACCTCGACGATATCGTGGATCTCGGATATACAATCCTCGATCTCCTTCGGGCTCACGCGGTACCCGCCGCTCTTGATGATATCCTTCTCCCTTTCCGTGAGGTAGATGAACCCGTCCTCGTCGACGATGCCGAGATCGCCCGTGTAGAGTTTACCATCCCTGATGGTCTTGGCAGTGCCCTCGGGGTCGTTCCAATACCCCTTCATGATGTTGTCGCCCGAGGCGACGATCTCGCCGGTTTCGCCAGGTTTCACCGGCTGGTCCTCCTTGTCGAGCACCTCGATGGTCGTGCCGGGGATTCCCTTGCCGATCGAGCCGAGTTTTTGATCCAGCAGCTCGGGGGGAAGGTAAGATAGCCTGGCGGTTGCCTCGGTTTGTCCATACATGATGAACACCGTGGTCGTGGGCAGAGCTTCCCTGAGCTCGGTGATGAAGGCGTTCGTGAGCTTGCCACCGGCCTGCTGGACGTACCGGAGCGTGGGGAACATCATGCGCTTCAACGGCGAGCGCCTGAGCAGGATCTGGAAGTTGCTCGGCACGCCCGCAAAGCCCGTGCATTCCCGGTCATTGATCTCCTGGAGCACCTTGCCCGGGAACATGAACTGGTTGTTGATGACGACCGAGCCCCCGACCCGTAGGTGCGTGTGGAGAAGGGATATCCCGAAGCAGTAAGAGAACGGAAGCACGACCATGATGCGGTCGTCGGCAGTGAGCTCCAAATATTCGATGATCGAATTGGTGTTACAGATGAGGTTCCGGTGCGTGAGCATGACGCCCTTCGGGACGCCCGTCGAGCCCGATGTGAAGATGATCACTGCGAGGTCCTCGATCTCATCAACGTCGTGAATCTCCGCAGGAGATATCTCCATTGAGAAGAGGTTGATGGCTTCTGGCCACTCGTCGGTCTCCGCGTCCACGAAGACGTGATCGAAAGCCAAGCCCATTGCAGCGAGCTTCTTGGTGTGTTTCTTCGCGATGAACGCGCAGGTGATGCCACAGCTCTCGTGCACGTATTTGAAGTTGGCATCGCCGAATTCGGGAGATAACGGGACCGCGATGCGGCCACTGGCAATTATCCCGAAATATGCCGCGATGAAAAAAATGGAATTGTCTGCCATAATGGCGATCCGGTCCCCGGGCACCGAGATGCTTTCGAGCTGGCCTGCCACGGTCATAACGAGCGCGTGGAGTTCCCCGTACGAGATAACCTGGTCACGATGGAAGATGGCGGTCTTCTCCGCCATTTCTAGAGCACGTTCGAGGATATAAGTCGTGAAATTCGCGCGTAACCACCGCCGGTTCGTCAGATGTACGATGGATTAGGAGACTTCACGCATAAAATGTTATCGCGGCACGTTTGGATCGTGAAAATAAGATGAGGGGGATCAGATATCGACGCCATACTTGCGGAGGATGGCCTTCATGTTCCCGAGGCTGTCCATGGCCGTGATGTCTTCCACGTCTAGCTGGATGGAGAAAGTTTCCTCAAACTTGGACATTAATGACATGTGCGTGACCGATGTCCAATCCGGCAGGTCCTCCGGGGTCTTTTCATCGGAAAAATCATCCTCGCCGACACCGAACGCATCTATTACGAGGCTCTTCCAAGTTTCTTCTTGACTCATGGGTACTTTCACTTTGCCCGGCCTAATGTTAGTTTCCTTTCTTCACACGCGCTGAAAACATCTTCGCCGCCCCTATGAATTGATTATAAGTCGAGATCTTCTTGGCCGGGTTGCCCATCCACAATTGCTCGTCCGGAACATCTTTTACAACGACAGAACCTGCTGATATAACGGATTTCTTGCCGATTCTCACGCTAGGCAGGATCGTGACATTTGCGCCGATCAGGGCCCCGTCCTCGATCACCGGCCCGACCATGGGCACGTCGACGACGGACATGTACTTGTCATTCGTCGTGCAGACCTCCGGCCCGACGAACACGCCGTCACCGATCTTGCAATAGCCCGTGATGTGGGCTCCCGTCTGGATCTTGCAGTTCTTGCCGATCTGGGTGTAACACTCGACCGTGACGTTTCGGCCTATGATCGTTCCCTCGCCCACGGTCGTGTTTTCCCTGATCGAGGCATAGTCGCCGAGGAACACGTTGTTGCCCAGCTTTGCCCCTGCATAGACGATCGTCCCGCAACACATAGTCACGTAATTCCCGATGATCGTCGGGCCGAACTCGTCCTGTTGCGTTCCGACCTGCGCATACAAGGAAATTTTTGCCCGCTGGGGTGGCTTCCCTATGACGACGTGATCTTGGATGATGGCACCCTCGCCAATTTCGACTTGGCCGTACTGTAGAAGATCAGGCGCGATTGACATAAATGATCTGCGTAGTTCGTGACCGCGCGAATTATAAAGAGGATTAGAAAATCGTGGTTCAAAATCCGAGGTATTTCGTCCTGAAATGCTCGTTGGAACTCGTGAGGTAGACGATGCCTTGGATGAGCCCGATGAGGGCCGGGATACCTGTCCAGCAGAAGATCAGGCTGCACACGCCTGCCGCGACCCTGCCCATGTAGAAATCGTGGGCACCCACGGAGCCGAGCACGATCGCCAAGACACCGGCGGTGACTCGGTTGACGGGATGATGGGGGATGATGCGGCCAGGACGAGGAATGATGTAGGCTCCCGTTTTCTGGGAAGATACGCCCACGGTGGCAGGCACGGGTGCAGCCACGGTAACGGGAGTAGCTGGTTGAACCGGTTGCATCGGTGGGGCAAAGGATGCAGGAACCGCCTGGGTGGTGATAGGCTCCCTTCCGGACATGGGCACCTCCACCGCGGGCGCGACAGGTACGTTGATCGTCGTTTTCACCTCGGACCCGCAGCTGGGGCAGAACCTCGTTTCCTCTCGGTCAAAAGTCTCGCCGCAAACGAGGCACTTGCCATTCTCCAGTGGCGTGATAGGAATGGTGGCCGTGTTGTTGGATATGTCCTGCTTGTTGCCGCAGAACGCGCAGAACTTGCTCGTGGCATCGATCTGGACGCCGCAATATTGGCAGTACTTGGGTTGGTTTGGTTGGTTGGATGCGATCATGGTTTTCGCCTCGGGTTGCATTCTGATCTTGATGACGCACACCGACTACTTGGAAAAATTCGAGACCGGTTGTTGGCAGGGATGGCGATTCTTCCGCCTAGGGTGGCTAATGGCCAGGATCTCATCCTGCAAAGGCTCATCCGGAGCCTACGGTCATTTATTTGAATAGGTTTTCCAGAATGGCCTTCTTCACGCTTTTTCAATTTTTTGGAAACCATCACTTCCAAATTCTGAAAGGAGAGAATGAAAGTCAATATACGATTCTTATGGTGAACGATGATGGCAAAAGCAGCAGGGATAATCGCATTGATTTTGGGAATAATTAGCATCACACCGTTACTCCTCTTTATACCAGTCGTGTGGTGGATAATCCCGTTATTGGCCTTTATACTGGGCATTGTAGGTGCAGCAACCGCCAAGGGTAAATACAAGAAAGGTCCCAGCATCGCCGGCATCGTGCTGGGCGTGATAGGATTCGGGATGTACTTCTTCTGGGCCTTCCTTTTCGTCCTGTTTGCGCTTGGCTCGGTTTTGGGTGCTTCGCTGTAGGTAAAACAAGATCGGTTAGTTTTTTCTTTTGTTCTTTTTTTGTTAATTGATTTCGCTCCCCTTTCAAAAATATTATGGACAAATGGAAATTTCCGGTGGCGCGCATTGGTGCAGCGAATTGTACATCCGGGCTGCAATGAGCACTTGGACGGCAGCCCGCAATGCTTCGTTGGTTTGATGTGGTATACGGCATCATAAATGATGCATTACGAGATCCTGAAACTAGCATCGATCCTGGCCTTTCAGGGCAAGTATTCCCCCTAAGAAGGGAGTGCCTTTCACGATGTAGAAGACAAGACCGATAACGGCGATGATGAATCCCATCAGGAGCAGTGGCAATTTCATTAAATTCATGATTTCACTGCCTTCGTGTTTTGAGTTCTTGATGCCAAACTCAGCTGCATTGCAATATCGGTCATGCGAGCATATATTCACGGGGACCTGAGGTCCCTACCCTTCAGTGTCACATAGACCGCCTGGTGGAGCACGCCGACGAGCGACACTGGAATGCCGATGTCTCTTCGAGTCCAAGGAGATCAATATGCCGGGCATGGCGATTGCCAGGAATCATCACCTGGCATTCGTCTTGGATCACGTCGACGAGGCCGGGCCCGCGACGGTGCGGTATGCCTACTTCAAGGCCGTCCCGGCGAGCGCGTAGCGCTCAAACACCTTTTAGAACAGTTAGTCCGAAAAAAGACTAACTGGCGAGCTGGCGCCGCCGGAAGATCAGGTAACTGAGGAGCAGGGAAAGGCCGGCATAGATCAGTGAACCGATAATTGCCGTGGGCACGTCCGGCGTAATCCAAGTGGTGACGGTGATATTGAGTGCCCCAGCAGATACAGTTCGGGTGGAATAACGCGTGGTTGGCATGTTTATGATGTTCGCGATGATGTTTGTGTAATAGGTGAGGATCCAAATTGGTTCAGTGGTCGTGAGTAATGTAACAAGTTCTACCATGATGGTAAAACCAATGATAAACAAGAGGATTCCCAAAATTGCGGTTCCGGCGACAGATTTCATCCACGAACTGATAAAAAAGACAAAACTGAGGACGGCGAACGCCACGAGCAATGCCATACCGAACGACTCCCATATTTCCCATGGCACGTCAGCATAATGGAATCTGGTGTAAAGGCTAACGAGCCCGTAATATTCACTGATGATTGCCGCAAAAAACAGGTAAAGGGCACAAAAGCGTCCGACGAGCAGTTTTGCCCTGCTTACCTTTGGGAAGAGCATGTGCCCGGTTTGCTTCTCAAAGTCCGGGACAATGCTGGCGCTTCCGAGGGTTACCGCAATTAGGTACAAAACCAAGGTGAAGTAAGAATCGCTAAATTGACTCATGACGAATACTCGCGAGTCACTGGGGAGAACAATCCCCTTGCTCACGTTCACCTCTTGGCTGATGACGCTCAAGGCGAAGACCACGCCCACGAATACGAGGAGGAAAATTGCTTTCCGGCCATTGCGCTGGATCTCAAATGTTATTGTATCAAAGACCTGCCTTATTTTACACCTCGGTGCCGAAGCCGATGGTTGGAATCCTTTGCTTTCTACCGGTTCAGGTTTTGTTTCCACCTTTCTCACTATCCTTCTGAAATGAATTCCACCCCGCCTCTTGAAATCGTTGTGCTGGGTCGGGGATTCTTCGTTTTCTTTTGATTATTCTGGCCGTCTTCGGTTTTCTGGTCATTCTCATTCACAAGTGAAAGGTACGAATCTTCAAGTAACGAGGTCTTCGGAAGGTTGTATTCAATAACTTCTAGCCCAGCATCAATTAGCTGCTTGAGAATCGTTCGTTGAACTTGCGGCGTTCCGTCAAATTCAATTTCAAACTCCCCTGCGTCCGGATTGTAGGTTATAAGATTTTGTTTCGCGTTCTCTTCATTTATCTCGCTTTCGCCGGTCAAGCCTGTCAAAGGTGCGATGAGGGGGCCGAAGTGGGCAATTATTTCCCCGCTTTCGGCGTTTGTTGGTTTAGTTAGAATACGAACCTTTACTCTATGGTGGAGGGCGCTCCCCTCCAAATTGCTCAACGAGTCCACCGTTAATAGCTCTCCGTGCGATATGATAGCCACGCGGTCAGCCACTTCTGTTATTTCGTACAAGAAATGACTGGAAAGGAAAATGGTTTTGCCCTGTTCTTTTAACAGGCGAATAAAACCCCGCATTTCCTTCTGGGCTCTTGGGTCAAGTCCAGACTGGGGCTCATCGAGGACAACAACGTCGGGGTCATGCACGATTGCCGCAATAATTCCTAATTTCTGGCGCATTCCTTTTGAAAATTGCCGTACCGGTTTGTTTGCCCATTCCTCGAGACCAATTTGCTCTAAGACTTCCCCTACGCGCTGGGAAATCTTGGATCGTGGATATCCGTTCAGCTTTGCAAAATAAGTTAACAAAATTCGGGGGCTCACATTCTCATAAAATGTGGGCGTCTCAAGCAAAAATCCCATGCGTTCCATGAGCATGTCCCTGGTGCCGGGCGTTAACCGGACCCACCGCGAGTCATGTAACACTCGGATTTCGCCACCAGATGGCTTGAGGAGGCCGGCGAGCATTTTCATGGTGGTGGACTTGCCCGCCCCATTAGGTCCCACAAACCCCAATATCTCACCTGGCATAATTTCCAAATTCAAGTGGGATACAGCAGTAAAATTCCCGTAGTTCTTGGAGATGTCCACAAATTGGATAATCGAATGAGCTTCGGATTCCACGGCCATACACCATGTCTTTGGACTATGTTCTAGTTGCGAATTGAAAATATAAGTTCAATATCTTGACAGCGTTGATTTGGTGGATTGTTCAACTCGTCTTTTTGACGATAACCTCGCTCGTTAACCTCTGCACCAGGCGAACCTGCCGTAGGGGTCGGTTCTTTTGGGAAACGGAACCAGCAATAAGGTCAATAACGAGGAGCAGGAGGTTCGCTTTCGTAATTGCATTTAGAAGTCCCTCTTTAAGGCCTATTGGTTGGCCATCTTGCTCGCGTACAGCCCGACGCTTAATGATCACCTGTCCAATCGTCTGGCCCTTGTTAAGACCTCCGAGAAGGCCAAAATAAAGGAATAACACCACGTACTCGACGACAGCTAATAATGTAACTTGAGACAAGTCAATAAACCCTAAAAGTGAACCAATGTCTCTCGACTTGACTGCATTTAAAATGTCCGCCCTGTCTCCGGTAAAATATTGAAATTTGAAGAGCGTGAGCTGCAATACCTCTACAATTATGATGCAGATAATAAAGTCGATGACATACGCACCAACCCGAGGTCCAACTGCACTGACATTTAGCCGAAGCTTGGGAGCCTCACCATCATCTTGATCGGACGGTTCTGGTGACTTATCTTGTGTTTTCATTTTTGCCATGAATATTCAGCCTTTTTGAATCGACGCAAGAATTCCGCCATTAACAGATAAAGTTTTCCCATTTTGCAATTACTGAAAAATGGGCCCATATACGAATTTGATGACCATTAAGTAGAAATCGATTATCTAACACGCGGGTCTGTGCTACGCGCCCTTCCAGACAAATGCGTTTGTTCGTAGCCGAATAATAATACAAGTGAATATGCGGACCTAGAATAGCGCTTAATTGTCTACACATTCTAGACCGTAGCGAAAAGGGCTTTCAGGATGTATAGATAAACCTGAGCCCTCTTCAGCTGATTTCCAAGCATTAACGAGTACTGTGTCTTTTATTCGTTGGGAAGGTGCAGGGAGTTGTAGATCCGTGTAGCTACGAGAGCTTGGACCGGCATTCCTACGAAAAATGTCCAATCTTCAGTGATAATAAACGCGAACACGATAAGCCCGCTGCCAACCGTCCCACTTTCTTTCAAAAAGATGGGCGAGATCACGAGAAAAATTGACAATACATGGGGAACAAAACATAAAAGCCCCGTCAATATCGACGTTTTCAGGATGCGGCGCAAGTCCCGCCGCATTGTTCGGAAATTTTCTCTAAAAGCCTCTTTAATACCCCTCTTCACTCGAAGCGCAGGTCCTGCTTCCATGAATGCAATGAAACATGCGAATGCGACTGGAAACATTGCAAACAACAAACTCTCGGCGATCCCTGATGCAATAATATTTAATGGACCTTCAATAATTGATAGAAGGACTATTGGCCCGTAGAGAATTAGACCAAAGAGCAAGTAACGACTCCCGTACACCCGCAAGTCTTGAAAGGTTTTCCTTGCTTCTGCAAATTGGTCACCCGACGACATCACGTCGTATGCAATTCCATAGAGCCGCCCTTGAAACAAAAAGAACACGAAATAAGCCGTGAAGTCAACAAGTAATAATACCATCATGATATTGGATGGAGAGGCTCGGAATGGCACGGGCAGGATCGTGGTTACTCCCCACTTGATGCTCACGACAGCCAGATATAGGATAGCGATTGTGATTAATTGATTTGCCATGATGGGCCAGAGATTTTTCCGGAAGAGCACCCATCCTATCTTGATGTCATCCAAGGAATCATCCTTCCCGTAATTTTGGTAGTCGATGTTCGTTCTTATCATTCCTCCTTTGCTGGCCATCGAAGTGAAACGATATATTGCCTTGCAACCGCACGATAATACTTCATTCTTATCCCATATGGGTTAACTACCATCCTGCTCAACCTCACTAGTCCACAGTTCGTGAGTGCAAGCAGGTGCCTTTTTATCGTCCCGGGATTCAACTGCAACTCGGTTCTCAGATCTTGAATCGTCTTTTCTTCCTGAATGAGGCTTAGCAATATCTTCTGCCGTTCCACGTGAAACAAGATCGGCACCACGTCAGGGTCGTCGATGACCATTTGGTCTAACATGGTGTGCGCGTTTAGAAGATCGGGGTCCGGAGTTGACATAAATTGCGTCCAAGCATCATTTCATTCATTTTGCATAAAATGAAAAATGGATCACTTTAAATTAATCATGGTCACTCATATTAATCGTTCGGCATGGTATAACCCAGAGCCTTTGATCCAGATGGATAGCCTTTATTGGGCCAACCGTTGGTAATAACCGTTGCAATCCGCTGCCGATTTCAATACAGGATACTAATAATTAATTATCGTGAAGAAACATGATTGATATCGAGAGCTTGACGAAAAAGTTTGGCGAACTGACCGCCGTGGACAATCTCACCCTTCACGTCGATGAAGGGGAGTGCTTTGGGTTTCTCGGGCCGAACGGCGCGGGAAAAACGACCACGGTGCGGATGCTGTGCTGTCTGATCTCCAAAACAAGCGGGACGGCCATGATAGGAGATTACGACATCGGGAAAAAAGCCGATGCGCAGAAGATCCGGGCAATGATCGGGCTGCTGCCGGAAAACGCAGGTCTCTACGAGGATCTCAGCGCCTACAGGAATCTCGATTTCTACGGGCGTCTGTATAAGGTTCCTGAGGGAATTCGACGGGAGCGCATCGAGTACTTCCTCAAATTGCTCGATCTCTGGGAAAAAAGGGATGTTACCACGGGGACTTTCTCGAAAGGAATGAAACAAAAACTTGCCATTGCCAGGGCACTCATCCACGACCCGAAGATCCTTTTCATGGACGAGCCGACCGCGGGCCTGGATCCGGAAGCATCAAAAATGGTGCGGGAGTTCATCCTCGACCTCAAGAAGGAGAAGCATACTATCTTCCTCACAACGCATAACCTCGACGAGGCCACCAAGATCTGCGATCGTGTCGGCATCCTGAAGACCAAGCTTATCGCGGTGGGGAGCTTGGACGAATTGAGTGCTTCATTGACCGGGAAGAAAAGCTCGGTCCAAGTCGACCTGGTCACTGAGGAAATTGTTGACGCGATACGGAACGTCGGATTTGAAAAAGTTGAGGTTATCGAAAACGAAAACAGGCTGAACATTGACGTGAACGACCCGAACACCGACAATCCTGGTATCATCGACGCGATCGTGTCCGCCGGCGGAAAGATCAGAGCGATCAGCGGTGTAAACCTGTCGCTGGAAGATATCTACCTGAAACTAATACGGAGTTGATGAAAAAATGGACATCTCAAACTCGTGGACCATCACTCGGAAGGATTTTAGCGTTTATCGCAAGAAGAAGTCAGTAATGGCCATGCTCGTTGTCCTGCCGTTGGCCATCGGAATCGGCCTTCCCGTGTTGATGCTTGTTCTTATTACTAGGAAGTTCGCCGATTATACTACTCTTTCCGGTGTCGCATTGCTTAAAGAAGCGGCTACTGCCCAAGCCTTGCTGGAAGCATTCTCGTTCTTCATCGTTATAATTGGCTCCCTGATGCCCATCTGGCTCTCCTCGTACGCCATCGTCGGAGAGAAGGTTGAAAAGACGTTGGAGCCGCTGCTGGCCACGCCGGCGACGGACGGGGAGCTTCTGCTCGGGAAGATACTTGCCGCCTACATCCCATCGATCATCGCGGTGTTCGGGAGCGTCCTTGTATTTGTGGTGCTCACGGATACGGTTCTACCCTCGGCTTTGTTTCCCCAACCATTTCTCCCCAACCCGGCCATGTGGACGATGATCGGTACCGTCATCCCCGTCGTGCCGCTGCTTAATATCGAGGCTTGCATCATCATCTCTTCGAGGGTCTCGGACGTTCGCGCGGCGTACCAATATGCGGCTATTACGGTAGTTCCGTATCTCTTGATCTATATAGTTACGGAGATTTCTTCCCTCACTGGCGTCTACGTTTTTACCGTTCAGGACCTACTCATCATCTCCGGCTGCACGCTCCTGGCCATCCTGGCCCTTGCTACGTTGGTCAGGCGCCTGTTCGGGCGGGAAGCAATCCTGACGAGGTGGAAGTAACTAATGAAACGTTATGGAAGTGAATTATAAGGCGCGTGTGACAATAGGTGGCATCGCAGTCCTCGTCATCGGACTTGTCGTCTATTTCGCAACCATCGGAAAGAGCGCATATCCGATACTCTTCTTTATACCAGTTATCGGGGCCGTGTTCCTCGTTATCGGGATTGCCTGGTATATTCGAGACATGATACGTAAACGACCGGCCGAATCGAAACCTGCGCAGAGTGAAAATTGACATGGATCTCTCAAACGCGTGGACGATCAAAAGGAAGGATTTCAGCATCTTCCGAAAAAAGAAGTAGGCAATGACGCGAGATATGCAACAACGTCACAACGTTTCCGAGAACGTTCCCTCTACATTTTTTTTGTTAATTGGATGCTTTCTTCTTGCTCGAGTGGCTTTCGTACCAACTCAGGAGCAACATTACGTTCTGCACGGGAAAGCTGCACTGGTTCGCGGCATACAGCATCGTCGGCGAGAAGGTCGAGAAGACCTTGGAGCCCTTGCTGGCCGCACCGGCGACAGATGGGGAAATCCTGCTCGGGAAAGTACTTGTCGCCCATATTCCGTCTATCATCGTGACGTATGCTGGCACCGTAATCTTCTCGATCATGGCGAATACCGTTCTTCCGTCCAACGTTTTTCATCAACCTATTTTTCCCAATGCACCCATGTGGACCATGCTCGGGGCGGTTATCCCGGTCGTCTCCCTGCTGGCCATGGAGACATGCGTGATCATGTCTTCAAGAACCGGAAGCGTAATTGCCGCCTATCAATTCGGGTTCATTTTCGCCGCTTCCTTCGTGGTGGTTTACGTGTTGATGGATGCCGGGCTCGTCACGTATAACGTTCAGAACTTTCTCATCATCGCCGGCTTAACCCTCGTGGCCGATGCGTGCTTGGCATTCCTGGTCAGGGCCGTTTTCGAGCGGGAAACGATCCTGACCAAATGGAAGTGATTTCATCAGAAACGGTCCTTGGAACAGGTGAAAACAGGCGTTATCGATGAAAATTGCATATCGAATCTTGACAATCGTGGTGGTCATCTTGCCGGTGTATTCCCTGCACGGCGTCCATCGTGTTTAAGCAGCTCGTGTCAGATATCTTTTTTTCAATTTAAAACAACCAAGCATCGGTCAAAAAAGGCGCTTGAGATGGATCTAGCATCAACCGCTCCGTTTCCTCGTTGCAGATGAATGTCTAGCATTTCTGGTAAAGGACGTCTTTCGGCGGGAAGAGATCTTGGCGAGATTGAAAAGTGCTCCTGCAGCGATCCAATTTTAATATAACCTGCATTCGCATTCCTAGATTATATGACCTGTGAGATCGTCCGGACCACGAAACTCCGATTCGAATATCTTGGCATCGCCGGGACTGCGCTCATCGCTATCTGTTGCCTCATCACGGCAATCGGCTTCAAGGGCTATCTTGACGAGGGGTACTCCATCCTGAACCATTTCATCTCGGAACTTGGCATGCACACCGAGTCTCCCCTAGCGTGGGTTTTCAACGCGGGGCTGCTGGTAGGTTCCCCGCTTATCTTGATATTTCTGTTGAGTTCGTATCAGCACCTGCCTTCCAAACTATCGTGGGTCGCTCGCGTGCTCGGCATCGCGACCGGCGTGGGCGGATTTTTCGTGGGCGTCTTCCCCGCGGATGTCAATCTGGGCGCGCACACCGTGTCAGCCATGATCTTCTTCTTCGGCGGGGCCGTGACCGTGGCCATCTTCTCGATCGACATTTTCCTGCAAAAGGAGCAAAAGCTAGGCCGTTGGTTGTGCGTGGCCGGGGCAATCGTCTCGGCCTGTTTCGTCGTGTTCCTGGTCGTGACCTTTTCGGGTCCGAGAATGACGGGAATGGCAAATCTCGGTGCTTCGATTGCCTCGGAACGCCCGAGCCCGTTCTGGGACTTGGCCTTCCTTGAATGGCTCCCGCTCATCGGGATTCTCGCGTGGATTTTCCTGCTCGCCGTCGAGTTTCTCAGGCTGGGCAAGCAAAAGTAGGAAAATGGATATCTCGTTATTTGTTCCTGTCTTTCTTGACCAAGGTCGCATTCATCCGTCATTCTTGTCAGGGATTCGCCGCTCGCATGGCACGCCGGTTTGGCAGAGGCCACAGGCGTAGATGTTGATGCCGTACGTTTCCCTGATGTAGGGGATGTGGGAAAACACGAACTCCCCGCACTTATTCTTGTCGTGCCCGTTCTCGGTGATCGCCCCGACCGGGCAGCGGCGCGCGCAGGCCATGCAGCCGCCCGTCTGGAAGTAGGTGCAGTTCTGGTGGATGTCGGCAGGCCGATCCGGGGAGTCGAGGTGTTGGTTCACCACGACGCTCCCGATGCGATGCGCCTTGCCCGCGGCCGTGATGAGCCCGTCCGAGAGACCGAACGTGCCCAGGCCCGCGGCGTAAGCGACGTGCCGCATCGACCACGTCGACGTCCAGCCGACCCGGCTGTCTTGAAGTTGCTTGAACACCTTTTTTTCCATGTCGGGGGCGATTGCGAAGTAGCCTTGCTGCTCGAGAAAGTCCACCACGTGCTGCTGCAACGAATCGTTGAATTCTTGGCCGAATAGGCGCGTATTGGCCCACCGTTCGGAGGGGCGGTCCTTCATGTGAGCGTTCTCGTCCCTGGTGGCCTGGGCGATGGGCAGGATGTACACGATCACGCCAACATCTTCCGGATCAGGGTTGGGTATGTCCCTGAGTGCTGCGACCTTTGCCAAGGCCTCGACGGGCGTGAAGTGGAATTTGCCAATTACCTCCTTGAGCTGCAGGAAGATCGGATCGGTGCCCGAGACGAAGCCGACGATCGGTGCCTGGTACATGGGCGTGCCGTCGAGCCGGTCGAGCCTGTTCCCCGGGTCCTCGCGCACGAACCGCTCGATCTCTTCCGTGACCAGTGCCTTGAATTCCTCTTGATCCATTGCCATGCCAATCATCTAATAGGAAATGGCTGGCAGTGGCCTGATTAAACTTTTACCCGCAAGCAGAAAAAGGAGAAAAGTGAACGACCCATAGCGGCCGTTCGATGCTTCTTCATATGAATTCGGTTTCTTCTTCCCGCAGGAGCATCTCCCAGTCCTGTTCCTTGGCCCACGATTCGAACGTGTGCCACGTGACCTCGGGAAACTGGTCGTGAAGTGCCGGGATGTCTACCGAGTATCCGACGCGTATGATCCACTCGTACATCTTTGCAAACTCTGCAGGCATTACCGATAGCTCCGCGGAATCGCGCTGGACGCAGGCGATCTCGCGCCCCGTGAGCCCGGACAAGATCTCGGCCATTCGAGTCCCGCTCACTTCGTCGGATGCGATGTCGACTCGTTTCCCGAAGACTTCCTCTCCGCGGGCGAACATCGCGGCGGCCATTTCCCCGATGTCCGATACAGCGATGGATTGCTGCGGCGTGTCGACATCGACGAACGAATTGATCCGGCCCGCCTTCAGGCCCGCGAGCGACATCTCGCCGAGCATATTATCCATGAACGACACGGGGGCGATGATGGTGTATGACATACCCGACATCGCAAGCGCCTCTTCGACCATGTACTTGCTGTCGAAATGCGGGATGCCCGTATGCTGGTCAGCATTTGCCACGGACGTCATCACGAAATGCTTGATGCCAGCCTTCTGGGCCGCCTCGATCAGGTTGGTGCCCTGCTGCACTTCGACATCCACTCCGCCCTCGAACGACGTGGTCATGGCGAAAATGCCATCGATGCCCTTCAAGGCCTTGCTGAGGGACGGAGGATCGCTGAAATTGCCGCGAACAAGCTCTGCGCCGAGTCCCTTAATGTCCATCGCTTTGGTCGAATTTACATCCCTCGTTAAGGCGCGAACCGCATATCCCTTGGAGAGCAGGGCGCGCATGGCCGAACCACCCTGCCTTCCAGTGGCTCCTGTAACTAGAATCTTTGCTCCTGATTCAATTCCCATTCTTCTCATCCGATTTGGGTTCATGTTGCAACCGGTGCGACATCATTCGAAAGATTCTCCCGGGTCGTGTAGATAAAGATTTCCCCGTTGGGATAAATCGCCGTCAATGAATGGTTATTGGCCGTGCTTCAACATTCAACATCCATTCTTTTCCACAGGAACCGCCTGAGATCGATGCAAAAGCTTGCATCGACATCCACGCCTTCTCCACGGAGCAAGGCCGCCTGTTCCTCCTTGTCGAGTTCATTCCCGACCACGATCTCTCCCCTTGCATTGATGACCCGGTACCACGGCAGGTGCTCTTTTTCAGAAAGCGAGTGGAGAATCCAAGCCACTTGCCGGGCGGCTCGGGAGTTACCAGCGAAGCGCGCGATCAAGCCGTACGTGCTCACGGTCCCTGGCGGGATCTGCTTGATAATGGCGACGACGCGAGTCGTGAATAAATCGTGCATGGGAATCATCCTTTCCTCACTCGTCCGTGGCAGGAAACTCAGGGTAATGTAAACCCTTGGCTTTCACCGCACGGGTCGCAAAATACGTGGGAAGGTATTCACCAATGGGATAATCCGTGAAATCATCGTAAAACCCCGTGATGGCAAAGCCAGCGGCGATCTGGCCACCGATCAGCTCCACGAGCGTGTGGCTGAACTCGAGCGGCAAGGTCTCGCCAAAATAGCGGTTCCGGTCCTCCTCGTCGAGCTCGGTCGAGTCGAACGGTAACTTGTGGCGAACCTCGAACTCTGCCCTGTCCGCCTTTTCGTAATCAAAAATGTAGACGTCTGGGTTCATGAACCCAGCCAGCAGCGTTCCGCCCGGCCGCAACACGCGGGCGCATTCCTGCCAGACGGGATCTACCTCAGGAACGAACAAATTGGAAACCGGGTGGAACACCAAGTCGAACGAGAACTTCGCGAACATGGAGAGATCGCGCATGTCCCCCTCGACCGTACCGAGCTCCAACCCCTCCTTTTCTGCCACCGCGTGGTCTTGGGCCAGCTGTTTCGGGGACAGGTCCAACACGGTCACAGTGGCTCCAGCAGCAGCAAATATCGGTCCCTGCTGGCCGCCGCCCGATGCCAAGCAAAGGATGTCAAGGCCCCCGAGGCTCGCCGGAAACCAATCCCTCGGCACGGGTTTCGACTCGGTGAGCACCACCGACCACTGCCCCTGCCGCGCGGCCGCGACGATCTCGGGGCCGACCGGCACGGTGTACCGGTTGCCCTTCTCGACCGCGAGGTCCCATCGCCGTCGATTCAGCTCTCGGATATCCATGGCATGGCTCTTTCCGTTGGATCGGTTAAAAATTCGATCCCGCTATTTTGGGCGTGCTTGGGGCCATTTCGATCATGAGTCGATATGATTTAAGATGGGCCTCGAAGAGTAAGCCATTCATCGTAGGATTTGATCCACGCATGAACCGACCCTTCAAGATCAAGATTGCCCTGCTTGCAGGATTTATGTGTTCCTTGGCCGTGCTCATTGGATTCAATGTGACAGCAAACCCGTCATTCGGGTCAAATCCATATATGTCCGGTTGTCACAGGAGCACCGGATACCAGATCTCGGCAAATGTGACATCGTTCACGGTTAAACCCGGGAAATCTTTTTCCGTCTATATTTCGGCTAACGGCACTGCTGTCGAGGTCGAGGCTATCGCCGGGGCCGTGGACAACAACCTCTTCGAGTTTGCGCCCGCCTCGATAATCGCCAGCAATTCTTCCTACGATTTAGACACCGGATCAAATGCAGTCGGCGTGATCATGACGATCACGGCTCCGTCTCAGCCAGGTAATTACAAGATCATGATTCTCGGACGAGACTCTCGCACCGACGCCAAGCCAAACTTGGCGTATGTCGAACTTTCCGTGACCGTGCTTGGCACCCCAAGTTGGGCTGCCGTGTTCGTGTCGTTCCTGATAAACGACCTCTTCAACCACATGTACGTCTACCTCGGTGGCGCTGCCGTCACCCTGCTCGCCCTCGGGACCTTGCTGTACAAGCTCGATGCGAAGCGGTTCACACGCATCCACGGGCTGCTCGCGGGATCGGCCTTCATCCTCACCACGATCAACGTGATCTTGGTGATTCCGGCCGCGACGGCAGCACTGGCGGCCATCACGACGATTAACATTTGGCACCTCATCCACATCCTCGTCGGCATCGTCGGCTACGCTGCGGGCGCCGTGGCGATGCTCACGGGCCTTGGAGGATTACGGTGGACGAAGATCGGTTACGTGGCATTGATCTGCTGGTCCTTCAATCTCGTGTTCGGGGGGATCATATGGGGGTTCAACACATGAGTATGACAAGATACAAGGTGCCCAACCGGGACCCCGCTGCGATCGTCTCGTTGTACAACGAGCTAAAAAGCGTCCCGAGTCTCGCCATGTCCCGCACGCTGGTCGAGCGCGTGAACACAAGCGGCGACTCGACCGGCACGCCGTTCTATCACTTCAGGTGGAAGCTCCACTTCTTGGCCGACTTGGTCGTGTACCCGACCTCCCAAGAGCATATCAGGCAGGTCCTGCTCTTGGCGAACAAGTACAAGGTCTGCGTGACCCCGCGCGGGTCGGGAAGCTGCTATTACGGGTCCGGACTCCCTACAAATGGGGGCATCGTCGTGGACATGAAGCGCATGCATGAGTTCTCTGTCGATCCTGGCGCCATGACCGTGAGCACGCAACCCGGAATCGTTTTCCAGCACTTGATGACCGAGCTGGCCCAGAAGGGCTACGAGCTCGGCTGCTTTCCGACGAGCGCATACACGAGCACCATAGGCGGTTGGATTGGAACTGGCGGCATCGCGGGTGTGGGCACGCTCAAGAACGGGTCGTTCGAAGATCAGGTGGTCTCGATCAAGGTCGTTACGCCGATCGGCAAGGTAACAAGATATACAGATCCAAGTCAATTCGGGCATTTGTTCGGCACGAACGGCATCTTCGGTATCGTGGTGGAAGTGACGATGAAAATCTATCCGCTTGCCGAGACAGAAGTCGCGTTGTGCTTTGGATTTGCCGACCGGGGGGATATGTTGCAGTGTGTGGATGCCCTTGCAAAGAGCGGGAACCTTTTTTTCGTCCGGTTTTCGGATTTGCGACACGAGTTCAGGTGCACAGGCCAGTCCCAATACAACTACTATATATTCATGATACTCAAAGGTCTCGCAGGTTTTGTATATGAATCACGCAATTCATGCACCGCCATCGCCGAGCAATTTCACGGCACCTTCTTAGGTGAGGAGTATTCCAGCATACTCAAGGAAGATTACTTGAAGCACGAAATGACCATAAAGCGGGGCACCCCGACCCTAATGCTCCAACAAATCTATGCCGATCTCGCCCACGCACCTGCGATAATCGACCGGTTCGAGACCCTGACTCGGAAGGCAAGGGTAAACCACGCATATTATGGCATCATCAACAAGAACAACATGGTACGGCTTGTCCTGTTCACGCCAACGGACAACGCGAGCTGGCTTCACTTCCTGTCGAGCAAGGCCGCCCTGCACAAGGTCGTGAAGTATGCCTACCGGCACGGTGGTCGGGTTTACACGTATGGCCTGCAAAATACGCTCTATTTCAACCATTTTGAGCACGAGTGGAATGTTTTCATCAAGACTATAAAGATGAAAGAGGATCCGGCGTACATCCTCAACCCGCTCAAGGTCGTGGCGACCAAGATGAGCTACCTGCGGATTGACTTGATGTTCGAGCTGGCTTACTTCTACCGGCTGCTGGCGATACGTTTCGGAACGGCGGCCATCATCCTCTCACCGGAGCTTCCAGAACAGAAAGGAGGTCGCAGTCTCGCATGAAATTCGACATCCTCGACATCCTTTCGTTTTCTGGGTCCCGCAGAAGGCACGCCCTACTCAAGGCAGATAAAGCTGCCGAAAAAAGGGAAGCTGCGGTGGCTAAGCAGGCCAAGGAATCGAGCGACTCTCCGGATAGAAAGGCACTGAACGTGAGGTTGAAGGAGTATGCCAGGAATGACACCATCAAGGATTGCTCCGAGTGCACGCTGTGCCGCGACGAGTGCCCGACCTATTACTCGCGTGAAGCTGAATCCTTTTATGCCGGGGGTCGCCTGCGCGTGCTCCGCACGTATGTTGAACGTGGCTACCCGATCGACGATTCGTTCGTCGAGGCCATGTTCTACTGCACGACGTGCAAGCAATGCGAGGACCGCTGCCCCGTTCCCGTGGGCTACGTCGACATCCTCGAGGGGCTCCGTTCCACGATGGTCAAACACCACGTCGGTCCCTACGCGAAGCAGATCAACCTGGCCCGGTACACATACGATTTCAAGAACCCCTACGGCGAGCTTGGGGAGACACGCGGGAACTGGTGCGAGGAGGTCGAGCTCGTCGGTGAAGGCCTCACGATCGTTGACCACGGCGACGTTGGTTACTTCGTGGGATGCACGGCCTCCTTCCGGACCAAGAGCGCCGCCCAGAACACGGCAAAGATCTTGAACAAGCTCAATCCCGGCGGGATCGTCTTGCTCGGTAACGGCGAGTATTGCTGCGGGAGCCCGCTGATCCGTACCGGCCAAGAGGACTTTGAAATGGAAACCCCCAAGGGCGAGAAGGTGCAGTTCCGCGTGAAGGACTTGATCACGCACAACGTAGATTCGCTTGTCGCCAAGGGCGTGAAGGAAGTGGTTTTCTCGTGCAGCGGGTGCTACAAGACGTCGATGGACGACTGGCCCCGCTACTATGGCAACGACATCCCGTTCAAGCGCACGCACATCACCCAATACCTCGCCCGGAAGATCGATGAGAGCGCCATCACGTTCAAACCCTTGAGCAAGGCCGTCACCTATCACGACCCATGCCACCTCGGCCGGCACCAGAAAGAATACGACGCCCCACGCAAGATCCTGAATACTATACCCGAAATCACGTTCGTCGAGATGCCCTTCAACCGCAACCGGGCGCGATGTTGCGGCGCGGGCGCCGGCGTGAAGGCCGGCTACCCAATGGACGCGGTGCACATGGCCAAGATACGGCTCCAAGAAGCCATTGACACGGGTGCGGATATCCTTGCCACGTCTTGTGTCTTCTGCAAGTATAACTTCATCGACGCGGCAACGGAGATTGGCGCAACGATCGAGATCCTAAACATCGAAGATCTCGCCATCGATCTCATGGAATTGGTATCCGAAACCCCATCCAGCGAGAATATTCTCTAAGAAAAATAGATCCCGAATCAAAATGTCTTTTCTTTCCTTCTATTGATTCACACCTTTCATGATCAGATTAACGGGGCGTGCATAATTCTGCATGGTCGTCACCTCCGTCGGGCTAAAAATTCGGTTGTAGCATTCCGCACTTTTCCTGCTATAAGTGACTAGGATATTAAACGCGTGTCGAATCTTACTCAGAAATAGAACCGTATTCATCATTTGAATTAATCCAAGCATGCGACCATCTTTAAAGAAAAAGACCGAGTAAACTGATTGCTGATGGATAGAAAATCAATCATCCTATCATTGCTCATTTTCGGCAGTCTGGTGGTTTTAAACTGCTTAATACTCACGATAAGGGACATGAATGTAAGAATTGCCGCGATAGCAACTTTGGGCAATTCCTTGATCATTAGCTTGATTATCATCGTCATAGTAGATGCTTGCGTTCTCATCGTGAAAAAAAGGAATCTCAACATGCTCCCGCTCGTTACCATGATGCTTTCTTTCGATATTTTCTTTTTACTGGTATATTCCTTCGTAAATGATTATTTTAATCTCGTGTACGTTTGGAGCTACGATTCATTGTCCACTCCATTAGTGTACAAGTTCGTGGCAATCTGGGCGGGCGAATCCGGGTCCATCATCACCTGGATGGTCTTGAATTCGTTATTTTTGTTCTTGTACCGCGTTAAAACCGATAAGGCCCCCGGGAAAGATTTCATCGCGTCAATGGCAATGGCGACGGCGATTACCTTGGTTTTTATCGTAATCGTCCAATCCTTGAATCCATTCCAGGTAGATGTTCCGATTTTCCCATTAGGCGGGGGATTAAACGTCGAATTGCAATCCCCCTTCATGATATGGCATCCGCTGTTCATGTTTCTCGCATACGCAGCTTTCCTCATTCCATTCACCAACACATCGGCCAGCATCTTGACCCGTTCTGAAGGCACGGGAGACGCGTACCACCAAGCCTTTAATAAGACTGTTTTAAAACTGGGATGGTTGATTCTCACTATCGGGATCAGTCTTGGCGCTTATTGGGCAAAAACAACCTCTAACTGGGGGAGCTATTGGGATTGGGACCCTGTAGAAACGGTATCACTTGTTCCATGGTTTTTTAGCACCTCATATTTCCACGCCATGACATTTTCAAAGAAAAAAAAGAGTATTGCAGACATCAACATGATCCTCATCTTCACATCCATCGTATTTTCGACCCTCTTGGTTAGAGGGGGTGGACTCATCTCATTACACGCTTTTACAGGCACGTCTAACCTCGTACTATGGGTTATTATCGTTGGTCTGTTTGTATTGGTTGCGTCTTTTTCGATCATTTACAAGATGCTCGATCACCTCGCATCCGAATACAATAAAAGGGAATTACTTGTCGATGATGCCTCGTATCTCTTTTTCATGGTGCTGGCTTTCATCGCCCTGTTTGGGCTGGTGGTTACGCCGTTCACCGCAGGCCTTTCAACCTTCATGCAGATCGTGCCGGTTTCGTTGAACCCGAATTATTTTAGCACGGGCGAGTTGGTTCCTGCCATAGATCTTGCCTTGTCCTTGATATTTTGCTCGTTGATGCAAAAATACAAGATCAATTCCATTACGTTAATCATCTTGGTTTCCATAGCCTGCGGCATCGGTTTTTCTTTGGTAGTTGACATGACTACCGGGGTTTTCATTAATCCCTTGATCTCCATTTACGTGTTGCTGATGCTTGCAACCGTGCTGGCCATCGTGAATAACTGCTTCGACCGGAAGCGTGCAGGCGCGAAGATCAAGTTCAACGGCAGGCTCGTGGTGCACGCGGGGATATCTTTCATCCTGATAGGCACATTGTCAGGAACTAACGCCTTCCAAGATTTCGCTTATTTCACGGGATTTTTCATTCTTGTAGGCGGGATGGTGTTGTCAATCCTCGTGGATCTCGCGAGATCGCGAAAAATCACGGAAGTAGAGGTTGAATCTACACATGTTCCAGCAGACGATCCCAGCGATTGAATGCTCCGGCGTTACCAAGAAGTTTGGAGCGACAACGGCATTGAGTGATATCACGTTCTCCATCCCCCGATCGACCACGATGTGCATCGCGGGGGCAAACGGCGCGGGTAAAACCACGTTACTCAAGATCTTGGCCGGCGTGTTGAGGCAAACATCTGGCGTGATCAGGATAGGGGGTTTAACCTATGCCGAAGAGCAACAGACCATCAACCAATCCATCGGAGTCTTGTTGGACGAATCTTTCTTGTACGCGGATTTGAATTTGCGGCAGAATCTTCGATATTACAGCAATCTGCATGGTATCTTTAATGACAGGGAATCCATGGCTAAAATGGAAGAGCTTTCAAATGTATTTGCCGTACACGGGTGGCTTGATGAACCAGTGCGGAATCTCTCGAAAGGGTCTCGAAAAAAGGGGGACATCATCCGCCTGCTTCTTCACGAACCATCGATTTTGCTCCTTGACGAACCCTTTTCCGCGCTGGACCAAGCTTCAGTGAAAAAATTTCTCGAGATACTTGACGCGCTAAAAACTACATCCCAAGCAACGATCATTTTCAGCACTCATGAATTAGACGTGGCCCTGCCTGCTTGTGACGAGATGCTGATATTAAAGCGGGGAAAGATAAGCAGCATACTGAAGAAAGGAGAATTTTCCACGGAAATTATCAAGGAGAACATGTAACTTGCACATTAAGGAGCACAAAAAATGGCAAAACAAGCAACCGGCTTCAGGATGCAAGCGAGAATATTCATGTCAATGCTCAGGAAGGATTTCCGCTCTGAAGCCCGCCAAGCAAACGATCTCCTTTCCATCGTGTTTTTCGACCTGATCTTGACCTTCATAATTTCGATGGCTTACTCCATCGGTTATGGTTCCGATCAGATGCCACTTGACATTTTCATGGTCCAAACATGGGTGATCATTTTCTTCACGGTCCTCTTCATGATTTCGAAACTCATGATTAACGAAAAAGAAGCGGGCACCTTGAACGGCATGCTTACGGCACCGGTTTCCCCCGTGTCGATTCTTTTCTGCAAGATCGTCTTTGGATTTGTAATTCTTTGTTTGATCGAGGCGATTCAGGTGATTTTTAGCATTTTCATTTCCCGACCCGTCGGCATAGTGATGAATTTTGGATCGATTATCACCTTTATATTTCTTGGAATCGGGGTGCCAACCATCGATTTGACTATTTGCGGAACGATCATCTCATCCATATCCATATACACGAAACACAGGGCATTTGTATTGCCAGTCTTGCTATTTCCCTTGATTTTACCGATCATCACCCCGATACTGACATTAAATATCAATTTATTACAAGGGTTACCCGTTTCAAGCGTGATTTTCGAGTTGATATTCATCGCTGCTCACGCTCTTCTCCTGATTTGTCTTTCTATCTTGGCCGCTAGAGAAATGCTGATTGAATGAGGTTCAATCGCTACATTGGGTCAGGATTTGAGTCGCATCAATTGTTGTTGAAGATGCATAGAAAATGCCAGCCACAACCACACGGATTGAATTCTGAAACCCGGTAGGTATCGTTGTATCACCGGTATTTACCGTGATGGTGTTTGCTCCTTCTACCAGGGTGAAGCTCGTGCCATTATCGAACGATTGGACGGTACCGATAACCTGGATCTCCTGACCATTGTAACTCCCGGCGTTTTGCGTTACCTGGCTCACGTTGAGGTACGGGCGCACGCTGAAAACCGCCATGGCGACTATAACGATCAAAGCCCCGACGACGCCCACGGTTGCGATTATTTTAGACGTTTTCACCTTACATTCATCCTTTCATTGAGATTCGAGCTTGTCCAATCGTTTTTTGATATTTCGTGTTGTGACGACCGTGTAAATGATCAGGGTGGCGACAACCGTCCAGAAAATGGTCAATACAACCGCCAATGTGCCAGCGTCCATCGATTCTAGCGACATTCAAGCACCATCCATCCGATTCTTGGTGATTTCTTCCAGCCTGAGTTTCATCTTGTCCAGCTCGGAAAGTTGTTGCACGACGTAGAAATACAGGAGGGTTATTGCAACCAAGTTAATCATGAGCAAGGTTAACTTGACCCAATTATAATAAATGTTCCCTGGCTGGCCGGGATTTGGATTTATCAAGGGGTGCAGCGTGTTGAAAAGAAACATTGACAGGTAGCTCAAGGGAACCATGGGAAACAGCAAAATTCCCAGCACGGCAGATAGTCTAGCCTTCTTATCAGCGTCCTTAAACATGCCTGTAAACAGCAAGTAGGCGAAATAGGCAAAAAAGAGCACTAGCGTCGTGGTTTCCCTAGGATCGCTCCAATCCCAATAAACTCCCGTGTACCCCGCCGATGTTGCGTTGAACCACAACGAACCGGCCACGATCGTGATGCCGCAAAAAATCACTCCCACGACCACGCTGTTTTTTGCACGATAGTAATATTCGGTCTTGTTCGTTTTCAACAGGATGAAATTGAATAGCACGCTCATGCCGAAGGCAAAATAACACAACCATGCTGAAGCAACATGGTAATAAAATATCTCGTACACGCTCCTGGCAAATGTTCCGACCGTAAATATGAAAGCGGAATTTATTCCGAGGATCGCCACCGAAGCCAGAAGCAGGGCGTGCTTTTTTAGTGCCGTGATTGCATTCACTTGAACCAATCGTCCATTTCTAATTCAACCATTCTCTAGAGCGGATTAAAATCTATTGCTATTACCAAATTTGGATTAAGCATTAAGCTTGTAATTCACGTGGCACCTTGTTTATTGCGCAAGTATCAAACCAGCAAGTCTTTTTTTGATTAAACCCTTGATCTTGTTTATTCCAGCATTGTTCACGAGGATACCATCAACTATAGACATGAAAATAATAAAAAATACACTTTTTTTAATCCGTCGATGATGGCGGGGGCTTGACCTCGATCAAGTCTATGGCAAGATCCTCAATGTTTAGGATCTCTATCGTCGCGTTCATTTCCTTTGCCGCATCGATGAAGTTATACTTGCAGAACACGCACGACGTGGCCAGTATGTCCGCGCCCGTGTCTATGGCTTCTTGGAGCCGTATCTTGGCCATGTGCACCGCATCCACGGGATAACCGGATTTAACTCCCGCGCCGGCTCCGCAGCACCGCGCCCGGTTCCGGTTGAACGGCATCTCCACGAAATTTACCCCCGGGATCGTGGTGATGACTTTTCTCGGTGCATCGTAGACTTTCCGATGCCGACCCAAGTGGCAAGGGTCGTGATAGGTTATTGTCTTATCCAAGGAATTCAACGTGATGGCGCCTTCGTCGATTTTCCGCGCGAGATACTCGGTGATGTGGGTTCGCTTGAACGGAAGCTCCTTTTCATAGTAACGCGGCCAATCGTCGAGCGAAGTTTTAAAGCAACCACTGCAGGAAAAGACCACCTCCTTCACGTCCTTCAGTATCATGGATTCGATGTTGTGCGTGATCAAGTCTTTCACTCGGAACCGCACTATTTTCCCATCCGCAGTCTTGAGATCAAAATCTTCTTGGCCGGTCCGGATCAGGGGGCTCCCGCAGCAGTACTCGCCATTTCCCAAGATCACGATGCCACCGGGATTTAACTTACTCAGGATGCGGGCCGTGTTCTGGGCGGCGCTCTTGGTCCGGAAGGAGGCCGTGCATCCCACGAAATACGCAATAGGTCCACGTTCCACGGTCCTTATACCTTCGGCAACAGATTCGCCTTCCATGCACCAATCCACGCGGCATTCCTCCTTTTCCCCGTATGGATTTTTGGTTTCGTAAACGTTTCGTGAAAGGCTCAATTGCTTTCCATATGGCCCGATCCCATTTTGGACAAGTTTCGCCCGCAAGCCTTCAATGATCTCAACGTAATTCACGGGAACGGGGCACCGGTCCTCGCATTGCTTGCAGGTTGTGCAATAATACATGGTTTCGATGAAATCATCATCGACGGGATAGGCTTTTTCCGCGTAGGCGCGTAAAATTCGGAGCCGGCCGCCAGCGTAATACGACTCGGCCTTCCGGCTGTAGTACGTGGGACATTCATCGCGGCACATGGTGCAGTTGCTGCATTCTTTTGTAATGGCTTCGCCCGCATATTCCTTGAGCTTCACGTCAAGCTTTTCACGGTCGTGCAGTGGTTCCTCGTTCAACAATCCCTGTCGGGTACGCGCAGTCCGAAAGCGAGACGCGAGGAGAGCCACGATTCCAATGATCACCGCGATAAGGGTCCAAAACACGTATGGATTGGTAAAGAAGGCCTGAACGGTAAATGCAGGCGTCACGCTTGAAGGCCCCATCACTTGGATCACGAGAGAACCTGTGGACCAATATATCGTGCCTCCCCCGTTCCCATCGACGGCATCCCCGACGATCGTGTAACTGGCAGGGGTAGTCGGGGCGGTGAGAGTGTAATAGCAGATGCCTGAGTCACCGGCCGCATTGATAGATACATTGTACTGCTCGACGGAGTAGGTGAAAAGCCGATTTTGTCCTCTATCACCCGTGCCGTTGGCAAATCCCATGATGATGGTCTGATTTGCCGCCTCGGTGAAGCCCGTAACCTGCAAGAGCACGGTGAATTGCTGCCCTCTCGTCACGTTTGTCCCGGAAGCACTCGTGACTTGAACATGTCCATCCGAAGCATTAATTCCAGCGTCATGGCAGGAAGGACCACCAGCAATGGTTGGCGAGAAGTTTTGGAACATGTAGTAGGGCGTGAGTGAACTTGTTTGCAAGTTTGAGTTTGCGATTGCCGAATTCACCATCAAGCAGGCCGCTGCAAGCACGATACCCAAGCCGATCAGCCGCATTTTTACCTTCATCTGAATCATCTCAATTGGGTCCTGGCATGTCTGGGGTCAAGATGATTGCGCCCTTGTTTGCGAATAATGAGATCTTCCTGAAGATCAAGGCCATCTCGAACATGACGTCGATACGAAGGAAGGACATCTTTGTCATCACGATCTTTAATGGATTCACGATATAATTGGGATCCTCTTGATGCTTCAGGTTCCTCAGGGTTTTCAGTTTCTCTTTTTCAAATTTCTGGAGATATACCGAGTTCTGGAGACCGTACGTGTACACGCGGCCACCAAGCCTATACCCGAGCTTGACAAGCTTGTGCAAGATCGCCTTGCTTGCCAAGAAATGCATCCAGAACGTGTTATCCGTCGGCGTGTAGAAGACCATCCGAACCTTCAAATCCTTGTTAATGATTCCATAATACGCATGGTTGACCCTGTATCTATTTGCCCATTTCTCGAATTGGTCTATGAGCTTTGGTACCGCGCTGAAATTAACAACGATTTGCTGGAGCATGAGGACAGGGTTTGCCAACTTGATCCTCATCTCGTGCTTGAGATAATCTTCCCAGACTCGTGTCGAGTAGAGATCACCTATATATTCCCCTTGATTTTTCGTGATTACATCTAATGTTTGAGCATACTCTTCGTTGTACGGCTTATTTCGTCCCGTGAGGTACACGAATAGGTAATAATCATACTTCGAGAACCCGGTGCTCCTGAACTCGTGTCCCTTGTCTGAAAATCGTAATGTGAATGGATCTTGCGTTTTCACCAGTTCCTCAACCGTTTTCAACAAGTCTCTCTTGTCTTTGAATCCATAACTCAAAGCGGTTTGCATCTGGGGCGTCGGGAGCAATTTGATGGTAATCTCGACGACCACGCCAAAGATACCACCCGTACCGAATAGATGGGACATGCTCTTTTCGTCAGAGAGGAACTTTTCCTCCCCCGTGGGGGTGATCAACTTCAAGGACACGATCTGGTTGATAAAACTACCCGATTGCAGTGTGCCAATGCCCATCGAACCTCCTGTTCCAATCCAACCGCCAATCGTGGTGGTGTACGCGCTGGTCGGGTAGCAACCAAGTTCGAGCCCCTCTTTTGCTAGTTCGGTCATCAAGCTGGAGAACACGATGCCTGGCTGGGTCGTCACGGTCATGCTTTCCTTGTCCACTTCGAAATTTGTCATCCGTTTCATGTCCATGACAACCCCCCCGTTGGCGGGAACCCCGGAGCCATAATAGCAGCTGCCGGATCCCCGCGGGGTCACCGACACCTTGTACTTGTTAGCAATCTGGAGGATCTGCTTCACTTGCTCGCTGGTTTCGGGATACGCCACGAAATCGGCGAGATTATGTAGCTTCCACCTGAAGTGGTAGAATGGAGTGCCAGTCGCGTCCCCGCTGGTGCTGATACGTTCGACAAGCGTGTGGGACACGTATAAACCTTCGATACTTCTCATGGCTTGGAAGCTTTTCTTGATGTCTCTCGGATTGTATTGAGGTTTGAATTTTACCATGTCGGAATCACCCATTGTATCACGCCTTGAACGAAGTTGAAACCCCAGAACACCAGCGCAAGATACCCCCACAATCTCGTGCGGATACCGGCAAGCCCCGTGAGCATCGCCATTATGCCGCACGCGTAACCCGTGATGCCAAAAACGATGTGCAAGAAGTGCACTACATCGTCCAAGGACCACACGGACATGGTGAAAAGGTTCTGCAGCGTCGCTCCAGTCGCGCTTATGATGAAGATCACGTTTATCGTGGTCAGCACTAATGCGGAAAATGCGAGCCAGCCGTGCACTTTTACGTATTTGCTCGATGCAAGGGAACCTTTCCCGCTGCGACCATACTCGTAAAAGACAGTAGCGATGCTAAGGCAAATGATGGCCGCCCCCCCGAGGTAAATCTGGTCGTGGTTGAATATATAAGTCGTAAAGAACGCAACGATCTGGTCCCAGAGAGATGCACCCGTGCCAACCTTGAATTGCACGGTCATGTACGCAAGGTTCGGGGGCACACCTTGGATGACAGTAGCATTTCGAGCGACTACCAAGATCTGGAAATTGCCGTTGGTGTCTGGTGCGGTTATCGATATAATCGCCTGGATCACGTTCGGTGCACTGTCCAAGTCGCCAACCCCGTTATCGGTTACGTTCATGACACTGAATGAGAAAATGTTGTTATCTCTTGCACCCGGAACAATTTGCAAAATCAAATTCCCACCCGTTGCCGTGAACTCGACATTAACGGTACCGTTTTTCGGGATTGAAATTGTCCCTGTCACGTTAGCGCTGATCGTATACCCCGCTGGGTTATGGCACCCTGGGATGTTAGGGTCCGGACCAAAGGCTGGGACGCCAGACGCGTTGAACCATAACAAGCCAATCGTGAAAAACAATAGCCCGCTAATACAGGCAATTAGTATGATCGGTTTCTTTCTATTCATAGTCTGCATCCACGCATTATCCATTTGTGTAATTCTCATTTCGAATTTCGCGTGTTACTATGGTGCATCTCCATAAAAAAGGAGAAAAAAGCCCTAGGGTGCCTTGTAATCGCGCCCCTTGCTGGAGTTCTTCTTCGCTTTGATCCTGATTGCCGATGGCTTGTTACGTTGCTTGACCAAGCCAGCTGTTATTACCACGATGCCGATAACGGCAAGCAAGGGTATCGGCAAGGCTGGCAAGCCGACCGCACTCAAGTTAATGTTTCCGGGACCCGCATTTCCCGAACTACCCGCACTCACCACGATGCTTCCAGGGAGAGTTGCCGTGTTGTTAACGTTGTCTGTTACCACGATGAAATAGGCAAAAGAGCCCGCCACCGAGGAACTCCATCCTGCATACGTGAAGGTCGTGGTATTCACAATCGTGAAAAGCTGGGCTGGCGCCCCGGCGATGGCTATCGTCACGTTTGCTATGCCCACGGTGTCGTTCGCGACAACCTTGACGGATAGATGCTCGTTGCTGGTCAGTTGCGTAGTAACATCGAGCTCCAAGATCATTGGAGGTGTTAAATCCACGATCACGGCCGTCATCTTGGTCGATTCGATGTTACCCACGTTGTCCGTGCTGTTATAGGCGATAATGCACGTGCCATTCACCGACGGCCCGAGCGCGAAGGGCCCGCTGTAGGTCGTCCACGACCCGGTCACCCCATTCGCCGTGACCTGGTAACTCGTAGCTAGGATGCCGCTGCCACCAGCCGCTGTCAAGGTGAACAGGGTTGCCGCGTTCACGTAGTTGGGTGCATATACAGTATTGAAGGAGAGCATGGTAATTGGTGCGATCGTGTCGATGTACACCGTGAGATGGTGCGTGCCTTCCACGTTGCCGACGTTGTCCGTGCTGTAATAGGCGATCGTGTACGTGCCATTCGCCGGCGATCCGAGCGTGAAGGGCACGCTGTAGGTCATCAACGACCCGGCCACCCCGTTCGCCGTGACCTGGTAGAACGTGGCTTGGACGCCGCTGCCGCCCGTGTTATCCGTGGCGACCAGCGTGAACGTCGTGGAGCCGATCACCCAGTCAGTCGAGCCGGATGCGTGCACGGGCGTGAAACCGATTGAAGTCGTCGGTGCAATCGAGTCGACGTACACCGTGAGATGGTGCGTGCCTTCCACGTTGCCGGCGTTGTCCGTGCTGTAATAGGCGATCGTGTACGTGCCGTTCGCCGACGATCCGAGCGTGAAGGGCTCGCTGTAAGCCATCAACGGCCCGGCCACCCCGTTCGCCGTGATCTGGAAGGACGAGGCCTGGACGCCGCTGCCGCCCGTGTTATCCGTGGCGGCCAGCGTGAACGTCATGGAGTCGGTCACCCAGTCAATCGAGCCGGATGCGTGCACGGGCGTGAAACTGATTAAAGTCGTGGGTGCAATCGAGTCGACGTACACCGTGCAATAGTTCGTGCCTTCCACGTTGCCGACGTTGTCCGTGCTGTAATAGGCGATCGTGTACGTGCCATTCGCCGGCGATCCGAGCGTGAAGGGCCCGCTGTAGGCCGTCAACGACCCGGCCACCCCGTTCGCCGTGATCTGGTAGGACGAGGCCTGGACGCCGCTGCCGCCCGTGTTATCCGTGGCGGCCAGCGTGAACGTCGTGGAGTCGGTCACCCAGTCAATCGAGCCGGATGCGTGCACGGGCGTGAAACTGATTGAAGTCGTGGGTGTAATCGAGTCGACGTACACCGTGCAATAGTTCGTGCCTTCCACGTTGCCGGCGTTGTCCGTGCTGTAATAGGCGATCGTGTACGTGCCATTCGCCGGCGATCCGAGCGTGAAGGGCCCGCTGTAGGCCGTCAACGACCCGGCCACCCCGTTCGCCGTGACCTGGTAGAACGTGGCTTGGACGCCGCTGCCGCCCGTGTTATCCGTGACGACCAGCATGAACGTCGTCGAACCGATCACCCAGTCAGTCGAGCCGGATGCGTGCACGGGCGTGAAATTGATTGAAGTCGTCGGTGCAATCGAGTCGACGTACACCGTGAGAAGGTGAGCGCCTTCTACGTTGCCGACGTTGTCCGTGCTGTAATAGGCGATCGTGTACGTGCCATTCGCCGACGATCCGAGCGTGAAGGGCTCGCTGTAAGCCATCAGCGGCCCGGCCACCCCGTTCGCCGTGATCTGGTAGGACGAGGCCTGGACGCCGCTGCCGCCCGTGTTATCCGTGGCGGCCAGCGTGAACATCGTTGAGTCGGTCACCCAGTCAATCAAGCCGGATGCGTGCACGGGCGTGAAACTGATTAGTGTAGTCGAGGCGATTGTATCAACGTACACCGTGATAAATCGTGTTAGTTCCACGTCATTAGCCATGTCCGTGCTGTTATAGGCGATCGTATATGTGCCATTCGTTACAGACACGCCGAGCGTGAATTCGGCGGGGTTCGAGGCGTTGTCAATCCACGGACCAGCGTTGATCTTGTACCCTATAAATTCGATCGGTGAATTAGACTCGCCCGTTACCGCGGTGAGCGTGAAGACGGTTAATCTCGTCACCCATTTCACCGTGCCATTCATGTACGTCGCCGTGTATAAGATCGTCGTGATCGGCGCATCCACCGATGGTGCTTCCGGCATCGAGTTTATCCTCGTGGAATTCGCACCCGTCAGGCCGACGCCGTTCACCGCTGCCACAAGGAAGTAATATGTATAGCCGTTTTTCAGGTTGGTAACCATGTACGTCGTAACGGGCGTGAGAAGCGTCACGTTCAACTTCTCGCTGCCCGAAACTAAACCAACGTAAACGATGTAACCGGTGATAGGCGAGCCCCCATTGCTCGCCGGCGCTGCCCACGTCAAGGTTACATTCATGTTACCTGGTGTAGCCGAAAATGACTGAGGTGTTGTTGGTGCGTTCGTATCGATGTACACCACCTGCGATTGCAATGTTTGATTGTCGTCCGCCATGCTAATCGAACACCACTGGATCGTGTACGTGCCGTTCACTGCCGGGACTATCATGAACGTTCCTGACGTGTATGCAGTCCAAGGCGTGATCTCCGTCGACGTGGTGTTGTCGTAAATCTTGTAGTACGTGTTCGCAACGCCCGTGCCTCCGAGGCCGGCCGTTGGATTCAACGAGAACGTCGTCGATCCGGCCACCCAATCTTGCGAGTCGAAGGTAAACACCGGCGTGAAACTTATCGTCGTTGTCGGCGCGGCGTCGATGTACACCACCTGCGATTGCAATGTTTGATTGTCATTTGCGTTGCTGATCGAACTCCACTGGATCGTGTACGTGCCGGTCAATGCAGAGTCGAGCGTGAACGTTCCCGACGTGTACAAGGTCCATGGCGTGATCTCCGTCGAGGTGGTGTTGTCGTAAATCTTGTAATACGTGCTCGCAACGCCCGTGCCGCCGGTATCAAGGGGATTCAACGAAAACGTCGTCGAGCGGGTCACCCAGTCCTGCGAGTCGAACGTGGACACCGCCGTGAAACTGATCGTCGTCGTTGGCGCGGCGTCGATGTATACCACCTGAGATTGCAATGTTTGATTGTCGTTCGCGTTGCTGATCGAACTCCATTGGATCGTGTACGTACCAGTCAATGTCGAGCCGAGCGTGAACGTTCCCGACGCGTATAAGGTCCACGTCATAATCTCCGCGGACGTGGTGTTATCATATATTTTGTAATACGTATTTGCGATTCCCGAGCCAGTATCCGCTGGATTCAGAGTGAACGGAGTCGAACCGGTGATCCAAGCTTGCGAATCGAATGTTGACACGGGCGTGAAACTGATCGTTGTCGTCGGCACGGCGTCGATGTACACCACCTGTGACTGCAACGTTTGATTGTCATTTGCGTTGCTGATCGAGCTCCACTGGATCGTGTACGTGTCAGTCGATGCCGAGCCGAGCGTGAACATTCCTGACGTGTATGCAGTCCAAGGCGTGATTTCCGCCGACGTGGTGTTGTCATATATTTTGTAATACGTGCTTGCAACGCCCGTGCCGCCGGAATCCAAGGGATTCAATGAAAACGTCGTTGAGCCGGTCACCCAGTCTTGCGAGTTGTACGTGGACACCGGCGTGAAACTGATTGTCGTCATCGGCGCGGCGTCGATGAATGCCACCTGCGATTGCAATGTTTGATTGTCGTTCGCACTGCTTATCGAGCTCCACTGGATCGTGTACGTGCCAGTCAATACCGAACCGAGCGTGAATGTCCCCAACGAGTATAAGGTCCACGGCGTGATCTCCGTCGATGTTGTGTTGTCGTAAATTTTGTAATACGTGCTCGCAACGCCCGAACCTCCGGAATCGGCGGGATTCAACGAGAATACCGTCGAGCCTGTCACCCATGTTTGCGAATCAAACATGGACACGGGTGTGAAACTGATCGTCGTCGTCGGCGCGGTGTCAATGTACAGCACTTGAGATTGCAATGTTTGATTATCACCTTGGGTATCGATCGAGCACCACTGGATCGTGTATTGGCCACTCGCTGCAGAACCAAGGGTGAACGTTCCCGACGTGTATGCTGTCCAGGGCGTGATCTCCGTCGACGTGGTGTTATCATAAATCTTGTAATAGGTGCTCGCGATGCCCGGGCCGCCTGCATCATTGGGAATTAACGAAAACGTCGTCGATCCGGTCACCCAAGCCTGCGAATCGAATGTGGACACCGGCGTGAAACTGATCGTCGTCGTCGGAGCCGTGACAATGATGGTCATGTTGTACAAGGGAGAACGTGCTTTGGTTCCAGCGCTATTATCTCCGACACCCCTTAAGTGCAGCACATATGTACCCTGCGTGGCTGGTGCAATCGAACTTAGGGTGTATGAATATGATCCTGCCCCTGCATAGGGTCCCCAAGTTGCGGACCAAAATAGGTTTGAGGAGGTCCAATCGGATACCCGTGGATTGGGATTAATCGAGGCCAAGGCAGGCGACACGACCACGGGCATTCCCATGTAAGTCGCTCCAGCATCTCGCCAAATTGCGACATCAACTTCTTTAGCTGATCCGCCTCCCACTCCATTTACGGTAACAATGAAGACGATATTCTTATTTGGCGGGGCGTAGAAAGTGCCGCCCACATTTTGCACATCGTTCGTTGCATTCGTGTCTATCGTCGGGCTAGGGGAATTGATGTGGCAGGATGCACCTCCGCAACCCACTTCTTGGGTATCTACAAGAGCAGGATGAGAAGCTGCCAGTTGGATGAAAATGGTCGAGAACATAACCATGAGGACTGCGAGGAGCACAAGTTGGGGCATTCTGCTTTTCTTTCCTATTGTATTCATGAACAGTCCCTTTCACTTTTATATTGCATGAGTTTCCGTTGCGTTTGGGCGAACATCGATGACACTCGCATACTTGCCCGAGTTTCAAAATATCGATCAAATTAGCTACTGGGATGTCATTCGGTTGCTTCATTATTTCAGAAAGTCAATCCTTTTTATATTGCTCGGCTTGCAAATATCGCATTATTTACAAACGAAAGTGAATGCAACTCGGGAATTGATTTATCGCAGGTGAAGGATGATTGACCAGATTGCGGCCAGCGATTGTCCCGTGCACGTTTATTTTGATTTATACGATTTTTATGTACATTGGAGTGTCTGCAGGGGATCTCACGGGCAACGTCTCGGTCATTTCATTTCTCGGCAATTTATCCCTGATTTGTATGGCCATAATGATAATAATCGACATTATTTTCCTTCTCCTGCTGCATATGAACTCCCGGATTCTGGCGATCGCAAATGTTCTTCTCTCGTTGACAATGTTTCTTATAATGGAACACGCATTCCTGAAAAGTTATTTTTCCATTGCATATGTGTGGAGTTATAGTGGAGCAGGCATGCAACTCTTGTACAAAATCGTGGCAATCTGGGCTGGTGATGCAGGCTCCATCATGACTTGGCTGATGCTCACAACGCTATTTGTTTTTGCATACCGGCTGAAAAACAAGGACCCGAGCGATCGATTGTTCCAAACCTCTGTATGTATGGCGCAAATACTGTCGCTTATCCTTGCCATTATCATCATCGAGATGAATCCATTCCAGATTGATGCCTATTATTTGCCCGGTGGCGCTGGCCTGAACCCGGAGCTGATGACGTACTACATGGTCTTGCATCCCCTATTCATATTCATCGCGTACTCCATCTTTTTGCTCCCGTTCACGGTGATCATGGCCAAGTCTGTTACCCGCGATCGCAAAGACCTGCAGGGTGGCTACGAGAAGAAATTCATCCAGATATCTATGAAACTGGGCTGGTTGGTGCTCACGGTGGGGATCTGCATCGGGTCATACTGGGCCAGGACAACACTCGGCTGGAACGGGTACTGGGAGTGGGATCCCGTGGAAACGGTGTCGCTCGTGCCTTGGATCTTCAGCACCTCGTATTTTCACACGAACAGTTTCACGGGTAAAAAGGAAAGATTGGCTCACATCAACGTTGCTCTCGTTTTCATCTCGATTGTCTTTTCGTCAATCATCACGCGCGGTGGCGGCATAGTGTCGGTACACGCGTTTGCAGGAGGCACGGGACTTGCAGTATTCGCGATACTTTCTGGTGCGCTCGTGCTCGTTCTCTCTATTTATATCATCTTTTTCATAATTGATATTATTGGCGAAGAATACAAGAACCGCAAGATTCTTTTTGATGACCTTGCGTATTTCTTTTTATTCAGCATGGCCTTCATCTGTGCCATTGGCGTGATCGTATCACCACTCTCCCTGTTGTTCTCGGCAAGTGTTCCAATCATCCCAGGCCCGAGTTTCTATGCCAAGACCCTATTACTCCCCGCAGGAGGTTTAGCCATAACGTTCGTGTTTTGTGCGCTTTTGAAGATGTATTCCTTGAAAAATATTGCGCTAGCTGTCATCGTGGCAATGGGAGCTTTTTCGGGATGCTCCGTCGTTATTTTTTTCGTATCAGGCATTTTCATCAACCCCGTTGTTGTTTGCTACGCGCTCGCATTTCTCGCCACTTGCATTGCTATCCGCAAGAATATCAGGAGAAGCATGAATCTCGGCCAGTTTTTCAAGGCGAACTCTCGCCACTTGATTCATGCCGGTATCTCCCTGATCCTAGTGGGCACGATTACTACAAACGCCGCAATTCAGGACTATGTTTTCATTCCGGGTTTTTTCTTATTGATCGCAGGAATGTTGCCTTCCCTGGTCGTTTCCTTCATGAAAGGAATGCCGTCTCAAGAAATCGTTCCGCCGGCACCTCCAACTCCGGAAGAAATTGGAGCGTCTCGAGGGCGTTGAAGAATTGATCGTCGTAAGGCGACGATCTATGGCAACCAAGAAAGTCGCCTCCAGATCTCTCTACCCAGAATAACTTTTTCCACGCGTTTTGGCCTCTTCGATGACTCTTAGATCTTCTTGGAAATCTTCGAGATCGTAGTGCAGCGGGATTCTTCGATCGTGGAGTTTTTCCAAGAATTCCCAAATCGAGAGATGACTTTCCTCGACGGCCCGGCCCAATGATAATTTTTCTTGTTGAAAACCATTCAATGCATTTTCGACGTTCCACTCGGCAATCGCTTTTGCAAGAAGTCTCCGGACCACGCTTGATTTGTCTAATTGCTCGATCTCGGCGATCCTCTCGATTTCCTTTGCCAAGTCATCTGGCAACCTAAATGTAATAGTCTGGCCCATGTCCTGACACCGTTTTTTACTAAGCCACTATTCTTGTATTAAATTGATCACGATGCACACGTTTTAAATCTGTGAAACCGTGATACAAATGCTCCTGATCTCCTTATACGGGGCCAATGACTAGCAAAGGCTTAGAAATAACGAAGAATGCATTGCCTGGATTCATATGTTTAATAAAAAGTAAGTTTCAAAGAAACTTATTTTGTCACCATTCGCGTGAACGGTATCCACGGCTCCGGTTTGGTCGGCCAGACAGGATAATCGGCGATCACGATCGGGAACAGGTTGATCCGGGTCGCTAGTTGGAGTGCTTCGGCGGCGGTGCCGTGCACGATGGTGAAGTGCCAGTTCTGGGGCAACTCGACCCCCAGTGCATCCCGCCCGGAGACCGCCATGAGGTTCATCAGGGTCATGAATTCGAGCTTGTGGTTGACAAAATCGACCTTGCATGCGACGTGCGACGTGTCGTTGTGTTTGATCACCCACCAGTCGGATGCGATGTTGATCAGGCCGTTCGGGAGAGGCAGGTACAGGTGCCTGCAGTCGGGGCTGTAGGTGGCGAGGGGATGGGAAATGACCTCGTCGTCCATTAGTGATGGCGAGTAGCAGAGGTTCTCCGGATCGTTAAACGTGAACTTGACCCCCGTGTCGATGTCGGTGTGAATGTAGGACGTGTCGAGGCGGTAGGTTTCAGGTACAAGTTGCACGCATTTCCATGCCTTCTTGGGGCCGATCAGCTCGAATCCCCACTCATCGACTAGATCCACGGGTTCCTCGGGCTGGGTCAGGGATTCCTTCGGCACGGCTTCCTTGCGCAGCGTGTCGATGGCCTCGTCGGTCAGGCCCAGCTTCGGCCTGAGCATCCTGCAAACCTTCTCCCCGAGAAAAAACGCGTTCAGGGCGTTGTCGATGCCGTAGAACATCTCGATGAGCGTCGGGACCCATCCGCTTGCGTCGGAGACTTCCGAGTTGATCTGCTTCTCCCAGCCCCGCCGGAGGAGGGCTAGCTGCTGGTCCACGTCGATGCACTGGTTCTCGGCCATCTCGACGAGCGTCTCGCCGGCGAGGAGTATGGCCCGGCTGCGGAAGGCGAGCGACCGCAGCTCCACGTCGAGCTCGTAGAATGAGAAATACAGGCCCATCCACTGGAACACGCCGGGCTTCTGTAGACCCCACGGTCCGTCGGGAATCGGGTGTATGGCTGGCTTTTCGATCCCCAGCGCCGCCATTTCCTGCACGAACTCGTGCGTCGTCGTGAATTTCGTGCCATCGGCCCGCTCAGCCTCGAACATCTCGATCTTGCGCTGCGCCTTCTCGGGATTTGCCCACAGGCCGAGGGCGAAGTAGGGGTCGTCGCCGATCCACGTCTCACCGTCGCCGGCCTTGTCGTAAGACCATTTCACGCGGGTGCTGCCATCGTCGAACACCCACCAGCGGCCATCATGATGCTCCTCGCCCTGGATGATGACATCCAAGCCATTCATATCATACACGGGGAAGAGCGGATCTAGCGGCTGGTCTTTCGGCAGGTAGGGCCACGCGTAATTCTTCTCGGGGATGATCGCATGGGCGATCCCGAACTCGTCCTTGACCTTGGCAAGGCCCTCGCCGAAGAAGTTTTCCTGTGCGAAGAAGGTTGGCGAAAAGGTCAAACCCAAGTCGTCCATAATGCGCTTGTCGATGGCCCACGACCGGCGGAAGTCCACGAGGGGAAATGCGGGCCAGATGGTCTCCGAATAATGCACGCAGATGATATCGACCTGGCCGCGCTGGTACAGGGTCCGCAACTTGTCGGCGATCCATGGAAAGTATTGCTGGCTGTAGGCAAGCTGCAGGCCAGATATCTCGAAGTCCGCGTGCCAGTCTGGACAAGCCAAGAAGAGGTCTAAAACCGGCTCGAACGCCTCGCATATCGATCGATCGGCCGTGTTTGTCTCACCGGCAACGAATTCGATGCAGTTGAAGTGAAGCAGGCAGTTGATGAATTTCTGTTCGTCGCTCATGAACGGAGGAAAGTCGATGGGCTATTAAAAGGCGCATCCGCGTCGCTGCCGCCACGTGAAACGTGCACGATCTCCCCGCGTCTTGCGACCTCCCGCACGAACTCCCCCGAATCCCAATGGATTTCGTGTTCAATCAAACCCTATATCGGATGTAATATTGATTCCCGCAAGAAAGAGCATACCACACTTTGGCGTCAAGCATGAATACGACGGTCATGGACACGGTCACGCTCCCCGTCGAGGATATCCTGACGAAGTTCGAGACGTCCCCATCAGGCCTGACGGCTGCAGAGGTTACCGAGCGCCTCGAGAAATATGGCCCCAATGAGATCTTGCAGCGAAAAAAACAGCTCGCCGTCATCGACTTCCTGTTGCATTTCAAGAGCCCGCTGGTGCTCATCCTCCTCGTCGCGGGGACGCTCTCCGGGATTTTTGGTTCACCGGTGAGCATGTACATCATCTTCGCTATCATCAGCTTGAGCGTCGTCCTTGATTATTACCAAGAAGCGAAGGCTGGGCATGCCGCGGAGTTGCTCAAGGAGAAGGTCTCAACTACAGCCACGGTCATCAGGGACGGGCAGAAGCAAGAGACCAAGCTGCCCGACATCGTACTCGGTGACATCGTGGTACTGTCCGCGGGCGATATCGTGCCAGCAGACTCCAGGCTCCTCGATGCGAAGGACCTGTTCATCGACCAGTCCTCCCTGACCGGTGAGTCTTTTCCCGTGGAAAAGGAGGCTGTCGTGGCACAAGGCGAGTCAGAACTGGTCACGGAAAACAAGAACATGGTCTTCATGGGCACTTCGGTCATCAGCGGCAACGCGAACGCCGTCGTTATGGGCACGGGGAGTAACACGGAGCTCGGCCGCATCGCCCAGCACTTGGTCGCCAAGGAAAGCGAGACCGAGTTCGAACGCTCCTCGAGGAACTTGGGCATGCTGATTGTCGAGGTCACCCTCGTCTTGGTCATCTTCATCTTCTTTGTCCTTGCCCTCGTCGACCACGACATTCTAGAATCATTCCTCTTCTCCGTTGCATTGGCAGTGGGGCTCACGCCCGAGCTCCTGCCCATGATCATCACGATCAACCTATCCAAGGGGGCACTCAACATGGCCAGGAAGGGCGTTATCGTGAAGAAGCTCAGTTCCATCCAGAATTTCGGGAACATGGACGTTCTCTGCACGGACAAGACAGGCACGCTCACGGAAAACAAGATCTCCCTGGCCTCACACATCGACCTCGAGGGGAATGAGCTTGATAAGGTCATCCAGTACGGTTATCTCAACAGTTTTTACCAGACCGGCCTCAAGAGTCCGCTCGACGATGCCGTCCTGAAGCACGAGGAAATCGATATCCACGAGTTCGTGAAGGTAGACGAGATCCCCTTCGATTTCAATCGAAAGCGGGTCTCGATCGTGGTATCGAATGGCGAAGACCACGTGTTGATCACCAAGGGTGCCCCCGAGGAGATCATTAAGGTCTGCTCTCGCAGCGAGGCGGGCAAGAACGTCTACTCCCTCACCCCCGAGACCCGGAAAAAAATCCAGTACAAGTTCAACGAGCTGAGCTCGCAGGGCTTCCGCGTGCTCGGGGTGGCTTACAAGACTTTCCCCCTGAAGGATCGCACCTACAAGATCGAGGACGAGTCGGCCATGACGTTCCTAGGCTTCTTGGCCTTCCTTGACCCCCCGAAAGCGTCGGCCAAGGAATCTCTCCTCCTCCTCAAGAACGCGGGCATCGATGTGAAGATCGTTACCGGTGACAACGACTTGGTCGCTCGCAAGGTCTGCGAGGAGCTCGGGTTCGAGATAAAAGGCGTCCTGATCGGCAGCCAGATCCTGTACATGCACGACGATGCCCTCCAGCGCGCCGTCGAGAAGGCAAACTTGTTTGCCAGGGTAACCCCGGGCCAAAAAAGTCGTATTCTCAACGCGCTCAAGGCGAATGGCCACGTGGTCGGGTTCCTCGGCGACGGCATCAACGACGCGACCTCGATCAAGAACGCGGACGTGGGCATCTCCGTCGACAACGCCGTGGACGTGGCAAAGGAGTCCGCCGATTTCATCCTTCTCGAGAAAGGGCTGAACGTGCTTCACGCAGGTGTTTTGGAAGGGCGCAAGACTTTCAGCAACACGCTGAAGTACCTATTAATGGGCACGAGCAGCAACTTTGGCAACATGTTCAGCGTGGCCGCCGCCGCGATCTTCCTCCCGTTCCTGCCCATGAGCCCCATCCAGATCCTGCTCAACAACATGCTCTACGACCTGTCGGAGACCACGATCCCCACGGATAATGTCGACGCGGCCGCCATCGCCAAACCACGCAAGCTGGACATCTCTTACGTGAGAAGATTCATGGTGCTGCTCGGGCCGATTAGTTCCATTTTCGATATCCTAACTTTCCTTATCATGATCTTTATCATCATCCGCGCGAGCCCCTTTGCAATTTCGAAAAGCCCGTACGACATAGCACTTTTCCAGACAGCATGGTTCATCGAGTCGATGGCGACACAGACGCTCGTCGTCTTCATCTTGCGGACCAACGAGAACCTCTTGAAGAGCCGGCCGAGCTGGCCGTTGGCCGCGAGTACTATTGCCATCGTGGTCGTTGCCGTGGTGATCCCGTATACGCCCCTTGGGCCCCTCTTCCAGTTCGTGTGGCCCCCGTGGCAATTCTTCGTGTTTGTCGCCCTTGCGACGGCGGCTTACCTGGGCTTGGTCGCCTTCGTGAAGGGCAGGTTCCACAAGAAATACGGCTCGCTGCTGGAACACACGTTCCAACAAGTGAAAACGAGGAGCTCCAAAGCGAAAGCATTCTAATAGTCAGTCCCGAATCATATCTCTCCCATAATACATCATATGCCATCCTGCCACCGCACATAGAGGCGATCCATTCACGAGCGAAACCTTGGAAGATTTCCTGATCGATCCGATCGAAAGCGTTTTCCAGCATTACAGCACGTCGAGTAACGGACTCACCAGCAACGAAGCGGCGAAGCGGCTCACCCGGTTCGGCCCGAACCTGCTCAGCAACCCCGATCCACGTTCGAAGATCGTTAATTTTCTATCATTGCTGCGCAGCCCCATCACGATCATCCTCCTCTTCGCGGCGGTCATATCGATCTTCTTCTACGACGTGGACACCGCCGTCATCATCCTGATCCTGGTTTTTCTCAGCATCGCCCTCGAATACTTCCAAGAGGCCCGATCCAGGCGCCACGCCGATATGCTCCAGCGTAAGGTCACGACGACAGCCGTTGTTCTCCGGGACGGCGCCCCCAAGACCATACCGGTAAGGGAAATTGTCCCGGGCGATATCCTGCTGTACCGCGCCGGTGATTTCGTGCCGGTTGACACGCGCCTGCTCGAAGCCAACGACGTGTTCACCGATCAAGCAGATGTCACGGGTGAATCGATTCCGGTCGCCAAGAACGTGATCACGCCTACCGAAGCCCAGCTCCTCGTCATGGACTACCCCAATTGTCTGTTTATGGGCTCCAGCATCGTGAGCGGGACCGGGAAGGGCATCGCGCTGAAAACGGGCGCCCATGCCCATTATGCCCGCCTCAAGTCACATCTAGACACGAAGGAGGAGTTGACAGACTTCGAGAAGGGTGCGAGAAGGTTCCGATACATCGTGCTCGAGGCGACGCTGATCCTCGTGATGCTCGTGTTCTTCTTCCTCTCCTTCCGATTCGAAATTCTCAACCCGAATGCAGTGATTGCGGAATGGGGGAAGAACATTCTCCTGTTTTTCCTGTTCTCGCTGGCCCTCGCGGCAGGTCTCACCCCCGACATGCTCTCGAGCATCAACTATATGAACTTGATACATGGTGCCCTTAACATGGCCAAGCACGGGCTGATCGTGAAGCACCTGAAGTCGATCCAGGATCTCGGCACGATGGACGTGGTCTGCTTGGACAAGACCGGGACCCTCACGCAAAACCGCATCGAAGGGCTCAGATACTTAGACATTGAAGGATACGAAGAGGAGAAGGTGTTCCAATACTCGTATTTGAACAGTTATTTCCATTCTGGCTTGAAAACGCTGGATGATATGGCAATTCTCCAACATGAAACCGTGGAAACATCCATTTACCAGAAGATCGCTGAAATCCCGTTTGATTTCACCCGCAAGCGCATCACCACTGTCGTCCGGAAGGGCGACAAGCAATACCTGATCGTGAAAGGGGCCCCTGAGGACATCATCCGGTTATGCTACGCGTGCGAGTTTGGCGCATGTTCCTACGAACTCGCCGGTGAACGCCTCGATACCATCCACGCCAACTATGAACGCTACAGTGGAGACGGGTACCGGGTCTTGGCGGTTGCGTACAAGGAAATTCCACCCGAGAATCGCGCATATTCCGTTTCCGATGAAGTGGATCTCACGATGCTTGGGTTCGTCATCTACCAAGATCCCCCGCTCGAAGCATCGAAGGTGGCGATCGAGAAGCTCACCAAGGCAGGCGTGAAGGTGAAGATCATCACGGGCGACAACGAGATCTTCACGCGTCACGTGATGGAGAGTTTAGAGATTCCCATTGAAGGTATCGTGATCGGACCGGATCTCGTCCAAGCGAGCGATGATGCCCTCGCCCGGACCGTTGAACGCGTGAATATTTTCGCACGGGTCACCCCTGGCCAGAAGAGCCGCATCCTGAATGTCTTGCGCAGCAACGGGCACGTAGTCGGTTTCTTGGGCGACGGCATCACCGACGCGTCTACCGTGCGAAACTCAGACATTGGCATCTCGACGGATAACGCGGCAGGAGCTGCAAAGGAATCCGCCGACATCGTGCTCATGAAAAAGGATCTCGATGTCCTCTACGAGGGCGTGCTCGAGGCCCGCAGGACCTTCCACAACACGCTGAAGTACCTCCTGCTCCGGTCGAGCAGCAACCTCGGCAACATGTTCACGTTGGCCGCGATGGTGGTATTCCTGCCGTTCCTGCCCATGCTCCCGCGCATGATCCTGCTCATGAACCTGCTTGCGAACGTTATGGACAGCTTCCTGCCATCCGACAACGTCGATGACCAAGTGCTCATGGCGCCGCGACGTCTGAACGTGGATTACATCCGCAGGTTCATGTTCGTCATGGGGCCGATTTCATCGCTCGGGGATTTGGTGACGCTTGTCGTGGTCGTGTTCCTGATCCTGGGCGGGATCCCAGCCCACGGATTCACCGCCGGCCAACAGGGCATCATCCAGACCGCCTTGTTTACCGAGATGCTGCTCTCCGAGATCTTGGTCATCTACGTCCTGCGCACGCCACGGTCCCCGTTCCGCCAGAATAAGCCGAGTCTCACCCTGATGCTCAGCACGATCCTCATATCAGCTTTCGGGATAATGCTTCCATACATTCCATTCGGCATGTCATTGTTCGCGTTCGTCCCGCTTCCCACTATCTATTACCTGTATCTCGCCGTCATCCTCATCGGCTACCTGGTCCTCTTCTATTACCTGCGGCGGTGGCTGTTCCGGCGTAACGCGCCTCTGATCGAGGCGGAACACGGCGGGCCGGCACCGGTCGAGTTGCCCTTCATCGGGACGAGATAGGCCAGTGCGGTTCGGTTTTGGGGAATTCTTTTTCAAAATCTTTCCCGATTTATATCTGCCACTTTCATTTTTCCATGTTTTCCATGTTTCGCTCCTTTACATACATCCAAAAACAGATATCCGTAAAAAAGCATGCGGATCACTCGCGTTCGTCGGGCAATTGCCGCAAGAAATCACTCAAATCAATTTTAACTGCCAAGTCGAATCCCTTGGCCTCCGCAGCGTCAGGATTGGTTTCCACGATACCAAGCTCGAAACATTTGGTAACGAATTCGTGGTAGGAAAGGCCTGACAGGAACCGTGCCGCTTTTCTCCCGATCTTATTTTCCTTGAGCAATTGAAAAGCAATTTCGATGCGCTCAGGGAGGTAGCCCCGTTTGTCTTAGTTTTAGGTCGTAATTTTCATATTTGCTAGCATATCTATCAATTTATATCGTCCAACTTTGTCCATGTTCAATCGAACTGTTAATCAACCCTTTCCGAACAAGTAGAACGCCGCAAAATAAGCCAAGTTGGCCGAGATGAAACTCATCGCCATCTCCATGGAGAAAGAATTGTTTTGGCCAGCGAACGCGAACATGATCCCGCCGAACAGGGCCGATGCGGCGGAAGCGAAGGCAATCCAGGACAGCTTGGCGCAGCGGGACTCGCCGGCCCGCGAGAGGGAGATGGGAATGAACAGGCCAAGGACAACGACCGTGATGCCAACGCTGATGTGGGCGAGGACCTCGATGCCGCCCGGGTAGGTGGTAAAGGCGAGCGGTGCTGTCGAGAACGTGAAAAGCGGGGTTGGTGCGGGCAGGACCGTGAAGAGATTGTTGTCCATGCCGAGCCAATACTGCACGGCCAGCAGGACCATCTGAACGAGCACCAGGGTTTTTGGTGGGATGGGAGGATGTTGCATGTTCGTGGGCCTTTTTCATGCGCGTCGCTGGATTAAATTTTAAGCGTCGAGTTCAAGCTGCAAGAGATCGTCTGGCGAATTATTGGCTGGTTCCAACCTTTAAATTCGGCGGCGTTGAATTAAACAAGTTTCCAGACACTCGAAGGGGAACGTGATGACAACCAATGCTGACCAACACCAGCACCGTGCAATCCTTCGGGACATTGCCCGCAAAGTGATGCTCGCAAGGGGACTGCAGCCCGATTTCTCCGCTGAAGTGCTCGCCGAACTTAATCGCTTGCGGGTGCCTGCCACGACGCGGAGCAAGTCGATACGGGACCTGCGTGCCCTGCCGTGGTGCTCGATCGACAACGACGATTCCCGTGACTTGGACCAGCTCACCGTTGCCGAGCAACTCACGGACGGAAACGTGAGGATCTTGGTCGCCGTGGCGGACGTGGATGCGCTGGTGAAAACTGGCGGCCCTATCGACGGGCATGCTGGAACGAACACGACCACGGTCTACACACCCGCCATGATCTTTCCCATGCTCCCTGAGAAACTGTCGACAGACCTCACATCCTTGGCCTTAGGCGAGAACCGCATATCGATCGTGATCGATATGGTGATCGCGTCGAACGGGACCCTGCAGGACATCGACATCTACCAAGCGCGTGTTCACAACCACGCGAAGCTCGCGTACAACGGCGTCGCCGCGTGGCTGGAGGGTCTTGAACCCGTACCCTGTGAGATCACCAGCGTCGATGGTCTGGAGGAAAATCTGCGCCTCCAAGATGAAGTGGCGCGGCGCATGAAAGCCAACCGGCACATGCACGGGGCCTTGAGCTTGGAGACTATCGAGGCCCGGCCCGTGTTCGACGGCGATGAGATCCTTGATTTAGAGGGCGTCAAGAGAAATTGCGCCATGGAGCTCATCGAGGACTTTATGATCGCAGCGAATGTGTCTGTTGCTAGGTATCTCTCGGCAAGCAATTCGGCATACATCCGCCGTGTCGTGCGTACGCCCAAGCGCTGGGATCGCATCGTCGAGATCGCCCGTGACCTCGGTACCGCGCTCCTCGACACGCCGGATCCGAAGGCACTTGATGACTTCCTCGTCACTCAAAAGGCGACCGACCCGCTCGGGTTCCCGGACCTCTGCCTCGCGATTATTAAGCTGCTCGGTGCCGGGGAATATGTCGTCGAGCTCCCAGGCGGGCAGGCCCCGGGGCATTTCGTGCTGGCGGTTAACGAGTATGCCCACGCGACGGGACCCAATCGCCGTTACACTGATTTGGTCACGCAGCGGCTACTGAAAGCCGCTATTGATGGCACCCCGCCCCCGTATGCCAACGATGAACTGGAAGCCTTGGCCGCCCGATGCACTGAGCTCGGTAGCCTCGCCAAGAAGATCGAGCGCCAAGTCGAGAAATCCGCGGCGGCCCTCTTGCTCGAGCCACGGGTCGGGGAGCAATTCGACGCCATCGTGACGGGCGCGGCTCCGAAGGGCACGTGGGTCCGGCTGATCGACATGCCAATCGAAGGAAAGCTGGTCGAGGGGTTCGAGGGCGTGGATGTCGGCAACCGGGTGCGTGTGCAGCTGGAATCGGTCGATGTCTGGCAAGGATTCATCGATTTCCGAAACGTGAGGTAACCAGCGAATGAATGGTCACGCGAAGCGGGGGCACGTGCTGGCGCCCGGAAAGGCACCGGCACGCGCACTGGCCGCATCGTGAACCCTTTTCAGTAGATATTATTTGCAACAATCAGATATAATTAATACACCTGCATGGCTTGTCACCTTGCATCTTGACTTACATGTGAAAACGGCGGGCTCGGCCATTCTGACTCGTTTTTCGCACCGTTCGACAAGTCGCGTGAGAAATTAATCAGTATGTTAAGTGAAAACTACAATGGTAACCGGATTTGTGAAATGGTTTAACTCTGGAAAAGGGTTCGGTTTCATAAGCGTACCCAATGAAGAGAAGGACATTTTCGTGCACTTCTCCAATATTGTCGTGCAAGAAGGCGAATTTGCGTCGCTCAACGAGGGCGACGAGGTGGAGTTCGAAACCCACGAAGGTCAGAAGGGCATCGAAGCAATCAACGTGAAAGTAACCGTCAAGGCCCCGCCGAAGGAACGAGCCCCGCGCGAGCATAGTGGCGGCTTTGGTGGCGGTGGCGGGTACGGTGGTGGCCGCGGTGGTGGCTACGGCGGCGGTGGATTTGGTGGGGGCGGGTACGGCGGTGGCAGTCGCGGTGGTGGCTACGGCGGCGGTGGTGGTGGCCGCGGTGGTGGTAGCCGTAGCGGTGGTCGGGGCGGTGGTGGCCACGGCAGCCGGGATAGCAAATCCTACAAGAAACGATATTAGAATCGAGACCTGTCCGTGAAGGAAAAAATTGTTCAACTGTTGTGATTAAGCTTTTTTTTCGTCTCTATTCCTTGGGTTACCACGAATCTGCCAGATTCGTGGCGAATTATCATGCACAATGTAAAAGGAAATGAAAAAAGAACTTGGCAAAGAGATGTTCTACTTGATAACAGCCTTGATCTTCTCCATCAAATCTTCAGAGATTTCTTTAATGTCGTTGGCAACATTAGCGTGCTTGGATTTCTTTCCCATCAACTTGTCCATGTTCTTGTCTTTGGCCGAAAACTTGCAACTTTCCATGCCCTTAAGATCTGCACACTTGAAGCTTGGCATATTTTGCACCTGTGTTGGCACGGCCGAACCACGGGGCCGTTATCTATCCATCGGACCTTTTCTGGCAATAAAGATGTCGACAACTGCGCAAAATTCGAATTTCCATCTTCTGGAGAAGGTCGTTCCATGCCCGTCGTGATTTTCTCTCTCACACGTTGAGCAGTATCAGCACGGCAACCACGAGCAACAGGATTCCCGCGGCGATTCTCGTCCTCCGCTCGCTCTTCTCGCCGAATTTTTTCCCGACCGTGTACCCCAATGTCGTAAAGACAAAGAGCACCAGGAAGAAAATGATTGCGACGGTCCAGATCATGCCACCGACCAGCCCTAGGCCAAGTCCGACAGCCGCTTCGTCCAAGCTGATCGTGAACCCGAGCGCGAGCAGGGCCGGGATCGAAATCCCTTTCTCGAACTTGGACTTTGTTTTAGCTTCCTCCCCATCTTCGTTCTCCCGGGCGTCATACAGGATTCTTACTGCAATAATCACAAGCACGCCAAATGCAATGATGCGTCCGATGAAACCAAGCACCCCCCCGATGACCACGCCGACCGCGAATCCGAGCACAGTCATGATAGTTTGCCCGGTTGCCATGCACGCGGCGACGATGGGTCCAGCACCCCATCCCTTCCGCGTCGAGATGAGGCCGATCGTGACTGCGATCACCATTGAATCGATGGATGTGCTTGCCGCGGCCAAGAACAGGGTGATCAAGACAGGGAGATACATAGAAGTATGAAACAGGACCGACCTTATGAAGGGTCGGGTTTGACACCCACAAAATCTTCTTAAGCAGACAAAAATGGCGCCCCTGCTAGCGTTCGCGAGCGTTCTCTGGTGACCAGCAGGATCATGCAGCAGGGCGAGTGGTTCTTCATCCCCGCGATGGCCGAGGAAGAGAGGGCGATCGAGTATGTAAAGGGCGCAATCGTGAAGTATGCCCCGATAGGCAATCGGAAGACCCGTGCGCACAGGGCCGAGGAACTCGTCGTCACCGAGAAATATGGCACATTCGTGCTGGGAAGCATCCGCCATCCCGACCACCGGCCCCTCGAGCTGAACGGCTGGTTCCTGGTGGTCGAGAACGTCGAGAACCGCCAGTCTTGGGTCGGGGCCGCTGGCGCGAAGTGGTTCGATTAAACCAGCTCATGAACATTCCACGATCACTGGAAACAGAAGAGCCTTCTTAATGATATGGCCGATGCATGCCCCCGATTCGGTGGCCTGGAAACGAAGTGTGGCCAGTCAGTATTCGTTGTCGTCGTATTCGGCCTTTATATTTTTTCAACCCATCTCGATTGTCTCGTTCTCGTTTGGGCACGATCGTTGGTCAGGTGGCAATGTCCAGTGTTCCTCCAATTCAGAACATGTTTTTTATTACACGATGTGATGAGTTCGGTGAAAGATCATGTCAAATCACACGGATGCTAAAAATTGGTTCGAAATGGCACTGGCAGATTTGCCGCGGGTCGAACGTAGCTACCTGGCTGGTGATTTTGCAGACGTGGCATACCGTGTCCAATTTTGCAGCGAGAAAGTCATCAAGGGCATCCTGCTTATGTACGGCATACAATTCAAAAAGTACCACGAAGTTAGTGCTATCGTTGAAAACGAGTTGCTTTCAAATCCCGATCTTGAAAAGAACGAAATACATTTTATTGAGGAGATTGCTCGATTGTCAAAGGAGATCGAGGTCATATCCACGACTCCGAGGTATGGCTCCGTGGTAGCGGATACGTTCACATCGCCTGAACATCTCTTTGATGCATCAAATACCCGAGACTTTACAATGAAATTAATTGATGAACTTGACGCGTTTGTAAATCTATTGGAAATAAAGGATCCACAGAACTGGCAGGAAATAATGGAGGGATGCACGAGTGCAAGAAATAGTCTTCAACATCTCGTGGATTGAGCTTTCAAGATACAGGGCGCATCTACTAGAGATTTGCGAACATTCCTTGTCGTACCTGGGCTCAGCGTTGCGTGGAATTCTAGTGTTTGGTTCACTTGCAAGAGGATCTGCAATGTACTCACCCGAACACCAGAGCGATATTGACTTGCTCCTGATCGCAACCGGTTTACCAACCAAGCCAATTGAACGTATGAAATTCGATCTGGATTTCTTGGGCTTGGAGGCACTTGGCGTCCACCGTATCTGGGAGACACCCGAGGATCTCGATGCCTGTGTGAACGCGCACCAAGCGTTTTGGTTCGAGATTATCCGTGACGGCATCGCAGTTTACGATCCTGAAGGCATGTTCGACGTCTACAAGGCCAAGGTGCAGGATCTCATTGCCAAGCTAGGCATCAGGGAGACCGAGCACGCGTGGATTTGGCCCCAGAAAGTCCCAGGGGAAGCGATGGATTGGTAAGTTAATGCCACGATCCAGACACTTACTTGAAATGGTTTTCAATCGCTGGCAGAACTAGATCGCCGCGAAAGTCGGTGCCAACAATCGGCCCCCGCTTGGGTTTAGTGTTGCATATCAGTCATTTATGTATGAAGATCTGGATCATCTACGACAGCAGGTTCGGAAACAACAAGCAAGTCGCCGAGGCCATCGGCGAACGGTTGCAGCAGGACAACGACGTGCAGGTACACCACGCAAAAGACGTGTCAGCCAAGCAAGCCATTCAAGATATGCCCGATATCTTGATCTTTGGCGGACCGATCCACGCGGGGATGATTTCCTTCACCGCAAAGACTTGGGTCGCCTCGTTCTCTCGGTCGCTGCGCAGGAAGGGTATGATGCTCAAGAAGGTGGCGGCGTGGGGCACGCACGCCGCGAATCCACCCGAGCTGAAGGGCAGGTTTTCATGGTCAAGCGAGGAAGAAAAGTGGAAGAAATTGATGGATGGCGTGCCCGCGGAGAAAGAAATGTCTGGAATCCAAGGACTCGTCGTCACTGGTATGCCGGGTCCATTGGAAGACGGCTGGCAGGACAAGGTCGCTGCGTTCGCGGATGCAATCAATGCACTGTGATATCTTGCTTGCGTCCCGAATATATTCTCTTATTTGAAACAGCATTCTGATTCAGAATTGTTGCAAAATAAATCATTTTTGAAGGAGAAATGCCCCCAAGTCGAGAAATCGCCGAGAATTTTTTACTCGAACCAGCTTTAACGAGCTTTTCTGGATGAGCGCGTGCCAATAAGCCTCCTTTTTCCACACCAAGCTGAACAGGAGGAGTGAGAGAGCCATCCTTCTGTTTTGCAGGATTTCAATCATGATGAACATCCCGCCCGGCTTGAGCACTCGGGCGATTTCCCCGAGCGCCTTGAGCTTGTTCTCCTCCCCGTCAATTTCGTGCAACACGGAGCCTGCAGTCACGATATCAAAGGATCCGTCCGCAAAGGGCATCTCGAGAAGGTTTCCCGGGCGAAACTCCACCCGGTCTCTGACGCCTTCCGCATTGGCATTAAACGTGGGCTGTTCGGGAGACGTGCCGCTCATCCCCTTGAAGATGTCGATCCCGGTCACCTTGGCCTGAGGTAATGCTTTTGCGACACGAATGGAGACGCTCCCGGTGCCGCAGCCGACGTCGAGGATATCGAGCGAGCCGTCGAACTGCTCTTCGGCTAGCAGGTCCGACCAAAACGACGATATCTGGCGTGGCCGCAGCATGAAGTAATACAGGGGAATGTACGCCAGCGCGGTGTAAATCCCGATAAACGCGATCGCGACTCCTGGAATGAACAGCCAAAGGCTTTGCTGCACGCCGATTAGCAGGGACACGATAACCAAGACCAATCCAATCAAACCAACAATGCCAATTCCAGCAAAGACGCGGATCGCGACGAACCCGTACCGGGGTTTTTCCGTTGAAGCTGTGACTTGCGCCATCATGATTCGTCTCCTCCATTTGCATCTTCAGTTGGTTCTGTAGCCTCCTCCTCGCCCTCCTCCTCGTCTTCATTCGCGAGGGCACCCAGGAGATGCATCGCGTACTTTTTCATCCCTTCGATCTTGGATAATGCCAGCCCCTTCCTGACATCTCCTGCGACTAGCAGCAGGTCTCCAGCCTTGATGCCGAACACTTTCCTGGCTTCCAAGGGAATCACGACCTGGCCCCTTTCACCAACCTTCACCGTGCCGAATATATATTTGTCTTTGCCAATTTGCGCCATGGTCATTCCTTCGTTGTAGTTATGTTGAGGTTTATACTTGACCCCTGATTCATGCCATTCATACAGTTCACACTTTTCATACTGGTCATATTGATCATTTCATTCAGACTATTTTAATCTTATGACCCGTTCGCCACGAACAGGCTTCCCGTGGATGCGATGATGTTCCGCATTATTTCTCGATGAGCAGTCTCCCTGAGAAGGATTGAATTTGTACCTGTCTGGAATTATCGATTCAGTAATTCCACCTCTTTTCGACTCATGCGTTGCCTGATTCGTGAGTATGTTATCGATGCCTATTACCTTGGTAATTTCGTCGGCCAATTATCTCTCGTGATCATAGGCATATCAACAAAAAAGCGTGATTCCGCGTCAATTCTGTGCCCGTTTAATCTTGATTTCAAACCTCGCGCAATCTCATCTCGTTCTAAGCGCGTTCCTTGCCTGTAATGCCTCGTTTCGATGCAATTACAAGAAAATTTGAGATAAAGTGTGGAAAAAATATAATTGGTAAACTTCAATATCTTGAGCTCAAGATGATGAGGTTTGCGAAATGATCTGGTGAATGTTCTTTTGGATTCGCTCGTTGATGATTAAAGCGTCTACTTTTTTCTTGTATTCCCGTCTTTCTTTCTTGGAAAAGTAAAGCTTCAGCACACCACACCATCTCGCGACACTTAGCACCTGAATGACGCGCGGGTTTGGTTCCCTATCCATGATTATCGACTGTTTCAAGATATCGAGCAATTCCTGTTTCTCTTCTGGATGTATGATGGTAAACCTGCCCGATTGCTCGTCATAAGCTATTTTGCCTGCTTCGATGAGCAATTGCATCGTTCTCTTTCGTATTTTTTTTATGACTACCGGCAAGGTCAGGAGCCAATACTTGATCGAATGCTGTTTTCCAGCTTCCGCGATCTTGGTTACTATTTCATCCAAGATTGGAAATTCCATTTGTGAAGTGTCAATCATGCTGACTTCCTTCCCTTCAATAAAGTCGATGCGACTCGCGTTCCTCAAATCGTACAATGTTGCACCGATCATGCATAAACTCAATACTCGTTTCGATGGTGCCGCGAAGATTTCTCCGGTGTAATCATTTATCGACAAGAAAACGAGATCTTCCAGAATGCTCATGATAGATACAAAAATGTGAGATCTTAAATTTTTATCCACGTGTTTGTCAATGTTTGATTTTGTTATTCATATAAAGCGTGTCACGCATGGAAATGGACGCAAGGCTATTGATGGCTATAGTCTCTTGTGGTCAGTATAGTCCTTCTATAGTGCACGTCGAAAACTCATTTAAAGATACGCGTGTGCCTCTACTTATGAGTGACATAGAATTGACCCATGTTGCAGTCGACTCCAAGCCCACGTGTGACGAATTCACGGTTGTCATGATTCCATGTCCAAAATGCAATGAGATCGTGAAAATAAAGCTTGCGGTGTCCATTGGAGAAACAATCGAGTATTTTCCCTTCCCCGTGATTGCCATGCACACCGGCAACGAAGGATCCCATCCAGTAGTTCATAATCTGGTTGCTTACATCGACAAGCAGCTCAAATGCCGCCATACCGAATACTTGGACGGTTCACGGGTATTCATCACTCCTTATATACTGTACAATCCCAACTTATTGCGTGTTTTTTGTTTCAAGTGAAATATAGGTGTATTTTATGAACACGGTAAAGATGATCGTGTGCGGAGATGGTGCGGTTGGCAAAACGACGTTATTAAAGCGCCTTTCGGGAACATTAAAGCCTGATGAGAATGTCACCATGACCCCGGGCGTCGCCGTACATGTATTAAAGTTCGAAGTCGAAAATATCGTCAAGTGCGCATGCTTCGACCTCGGTGGACAAGAACGTTTTCGGTTTTTGCAGGGCTCGTTAATCAAGGGTGCGAGCATTGCGATGTTCGTCTACAGCGTTGAATGGTTTCGATCGCTCTCCGACATCGATGATTGGCTAAAATTGGTTGCCGAGCACGCATTACCAAAGCGCCTCTTCTTGATTGCGAATAAGATCGATTCTCCGCGACGCGTGCTTGTTGAGAGCGATGGTCAGGAATATGCGAGCCAGCACGGTATGACCTTTCACGAGGTATCGGCGATCACTGGACAGGGCGTGGATGCTCTTGAATCGAGCCTTCACGAGGCAATCTCCTCTATATCCAGGAATGAAGTGGAACCCGCTAATTCTTTACCGAGTAGCGGTGGCTTGCTCGGTGAATGATATTTTTCTTCAAATTCAAAAGCCAATTTTTAGGTACATTATGCGTTGAATGGATTTCGTGGAAACTGGAATCCACTAGATTGTTAATATTTAGCGGCAAGGCGCACTGCTCGTGCTATATAGACTATTGTCGTCGCATCTGCTATTCGACGATTCTGTCGCCAGTCTTTATATTTGCGCTACTGTTTTCTTCGTTTGAAAAGCCAACGACAATAAACGATGCGCCTAAATCAAGGTGAAACAAGACCATGATCGAATGCCCAGAATTCATCTCGTCACTGAATTTCAATGGGGTAAACAGAGGCCGGCTCGATATCAATCTAATCCGCCGCGAATTGTGCTTTCCTTTGTTGGATATAATTGCGCAAGAAAAAGAGGACATCACCAGCATCGTAAAAATCATTCGGGAGGCGTGTGCCTTGCAATCCTCAAACCCTAACGAGCAAGCCAAGATTAATGACACGGTATATATGGTCTTGCAACTCGCCTTTGCCGCGATGCACCAAGACCAGGAGATTCCCAATTGGCTCGTGAGTAAAATCAACGATATGTTCGTGGAGTGAACTTTTTTTCAAGGATTGGTGACTATACGGGGTACAGTTTAGATCGCATTTGGATCTTTAGTTTAATTTTTTTTGCCGATTTCTCTCGTTCCGACGAAATGTTTATGTCCGTACTTGTAGGATTACACTTGCCGCGGGTTGCCCGGTGGAGTCAAAATTCTCTTTTCAACCACGTCACGCGCCAATTCTCGCACGTGGCTGGAGTTGTAAAATAAAACTTGTCCGGCACGCTGAACCCCGGGAAAGCCACTCGCCTGTCGCTTCCGGCGTCACCCGTCTCAAGGACGATTTAGCCGTAGAGCCCCAAAGCTCGGAGCTATGAAAAACAAACCACGCGGCTTCGACAACTATCGCATCGATTAGATTGTCGTGGTTTAAATGCTTTCCACGAATCTAAAACGGAAACCAAAATTCATGATCTCGTGCAGCTAGCAGACCACGTTTATTCCCTGAAAGCGGTTCGTGCGCAGGTTGCATGTAAGCAAGCATAATAAGCCATTCACGCAGACGTGAATGCGGCGTGCAACATCCTGCGAAAAACGTGTCCCGATGCCCGTACGAGGGATTGCAATTCCCATGAAGCAGTATTCACGACGAATCGACGTCAGTATTCACGAGAATTGCAAGAAAGGCCCTGATATCTTCGGATGGGATGGGGCGGGTGTTCGACATCACCCGCAGCTGGTCAGCAACCCAGCTCCAAGTTGATGTCGAATAGGAAGGATGCTTCGCGGCATCCCCCCCTTCCAGAAACCCGGCGGGCATCTTTCAATGCACCGGGCTTGCGCCCCGAGAACCCACCCCGCGTCGCCGCGCTCCCGGAATAGCTGCTCCTCGCAATTACCCCTTTGGAGA
>Ga0326728_10001952_pt1 | contig 70588 bp, 70 predicted proteins | sample MB3enrmetagenome_FD_207602 | JGI IMG/M metagenome (GOLD analysis project Ga0326728, IMG submission 207602) | Lab enriched peat soil microbial communities from McLean, Ithaca, NY, United States - MB31MN | ecosystem: Environmental > Terrestrial > Soil > Wetlands > Peat | place: USA: New York... | reverse complement strand
ACCGCCCCACGCTTCAACTCCCGCTCATCCATCCTCGTCCTCTTCACTGTAGCCTCCTCAGAGGCCACGAGTTTAGGGGACATTTCTATCGGTGACAGAAGGGGACATTATCATCGGGGCGCAACATACGCAGCTACGGCGGAGAATCATGCGGCGCGGGAGGTGCTGTAAGTGCGGGCCGGTACGCAAGGGGGCAATTCCACGTCCAATCGCAGATTAGTCCTGACTGGACTTGAACGTGTACACAAGGACCGCGCTTGGGCTTCGCAAGGAAGCGTTGAATAGCTTCGAATCGGCCCTGCGCGTCATGTAATGGAGTATGTTGGAATACGCCCTTGGGCCGGGTTCTCTAAGTTGTTGAAAGGATGGAGCGGGGGACGGGGATCGAACCCGCGACGTCCAGCTTGGGAAGCTGGCATTCTACCGCTGAATTACCCCCGCTCACTGCCTGTTCTTACATTTACATCAATCAAAGCTACTTAACCGCAAATGATCCTGTCCGTTAAATCTATACTGTCTATCAGTTACCCCCCTGTCTGACTCCAAAACAGACAGTAAATTAGACAGTACACCTTCGTACAACGTCCTCGTGACACGAGCGGATTATAGCACAAGCACGGCTTAGTTTTCTTGCTTCCGAGCCTTTCGGGCGTGCAACCACCGGCGCAGATGGACGTTTACCAAAGCATGGGACCCTAACGGCAAACGGGGCCTGTGCGGTGACAGTGGGCGCAATGTTGTTGCCGCCCGTCGGCAAAATCACTGAATCTTGATCTTGCCTCGATCCAGGCCGAGAAGAGTTCCCTCGATGTCCCTCACGGTTTCAAGCATCTCCTTAGCCTCAGCATTGCGCGCTTCAAGTTCTTCGGCGAAATCAGGGTCGGAAGGATACAGGAACTCCGTGTAATCCCGTTCGTCCAGGTCCAGGATGAACTGACGGATGTTCTCGAGGCTCGCCTGCGCCCGGCCTTCGAGAAGGGCAACGATCTCAGCCTTCGTGTTCGTTTCGTTTTGCATATTCACTCTCCTTCGGATGCCACCTGAGCTGAATCGGCTGCTTCTCCCAGACGGGCACGTAGGGTACGAAGCCAGATTCGTGGATTGGAACCGTGGACGACTCGGCCCAAGAATCCCAGCCTGTCCGCAACGTTGGCGCGATTCTCTCGGATAGCCTCCTTCGTGGTGGCGATGTAGGCGGCCAGGAAGGCTTCGATGCTCTGTGGCTTGGAAAACAGGTACGTCGCATGACCCAATTGTGGTGTCTCGGCCGCGATCACCGTGGGAAGATCGAAAACGTACTCGTCGCGGAAAAGGTAGAGCCGTCGCGCGCGCTGGCAGAGTTGCTGGTAGAAGAACGCATCGTAATCTGGATGCCAGCTGATCTGCGCGACATCGAAGTCCCCAGGTATACCGAGGTCCGAACAGACACTGCGTAGTTGTTCCCTTTCCATCGGCGCACGCTCGATGCGGGCACGAATTTGGTCCAGGGCTTCGGAAAACTGGCCAAACCGGCGGTAGTTCCTGCGGGCTGTTTCAATTTGCTCAGCGATGTTGGCGGGAACCTTCACGTGGGTGCGGCTCGGCAAAGCGGTCTGCCACTTATTCAGGCTCCATTGACCATTCCGGCGCTGGTACTTGCCCGTCTGAACGAACGTTCCCTGTAATTCAACCTTGGCTCCCAGCAGGTGTCTCCACCGGTTCCAGGTGGCATCCCATATGATCGGCATGGCTGAATGGTCAAGTGTGGCCTCGAGTTTCCGCCGGACATCGCGGTAGATGGCACGGTCATCGTAGAAGTCAAAATTCCGCAATGGTGCGTAGAACCAGCGTTCCTGTAACTCGGGCTGGAAATGCAAGATTTGGGTCGCGAAGAACGTCCAGCCATCCCGCGAGCGATCTCCGGAGACCAGAATCGAACCGAAGCCCCCGTACGGAAAGAGCGCCGGCACCGTGGAGTCCTTGAGCAGCGAGTCGTAACAAGCCCTCGACTCGGGTTGCGCCAGGATGTTAAAGGCGCGCTCTAGGGTAGCACTGTCACGGTCACGTATCTTGCGCAGCGAGACAAGAAACCGGAAGAACCTCGTGCGCACGTAGCTGTTCAGGCTTTTGGCCTCCTTTTCAGAGCCGATATAGAAGAACAGGTATGTCTGCGTACAGACCGACGGTGATCCGGCGATGAAACTGGGGCCGAGTACGGTTGCCGGGCGTGTCCCGCGCTCACCATAAGCCTGGGGAATCATCACCTTCCACGTGTTAATAAGGTGCGAGCTCTTGCAAACATCCTTGCGGTCGATCCACCCGATGAGTCTCTTGCCCTTCCGGTTGTAGCGCAACGCGACATCCTTCGGCCCTCGCTTTTTCTTATGGAAGCGGTCAAAGTTGGATGTCCAACCGAATTCCTTGTCCACAGAAAGAATGTCAGTGATTGACGCCTCGCCTGTCCGCAACACTTTTCGAAGGATCTTCAGCGCACGGATATCTCTAACGAATACATCGAACTCGTTCAAGTTTCGTGCGACCGGACCGACCACTTCATCCCCGCTGATCGTCGTAACATCGCAGTCACCCTCGTTGTCGCGATCCCATAGAAAGAAGCAGACACCCCCCTCGAAATCTACGCCCGGGAAAACCTCATCCATTCGCTCGTAGTCCACGAGCTTCCGGATTCGCCTATCTCCCAGCATCGCACGGCGGAACTCGGACAGCCCTAGTCCACTGGCCATCCAGCGTGAGGGGATGATCATGGAAAGATAGCGCGGGTTAAGCTTCTTTGCCTGCTCTACGAACTTGTTGTAAATGGGAATATCGCGAGTGCTCCCTTCAGATCCCATTTGATACGGCGGATTGCTGACAATGACATCGAACTTCATCTTGAAGACCTCATCCAGAGATTCGGTGTGTATGAATTGATAGGCATGGCTCTCCAATTCCTTTCCCCGGTCGTACTCACCCTTGCTGGCACCACAAAACACACAACGGTCGTTCTCCCAAGTGTGTTCAATGCGCCCGAAATGTATGTTGCCTTGCGGAGTGTCGAAGGATTCGCAAACAGAAAACTTCCCGTTGGCTGTCTTGGTGCAGTACACGGACCGGCGCGAAAGCAGGGCGGTCAATTCCGTGATAGCGAGCCCGTAGAGCTGGTTTTTGAAGATGTGATTTATCCGCTTCTGGCGGTCGGGAATCTGCTGCTCCAGCCCCTTGTCGAGGCGCTTGGCGATCTCGCGCAGGAAGACGCCCGACTTGCAGCCGGGATCGAGGAACGTGGCCTTCATGTCGCTCCAGAGTTTCGCGGGAAGGAGGTCAAGAATCCGGTTGACCAGTTGCGGCGGCGTGAAGACCTCGTCGCTGCTTAGATTGGCGATGCAGGTGAGAACGTCTGGGTTGTAACTACTGCCGAGCATAGGCGATTTCCATGAAGTGGACGGGGGGATATTCCTTTTCCGGCGTGGGGATAAATGCATCCTCGCCAAGATCGGAGAAGAGGGGCGGCCCCTTCATGCTCTTGTGGGTCAGCAATCCGTGAAACGTGAAGTCTCTCCGCTTGAGCGTGCTCCCGTTGACCGGCGACCACTCGGAAAAGACAATGTATCCGGGCTTCTCGCCGACGGTCTTCAGCGTCAAGGCGTCGCCCCAGATGATGTTCCTCTCAAGGATGAACCGGACTGCCTCCCGGCACTGGTTCCTGGCCCGGTTTTTGAATATGCGGGAATAGAAACCGCAGTCGAAGATGTCATAGAGGCGATGTCGGCACTGCCGGACATTGTCCTCTAGGATGTCAATGCCGTAGATCGAGGAGATGGCCAGGACGGCGTAACGCTCAAAGTCGAGTTGCGACTTGCCGTAGCGCTTCTCCACGACAGCGAGCTTCCGCTCCAAAACTGCGGTCAGGAAGTTCCCGTTTCCGCAGGCCGGTTCCAGGAAACGGGATTCGATCCGTTCCGTTTCCTGCTTGACAAGATCAAGCATTGCGTTGACCTCACGTTTCCCGGTCAACACCTCTCCGTGGTCAGAAACTCTCTTTCTCGAAATGACCTGCTTTTCCATTGGGCCAGGATCACTCTCTTTTTGATAAGGCATCGTTAGAGCGTACAGGCTGCGGTTAGCGGCACTCCGTACACCCAGCGCATATCCTCCTGCAGCAACTCGCCGCGACAGTGGCTGTCATCATTGAACGGCGGATTTGCGAGCACATCGTCTGCCTTCACATCGGGATAGGGGTCATTATGGAACGTGTCGCCGTCGGCAGTCTGCGCGTCAATCCTGCGAATGGCGAGGTTCGTCTTGGCCAGCCGCAGTGTGGTGTGATTCGACTCCTGACCGTAAATCGCGATGTCGCCGAACCTGCCACTGTGCGCCTCAGTGAACTTCTCGCTCTGCACGAACCTCCCGCCCGGACCGCAGCAGTATACATCTTGGCAATCCTGTTTGCCACGGCGGCACTGAAATCGGCATTGATACTTCGTCAGGAAAGGTGATTTCGGGGAAGTGGCTGATGATTAGATTCTTGGCCGCCCATAAACTGGTGATTGTGAGGTGAGGGATTCGGCCTCTAAACTCAGTCGCAGAATCAGGTGGTTACGGCGAAGTGAGGAGGTTTTTGGGCGAACTGCGAAAGGTCATCGGTGCAGGTCTCTGGACCCAAGGATCAAGCGTCTGATGTAGCTTGCAAGTTGCATATGGAAGGCAGGACGGATTCACACTGACAATCCCCCTCATCGGTCACGGGTATGCTCGTAAAGAACTTCCAGCATCCGACATCGACGTGCTTATAACGGAGGGCACCAATCTCGGTTCGGACAAGCCCGTCACGACTGAGGTCGAGCTGGAGGGTAAATTCGTCAATTTGTTCAAGCGGACGAAGCGGCGCGTCTTCGTGGCGTGGTCAGCGCAGAACATTGACCGTACCGTGACCCTCTACCGAGCCGCGAAGCGCACCGGCCGGACGCTCGTGGTCGACCTCTACACTGCCGATGTCCTCGACCGGATCTCGCCGGGCACAGGCGTGCCGCGTGCAGGCTTCTTAAACTTAAAGGTCGTCGTGACGAGAGGACTCGGCAACTACTACCGACGGATGGGTAGAGAAAACTTCATCGAGAGGATGGTCCCGCACGGCATTTCGGCGAAAAAACTCGTCGGGGGTCACCACGTCGCCATCCTACGTCGTGGGCTGATCGCGGATTATCAGCGTGCCGGAGTTATGCCTACGGCTGATGACGCTTTTAACTTCTCAATGTGGCGCGGGTACCTGTCGGAGCTGGATGTCGCTGAGGTCGTGGCCTGGTGCCGGACCGGCGGTGCCGAGATCGCCTATATCCACACGAGTGGCCACGCATCGGCGGCTGACCTGCGTGCCTTCGCCGCCGCCATTCGTCCCAAGGTCACTGTGCCCGTACACGGCGTGAAATGGGATGAGGAGTCGCAGGGCTTTGGCACAATCCGTCGCCTTGCGGACGCCGAGCCGATGGTGATCTCTTCTAATAGCATTCAGAATACGGTTTGACTATTGGGGCGAAACCAGTTGCTTCCCCCTGTCGAGCAAGGGAGTTTCGCCGTAACAAAGTATCTCGTCAAAGTCGTCGGGAGTACCCATCTTCTGTCAGTTTGTGATCCTTCCGAGATTCGTAAACTGCAACCGGCCAGTCCTCTCACCAAACAACCGATCAGTGAATGTTGCTTATAACCGGTTTGTGGCGCGGAGTCCTCAAGTCATCATGGAATGGTATGGCCGAGGACATCCGCATCCGGGTCGGGCGGAGGTTACAAAAGCTTCGAAAGCAGCGAGGCTGGACGCAGGTTCAGATGGCAGAGCGATTCGGGCTAGATAGAACTTATTTGGCGGATGTGGAGCACGGAAAAAGAAACGTCTCCGCCGTCAATCTGGAAATCATCGCAAGGGGTTTCGGGCTGACCCTTTCCAGATTTTTTGCAAAAATATAGTGTTCGGCCCGGTTCGTTGGGAGCATGATGTCGGCACTCCCTAAATGGGACTGGACCTCATCCATTGTGGCATTCGAGAATGGGGACGAAATGCGTGAGAGCTGACACCCTTCGATTCTTGGCGGGACGAACTCTGTGGATTTTCAAAACCCTCGTGGCACATACTTAGAATCTATGAGCAGGATTTTCGTCTTTGCAGCTTCGAAAGCAGAAGCCGACCCGTTGGCACGGCTCCTCGGAGTCTCACGCTGGGACTCTGCATCCCATGCAGGCCCGATCACGGCGGGGTCGAATCAACTCGAATTCTTCATCACCGGGATGGGACCCAAGCAGGCTGGGGAGCGGGCAATCCAGATACTCTCTCGCGGTAGTGATCCTCAATCCCAGGGTGAACGGCAAGGTGAAGGCCCAGATGCCGCAATCGTAATTGGCTTCTGCGGGAGCCTGAGCGGCTCACTTCCCGAATCGGCAATTGTTATGTACTCGGGCTGCCTCTCGGCGAAGAATGGTGGAATCCCCTGCCCGTGCGCTCCCGAGCTTTCAGAACATGTCGCTGCGCTTCTGAATGCTCAGAGTGTGGTGTGCAGATCCGTCCTGGGCATCACATCTCCACGCGTAGCGAGTACCAAGGACGACAAACTCCGGCTCGCCGAAACCGGAGCACAGGTCGTAGACATGGAAACTTACGAGGTGCTCTCAGCAGCGCACAAATTCGGTGTTCCCGCAGTAGTCGTCCGCGTCATCTCGGATGCGCTAGACCGCAAACTCCCCGATTTCAACCGCGCACTGAACTCGGACGGCAGCGTCAACAACGGCATGGCTCTTCGTGTGATCTTGGGCTCCCCTTTGCTGACGGTACGCGCCTACCTAGCCAGCACGCGAGCAGCCCGACACCTTGCCACTGTACTCGGTCCTGTTCTGTCGGCGGATTTCCCTCGACATACGTAGTGCCGTCATGAACCGTGAAATTTCTTCATACTTGAACCGCTCAACCGGGCTGGCAACCAGGGGGAGCCTAGTGTTTCTCACGCTAGTGCTCTTGGCTTCCCTCACGCTTATCAAGGTTCTGCGTCCCGCGGTTTCTCAACCAAAAGAGCCCAGGCAGTTGCTTGCCCAAGCCGACCATTTCGCCTGGCTCTCGAATTGGCAGCGGGCGGGTGAGCTTTACGCCCGTGCGGAGCAACTTGCAATCCAGAAGGGTGACAAACGAGACCAGCTCTATGCAACATGTGGGCTGCGCTGGGCCAACATAGGCGCGGATTCCATCACAGAGACTTCAGCGGAATTGACGCATATCCTGAACGACCCTATCGCAGCAAACGATTCTCGGTTGAGGATTCGCTGCCTGGCGACCCAAGGCGACATATTACAAGACGATCATCCCGAATCAGCGGCCCAAGCCTGGCAGGAGGTTCTCACTCTGGCACAGGGATTAGGTGACAAGCCATGGCAGTCGCGAGCGGAAGCGGAATTAGCCATCATAGATTTCATCATGGGTGGCAATGACGAAAAGGCAAGAGAGCTGCTTACCTCCTCATTCACGTCAGCTTCTGCTAGAGGTGATGTGGCGACAATGGTGCTTTGCGGGTCAGCGGTCGGCAATGGATTTGCCGAAATGGGCCGCGCCGGTGAAGCGCTGGAGTATTGCAACGCGGCTTTGCACGTTGCGGCAATTGTAAAGGACATGGGCTTCCCGTTCCTTGCTTATGGCTGCAAGGGGCGAACACTTGCACTCCTGGGCAAGGTGGACGATGCCCGTGGGGTTCTGCTGCAAACATTGGACAAAACCCGCCAGTTGAACATGGTGCTAGAGCAGACCCAAGTTTTGGTCGCGCTGGGGAAGGTAGAGGCAGCAGCGGGCCATCCGCACATGGCGACTCAGTACTTTGAACAGGCGAGCAGGCTGAGTCGGGCGAGTGGATTCATTCACTCAATTGCTTGGAGCATGTACGAAGCGGCAAGAGTTTATCGTGATGAAGGCCAATACGTTGACGCGGAGCGGTGCGAAACAGAAGCGATGAGCGCCATGCGCCAGGTCGCGGATAAATATCATCTGCCGCTCCATCTGGCCATGCTTGCTGATCTGAAAGCCAAAGAAGGGGACTTCGCAAAGGCTCAGGAATTCTATGACCAAGCTGCGGACGTTACTGAGAGCCTCCTTGCGAACAGTCCGAGCGAGCAGGTGAAGAGTTCGCTCATCGCGACGATGAGCGATACCTACAAGGGCAATTTCACCCTGGCCGCCAAGTTGGGTCAGACAGTCGATGCCTTCAGAATAGTCGAAACAGCGCGCGGGCGCTCCATCGCCGATCTGCTGAGGCGGCCCCGACCGCAGGAGGGCGAGCCCTCGTATGGCGAAAAGGCCGCCAGAGCCGAATTCAACAACCTCCAACGCACTTTGATGGATACTTCTGATCGGGTCCAGCGAACAGCGCTCCTGGATAAACTGTTGGTGGCTGAACAGTTGATGGGCGCGCAGGCCCCGCCAATAAATTCGATGCAAGACGCAACCCTTCAGGCCCATCCTGTTGACCTCGCGAAGCTGCGAACCGTTCTACTTCCCGAGGAGGTCTTACTGGAATATGTCTTGGCTGGCCCGACTTCATTTTGCTTGGTCATTGATCAAAAGCGCGCAGTCATCATATCGCTTCCGGCCGGTCAAAAGACAATCGAGGAAGCAACGGACCATTACCTGAATCAGGTCGAGGCAGAGAAGCATGACAATACAGACGCGCGGAAATTGTACGACCTGCTGCTCGGCCCCGTTCGGCAATTGCCACGGACCGCCCGACTGACGATCGTGCCGGATGGTACCCTATGGAGGCTGCCCATAGAGACTTTGCGCGATCCCGACGGCAAATATGTTCTCCAGTCTCACACCGTCAGCTACGCGCCCTCTAGTACGGTCCTGTATTACCTCAGAACCCTCCGGCGCCAGGCTGAGCCGCAAATGGCATTCCTCGGCATCGGGGCTGTCCCGTATGATCTGGAACCAAAGGATGGGGGCCCTGGTCGCGGCATCATGCGCGCGGTCTCGCGCGGCATTTACGATGTCTCTGGGACGCATCTCTATCGCCTACCGGCGTCGCGCCAGGAGGTGATAGGGGCCGAACGATCGCTCAACCATCCCAACCTCAGCGTATTACTACTCGACGCAAACGCAACAGAATCGAAGTTCAAATCCCAGCCTCTGGACAATTTCAAGATCCTCCACTTCGCTGTCCACGGAGTATCCAGCCCGCAATTCCCGGAGAGGGCAGCGCTCATCTTGGGACGGGATCCACATTCGACGGACGATGGGCTGCTTCAATTTCAAGAGATCATCCACCTTTCTTTGTCGGCTGACTTGGTGACGCTCTCAGCTTGCGATACGGCGACCGGAAAGCTCGAAGGTGAAGAGGGCATTGACGGCCTGGCGGAGGCCTTCTTGCTCGCGGGTGCGAAAAGTGTGGTCGGAGCGCTGTGGGATGTGGACGATTCTGCCACGGATACATTGATGAGGTCCCTTTACACACACTTGGCAAACGGAGAGGATAAAGCGTCTGCACTCCGGCATGCGAAACTCGATTATCTGGAAAGGTTGGGTGATCGCCCACCGGCCTACTGGGCGGCCTTCACGTTGCTGGGTGATGGCTCGTCGGCGATCACTTTCTGACCAAGGCTCGTGCCAGCGCCGGCATAAACGGGAGTCGAATCTATCAGCATTCTAGGAACCGGGTTTTGAGGGCCTTGTCGGCGCAGATGGGTCCGCTGAGAGCGCACGCCTCAGAGCGCGAACCTGTGCCGTGGCGACAACTGGCTTCACTCGGTTTCGCAGTTTGGTTGAGCCTTGGGATCATTGCGGTTTTCAGCCTGACCCTCGGCATCACGCTTTTCTTCTGGGTGATTAAACGGATCGATCTCACCCAGGCCGCACTATCCATCTACCTTCTGCCGGTTTTTGGAGTGCTCATCTCCGTCATTACCCTGAAAGAGAAGGTGACGTGGCGGTTGTTCGCCGGGGGAATCCTGGTATTTGTCGGTGCCTTTCTCGCAACCAACTACAGCGAACGGAGGAGAGCCCGAAACATATAAGAGGAGGACCCGAGAATGGTCCTTGATTCTCCCATCGAATAAAAGGTTTCCGGCTTTGTTGGAGCTCTGGAGGATCACTCGGTTTAGACCATTCGCTACCCGATCCGCATTCCTTCCGAAAACAAACCGCCACGAGGAGCGGAGAGGGTCCGCTGGCCGGTTCCGACCGTCCACCATTGGCTGGTTTTGAGGTGACCACCGAGGTCTGGGCGTTAGCCCACCCCCGCTTGACTGTGGGCAAGAGGCTTACTTCGGTCTCCAATGCGTGACATTGGTCATGATACGCTCTGCGACCGGATCGGACCCCAGGTTCTTTGGGATACGCAAGGTCAGGAACACCGCTCGCCCCATCCCCAAAGGAATGATTCCCGCGTCTGTTCCCCACCAGAAGGCATTTTGATTGCAACCTACTACCGTCTCACCTTCAAAGCCCTCCAATGAAACTTGTGCGACCACATTTCGGTAAGCCGCATCCATACATGTGTTGACGGGCAGGCCCGCGAATAAATCATGCGACTTTACAAAGTGAAAGCAGCCTCGGAAATTGCCTTCCGACTCGGCGAGCCGCATAGACCCCGTTTGAAGGTGCAAATCGTTGAGAACGTCGATCAGGCCGTCATCGCCGCCCCCAATGGAGCCCATAAAGAAAGATGCGACCGAACCTAGCCTACACTGCTCTAACAATCGGTCCATATCCGATTGAACCCGGGCGCGGTGCTGTAAGTAATACCACCGGTTCAGTTCCCCCACCAGGATTGGCTGCCCGTCGCTTTTCACGCCCGGGGACCATATCCGATAAGGCGCCCTTGATCTGGCGAGAAAAGGCAGCAACTGTTGGTGCAGATCGTAGACATATATGGGCTCATCCGGCCACACAATATCCGCCGCATTCACGGCGTACAGGCGAAGCTTATTCGCGGCTCGGGACACGCCGCCTGCCTTCAACTCAGCCCGGACGGAGTAATATCCCGTTGTGCCAGAAAGCGCTATTTCCCTTTCGATGGGGGGCGAAACAAAGGACTGTCCGGGTTCGAGACGCATTGGGACCGATTCCTGGCGCAGCGCTTCTCCCTGCGGTCCGATGACAGAAATAATAAGCTCCGCAGGTCCGTTCAGAACATTTTCATTTATCACTGTGCACCAAACTCTTGGATGAGTGTTGGTCCAAGTTGGCGAGGGATGCCCATAAAGCGAAAGATATAACGGTGAATTCACTTCAGCAAGCCGTTTACCTGAGATCTTTGGAGTGCGAAAGATATCAGTAATACCGCAATACCACGTTGCAAGGTCATGAAAGCAGGAAACTGCATAGCCGCTGTTAAAGGGGTTCGAGCGCAAGGCTTGCAGCATTTCGACGAGAGCCTCAGCATGAACTTCTTCTGTCTGCGCGCAGAAGGCACTGATGCTTCCGAAGGATTGCTCAAGGTTGTAACGCCGGAATCCGGACTGAAGATATTGCTGTGATCCTTCCCAGTCGGCTCCCTCGACACTTTGTTTAGATGTCGCCTTAAACTCCCGGACATTTGCGGGAATGTCCGGCAGTCCTCCGTAGCCGATCTCTCCCACAATTTGCGGCCCTGCCTCAGGCATGGGCGGCAGAACTTCTCTTTGATCAGGAAGCCGGAATGAGTAACCCGGGGGCCGGCCAAAGTGGAGCAGACTGTCACGAGTTTCTTGTGCCACGGGCGCGGGTGGATAAAAGTGCAAGTCTCGCCAGGGTTTTTCTATCGTCTCATACGGATGCAGCATTTTCAAACCGTGACCCGAGTTGTCGCAGACGACCCGCGTCGGGTCAAGCTCACGGGTTAGTCGCATCATATGGGTGGAGACCTCTGAATCCAAAATATTCTCATTCGACATCCCCCAGGCCACCAGTGCCGGGTGGTTTCTGTCACGCCGCACGACTCCCGACAGTTGATGCAGCAAAAGACGGATCCCCGGGTAATCAAGGTGGTGGCTTATGTCGAAAATGGTGCCCCCTACCTCTTCGTATAGAAGAAGCCCCATCTCGTCCGCCCGGTCCAGGAGTCCCGGGTACCCAACTTGCCGGTGAATGTGCATCATGTTCAAACCCGACTCGAGGGCGTCTTCAATCTCCTTACGGGCAAATTCCGGCGTGGGAGGATAGCCGACGGTGACAGGGTAATACTGATGATTGATGGCGGACTTAACCATGAACTTGCGCCCATTCAGGTAAAAGAACCGTCCCTGCACAACGAACTCTCGCATCCCGAACATTACGTTGCAATCATCTTCGATCTGTGACGAGCTTCCCTTGAGGTTGGCCACTAATCCGTATCTCGCGGGATGATCTGGTTCCCAGAGCTTCATTGGTTCGAGTTGCAACGCCACGTCGGTCGTAACTCTTCCCTGAGCAGGAACATTTATCGCTTTGTCGGCCCGGCCCGCGACCTTTAGTGTGGGGTCCTCGAGCACAGCCTGTGCACTGATCTTAATCGCCTGTGGGATCTGAGTTTGGTTACGGACGGTGAAATGAGCCTGCACCAGCTTATATTGTGGCCGCGGTTCCACGAAAATATCTTCAATGAAAACAGGGCTTGTAGCCAGAAGCATGACATCCTGCCAGATGCCACCGAAGTTGTGAGACTGGGGAATTTGGATGTTTTCGAAGAAGAGCTTATCCCAATTGCCAGCTTCGCCCCCGCCAGGGTTGACGACACGTACTACAAGTTCATGTCTTGAGCCGGGCATCACTAACCCCGTTAGATCCGCCTCGAAAGGCGTGAATCCTCCCAAAGATAACGCAACGCGCTTCCCGTCCAGATATACCTCAGCTCCGTATCGTACAGCGCAGAAAATGATTCGAACCACTGCGCCCAAGGCAGTTTCTGGGATGAATATCTCGCGCCAATACCATCCCTCCCCGGTCGAATTCGGTTGATATTCGTCCCACGTGCCCGGAACACGGAAAACCATCGCATCCCGCTCCATCTGAGTCCGCATGCTTTCCCATGGGATCGTTACTTGCTTGTGGGGTAGTGAGAGAAAATCATCAATCCAATCCTTTTTTGACCAGCGATGTTCGTGGTCGAGCCAAAGCTCCCAAGGTCCATTCAACAACACAGTTTGGCGATGCGAATCCGGCCACACCCTTGATGGTAAGGAAACTGAAACAGTGCTTCCGGCTATCGCTTGGACAAACTCACGGCGTGTCATGCCATTCCCCCCTTTCAACAAACTAACTCCCTGCCTACCAGTTAGCCATCACGGTTAGTGTTCCGCTGACCGTGGGCTTTTCTCATGCCCGACACCATTCAATCTGCCTTACGCAGCCAATCCGGATCGAGCCTGCCACGAATCGTACAGTACGGGGCAGGCCGTAACGGCGGCCTTGTCCAAAGCAACGTCGCGACGGGATTATACACCAGGTTCGACACGCGCAGGCCGCAGAGTCTCTGCGCTGCCTCCTCAGGGGTTTGGTCTTGCGTGTGAAAATCCGGGCTAGTCCACGCTGGCTAGTTCAGGTTTGCACCATCGGAGATGAAGGCGCAGTTTCCCGCAGAGTGGCTCCAGCGGTGTCCTGACTCTCGGGAGTCCAGTCGGCCACGCGAAAGGTCTTGCCCTCAGAGCGGCGTGCCCGTAACTCGACCTGCTCGGGAATAGACCAGACTCCTTCATCGCGAGCGACGACGGGAACCGTGAGAGGCGTTGAGGAAAGCTCACTCGAGGCCACATTCAAGCCGAAGGCGCCGTGTGCGCTCGAGAACTGCCCTGCCTTCTTTCCCGTGATGCTGACCTCCACCGATCTCGACTCGCTGACCTGCGTACCCTTCCGCTGTTCGTCGATGCGCTGCAAGTACCCCTTCAAAAAATCGATCTCCAGCGCCTGCTCGCCAACCTTGCGCTCCAGTTGCGCCACCTGGTCCTCCTCCAGGGGCCCCTCGCTGCGCCCCACATTCGAAGAAGTGGCTTCCGGGGCTCGTGTCGTCAATATCTCTGCGAGCCGACCAGGGAACCGTTACGTGCACGTATCAAGTTTGGTGGTGGTTCTGTAGATCCCCTGATTCGAAGTGATGACTTCAGGAGAATCTGGCATGCCTCTATCTCGACACCCTCCTCCCCTGCTCGGATGCACTGCAGCACCAATTCCGCGGCGCGTTTGCCAGTCTCATCCGTGGGTTGCGCGATAGTGGTAAGGGCAGGGTTGAACACCGCAGCCCAGTCACAATCATCGGAGCCCAACAGACTGACAAACCCCAGGCAGGGGATTTTCAATTCCCTTAAAGCCTGTACGATTCCCAGGGTCATGCGATTGTCCAGTGAGAAGATTGCGTTGGGCGGTTCGGAGGAGTGAAGCAACGCGAGTCCGTTGCGGTATACGCTTTCGATGTGCGAGTCACCATGGTTCATGTCCTCCGCACAGATGGGCAGGTTGGCGTCCTGCATTGCTTTTCGGCAACCCTCCACACGATTAACGCTCCTCGAATGGACGCATCTGCCGGAATTCACGGCGATCCTCGGGTGCCCAAACCGATCAGACAACGGGTCGCATTGTAGGAAACTTCGAAGTTGTCCGTCACAACACACATCACCTTTGCCCTCGTTGGAAATCAGTCCACGAAAACACTGGGAGCCTGATTGCGAACCAGCACCTGGCGCGCAGCGCACGAGTCGGACGGAGCAAGTACAACTGCGTCCACCCGCTGCGCGTACACGGCGTTGAGATGCCTTACTTCGAGATCCGACCGGCAATTCGAATTGCAGACTATGATCTCATAGCCGCTCTTGAGGGCCTCGTTCTCAACCCCCGCATGACTTCCACAAAAAAGGGTTGGTAAGGTCTTCGATCACCATTCCGATAATGTGAGTGCGACCGAGCCGCAGACCCCGTGCTCCCGCGTGGGGGCGAAAGCCCATGACCTCGATGGCCTGCCGGACCCTTTCTTTCAATTCCCGACTGACGATGCCCTTGTTGTTAACAACAGCCGAGACCGTGGAAACGCACACGCCCGCGAGCCTTGCGACGTCTCGCATTGTGAAAGCATTTCGCTTCGTCATGCTAGTTTATCCCGTCGGCTAATTGTTTACAAAGGTGTGGCAGTCGGTGTACAGTCGTCTGGCTGGATACGAGGATGTGAATGATGCCTAGTGGCTCTCGCAAGATCCGACGATCCGGCTGATCGGTTCGGAGAAACTGTGGGATCGAGGCGCAGCACTGGCTCCGCGGTTACAGACCTTCGAGAGGGAGATGCTCGCCGCAGAGGACAACTTCGCGCGTCTGGCACGGGTAAAGCGCGAACTGATCGGGAAGGCGGAAACCCTGCATTGGCACTATCGCGCGGTGGTGGATATGGATTCGACTGAGATTCCGGTCTATGGGGAGCGGGAGCAGAGTCCCTGCAACGAGCACTTTGAATCCACCTGTTATCAACCCCTGTTGCTGTTCAACCAGGAAGGCGACTGCTTGGCGGCGCGACTCCGCCCGGGCAATGTCCACAGTATGGAGAGGTGGGGAGAACTCCTCTCACTAGAGATTGAGCGCCAACGGAAGATGGGAAAGGAAGTTGCGTTCCGGGCCGATGCGGCCTTTGCGAAGCCGGAGATTTACGGGGCGCTAGAGGAACGGGGCGTGAAGTACGCCATCCGTATCCCGGCCAACGACAACCTCCAGCGAGACATTGAAGAACTGCAAAATCGCCCGGCAGGAAGACCGAGCAAGAAACTGCTGGTGGAGTACAAGGGGTTTCTGTACCATTCAGCCGGTTAGAATACGGCCCGACGGGTGGTGGCCAAGGTCGAGCATCTTCCGGGGAAGTTGTTCCCCTGAGTGGGGTTCATCGTCACGAACCTGACGCTGCCGAGTCGAGCGGTAGTACGCTATTGCAACAAGCGCGGGACGACAGAGCAGTGGATCAAGGAAGGCAAGCAGGCGGTGAAGATGATGCGGCTCGGTTGTGACAAGTTCCGATCCAACGAGGTGAGACTGCGGCTAACCATCATCGCCTATAATCTCGGCAACCTCTGGCAAAGGCTGGTACTGCCGCAGAGGACCGGGAACTGGGCCCTGACGAGCTTGGAACGGCGATTGGTCAACACAGGTGATCGGGGCGACGAATGGGGGAAGGTCTTTGCTTTTGCAGGGCTTAGTTGGAAGCCAATGGGCGTAAAATCCTGACAGCGAGGAGTCCAAAAAACCAATTCCGATTCAAGCACGTTCGCGGAGGTCTCTCATGTTCAAACATCTCGGGTGCACCCGGGCACTTTTGATCTTTGCGCTGCTGGGTGGTTCGATAATAAACCTGTCAGCCCAAAGCAAGCCTCCGGGAGAAATCGACATCATCGGCTACGCTCACACGGATCTTTCCTGGCTATGGCCGCGAAGCGAGACTGTCCATGCAGTCTATCCGCTAACGATTGAAAGTGTCCTGCGGATGATGAAAGAACATCCCGACCTGATTTACGCGCAGAGTGCGGCCCAAGCTTACAAGTGGATGGAGATTTACTATCCGGAGTTGTTCGCGCAGATTTCCCAGAAAGTTGCCTCCGGCGAGTGGGAAGTAGTGGGCGGTTCTTGGACAGAACACAGCACCAACATCCCGAGCGGCGAATCCCTGGTCCGGCAGCATCTTTATGCCAAGAGATACTTCAAGGACAAGTTCGGGGTGGATGTCCAGGTTGGCTGGCTGCCCGACACTTTCGGCTTCAACTGGAACATGCCGCAAATCTACCGCAAAAGCGGGATTAATTACTTCGTCACGCACAAGTTGAAGTGGCAGATCGAGCTAAACAATCCTCCCGTTCCCTTTCCTTATCACCTCTTCTGGTGGGACGGTCCAGACGGCTCGCGCGTGCTGGCTTTCCATACAGTCGGAGACTACGCGCAGGAAGTCCGGCGCGACGAACTTCTCAAGTATCTCAAGACCCTTGAATCCGTCCACAACGTCGACAGACTCCTGATCCTCTTTGGTAAGGGCGACCACGGTGGCGGACCCATGCCGGACATGATTAACCGCGCCGAAGTGCTGAAGCGTGATCCCACGTTCCCGACGCTGCGTTTCGAGAAGGCCCTCGACTACTTTCATGAAATCGAGGGCTTACAGCAGGCCAAGCAACTCCCCGTCGTCGAAGACGAGCTTTACGTCAAGACCCATCAAGGGACCTTTACCACCGATTCGCAGGTAAAGCGTGACAACCGGCGTTCTGAGGTTCTGCTGACCAACGCTGAGAAATTTGCGCTAATCGCCGGGCAATTCGGACTTCCCTACCCCCAGCATGAACTCCAAAAACTCTGGGAGACGGTACTGTTCGGACAGGTCCACGACAACATCGACGGGTCGGCGGTCGAGCAGGTCTACCGCGACGCCGCCACTGACTATGCGAACATCCGAATCGCCGGCACAAAGCTGCTTGACTCCTCGCTGGCGACGATCGCAAGTCAGGCGAACACAGTGGGCGACGGGCGCGCTGTTCTTATCTTTAACCCACTGCCGTGGGAAAGAACTGACTTAGTGACGTTGGATCCGACACAACTCGGAGAGCCGAAGTACTTCAAAATCACCGATTCGGCCAGCCAAAGCATTCCTTATCAGCTCGTGGGGGAAGGCAACGCACAGAGGGTGCTCTTCTTTGCGAGCGAAGTTCCTGGGCTTGGGTACAAACAATTCAGAGTCGTACCGACCGACAGCCGTCCTGATTTTCAGACAGACCTTATTGCTTCTGGACTCAAGCTCGCCAATAGCGAGCTAGAGGTAGAAATCGACCCCGTTTCGGGAAACCTGAAGTCCTTGAGGAAGCACGGAATGGAAACCGAGTTCTTGCGCGCGGACCAACCGGGCGGTGCACTGGAAGTCTGGGAGGACAAGCCCCCCAAGGCGCCGGCCGGCGAACCTGCCTGGAACATCTACCTTGGCGCGGACAACAAGCTCGATAAGGCCCAGATTGTGAAACTACTCGAAGGCGGACCGGTCCGTGCTCTCGTGCAAGTCAAGAAAGCCTTTGGTAAATCAACGTTCGTGGAAAACATCATTCTGTACAGGCAAGCCGGACGTGTGGATTTCGAGCTCAGCGTTGATTGGCATGAGAAATACCGGTTTGCGAAAGTCGCTTTTCCCGCCAATCTGCGCAGCGTTTTCGCCACGTACGAAATACCGTTCGGTGCCATTCAGCGGTACGACTTTACAATCAAAGAAGACCCTCACATCCGACTGACCCTGCCTCAGCGCGGGTGGGAAATCGCCGACCGTACGAAGAAAGAGGTGGCTGGACAACGCTGGGCCGACGTCAGCAACCAAGCGGGGGACTACGGCATTACCTTGCTCAACGATTCCAAGTACGGATTCTCGTATCAGGATAACACTCTGCGTATGAGCCTGATCCGCGGCCCGCGCCGCGGTTACCCTGACATGCCGGCTACGTGGGCTGACCAATCCGACGACCCGATCGTTGGGATCCACCACATCCATTACGCACTGATCCCGCACCATGGCGCCTGGCAGGAGACCAATCCAACAAGACGGTCAGCGGAATTCAACGCGCCTCTGCTCGTGAAGCTTGAGCCATCGCACCCAGGAGAGCTTTCCGGAGCCTTTGGCGCTCTGGATGTCAGTCCCGCAAACGTCGTCGTGGAATCCGTGAAGAAAGCCGAGGATTCGGGAGATTTCATCGTACGAATGTACGAAACTGAGGGCAAAGCCGCCGACGCAGTTCTGAGTTTCCGCCGAGCTCCTCTGAGTGCTCATGAGACGGATATGCTGGAATGGGATAAATACGTGGCGCCTAAGGAATTCGCAATCGAGGACACGAAAGTAAATGTGCCCATCGCGCCGCACGAAATCAAGACCATCCGCCTCAAGTTCTGAGGTAATCAGGGATTTCGGAGATCCTTTCGCGACCCGAACCGGGACGAGGGTTGAGCTTGTCTATTCACTGATCCACATCCCTTTAAAGACGGCATGCGGACGGTGCTGACTTCCAGGGCGTGCTTCCATAGTTCGCGCCTACCGGCTGGCCGCCCCGACCGTTCTATCCGAATGGTGTGGCTTGAGGCCCTGTCTGCCCGATGGGTTACCGGCCGGGGGACCAGTGCCATCATTCGCCGGTCTCTTCACCGCGAGCGGTCATGCCATGGCGGGTCTTACCTTGGGGCCCGTGGCGGGGAAACTGATTGCTGATTGCATTCTTGACGGTTCAGGATGGGGTCCCTTACTTAGTGCCCCCGTACCTGCGCCACAACCGAACCAGGGACTCTTCGTCGCCGACACCAACAACATATAAGACCTTCTTTGACAATAGCTCCCCGGCGATGGCATCAACTATGGTGCGAGTCACTACTGAAGGCTGTTTCCTATCTTGGTACTTCATTAACAACTTAGCAGGGTCGTAAGTAGGCAGGCCGGCCTCGTCCTGTGGAAGGCGGTTCATTCGGTATATCAGATCGGCGATGAAACAAGATATCAGCTGATGACTGTACAAGACGTGGGTGATCTCCCCGTGGACTTCCTTTTTTATTTCTCGCAGTCCGAATGCCTCGAAGAAGGCACCAACCAACACGCAATCGTTCCCCGAAAAGGTCACCCGCTCTGTCTTGGTTATCACCTGGAACGAGAATTGCTCACCATAACTCGAATGCACAACATCGGAACCGGTACCTTGCAGCGTGTAAGATGCCTGAGCCGAAGTACATCCCGGGCAAAACCGTGTAAGCAAATTCATCCCACAGGACGTGTCGCACGCCCTCCATTAGATGGCGCACTGTGACTTTCAGATTTCTCCTAGATCGATCCCAGTCTTCGACGATAATCCAAAGTGCGCTTCCAGGGAATTGCATAAGACGGACTGCAAACAGAGGATTTTTACCTGAGTGGGCGCGGAGGAGAAATTTTGGACTCCACTTCAATGTCGCCTGCGCCCACTCAGCTAAAAATTGGTTGTACTAAACCGCGGGCCTGCGGGGACGCTTTGGGTATTGAATCGATGGGGCGGGCAGAGAGGGGCTTTGCCTAGCGACCGAAATGGAAGGAGGAGAACCTTGCGTGTTGCTCATCGCGGATCTGCTTGTAGGGTGGAGTCCCCGTAACGAAGAAATGGGGGGCGGAAGTGGCGAGTTCGGCCGACGTGCAGGAGGTCGTCGTTTCTTTTTGGCACACATGACCTCAGCGTTGGCTTGAGGAAAGCCAGCCGAGAAAGGACGGAGCGGATTGGAAACCAGCCATCTCATGCAGTCGTAAAGGGTGGCGCCCGGTCCGAGGGGGCAGGACGGGGATCGCTACCATATGCCCAGCGTGACAGACCGGACATTCCCGTAGAGAGTTGCCCGTCAGTTGTTCATAGAGTTCGCGGTAGTCAGGTTTGTCCTGTGGCGAGGCCGGGCCGGCTAAAGGCAAGACCACGCCCAGCAATTTGCGACACAAAGCGAGCTTGGCTTGGCAATGGCGGTGGCCCAGAAAACCGTAATGCCGGATGCGCTGGAAACCGTCCTGCAAGACATGCAGCAGGAACCGACGAATGAATTCGTCGGCCTCCAGGGTCATGGTCTTCTACCGGTTGTGATCCCGACAATCTTTCCAGGAGAAGGTAACCTTACCGTGGTCGATGTCGAGCAGACGGTTATTGGAGATGGCCACGCGATGGGTATAGCGGCCCAAGTAGTTGAGGACGTGTTCGGGGCCACCGAAGGGTGGCTTGGAGTAAACCACCCACTCAGTTTTTCGAAGTGGGGCCAAGTATTGGGCGAAAGCTCTCGGCTCCCGGAGTCGCTCCAACGAGGAAAAGAACCGCAGCTTGCCGGTGTCAAAGGCGGCCTACAAGTGTTCGAGAAACAGACGCTGGAACAGACGCGAGAGCACCTGCACGGGTAGAAAGAAGCCGGGGCGGCAAGCGATCCAACGCTTACCATCCGGACTGATGCCGCCCCCGGGCACGACACAATGCAGATGCGCGTGAAAAAGCAAGTTTTGTCCCCAGGTATGCAGCACGGCGAGAAAGCCGATTTCCGCTCCCAAGTGTTTGGGATCAGCGGCGATGGTGCGTAAGGTCTCGGCCGTTGCGCGAAAGAGGATGCCGTAGACCACTTCCTTGTTCTGATAGGCGATCGCGGCAATCTCTTCTGGCACAGTGAAGACGACATGGAAGTGCTCGACGGGCAGTAGTTCCGCTTGGCGGTCCTGGAGCCACTGGGTGCGGGCGAGGGACTGGCATTTTGGACAGTGTCTATTGCGGCACGTGTTGTAGGCGGGGCGCTGGTGGCCGCAGGAGTCACACTGCTCCACGTGGCCGCCCAGAGCGGCAGTCCGGCAGAGTTCGATGGCACTCATCACGCGCCGCTGTCCGCGTGAGAGCGATCCCGCGTGTTGCTGCCGGTACGCCGCACCATAACGGCGGAAGACATCCGCGACTTCGAGCTTTGGACGCTCCACTCGGCTGAAGGCTCAGAAATACTTGGGTGGAGCGGGCTTCGATGCAGCGGCCACCGGCTGCGGGAGCAAATCAAAGGGACTGGTCGTGGAGCAGACCTGGCTGGTGACGATCTTCAGGAACTGGGCCGTCGTGGCTAGGCTGCGATGGCGGAGCAGCAATTGGATGGTGCGCACGTCGGTGCCGCGCTCGAGCAGATGGACCGCGAAGGCGTGGCGCATCGAATGCGGGGTGATAGATTTGGAGATGTGGGAGATTCGATGCGCCTCCTGGCAGGCCCGTTCTACGGTGAAGCGGGTGATGTGCTGGCCAGGGATATCGCTCGGAAAAAGCCATGTCTTGGGTTTTTCGATGCGCCACCACGCGCGTAGAATCTCCAGCAGTTTACCTGAGAGCATTACGTAACGGTCTTTCTGCCCCTTACCCTGCTCAACTCGAATGACGATGCGCTGGCTGTTAATCTCGGTCGGTTTTAGGCGGACGGCCTCCGAGATGCGCAGGCCGGCAGCATAACAAGTCGTCAGGATGGTCCGGTGCTTGGGACTGGCCACGCAACTGAGAAAGTGCCGGATCTCCTCCGGGCTAAGAACGATGGGCAATTTCTGGGGTTTCTTGGGGGTGGGAATGATGTCTTCCACTGTCCAATCTCGGCGCAGAGTGACTTTGTAGAGGAAGCGCAAGGCAGACACGGCGATGACGACAGAACCGGGCGCCAGCTTCTTTTCCTTGGTCAGGTACACCTGGTAGGAACGAATCTCCTCCGGGCCCAGGACTTCGGGAGACTTCCCGAAGTAGCGTGCGAATAGTGAGACCTGTTGGACGTAACAGGTTTGCGTAAGAGGGGCGAGATTAAGGGCCTGCATGTCCTCGATCATGCGTTGGCGAAGAGGTGTCATGGGAGGCTCCTTTGCGAAATGGAATGTGCTGCGAGAAGCGTTTCCATGATTTCGCAAAGGGGCTTTCGAAGGAATGGAGGGGAACTCAGACTGCGGGTTGGCGATCCTCCCGGCTCGACGCTGAGAGTACGGCTGCGGTTACCGCGTAGCGGTTTAGTAGTGTGCTGGGCATGTTCAGCAGCTTGGAGGTGAAAGTCCTCTACCCAACCCGATGGAGGTGAAGGGTTAGCGAGAACTCAAGGGCTATCGCCGCGAGGCGAGGTCTGAAAGGAGCGTGGAGCGAACGTGCGAGTCGATGGACAAGAACCGGGTATAAGGCGCCAGCGCCGGACGAGCGGGCTACTTACCGCGAAGTCCATATCCATCAAAGGTGCGAAGCGTAGATCCGGCGACTGTGCACGGAAGGCGGCTGAGCTTACCCCAGGAGATCTGCCCGGCGTCGCTTCGGCGACTGAGGTTGTCGAGAGGCAATCTGACCGCAGGGCAGAAGTCAGCAGAGGGCATATTATCCGGCGACAGAGAGGGCCCGAACGAGAGGAAGGGTAAGTAGGGCATGAATCTCAGGAGCGACAGGCGGCAGAATATCCAGATGAAACTGGACTTCCATTCCGCGCCCAGGGGTGAAGCCCCGAAGGTGGGAAGGGAAGCGGCCGAATCGCTCCCGGCGACGCATGGAACCGAAAGCCCAGCTGGAACGGATCGACTGATAGAGGAAGTGTGTGAGCGGGAGAATTTGAAGGAGGCTTTACGGCAGGTGAAGGCCAACAAAGGTAGTCCGGGCGTTGAAGGGATGACCGTCGGCGGGATTACGGACTATCTCAAACAGCACTGGCCAGCCATCCGGGAACAACTGTTGAGCGGAACCTACGAGCCGATGCCGGTTAGACGGGTGGAAATCCCCAAACCGGACGGAGGAGGGATGCGCAAGCTTGGCATTCCTTCGGTGCTGGATCGATTCCTCCAGCAGGCAGTGATGCAGGTTCTGCAGAGGCGGTGGGGCCGGACGTTCTCTAACCACAGCTACGGTTTTCGGCCGGGACGGTCGGCTCATCAAGCGGTGGCCCAGGCGCAGCAGTACATCGCCGAAGGTTATGGCTGGGTGGTTGATTTCGATCTCGAGAAATTTTTCGATCGAGTCAATCACGACAAACTGATGGGCCAGATCGCGAAACGGATCGGGGACAAGCGGCTGTTGAAACTCATCCGGGCATTCCTAAATGCCGGGGTGATGGAGAATGGGTTGGTTAGCCCCAGTGTGGAAGGGACTCCGCAAGGGGGACCTCTTTCGCCACTGCTCAGCGACCTCGTGCTCGACGAACTCGACCAAGAGTTGGAGCGCCGGGGGCACCGCTTCGTTCGATACGCGGACGACTGCAACATTTACGTTCGCAGTGAGCGGGCGGGTCACCGAGTGATGGAGAGTGTCACGCGATTCATCATGCAAAGGCTCAAACTCAAGGTAAATGAGGCGAAGAGTGCGGTAGCGCGACCACAGGAGCGAAAGTTTCTCGGATTTAGCTTTAGTGCCGGCCCGGAGGTCAAGCGTGTCATAGCGCCCAAGGCTTTGGACCGCTTCAAGCAACGCATCCGGGAGGTCACGCGACGGGCCAAAGGTGTCAGCCTTGAGGCCACAGTGGAAGAGTTGGCTCGCTATATGGTGGGCTGGCGCAACTACTTTGGCTTCTGCGAGACACCCGAAGTGCTGAGTTCTCTGACTGGTTGGGTTCGGCGGCGACTCCGCTGTGCGCTGTGGCGGCAGTGGCGAACCGCACGCCGACGCCGGGCGGCCTTGATGGCGCTCGGGGTGGGGCCGGTGCTGGCCCGCAATACGGCTGCCAGCTACCGGGGTCCCTGGTCCACGAGTCAGAATAAGGCCTTGCATATCGGCCTGTCGAACGCCTACTTCCGTTCGCTCGGTCTTCCGTCATTGGCCGAGAAGGGCTAGCGTAACTGCTCGAACCGCCGTGTACGGACCCGTACGCACGGTGGTGTGGCAGGGGTCCGCGGGCGACCGCGGCCCCTATGCTGATCAAATCCAGTAATGTGGAGCTCCACGTTAATCGACGAGGTCGGCAACTTAACGTATGCGCAGGATGCCGCCAACGTCCTATTCCATGTGGTGAACAACCGGCACTTGCGCAAGCGGCCCATGATCTTCACCACCAACAAGCCCTTGAGTGAATGGGGAAAGGTGCTGCACGACGAGGATCTGGCTGCCGCGATCCTTGACCGGGTACTGGAACGAGGTAGGTTCATCCGCCTCGATGGACCCTCGGGACGGACACATCATCCGAAGTTGGAAGAACCCTTGCCGGGGAGTCCAGAACGGGTCAGAATATCTGGAAAAAACAGCTCAGAATTTCTGGACCCCACAGCTACCGCGATGGGAAGAGCCGAAATAGTGTGGGCCATAGGGACATTGCCCACAGGAAGGCATCAATCCGGCAGTCCCATACCTTCCCATGCCGGATACCTCAGCAAATCGCCTTCGCAGACGTTGGTCACATAACGGCCCTCGCAGCGGAATTGCATGATTCGGTTGCCTTCTTGCGCCAAGCCGGCCCATCGCGAATTCGTTGCCGGATTCTGTTCGATGCCAACAATACTGAGTTCGCCGTAGCTAAAGTCTACGTTCCTGAGATTTTTGGCTCGAAACAACCCAAGTGGGTATTGTTTCTCTTCTAAGTCAACTTTCTGCCTGCCCTCTGCGAACAACAGTCGCTAGACCGAAATCAATGTCTCTCCAAGCCTCATAAGTCAGTCCTCGGATCAGGAAAGAGGTTCTTCAGAAGCTGAGTTCTGGGTCCCCCCTAGACCCTCGCTTCTCAGCCTCGCGAGCCCTATTGCTCTTTGCACTCTTTACAGTAACGGGCCCAGGGAACAGCCTCCAACCGCACCTTCCTAATCGGCTGCCCGCATTCTTCACAGGTGCCAAATCTCTCCTGCCGAATCCGCGTTAAGGCATCCTCGATGGCGCGCAAAAGCTTGCTGTTAGTCTGTTTTAGACGTATCTGCACGGTGGCGCTGGCTTCGCCTGCGGCCATATCGACCGGATCTCCTCGCGGGTCGCCACCAGCGGGTGTTGGCCGCGCGGGAATGGCGAGAGCGCCCGTCGGGAAATTCGACGAGCACTTGGTCATGAACCTCAGCGATGTCGATTACCACCCACATGTTGGGGCTCGTCGTAGAAGATAAATGGGTGATGGCTGGCAAAGCCTCTTTTCGAATGAGTCGAAGGAAACCCAGATTAGGGGAGCCCCTGTCCAGCCATGGCCCAACCCAAGGGGTCTCTAAAGAAGCTGAAGGTACTACCACCGCGAGTTTATGGGCGAATTACAATCGGATGGTTCGTCGGAAATGTCACGACGATTTGTAGCATCCACGTCCAGATCAGGGTCAGCAGGATTACCGAGTCATGCGCCGCAGACTGGCGCATCTTTCGACACTTTGCTTCATACCACTGCGAGAATTTTCTCGACACGCGGCGGATCTTGCGGTAGAAAGTGAGTAGTAAAGCTAACTGCAAAGGGAAGCCCGCAAGGCATCTCGACGGTTGGGGAGGGAAAACCATGAAACCTAATCTAGTCAAGCAAGCCCTCAAGGTAGGCAAGCAGGTTGTGGGCACTATGATTTCTGATATGCGCCACGGCGAGATTGCTTACATCTTGGCGGCCGCGGGGATGGATTTCCTGATGGTCGACACGGAGCATGCTTCAGTTGGGACGGAAAGCGTGCAAAACATCGTGCGGGCTGCACGCGCTGCCGGCCTAGTTCCCCTGGCGCGCGTCACGCACAACGAGTATGCCTTCATCGCCCGGATCCTTGATATGGGGGCCATGGGCATCATGGTGCCGCGCGTGGACACCGCGGACCAAGCTCGCCACGTCGTGAAGTGTGCCAAGTATCCACCCGAGGGCGAGCGTGGCTTTGGCGCGCGTGGAGTCGTAACTGACTATGAGGCTGTGACGGTGCGAGAAGTCGCCAACTGGGTCAACGAGCATATGCTGATCATCGTGCAGGTGGAAAGCGGTGAGGCCGTGGCCAATCTGGAGGAGATTACGAGCATACCGGGCATTGATGTTGCCCTCGTGGGCCCCAACGATCTCTCCGTATCCCTGGGAGTGCCGGGTGACTTCGAGCATCCTCGCTTTGTGGAAGCAGTCAAACGGACTTTTGAAATCTGCCTCAAGAACGGCGTCTCCCCTGCTGTCCACACTGCTGACCTTGAGGCGGTGAAGCACTACCGCGATATGGGCATGAACTTCCTCATGTGCGCGAGCGAAAGTCGCCTGCTCCTCGGCGCTGCAGCTAACGTGGTTCACCAACTCGTGGGCGACCGCCGCAAAACAGGCAAGGCCGTTTACTGACCCACACGCGGACCATGGGAACATCGCGGACTAGCCTCCCATGGCGACCAGAAACCGTCGCCGAAGCCTGTCCCGCGTAGGCTCGACCAGGTAGATCATCCGACACTATCCGACCCTCCCGCGCGGGGCAAATCGGAGACCCAAAACCTATCGAAATCGTCACCACTGCCAGGAATCCTTAATCGTCCCTGCCAGGGGAGGGGCCACTGCGCTCCGCGCGAGGCCTGGATTGTGCCAACTGGATGGGCACCTGGAGGCGATCTGGGTGGGGCCCCCATCCAAATCCTTTCGAGCCCACGGGGTGTCTTTACGGGCATCACAGTCGAGAGAACCCGCTGGGCTTGTCCTGGGGGGACAGATGAATTCGATTACGATACTGCCGGGCTTGTTTGGCGGATGGCTGAAGACAGCCGACAAGGGTGCTGCGGCCATAATCAATTACGCCAAGTTAACAGTCCTACTTGCCGCCTGCGACCTGACACGGAAACCCAGCCTGGCAACAGGGAAGACGCTGGTTGAGCTCGGTTACACGCTGGCCGATTGCTGCGCCAACAAGTGAGTGTTCATGGGGGGACACGTGTCCTTCTCCAAGCGTGCCTTGCCAATGCGTTGGTACGTCTGTTCCGCGTTCTCTGGCTGCACATCTGTCTTTTCGCCCTTTGCCCTTAAGATCCTAGGGGGGGCCGCTATCCCAGCCGCAGGGGCTCCGTAATCCTCTGCGGAATCACACCAGTGTGACCGTATAGAAGCGGGCCGGTGCCTCCAACGGCGCGGTGACGACGGACTTCGCGCCCGGTGGCTGAAACTCCGCTTCCGCGTAGTAGTCCATCAGGGAGTAGGCTGATTCTCCGCTCGGAAGTTCACCCACGAAAGTTCGGCGGGCCACTAAGGTCATCGCACTTTGATTCCATTTCTCCGAGCCACTCATGCGAACGTATAGTGAAACGCGTGAAACCTTTCCGTGTCCCGGGGCCACTGCGAAGACCCGCGCGCGTTCTCCGGCCCGGAGCAGAGTGGGCCGCGTAGGGATGAAGACGCGCCGGGCTGCATTCGGATCGGGCTCCCGCTCTTCCTCCAAGAGCCTTTCCGTTTCCGGCGCCAATTCGCCCAAAAACTCCTTCCTGGATAGGCGCAACCGGAAAAGCGCCAGGCGCTCGCACTTGTTATGCAGCGAGGCAAGCGCTGCGATGTCATTTTGATTGGAGACGATGTCTTGAAAGTACAGCAGGGCTTCCCGCACCAGGGGTGCAAGCTTCAGCCAGAGCGGCACTCCCTCCGCCAGCACTTTCTGCCGCGCCTCATCTGCCTTACCTTGTTTCTTCAACTCGAGCGCCTGTTGAAGCAGATTGTGGAGACATGAAGACAAGACCCACGATTCGGAATAGGGCACGAGGAACTCCACGAAGCGCGAAAGGTAGTTAAGGCGCTCTCGCTCGACGGGCGAAGATGCCGACGCCGTGAGTTCTCGCAATGCGGCAGCCACCTGCGCCTGTGATTTCATCACTTCCGCCGGGGGGTCGTACCCCAGAATCGGAACGCCTCGCTGTAGTCGCCGGAGTACTCATTGATCTGGTGGTGACCATCTTTGATCTCTCCTGTAAACGAGCAGAGGATCAGGCGATCACGGTCCGTGTCGTTGAGCAGCTTGGCCAGACTCGAAGCGCGCGGGGCGCAGGCTTGCACCGACGCGAAAGCCCGGAAGAATCCTTCGGGCTTGTCCCAGGTATACCTGGCATTGAGGGCCGCAACGGCATCCATGATGCGGTGGCGCCAGTGCAGGCCCAACACGCCCTGGCAGCCATACTGTTCGGCTTGGTCTATGTACTTGTGGTTGCGGTAAACATGAAAATGCGGCAGCCACATGGCTGGATCATCTTCGAGCCAGGGGATGACCCAGCGTTCGCGCTCCTCCAGCTTGCCGTAGACCTCAGCGACGGAGTCCCAAACCAGATTGTCGTTCAGGGAAGAAAAGATGATGTCGCCGGGAAGTTCCTTGTGGAAATGCGCGAAGTGCCGCGCCACGCCCCCAACCGGAAAGGACCAGGCGCGTCTCGGGCGCGTGCCGACGCAGAAAATCATGCGCCTGCTCGAAAGGCGTCGTCGAGAAGGGGACCTGCGTTTTCTGACTCGCCCAGTTCAGCCCCTCTCCTTCCCATAGCCAAACGTAGTCAATTGCGGGGTAAGCTTCGAGCAACCTTCCTAGGCGTGCTTCCAGAATGTCACAGGCGATCACGGAATCTTGGTCGAGGCGCGGACCGGGAATATTTGGGTCCTTCGCAACGTAACGGGCTTCCGGCGGCACGGCGTTGAAAATCTCGTCCGGGATCTGATAGGGCTCAAAGCCCACCCCGACTCGGATTCCAAGTTGATGGGCGTATTCAAAAGACTCGCGCCAGAGGTGCTGCGTGCGTTCGGCTATTTCCCAGCAATTCCGCGAGTGGGTCGTTGCCTCCGCGCCGAAAACCTCAGCGTCGAAGAAGTCCGGCGCGCCCACGCCAAATGTGGAGGTGCGCTGCACCAAATAACCCCAGCGGTTCCAAGAAGGCTCCTTGGCGTTCCAGAAAGTCGAAGACGGCGTAGAGAATGGCCTTGGGGGGTAGCGCCCGCGATTCGCATGCGGGGCGCCCTGCCTCCTTCTGTTTTCTGAGTGATCTCGTACGCCTCGGGATGTTTGAAAGCTTGTTTGTCGATCTCCAGGGAAAAGACAAAATCGGAAGCTGCGGCTTCCGCAGCCCCCCCTTGGCCTGCGTTGGCTCCTGTACCAGCCCAAGATTCCTGAGGCCCCTGGCCAACTCCCGCGCCGCGAGTTGTCCCTGAAAAACAGCCGCCAGATCCACGAGCATCCACACGGTCTGCGTGGGCTTGAATTTCGCCAGCATTCTCAAATTGCTGGTTCCGACCTCAGAGGCACCTCCTTGCTTCGCCCGCCCCGCAAGGGCTTAAGCCCCGAATAGCGTTACGAAACCTTGAATGAATTGGCGACGATCGACATCCAGTTTTCTCCCCATGAATCCCTCCCTGATCTTCGCTGAATAAACTAGAACACGCCGTCCGGCTTCATACCCAGCTCCTTGAGTCGGAGAGTGTCTCGTTCCGATTCTGCCTCACTAAGGGATTGAGCTACGCGGATCTCGCGCTGGGCCAGTTGCTCGTTCCCCCTTCGGCGAGCAATCTGCGCCAGCAGGTAATGCGCAGGCCGGTTCTTTGGATTAGTTTGCGTGGCCGCGCGCGCATCCTCCCAGGCCTTGTCAACAGCGCCCAACTTCCGGTAGGCCCAGGCCAGCTAGTAATGGGCGTCGCTGTCGTGCGGTTTCGAACCGCGCGCCCGCTCCAGGGTCGGAATTGCCTTCTCGTACCGACCGCGTTTGTTCAACCTGAATCCGGCGCTTTCAACGGGCGTGGAAGTGCACCGGAACCTGATATCAAGGGCGCAGAAGCTACTGTTGGCTCTTTCGGCCTAGCTTAACCTTAGGTTACGATAAGCCGAAATGCGCCGATCGCCCCGAAATGTCACAATCGCCTTTGGTCATGCGGGTTTGACGCACTATGGTGGCGCTTTCTTCCTTCATGAATTCTTACGAGTGCTCCAAATCCGCAACTTCCTGGCACACCATCTCAAGTGGGGCCGGCGAAACTCCGACTACAGTCTGTCCCAAATGGTACTGGCCCTCGCCTGGCCCCTGATCCTAGGCTTAGATCGCATAGAGACCGCGTCCTTGCTGCGTTCCAACGGCACCTTCCAGTTTTTGACCGGCCTGCCGCGCTTCCCCGATCCGTAAACTCTCCGACGCTTCCTGCTCGGCGCTCCCGGATCGTTCGCAATCCAACTTCGCCGCGCCAACGATCGACTGCTACAGTTCCTGACTCATTTCCCGACTCACCGTTCTCGCTTGATCTTGGATCTGGACAGCACCGTTGTGACCACCTTCGGACATCCAGAGGGTGCAACGGTCGGCTACAACCCTCGTTATCGTGGTAAGCGATCCTATCAACCTCTGCTCTGCGTCGAAGCCGGCTCAGCCCACCTGCTGGGTGCCTCCCTGCGCCCAGGCAAAACCGATCCGCACAGCGGCACGGTCGAGCTTTTCCGCGACTGTTGGAGCAACCTGCCCTCCGACGTTCGTGACGTTCGGGTGCGCGCCGACGCGGCCTTCTGGGATGATGCCTTCTTAACCGAACTGGAAGACCGCGATACTCGCTATGCGGTTGTGGCGCAGATTCGCAAGCCGTTGCGCCACCTTCTCCCGGGATTGAACTACCGCCGGGTCAACGCCGACTGGGAGATGGCCGAGTGCGAATACCAAGCCCCTACTTGGTTAGAACCCAGACGCCATGTGCTTGCGCGCCGATTGGTAGAGACGGCGGAACATCACCTGACGCTGTTCCAACTGGGACGCTACTACTACCGAGGCTGGGTCACCAACCTGGACCTTATCCCGCCTGGCGTCTGGCATTTCTACGACGGTCGAGCCGCCATCGAAGTACGCATCCGCGAACTGCGCGAGGACTTTGCTTTCGCCAATATCCCCACGCGTGCTTTCGCGGCCAACAACCTCTATCTTGAGGTCATCCGCTTCGCCTATAACCTCGTCACGGCGTTTCAACGTGCATGCCTGCCGGATGATTGGCAGAGCTTCACCCTGCGAACGCTTCGTCACAAGCTCTTTCTGCTTCCAGGCGCGCTCGTTCGGCCGCACAATCGACCCGTCCTTCGGCTTCAAAAAACACCGCAGATCGAAACCCTGGCCCGCCGCATCCTCACCAACATCGCGAAGCTTCGAGCCATCACCTGAGATAAAATAGGCTCTTTCACGCCGGATTCAGGTTCAATAGAGCCCCAAGCGTGAAATTTGCGAGAAAGCTTGCGGGGTCGATCTTAAGTTCGGCACGCAGCTCGTTCTCCGCTTCGTCGAAGCGCCCGAACTGTGCCGTGGTTACTCCAAGGAACATGTGGATCTGAGGCCATGCGGGTTCGAGCGCGTAGACGCGTTCGAATTCCGTCAATGACTGCGGAAACTGACCCAGGCTGAAGTAGGTCTGGGCAAGCATGAAGTGAATACGAGCCGAATCGGGCTCGGAAGTCAGTAGTTCCCGGATTAGGTCCTCGCCCTGTAGCGACCGATCTAACCTGATGTAGGCGGCAGCCAAGGCCAACAGGATCGAAGGGTCATGCTCTGCGCGGAGCCGGGAGAGGGTTTGGAGGGCGGCTTCGTACTGGTCCGGTTCAAGGTAACAGAGCCCGAGAAGGTGGCGAGCTTGCCGGTTCTGCGGCTGCCAGGCAAGGAACTTCCGCAAGGGTTTGACCACGTTCGCATAAGCTTCCTGCTTGAAGCACAGTATCGGCAGGTTCAGATGGACTGGCTGGAGCGAAGGCGCAATCGTCAGGGTCCGGGGGTACTCCACGATGGCCTTCTCGAGTTTATCCTCCTGCGCATAGACAATCCCCAAGTTAGCATGCGCATCGGCGGATTGCGGAACCAACTGGGGATATTGGAGGTACAGCCCCTCGGCGACCTCCAGATTCTTCTATTCTTATGCGATCCGCACGGCGGCGAAGAGGTTCTCAGGGTCGCTCGGACTGCCAGCCGGCGCCGAGAATTGCATCAAGCACAAGAAGCTAACTGCCAAGTTCAAGGCCTCCTGCGGCGGGGGAGCTTTCAAAGGCCGCCACCGAGCAAGGCTCCACCGTTGGAGTTTTGGTTGAGTTTGACGTCGGGTGTCGCCGGTGCGGTCTCGAGCCGGGTTCGCCCTGCGTGGAACTGGCAAGCAAGATTGCGGGAATGCCGGGGCTCAGCTTCTGCGGCCTCATGCTTACTTCAGGAATGTGTGGGGAAGCAGGGAAGAGCGGCGGGCAGAAGCCCAGATGGTGGCCGGAGCGGCTGAACGAACGCTGGCGGCTTTTCGCGAGGTGGGGCGCGCGGCGTCCACCATTTCACTTAGATGGTGGGCGGTGCAGTTCACGTCACCATTAATTGGTGCACCGCGCAGGAATTAACCGAGGCTAAACTTCCAGTCACTCCTCGAATGGATGCTCACGTGTCGCAGGCAGTGATCGATGAACTTTTAGCCAAGCTTCTTGATTTTCGCAAAGCGTATCTGGATGACGGCCTTGCCCCCGAAGAGTTCAAAGACTTCGGACCGCTACAGTGTTTTCGTGGCATGTTTATTAAAGGCTGGGCTGTACTCCTCTAAAGCATCTGGGAACGCCGTCTTACATGCTCGATGACTGCCCCCTTGCCGAAATGAAGGGAGGCCGTAGAGTGCCCAAGGTGAACGAGATTGCCTGAGCGAACGAGGTTTGCAAGAGTGTGTTGCTAATGCTAGGCTTCAAAAGGGAAGGTGGTGGAATCAGCCAAACTTCACGCTCACTCGCATGTGGGCAATTATACTTAAGGTTCTGATCCTTGTTTGTTACCTGCTACTTGGCTTGGCGACTGCTATCGAGGGGGTGTTGGCGCAGGCCGAGTGCGATATCCCGCCCCCACCAACGGTTTCCCAAACCGTCGTGCAGAAGCTGCCCCTTAATGCCAAGCAGCGCTCGGCTCTGCAAGCGGCTTTGGATGGCCATCACTACGATACCGCCGAATTCTTGCTCGCATCGGAAATCCAACAGAACCCCAGGTCGGCACAGTTGCTTGCCTTCCTCGGCTCGGTCTCCTTTCTCAACGGCAACTGCATCAATGCGGCGATTGCAATCAAAAAGGCCGAGGCATTGAACGCGCTCGAAAACCGTGATCGGTTCATACTCGCCATGGCTTACGTCGCGCTTGAACGGCCAAACTGGGCACGTCCCGAACCGGAGAAGTTGGCCCGTTCCGACCAGAAGAGGCCGCTCTACCCTTACTGGTTGTCGCGTTTGGATTACCGCGATATGAATTTCGAATCGGCAGCGACCAACGCCCAACGTGCCATCGATCTCGATCCCACTTTCATGAAGGCTTACGACAATCTTGGGCTTACTTACGAAGCGCTTGGAAAATTGGATGAAGCGATTAAGGCCTATCAACAGGCTGCTACTCTGGATCAGCAAGAGAACATCCGCTCGCCTTGGCCATTGCTCAATCTCGGCGCACTGCTGCTTAAAGTGGGCCGCCTGAATGAGGCTGAGACTGATCTGCGGGAATCTCTCAACTGCAATCCACGATTTCTGCAGGCGCATTTCCAGCTCGGCTTCCTGCTGGAACATGAGGAACGGATCGGCGAGGCAATTCGGGAACTGGAAGAAGCCATCGCCTGCGAGTCCAACTATCCTGAGCCTTATTATGCCTTGGGTAGAATCTATAATCGCATCGGGGATGAAGCGAAGGCTAAGCGGGCGTTTTCCACGTTCCAAGAGCTGAAGGAATTGAAATCGCGCGACTCTAAGTCGCGCACCCAGTCAAAATAGGCGGCCGGAATCCACCGGTCTCGCGTTGCTCGTCTGTCAGCGGAGCGCCATTGTGGCGACGGCGTCAGGGCGTCCTGAACGGGAAGACCGGCCATGCGGTCTCCGATTCTATGGCGAGCAGACGGTTGTACTTCGCCAGCCGCTCGGATTGCGTAATCGACCCGACCTTGATCTGGTCAGCCGACCAACCTACTGCAATGTCGGCCAGCCAATCATCCTCCGTCTCCCCACTCCGGGCGCTTGCAGTTAATTGCCACCCGGCTGACCGCACTAATCGGCAGGCGTTTGCGGCTTCCGTCAGCGTGCCAATCTGGTTCACCTTTAGAAGAAGCGTATTGCAGGCAAGCTCGTCGATGGCGCGGCGGATTCGCAGGGGGTTCGTACAGAGCAAATCGTCTCCCACCACGCATACTCTCTTCCCAATTGCTTTATTCAATTTCTGCCAGTGAACCCAGTCTTCCTCGGCCAACGCGTCCTCCACGCTCATGACGGGAAAGCGGTTTACCCAATCCTGAACGCGCTCGACCATCTCATCAGCGCTTAACACCCCGCCATCAAGGTGGTATCCCTCACCGGAGTAGAAATGCGAAGAGGCGAAATCCAATGCAAGCGCCACGTCAGCGCCGGGGCGGTATCCAGCGAGTTCAATGGCATCTACGGCCGTTTGAATCATGGCTTCCGCGTTCTCCGCAGGAGGTGCTAGACCTCCTTCATCCGCGGTGAGCAGGCGCATCCCGTAACGGCGCTCGACCAAGGTTGCTGCGGCCTGGTATATGTCGTAGGCCACGACGAGTGATGTGTCGATGGAAAGCGGCGACACCGGGACAATGAGGACGTCCTGAATTGCCACCTGCTCGCCAGCGTGCTTCCCCCCGCTCAGAAGATTGATGGTCAAGCGGGGCAGGGTCTTCGGTTCCAGTTCCAACAGCGAAGCAAGGTGACGGTATAAGGGCACACCATGTTCGAGGGCGACCGCGCGAGCGAAGGCAATCGACACCCCGAGCACAGCGTTGCTGCCAAGCCGAGATTTGTTCGGTGTGCCGTCAAGATCCATCACGGCGCGGTCAAAAGCTGCCTGATCCTCGAAGCCACAACCGGCCACCGCCAGGGCAATCGCTCCGTTCACGTTCGCTACCGCCTTTCGGCAGCCCAGGCCACGGTACCGTTTAGGATCGGCGTCGCGAAGTTCGCGGCTCTCGGCTTGACCCGTGGACACACCCGAGGGGATGGAGGCAGACGCGGTGGCACCGCTGCGCAGGCGGCACGTGGCCCTGACCGTGGGACGGCCGCGGCTGTCAAGGACTTCGGCAGCACTCAGCTCTTCAATGATGCTCACAGACATTCAAGAAACCTCGTGATAAGTTCGGTCATGGTCAGCGGAGGGTCAGCCATGAGGGCAATAACAGCATTTTGCTGGCGACTCCGCTCCTCGTCATCAAAGTATTCCAGAGGGGACCGCCCCGCCACCCGCGCCAACAAGCACCCGAGCGAGTGTCGCACGGATGGGCTTTCCGAGGCCATGCCGCCGCTTCGCGAGTAAACCTTCCAATAATAGTCTGCAGCCACGGCCAGAGCCTGCCGCGCAGCCTTCACATGGTGCGCCTTGCTCAGCAAATGAGCCATCGAGAATCCGACGTCGAATGCGGGATCTCCGAAGTGAACCACCTCATGATCCACCAACACTAGCTGACCCTTGTGGATCAGGATATTCTTCGGGCTGTAGTCGCCATGAACCAGGGTGAGTCTCCGTGCCCGTGTCTCATCTACCAGCGCATCCAAGAACGGCGAGGCAGCGGGGATCCGCGCCGCTGTCACCAGGTAGTAGGGCTCGATCCTCAGCAATTCGAAGAAAGAACGATCGTCAAACTCCTCGCGAAATTCTCTGCTCGCACCTCCCCTATGGACGGCACTCAGGAGACTCGCGAATTGTTCGAAATGGTCTCGTTCGATGCGTCCGGACAGGAGCACTGACTTCCAATTCTCGTGTGGTGAGGGAACGCTTGCCATGGCCAGCAGGTATTTCTTCGGATCCGTGAACAGAAGCGGCGTGATCGTCCCACGCGGTGCGATGCGCCCAAGGGCGACCATGCCCTTTGCCTCGCGCATAATCCTTTCCGGCGGGCTGAACCATTCGTCCGCGACGCGCAACTTGGCCAACGCTTGCTTTACAATCCACGTTTCGCCGCTCGGCCGAGCCACCAGGACGGTTCGATTGGAAACTCCGCCATCCAACACCCGGCATTGAGCCAACTCCCCCAGCCTGATGTGCCCCTCCTGCCGGAGGTAATCCAGCAACTCCGCTGTGTTTTCGATGTCCATGTGCTCTATCTTTGCCTCCCTTCCAGGCTGGGGCATCCGCCTCTCCGCATCTTCTTAGATTTTATCCGCCCTACATGAAAGCATTCACACTGGATTCCAACTCCCGTCAGACACAGAGCGATGCCCAGGGAAAATGCTCTGCGAAGACCCGTGCACCGACGTTGATCTTCCCCGCAGGAAGCGACGAGAAATGCAAGTTCTCAACGTTGAGGTATGCCGGCGGTTCCTGGCCGTTGCAAGAGAGTCGCAATGGTACGAGTTGTTCGCGCTGGCCCTGACCACGGGAATGAGACCCAGCGAGTATCTGGCTTTGAAGTGGAACGATATCGACTGGCAACGAAGCTGTACGAGTGTCTCCCGGACTATTCAGGAGAAGGGTTCCGGGTGGACCTTCGACGATACAAGACGCAAGCACAGTCGCCGCGTTGTCAAGTTGCAAAGCTTTGTGTCGGCGGCTTTGATGAGCGTGCGGAATTCGCAACTCCTTGTATCGGTAGGTGAACCGAATGTCGAACGTGACTCGATCTTCCGTTCCAGCGCCGGAGATCCTTTAAAGCAAAATGCGATCAAGCGCGAATTCCGCAGGCTACTGGACGCCGCGGGTATTCGCACTGTTCGGCTCTATGACCTTCGCCACACGGCCGCAACTCTGGCAATTTCAGCGGGAGTATGGAACTGGAAGGCACATCGTATCCCCCCCGTGGAGTTAAAGTGTTTGAGCGAGAAGAGGAGGGCAGAGATCGCTGCCTTGGTGGGGGGGGACCAAGGCAGCGCCGGGCGGCTAAAATGGCCGACCTATGTCGGCCCCCGTCCCCTACTTCGACGTGGTACGTCACATGAAGAACGCTTTTGATTATCGCCTCCAGTTGGTTACCTACGCCCGCCAGCACAACAGCGTTAAGGCGGCGGCTCGAGCCTTCCGGACCACCCTGCCCACGGTGCGAAAGTAGCTGCGACGCTATGAGGCCCAGAAGTTGAAGAGCCTGCAGGAACTGTCCCGCGCTCCCCATTCCTGTCCCCACAAGATCAGCGGGGAGTAAGCCGAACGAGTCGTGGCCTTGCGGCGCCGGCTTCCCACCTTCGGTGCCCAACGCCTGAAGCGGGAGTGGGATCTGCCGCTCTCGCACATGGCCATTCAGCGCATCTGGCGCGAGCACGGCCTGCTCCGCCCCCGTCGGCGCAAGTACCAGAAGAAGCAAGACCTAGGACAGTGGAAACAATCCTGGTCTCTGTTCCAACAAATCTCCGCCGACACCAAGGACCTCAAGGACATTGCGCATTATTGGCCGCAAATGAGAGCCCACCCCCGCGGGCACTATAACCTAATGTAGTGGTGCTAGAAGACCCTCAGCTCAATTGGGTGGTTCGGTCGTTCGGCCGGTGATCCCGATGCCAATCCCGCACGGCCCCGGGAATAGCTTTGAGGTTCTCAACTGGGGTTCGAAGGGGGATTGCGCACTCCGGACCAATCAACTGCACACCAGCTTCCAGGGCCTTGAACACTTCCTCTCGAACCTCTGGCGGTCCCTGGGCATACAGGGTCTGAGGATTATTGATGTTTCCTACGAGCGCGACCCGGTTGCGCATTACGCGAATGGAGGCCTTAGGATCATTCTTGGAATCGAAATGGAAGGCGGCTATTCCGGTGCGGGCGATATATTCCATTCGATCCAGTGTCCGTCCGCAAATATGGAGAATCAGCGGAACCGGGAGCCTCCGGACGAACTCCGCATGTATCTCGCGCAGGAACTTGTCGTAATACGCGGGACTGACTAGTTCGCCCGTCGCGTGGTCAGGGAGTGTGAGCGCGTCTGCCCCCGCTTCAATCTGGGCCAGCCCGAATTGTACGGTTACCTCCTTCAACTTGTCCAGGCAGGCCAACGTTTTTCCAGGGTCATCTGCGGACATGATCAGGAAATTTTCCAACCCGAAACAATCATAGGACAAGGTCCATGGTCCCATGGTCTTCCCGAGGATGGCCACCTCGCCGTCGAATTGCCTCTTGAGGATCTTAATTGCTTCGAGCACGCACTTGGTATCGGTGTGGGTCAAGAAGTTCGCAGGGATCCTGATCTCGTCCGGTTCTCGCCAAATGGGCTCACATTTGATCACAGTCGGCCAGTTGTCCTTTTCTCCCCAATGGATCCTGCAGCCTAGTGCCGAAGATTGCTGGATTGTCGTGAAATAGGGCATAATTGTGTCGAAACCCAGCTCGGTAAAGCTAGTGGCAGCTAGGCGCGCCATCAACTCGGGGATGCGGTTGGCTTCTGGGAATGGCGCGTCCACTAAATCCATGAGCGCAACCGTCGCCACGGACGTTGGGTTGCAGACCGGCGTTCTATCCACCGGCGCCCGACGCAAAGCTGCTAAGACGCGTTGACGACTAGTCATGGCTCGAATACTCCTAGAGAAAATCTGCGTACGAACATCATACTGGAGGTGTCCCCCCTATTCAAATGAAGACAGGTGGCTTCGCAACTCTCGGGTCCCTCCGGGAATAATCCATACCTTATGACCAATCACAATCACCAGCTTGGTTTTCTTACTGGTTTTGGAGTGAGTTTCCGGCTCCTTCGAGCCGCCCGCCGAGCTTTGTTTTCATGCCTGGTGGTGCTCCAAGGGCCTATGTAGTCCCTAACGGAAGTAATGGCACCATCCTTGCCTCCGGCGGCGCCCAATATCAAGGGGAGGTTCTTGCAAGCGTATGTGCAAACAAAAGCCGATAACTCGAAAGGCAAAACCAACTGATGGAATAGGCCGCAAGTGCCGACTCCATCCTCATTTGCTCGGAGTCCAGTTGCCATGCGCCCGATCAAAAACGCAGCGAAGTGCCTCACGATCGGACGTTTCAGGGTCGGTCTGAACAATATCGACGTGCAGATCGAGCACGGCATTCGTTGTAACGAATGCGCCCGAATATTGCGTCGAGGAGGTGTCCGACCACGTTCCCCGCGTGGATGCACCCGCAGAGTGGCGATCAAATCCGGCCACCACAACATGCACGCCTAGATAGAACTCTTCCGCACTCGGAACAAGACCCTGGGACTTGCCGGCCCGAGGTGCATCGGCTTCACACTTGCGCGCAAACCAGCTGCGCAATGTCGAGGTGTTCATCTGGAAAGCGAGGCGCACCATCTTCGGAGCGTAGAGGCTGCGCGGGGTGCTGACCGGAAACCGCTCAAGAAGGCGCGGCATCAGCCCCGACCGGACAAACGCTCAGACACTACAGGAGTTGACCGATCGTGTGGTATAAGTATTTGACACCCGTGTTCGGTGACTAGCACCGTCTCTTCGGTATTTAGGGAAGCGACGCCGGGCATGAAAACGCTCGCTTCGAAATTGAGCACCATTCCCGCTTCAATAGGCACGTCTGCGGGCTCGTCAACGCAATCGTCGTGGACGCGAAGTCCACTCTCGGGGACAATGATGGGGTAATCGCGCGGCTCCAGGCCCAGCCCGTGTCCGTGCGGGAAAGAGGAAATGCCGTGGGCCTCAAGAACTCGCGCCATCGCCGCTTGGACGTCCGACGGCCGCGCACCCGGCTTGGCGTGCTGCTTCCCGGTCTCGAGCGATTCGCGAAGCCAGCGGTGCCTTTCAACTATCGAGGCACCCGGTCGGCCCAGAGCCAGGGTGGTGCCGCTATCCGAAAGGTAATAGCTCCACACGCAACCAAAGTCGACGTACAGCACCTCGCCGCCTTCCAGCGTGTAGCTAGGCTCACTTGCGATGCCGAAACCACTCAGTCCGAAAGCGAAGTGTTCGAAAAGCGCGCCATTTTGTTGCACGACCTGCGCGTACTCAGCACGGAGCGCGGACATGCGAATGCCAGGCTCGGCGAGAGCGAACGCCCTCTGGGCGGCGTTTTCATTGATCCCCGCCGCTTTACGCAAGCGCCGCAACTCCTCTTCGGATTTCACCATGCGCACGAGCCGAATCAGGTTCGTGCAGTCAGGTAGAAAGGCCTTGGACAGGGCCGCGGCGAGGTCGGCCGCAACCGGCATCGGAAGGTGCTCCTTTTCCAGCCCGATGCGTGATTGCGAAAGCCCGAAGGCGTGGGCGGCTTCCGCGAGAGCCTGTGTGGCCGAAGCGAAGTTACGAATGGCCCCCAGCCTTGCAAGTAGATCTGCTCGTGAGTTGGGCGCGTCCTCCGTAATCGGCGCGCGATCGTATCCCGGGTCGCCGTAGGTATAGATCGCGCAGTCCAGATCGGCGGCGTTTACGGCGAAGAGCGAACTGACGATCAGGCAGGGCGTGCCCCCACGTGGCAGAAGTGCGAAGGTCTCCATGAGCGGATCAGAAGTCGCTCCTGGAGTCATCATGTATTTCTTGAACACGGGGTCGAGCCAGCAGTGGTAGCCCGTGAGGTAGGTTACATTTACGGGACTAGTGGCAATGAGAGCGTCCAGATTATGACGGCGCATGTATTCGTCCGCTCGCAGCCTGTTCAACAACATCGTGGCACCTCCATTGGAAAGCGCGAACATGCCCCATCCGCCTGGGACACTTCATGACGTGTTGGGCGGATAACCAACCCTTTGGGTGGACAGAAAAACGAAATGGATTCGTGATCGTGTGTTGAATGGTGAAATTCTCTCGGTTACTTTCCTAAATCACCGCTCCAGCCTCTCGGCTGAAATGGCGGGGCTGGCTTCCATTGGGTGCTGGTCAATCCCGAGCACGGCACCTGCAACTACCGGACCTTGCCTTACCAGACCGCAGGCCATCGGCGGGACGCCTACCACCCACTCGTTCACCTCGCCTGGAATGACCCGATCCTCTTGTAAGCAAGTGCTCGACCTTGGCCTGTCCTATGCTATGGTGCCGTGGGTCAGCCCTTCGGAAGAGGGCCGGCGCGCTGTTAGCTCTCTCCGCTATCCGCCAGCCAGTATTCGCGAACTAGCCAGCTTGAACAGCGCGTATTCCTTCGACATTGAATTTGCGGAATATTCTCCGGAGAGGCGAACAAAGGACTGTTGCTGCTCGCGTAGATCGAAATGCTCCGGACAGTGGGAGTGGCCAGGAAATTTACGGTAGCCGATGGGGTGGATATGCTCTTCATCAGTCCACTGGATTTGAATGAGAGCCTAGTACTACTACGTTAAGTTATTGACCTCCTGACAGAGAGGTGCCAACTCCGGTGCATGACCGAGAGCGAAATCGAAAAATGTCGACAACGCTTGGAACGGTTTTTGGCCGACCTGCTGGAGCCGCTGGGACGACGCTAGCGACGCCATTGGAGTTCGGTGTACATCCGCGGCTTGCTGTTGGACGGCGAACGCAAATCGATCGAGCCGATGGCGGCGCGTCTGCCCGAAGGAAACGTACAGGCCATGCAGCAGTCGATCGGACAGAGCCCCTGGCCTTGGGCGCCGGTTTGGCAGCGGTTGGCGCAAAGGATGACCACAGAACTGGCCCCCGATCCGGTCTGGACCATCGACGACGCGGGGTTTGCCAAACAAGGGCGCCACTCCGTGGGAGTGGCGCGGCGATATTCGGGCACCTTGGGCAAGACGGCCAATTGCCAAGTGGCGGTGAGCCTTCACCAAGTGGGAGCCGAAGAGAGTGCCATCCTGGACTGGCGGCTGTACTTGCCCCAAAGCTGGACGCAGGATCCCGGGCGGCGTTCCGAAGCCGGCATCCCCACCGCAGTGAAGTTCCAGACGAAGTGGCAACTGGCGCTGGACATGATCGACGAGGCACGGGGATGGGGTTTGCGGTGTGGGATGGTCTTGGCGGACGCCGGCTACGGGGAGTCCACGGAATTCCGCGAGGGGCTGGAGACTCGCCAGCTTCCTTATGCGGTGGGCATTCCTTCTACCGTGCGGGTGTGGACGAAACCGCCCCGCCTGCGGAAAGCGCGGGGGCGAAGACGTCGACCGACGGTCTACCATTACGGCGAGCAGCGGCCGTACGCGGTGCGGGAAGTGGCGGCCAAGGCCCGAGGGTGGAAACAAGTGCGCTGGCGAGAAGGCACGAAAGGCTGGCTGGAGTCCCGTTTCCACGCTTGTCGCGTCCAACCCGCGCACGGATTCGACGAAGGCGAACCGCCCCACCCGGAGGTCTGGCTGCTGGTGGAATGGCCGCCCGGCGGGAAAGAGCCTACCAAATATTTTCTCTGCCACCTGCCCGAGAACTATGCTCTGCGCCGGACGGTGCGCCTCGTCAAGAGCCGCTGGAAGATCGAACAGGATTATCAGCAGCTCAAGGAGGAACTGGGGCTGGATCACTACGAAGGCCGCACTTGGACGGGCTGGCATCATCACGTCACTCTGGATATGTTGGCGCATGCCTTCCTGACCTTGGAGATGCTGCGCAACCAAAAAAACTTCTGGGTGGTCCCTGCCATAGACGCGCCGTGAGATCCAACGCCTTTTGTTTACGTGGACCGGAGAGTGCGCGTATTGTGGCAGCGTAATTCGCAAACGAAACCGCCCATCATAACGTAGTAGTACTAGGTATTGTCCACTAGTTCGACCATCCGGATTTCGCGCCAGCGTGCGGCGCCATGAGTGTCACATGCCTGAGGCAGCGAAGGGCCGCGGGCATTCTAGGAACGAAAGAAGGCTCCATCACCCAAGTGATAGCCGAAAACTTCACGTTGATCGACCTTAGGGTGAATTATGAATTGAAAAAACGGTGGCCAGAGGCATTGGTCGCTCTGAACAGGCTCTGAGTCATAGGTTCACAATTCACTATTCACCATTCACTATTCGTAATCTTCCTCGTCACAGCTCGCCTGGCACCTGACGCCTGACGTCGCTGGTCACAGGCCCCGCGCCGCAGCGTCCATGACTTCCTCTGGCGAGGCCGTTCCCGTTCCTTTTTTCATGATGGTAATCGACGCCACAAGATTGCCGAAGTCCGCCGCAACGACGGGGTCGCGTGTTACCGCCATGGTGAGCGCCGTGCCGGCAGCAAAACTGTTCCCGGCGCCACAGATGTCCACAGGTTTTTTCACCGGCTGGGCTTTGGCCCACGTCTCTTTGCCTTCTTCAATCACCAGGGCGCCACGCGGGCCATGGGTCACGATCACCGCTCGGGCTCGAAGATGTTCGCGCAGCCGCTTGAAATTGACCTGCCCAAAAGGTTGCCGGCAGGCCGCCTCCGCCTCCTCATGATTCGGCTTGACCATCACTTTCCGAAACAGGTGTATCCGTTTGCGCGAGTCCACAAGAAACACTTTGCTCGGGTAACTTCCCGCAAGCTCGATAATCGAAGCTCGCACCGCAGGGGTCACCACTCCTCCGGCGGCCGTTTCGGCCTGGTCGGCCACTAGAATCACGTCAAATGCCTCCGCCACGGGAACAAGGTTCTCAATGACCTGCTTCTCCGACTCGGGGGGAAGCGGCTTGGTGGAGATGAAATCCACTCGAGGCTGGTCCTCAATGTCGGTTTGGCCGTTTAAGAGCTTGGTGTAGGTGAATGTCTGCCAGCCGGGCAATTCCACCATCAGATTCGCGGTGATTCCACGTTGGGTCAGAGCGCGATCCAACTCGAACCCAAATCCATCGTCGCCTCGGATTCCCAGCACGGCTACTGTCCCGGCGCCCAACGCGGCCAGATTATTAGCCGCGGTGCCGCCCCCACCCGGAGTGACCTCGGTGGAGACAATGCCCAGTCGAGGGATCCCGGTTTCACGAGATGGTTCCGAGGTGACAGGATCGTAAGTGCACCAGCGATCCAGGCAGATGTCTCCCACTACCAGCCCCTTCAGCTTTTTGAAACCATCCAGAATCTCTGCCGTCGTCATGTGAGCTCCAGAAGGGCGCGGCGCAACGCAGGCACGGTCGCCCGATGATCGCCACAAAAGTAGAAGCTGTCTCCCCCATCGGCCACGGTTCTGACCAGGATGGTCTTGTGAGGCCGGAAATAGTATCCCGGATCAGTTTTGGGCAATTCGTGGTGGATGTCACCCTGAATTGGGACGAGGTCGAAGACCGCAGTTGTGAAATGCTTGATTGCGCGCCCTTGCTGGTGCGCCACGTTGCGGACCATGGCGAGGGCTTTCAAATAGACCTCCGGACCCATGATGGCAGAACCAAAATCCAGCATGATTCCCCCTTCCAGGTTCTCAACCGACTTTGTGAAGATCAGGAAGTCGCGGTAGCTGGCCGCGCCGAGAGCGCCTCCATCGCAGTTCGGGTGCTCATGGATAATGTCGTATCCAATGCCCACGTGCACCGTGGCTGGAATGGAAAGCCGGAAAGCCGCGGCAAAGATGCTCACGTTCTTGTGGGGGAAGTCGCTGCTCTCGATGCGCCGCCCAACGTTTTCGCCCAGCCCCAGGGAAAGCGCTGCGGCTTCGCGAATCACCTCATTGATCTCCCCCGTCTCGCGCCACAGCCCAAATTCGCCGCTGCGAATATAGCGAGCCACGCTCTCGGTGGTGGCGCCCACGCGCGCCAGCTCGTAATCGTGAATTGCGCCCGCGCCGTTCATCGCGATATGCGTCAAATAGCCGCGTTCCAGCAGGTCGATGATGTAACGGCTTGTTCCAGCTTTGATCACGTGCGCACCCATCATCAGGATGCGGGCAGTCCCCTTGGCTTTGGCCGCGAGCATTCGTCGCGCCAACTCAGTGAGCTGAGGATGCGAGAAGTCCGGCGCCGGTCCTCCCAACGGCAGAAGATAATCAACCTTCATGTCGTGGGCACGTTCGCCCAGGGGCTTGATCGAAAGGCGTGAACGGTCGAAGATTTGGTACTTGGAGTTCATGTCTTGCCACTTCCTAATAGACGTTGGTAATCTCGTTCGCTTGCCTGCCCTGCAAGGGCAGCATGCAGTAGCCGGGGGCAACGCCCGGAAGAAGAACGCTATGGATGCCGACCCTGAAAGGGTCGAATCGCTCCCGATATAGGCTCCACTCTCATTCGACCTTTACAGGGTCGCGTCCATTCTTGTTCCCTGGTTTCCGGGAGCGTTGCCCCCGGCTGCTTAATCGATCTCCTCCGGGGATTCGGTTTCCCCTGGGAGGAGAGGGGCCGGGCGAGAGGGGTGTCCATAAGTCCAATCGATGAGTCCACGGTACCTACGCGGGGCGATAATTCGCAAATAAAACCCCAGAAAGCTCACCCCAGCAAAGGAAATTCGGAATGATGAAATCTGCGCCCACTTGGACCAGCCGGCCCCGCTTCCATTGGTTGACGACCCGGCATTCGGGCTCATCCGTGGCCACCCCGACGGCGACGCCGCCGGCCTCTTTCAGGTTTTTGATTTCAACGTATCCGTCTCCGAATCCAATCAGCTCTTTTCCGCCGCCCCCCAGGGAAGAAATCATCTGGCGAATCAGGATTTCCTTCGAAAAGGTCTCGTAGTCGTCGCGGGCGCCGTGGATGTGGCCATCAAAGTAGCGTTCAATTTCCAGCAAGTGAGCTTCTTCCAGAGTGTATGCCTCATCCGTCCCACTGGCGCAATACAGCTTCAGGCCCCGTGCCTGCAAGCTCTCGAGCACGGCGCGAGCGCCAGGGACGAGGTATCGGTCCGGAGAAACCTTTCCCTGGCGTAGCTCCTCTCTCCGGTACTCAATCTTCTGCATCAGGCGGTCGTGATACATGCGCTTGTATTCGAGCGGGGGCCGGGGTTTGCCACCCCTTTTTTCCACCTGCTCCGCCAATTCGATCATCTGGTAGATAGTCTGTTCGCCCGTAAGACGCGCCACGAAATCGTCCACAAGGGCGTGCAAATCCTCTTCCTTCTCCCCGGTCTTCAGTTCCGCCAGGATTTCGACCATCATGGGGACCATGACGTCCAGCCAGCCGGCGCGAATGAGGGAAAGGGTGCCATCGAAATCAAAGAGCGCGAGCTTGGCGCGCGGGGCGGAGACGCCTTTCCGGATAACTTCCATCGTGTTCATCTGAGCCGAATCATTCCTACAAATAGGGAATCATAAATCGTGAATGGTGAATTCTAAATTGTGAAGTATAAATCCAAGCAATCTCATCTGCGGGGCCGACCCGGTACACCGGCCGCCGTGACGCTCTGCCTGCCGGTGCTGAAGCACCTCTACGACTGGAGCTTTGAAGACTGCGTACGCCAGGTGCATGGCAGCCTGATTTATCGCGCCTTTTGTCACCTTGACTGCGAGTGTATACCCGATGACAAGACCCTGATCCGCTTGGGCCGGGCTTTGGGGCCGGAGGTAGTAATGAATATTTTGGAGCATTTGGTCGCAGTGGCGCCACGCCGCCACGTCGTGCGCGGTCAGAAGCTGCGCCTGGACACCACAGTGGTAGAGACCAACATTCATTATCCGGCCGACAGTACCCTTTTGCAGGATGGGGTGCGAGTGATCACGCGCACCATGGCCAAAATCCGCCGCGTGGTGGGCCAGCTGCGCTTTCGCGACCGCACTCGCAGTGTCGCCCGCCGCGTCTTCCAGATCGTCCTGGCGAACCGGAAGTTGGGTCATGGTCCACAGGCGGAAGTGAAGAAGGTCTATCGCCGACTGACGGGGACCACGCCGGCCGTAGTGCGAGAAGCCCAGCGACCCGCGGCCTCGGCGCAACTGCGGGCGAAGAAGTTGGCGCCCAGGGTGCGTCAGCAAATTGTGGGACTGAGCCCACGAGCGAAACAGATGAGTGCGCTCACCTAGCGGGCGCTGGAGCAGAGCCACGCCCGCGGGCTGAAGGCTGGCACCCACCATCCAGAGAAGGTGCTGAGTGTGTTCGAATCTCACACGGAAGCGATTCGCAACGGGAAAAAGGTGAAGCCTACGGAATTCGGCAAGCTGGTCAAAGTGCAAGAGGCGGAGAACCAATTCATCACCGATTACCTAGTCTGTGCGCGACGGGTGCCTGACGGCACCCTCTGGGAGGCCAGCCTGGAACGGCATCAGCAACTCTTCGGTCGTCCGCCGTGTTTGGCGACGGCCGATCCGGCCTTTGCCTCGACCGCCAATGAGGCCCAGGCCACGACACGAGGCGTGCGACGCGTGGCGCTGCCACGACGAGGGCGCTTGTCCGCGGCCTGCCGAGCGCATCAACAGCAACGCTGGTTTCGGCGAGCGATGCGCTGGCGGACCGGATGCGAAGGCCGAATCAGCGCCCTCAAGCGACGACACGGGCTGTCTCGCTGCCGCTATCAGGGGGTACAAGGAATGGAGCGCTGGGTAGGCCTGGGCGTGATCGCCAATAACCTGTTGGCCTTGGCGCCCGCTGCGCCGCCTAAGAAGCGAACAACCGACCAAAGGAAATAAAAAAACAGAGCAGGGGCAGATATCGTCTTGCCTCTAAATTCTGATTCTATGGCCGCCCAAGGCTTCATTTTTGCACCGGAAAGTAATTAGGACGGAACCGCACAGTGGCATCCCTAAACAATTCAGAAAGACTATTTGTTCAGATTTTCGTGAAATGCGTCTTGGGGGAAACCATTGAAGATTGTAGCGGGTATCTCAAGCAAATTTCTAAGTGGTCTAATTCGATATAGACGGAATCGCATTGGCGGCTAGAACCGCAGTAAACGCAAACTCGCAAATTCGACATAAATCTTGGAAGTCACCACAGAGCGCCAGCCGGCGTCTCGACCCCCTCCCCCCCTGGGGGAGAAGGCATGTCTCAATGCGCGCGCTGGCGCAGAGCGGCTACGGCGGCGGCCTTCAGCCCCAGCCAGGTTCTTTCAACTGATTACTGACCACTTCCCTCACACCTTCAGGAAGATCTTCTGCCGATAGAGAGAATACAGAAACAGCCACCCCACAGCCAAAACGCAGAGATCAAAGAAAAGGGGTTTATAGGGTCCGAAGTAATTGATGAATCCCCGCACGAAGATTTTGGCGACCGTGCCAAAATCAAACTGGCTGCGGAGCACGTAGATCGTAATGGGGTTCAGGCCAATGACGGTGAAAAAGAAAGCCCAGCGGCGGTAGCCTTGAACATCGATGATCCAGTAGAAAAGGGCGAGCAGCAAGAGGCTCCAGCCGCCTGCGAAAAGGACGTAGGAACTCGTCCAGATGTTCTTGATGATGGGAAACCAATGACCCCAGATCAGCCCCAGGAGCAGACTAGCAATCCCTGCCAGGGCCAGTCCGAGCGCCTTGCGTCCTGGAGGCCGGCTGGAGCGCAGCCAGTGTCCGGCCAAGGCGCCCATAAGGCAAGTTGACACGGCGGGAAAGGTGGAGAGGATTCCTTCGTTGTCGCCGAAGATATAACAGCAGAAAGGGCGTGGCAGGAGTCGCTGGTCGAGATACGCAGACAGGTTGCCGGCAGGGGTAAGGACCCCGGCGCCGATGCCAGGCACTGGCACCAGCTTCATCACCAGCCAGTAAACCACCAGCAGGCCGCCGAAAACCGCTGCCTGGCCCCGCACGCCGGTATTCATCATCACCAGCGCTGCCACGAAATAGCACACCGCGATACGTTGAAGAACGCCGGGGATGCGAAGCTCGTGGAAATTGAAATCCAAAAGGCCATTGTAAACAAGTCCCAGAAAAAAGAGCAGGATCAGGCGGCGGACCAGATGCCAATAGATCTGGCTCCGGCTTGCCCCGGTTTCAAGACGCCGGGTAAGAGAAAAGGGAAGCACCAAGCCGACGATGAAGAGGAAAAGTGGGAAGATCAAATCATAGAAACGGAAGCCCTGCCATGCTACGTGTTGAAATTGCAGGTTGAGCCCGTTCATCAGGGAACTGTGGTTCACCTTATATAAGCTGTGGATCACTTCCTCGGCGCCAGTAATCCAAAACATGTCGAAACCGCGAAGCGCGTCGATGGAGGCGATGCGGCCGGAAACTGGTGAATGAGCCGTTGTTGGATCTGCCATGGTCCTCCCTGTGCCCTGGAATGATGATCAGACAGTCCGCAAGGGCAAGGGCGAGATTATACCCGGAATTTCCATTTTCAATTTTGGGACAGCCCATAGCATATGCCTGAGCGCCTCTGAATGCAAGCGCCGGTCGGGTTTTGACCGTTGAGCGACTCGGCCAGCACGTGAGCCACCTGTTCTACCTTTCCCGACGCCTCTACGGCCGTAAACTGCCGCCTTTCCGACCGGTGATCCCGACACTTTGCCGCCCACCTGCCTCTCTCATCGCCGAAATCCGATCCGGGCATCGGCTCGCCTATCCGGCTGGAAAGGGCAACGCTGCGATCCTGCCTAGGATGGCCCCAAACAGCCGCCGCGTCAGGTGGCTCTCCGCCAGTAGGTGCCAGTAATACCGAGCGTGTTTCACCAGTCTTCCGCCCGTCTTCACCAGCCGTTGCTGCAAGCTTGTCAGCGACCAGTTGTCGATCCTCGTCGGCAGGACCAGCCGCCGCCACAGGTTCCTCAGGTTGTAAGCGATCAGGCTCAGCCACAGCCGAACCTCGTTAGATCGGAACAGATGGCAGTTCAGCCGCGTCATCTTCACCGCCTGCTTGCCTTCCATGATCCACTGCTCAGCAGTGCCGCGCTTGTTGTAGAACCGCACCACCGCCCGGCTGGGCAGGGTCAGGTTGGTCACGATGAAACCCACGCGCGGGAATAACTCCCCCGGATGATGTTCTACCTTCGCAATTACCCGTCGGGCTGTCTTCCAACTCTCGGCTTGGTACAAAAAGCGCTTGTACTCGACGAGCGGTTTCTTGCCGGGCCTGCCTACCGGGCGCGGCAGCAGTTCCGCAATATCCCGCTCCAGGTTGTCGTTGGTCGGAATGCGAATCGCGTACTTCACGCCTCGCTCCTCCAACGCCTCATAAATCTCCGGCTTGGCAAAGGCTGCGTCAGCGCGAAAGACGACTTCCTTCCCCATCCGCTGCTGGCGCTCAATCTCGGGCAGCAACAACTCATCCCAGCCCTCGGCATTATGAACATTTCCTGGACGGAGTTTCGCCGCCAGGCAATCGCCCTCCCGGTTGAATAAAAGCAGTGGGTGATAACAGGTCGATTCAAAGTGCCCGTTGTAGGCGCTCTGCTCCTGCTCCCCGTAAACTGGGATCTCGGTCGAATCCATGTCCAACACGGTTCAGTACGGCGAACCCAAGGTTTCTGCTCTCCCAATCAGTTCCCGGTTCAGTCGCTCCAGCCCCGCGAAGTTCTCCTTCTCGGCCAACAGTCCTGTCTCGAAGGTCTGCAATCGCGAGGTCAGCGCCGCTCCTCGATCCCAGACCTTCTCCGTGCCGATCAGCCGGAACGTTGGATCCTGCGACAATCGCTCGGCATCGTTTACATCTTCGTAACCAGCCAATCGACTGTACACCGACTGCCGCAGCAGGTCGGCAAAGGGGAACTGCGTATTGTTTCCACGGCGGGAGTCTGTCAGGTGTCGTTCGATGAGTTCTCCGAAGCCGAGTCGCTCGTCGAGTTCGCGCACCAGAATCAGGCCGCCGTCCGAAGTCACGCGGGAACCTTGGAAATCGACCTTGAGTGAGGCATTGAAGGAGAGCTGAAAGGGCTGATTTTGTATCTCACCCATTGGGTATTGACCTCCGGGGCGTCTTCATCGCGTTCACACCCGCACAAATATTGATGATGGGGACGATCCGAAGATTCAGAAATATGATTCAAATTGGAAATGTGGGAACAATACTCTGGGGCGCCATCACCGCGGCCGATAACGACCGGACTGTAAGCGATGGACGTCAGATGATAGTCATAGGCATGAGCAATTTCATGCGGCCTGGCAGATCGAATGGCATTCGTTAGCAATCCCTGCGGAGAGGGCCGAAGTATTTCCATCGCAGAAGCATTCCTAGTCCGTCACGTACTTGCCGCGCTGGTATAGAACTTCAGCCCGCCCTTGGCCTGGCTAAAAGTGAAAGGAAAGTTCGCTCGGGCTCAACGTCTGGCACGTCTCCCAGAGGTTCTCGATAGGCTATCCCAGTGTTTATCCGAATCTTGAAATGTCGCACAGGCGCGATGATGCTCGCGCCGCCATTACCTATCCGATCGGTTTGACGAACTTTATTCACGTCTTCGACGTTCGCGCCCCGGAGAGCCCGCGGCTCATCAGAAGGCATTGCCGACGCCGATAACGACGACGCCAGCCACAAGAAGTGCGACCGCGCGGTACATCACAGCGCGAATGCCGTCTGGCACGTCATCCCATTCTTTCGTTCGCAGGCCCGTGACGTTTGAGGTGACGATAACAGATGTCATAAATAACGCCGCTCCAACGGGCACACCGAGCGATCCGAGTTTTTGAAAGCCGGCGAGGTATAGGATGCCCTGCCCGACATACCATAGTACCCCAATGCTCAACGCGAGCATATATTCCCGGCCAAGTCCAGGAAGAATTCGGAAATAATTGCCGAGGGTTCCATCTTTCAGCATTTTCCCTATCAGATAAATCAGATTTAGCGCAAATGCACCCACATACCAGGGGAGCATCACAACAAGAGGTGCGAGCACCGGCTGCACGCCGCTCTTGACGGCGTTCAGGGTGACATCACTCTGAAACTCGAGCACGAAGTAATTCATCGATGACGTTATGCCGACGAAAATACTCACCGTCACTAACCAAACAACAGCGAAACGCCGCGGGGTTGAAACGGGGTCCGTGACAACCGCGGCCGCCGCTGTGCCAGCCGGGCTGCTGACATCCCCTTCAGCCAACTGCATCTGCTTGCGTCTGAACTCCTCGCGCCTTCTTCCTGCGCTGCCCGCGGTAATGCACCCAATGATGATCACGACGACACCGACGAGAAGTGTGATCGCGTTCGGACTCATCAACTGATTGCTATGCCGGGCAAACAGCGGAATCAGGGTGCTGAATGCGAGAATGACACTGATGAGCACCGAGAAGCCCATCGACAGCCCCATAAGGGTCACGCCGTATGTGAAAACCAGCGCACCTGCCCCCTGAATTACTCCAGCAAGAAGACCAAGCATCACTTTCTGCAAGCCCGCCTCTCGCAATAGGTGCGGTGCCTGAGGGACCAGCCATGCTGCTTCTAGCAGGGGAAACACAAAAAACATCAGGCTGACACCAAGAAGCCAAGAGTTCTCCCAGGCCCAATGGCGGCTGAGTTTCAAAGGAAGCAAGAACGTGCCGACGGCAACACCGGCCATGACACAAAGCACAGCACCGAGCGCTGGTTGCATATCTACCTCCCTGCCGGGCGCGGCAGCGGCTTCAGTTTTAAATAGTGAAAGTTTTCCCCCAAGCCCTATGGCCCCCAGGACTTGACTCTCCTGCCTGGCAATTGCAGCTAGCCTAGCGCTCGACTGTTTCGCCTTCCATCCCCCGCTGTGGTTGGGCTCATTACCCTCATCTCGCCAACGATCAATCGTCTGTGCAAAATCTGTTTCGCTGCTCCGGAAGGGCGGGAGACGCAGCAGCCCACAGCAGTGACTCAATGGGGCGAGGGGAGGCGGAGACACAATCCTGGCAGCCATTCACAAATCTTTAGCCTCCTCTTCCGTGGTGCTTTCCGCGCCACTCGACGACCGTTAGAGATCAATTCGATAAAGCGGCTCCAGGCCGGCCGCAATGCGATCAACGTTTCCCGCGGCACAGGCCGCCCGCCTACGCGATGTGCCGTCGGTTACTCCGGAAATGTGCGGGGTAGCGAACACGTTGGGCAGCGTCAGCAGTGGTTCGTCCGGTTCGGGGGGCTCATGACTGAAGACATCGAGACCAGCACCGCGCAGTCGCCCTTCGGCAAGCGCGCAGTACAGCGCCCGTTCATCAACCAGAGCGCCTCGCGCCACATTGATCAGACAGGCAGTTGGCTTCATCAACCCGAGCCGCCGTTCATCGATGATGTAGCGCGTCTCCTTGTTAAGGTGCAAATGCAATGAAAGATAATCGCTCTCGCTGATGACTCGATCCAGATCCTCCGGCTTGCCAGCGAACTCCAAGCCGAATTGCTCCCGCTCCTTTGGAGGTACGTCTCGTACATCAATGGCCGACATTCTCATGCCGAATCCATATGCCCTGCGGGCCAGTTCCCGTCCGCTGGCACCAAACCCGATTAAACCCAGTCTCTGGTTTTCCAGTTCGTGGCCCAAAGGCTGGTACATAGTACGCTGCCGAAGATTGTCCTGTGCTTCATACCAGTGGCGGGCCAGCAGCAGGATGAACATCATGGCGCATTCCGCCAGCGGGATCCCGGTAAAGACTCCGGGGCAGTTGGCGACCGGAATTCTCTTTTCCTTCCAATATGCCAAATCGAAGTGATCGAAGCCTGTGCCCAGGATCTGCCAAAGGCGAACTGAGCCGGCAGCAGCCACATCTGCCATCGGCCGGGTGCCCATCGAACCACCGAAATCGACAACCACGTCGATCCCTTCGAACTGCGGCAAAAGGGGCTGGTCGCTATCATAGATTTTCAGTTCGTGACGCTCACCCACTGCCTTCACGATGTCTCGCCGCCAGGGTTCGCCGAACACAGGATGGGGTAAAAACAGAACTCTTAAACGCTTGCTCATATTTTCCTCTCAGGCCGCAGGCTTTGCAGCCAGCGTCGCGATTCGCTCGACAGGTAGGCGTCGTCACCTCCGACGAGCAAGACTCCATAACCGGCCGAAACGCAGCTTCGAGCATCCTCGAGGCTGAGACACCCCGTGCCCATCGCCTTTCCGCTCTTCCGACACGCCTCATGGACCCGCTTCACCGCATCCAAGTAGACCGGATGACGGAATTGCTGAAACACACCCAGAGAAATGGAAAGGTCCATTGGACCGATGCAAACCCCGTCGATCCCATCGACCTCTACGATCGCCTGTATGTTCTCGACGCCTTCCTTTGATTCGATGATCGGGATGCACATCAAGCAATCGTTTGCACGCTCGAAATACTCTGTAGCTTCGAAGCCATACGCACCCGCTCGGCGGGGACCATACCCGCGGATGCCGGCCGGGGGATACCGGCACGCCTTCACAAAAGCTTGCGCCTCGTCGCCGCTGTTGATAAACGGGCAGAGGATGCCTTGCGCGCCCAGATCCAGGAAGCGGCGGATCTCGTCTGCGTCCAGACGTAGGGGCCGCGCGAGCATTACTGCGGGAGTGGCTGCGGCCGCTTGCAGCATCGCACGCACGGTGAATACTGTGTTGGCGGCGTGTTCCGTGTCCACCACCAACCAATCAAAACCCGCGAACCCGAAAATCTCAGCTACCGCCGGATCATTGAGAGCGATTTGCGCTCCAAGGCACGGCTCACCGGCTCGCAATTTCTCTTTCAGGTGTTTCGCCTTCTCGAGTTGGTCAATCATGAGACCGCTCCTCCCTGCTCGACCCAGAGCCTTTATGCAGTGTTTACGATGACGCCGCGGGCCTGAGTGGCGTCAAGCCCGAGGCCAACCGGCGGTCCCGCTAACATGCCTCGCGAGCACCGCGAACAGAAAAACTTGAACCCACATGACACGGTCGGGGCTAAACTCCCCAGGTATGTCATGGATGATAGTATGCAATTCTTCATGAGGATACGGGCAAAACATGGAGACACCCGACTGCACAAAGTAAACGCCCGGCTCCTCGCCAACTCCAGCAGTTCACGGCCGGCAATCAGGTGCTCGTTGCGATCCATGGGATCGCCCAAGTGCCAATCAATTGGCAGGCGGCCCGGGAAACGCCACCTTAGGTTGAAAGCATCAATCATCGTGATTGCCCGTCTTTCTCATCCCCTCCTTGGACGGCTAGCACACTTGCGCCAAACCCCGGGACTTGCACAAAGACCTCATCAAGGACAGAACCGAGAGAAAATCGGAATCGCTGGACTCCTCCTCTTTCGTTAATTAACTTCCAGTTGCGGTACCTCAGAACGTCCTCATCGCCCATGCAAGGGAAAAGCCAACAGAACTGCTCGGTATTGTTCGTCAAAGAGGGAGTCACCAGGCTTCTTGCCGGCGTCTGAAACCTGGATCCAAGCATCCATGGCCATGAAGACTGAGCCCAACAGCGATCTCTAAAGCGGTGCCCGTACCGGAACGTCAACGACCAAATTGTCTGGCCAGCGGGCTGTTTGCTGGCGATGTGATAAACACGAGGTCTACTTGCGGGTCGCCCAGCGCCAGGTCCAGTTCAGTCCGCGGATGCTCGAAATGCCATCCGTCAGCGGATTCCCGTGTCATCTCCGCGCGAGACACACCGAGCGCGGACGGACACCTCCCAGTCCCGCCTCAAGGGCTCTTACCGAGAAACGCTTCGATGCCTTCGACCGAAGCGCCAAGGAACCGCATGAGAATCGAATCAACACACGCACGGTTGCTGCGCAGGTGGTAAACCCGATTTCGATGGACGAATGATTCGCCCGGTTTCAGGACCAACGCGGGGGACAACGCCTCAAGTTCGTAGAACGCGCCCCGCGGCCCACCTGTTTGATCGGGCCCATCGCAATATACGCTCGACGCTTCTCCGTCGTACATCTCTTCCGGTGAAAGGTGCCGCCAATAGGGTGCGACGTAACTGTACTCCGGGTAAAAGTCGAAATCGTTGATGTTTAGTTCCTCAGTATCGAGATCGAGACTGCCCATCCGGTTCGTGGCGCGGCGCGCAGCAAATCCAACCTTCAGGCGGTGGTTTCCGTCCGCGTTGATCAAGGCATACTCATTATGAACGCGCACGCGCTTCGGGGGCAGGCAGCCGTCCGAACACACCCCGGCCACGTACTCCAGACGAATGGGCTCGCCCATTGCCGCGTCCGAGCCAACCCGGACCGGTACGACCACGGCACACCGACATCCATTCACATACTGCCCGAGTGTCCAGGCTGCAAGCACGCCAGTTTCACGATTTATTGGCCTGGAGCTTACGTTTGTAATCCGGTTTTCGGTCTGAAATCCGACAAAATCAACGTGGGTATCGCACGCCAGAATGTAAGGACACGAGTCTTGAATGCGAATGGTGCGCTCGATGTCGATCTCAAACTGAGTGCCGGCCGCGTTTTCCAGTTGCGCCCTGCATTTCAGGATAGCGTAATCGCCAGCGCTCGAAGTGCAAGCGAGTTCGTACGGAATCGAACTCATTGCCGGCTGGACGTAGTAATTCGACAGCTTTTGTTCGGCCCTGCCAAAATGCAAGCCGAACTGACTCCCTTCGGGTCCAAACCACAAACGCTCCTCACCCCCAAAGTTGTTGAAGACGGGATCTACCGGACCTCTCCGAATCTGTTCGACACCAATCCACGCCAGGCTGCGGCCCTCAGCGCCGTCGAAACTGCAAGTCATAACGCGGCCGACCAACGAGGGGGCACATAGCAGTTGCTGACCTGGCCGTCGGCCGGTGAGAACGACCGGGACATTGTCGGTATCATATAGGAGTTCTTCTACTTCGCGAAATTTCATGCGTTTTCCCCAGCTGGGCCGTCTTGCTGCCTGAAATAGCAGTCGCGGCGGCACAGTCCATATTTGACAGATGGCCTTCGCTGAGCCGGTCTTCCTGTATTTCTGGAAATGCCTCGCAAGTGGGGTATCGGCAGGGAGCAACGGCCGCGATGCCATTCCTTGCTTGTCGCAATTGGGATCTCTCTATTGCTCTCTCCATTGTGGCGAGGTGAGAACCTTGATGGCACACTCCTCACGCGTTCGGAGCATCGAGAACGCCTTATCGATCTGACTCAACGGAAACCTATGCGTAACAATTGTGCGTGTATCAATGGCGCCGCTCGAAAGTAACTGAAGCACCCATAGCCAGATTTGTGTCGTGTATCCGTTCGAGGGGCGGAACAGAGCGTCACGCAGCAGAAGCGACAGGAAATCGATCTCGAATTTCCGCTCCGACGGGACACCAATAACCACAATCCGTCCCTTCGTGCCCACGTACGAGAATGTTTTCTGAATGGAATCGAGGCTTCCCGAACACTCGATGATGGCATCCGCCCCGAGTCCATGGGTGATGTCCATGATGGCTGTGGTAACGTCCTGGTGCCTGGCGCTCACCGCATGGGTCGCGCCCAGCTTGCGGGCGAGTTCGAGCTTGCGATCGTCGATCTCCACTGAAATCAGGTGTGCCGGCGAAAATAGCCGCCCGAATTGTAGTGTCAGGGCCCCAATGGGACCGACGCCGATGACCACAACTGAATCACCTGGCCGGATATCGGCCTTCGATACTCCGTGAGCGGCGCAACTCCCCGGTTCGGCAAGTGCCGCATCAACGACGTGGAGACTGTCCGGCAGTTTGTAGAGTTGTCGTTGCGGCACGGCCACATATTCCGCCATACCTCCAGGAATCGTGCAGCCTATTTGGTTGTATGCCGTCAGGCAATGGGCGGTCCAGCCCATCGCGCAGTTGCGGCATCCGGAGCATCGAATGACCGTGTCAACCGCGACTTTGTCGCCCGGGCGGACTTCTTTCACCTCAGATCCCACCTCGACGACTTCCCCGGAGAATTCGTGGCCAAGAATCACGGGGTAGGCGGTGACTTCCATCGGCCTATTTCCCTCGATAATGTCGATGTCGGTTCCACATATTCCGCAAGCCTCGACTCGCACCAGAGCCTCGCCGCTGGCTATCCGCGGCACAGGCACATCACTCAGTTCATACCTATTTGGTTCCCTGACCAGCATCGCTTTCATAAGCACGCCTCCAAGCGTCTATTGGCTCACCCCCATACTCGGCTGTAAGCTTAAGACTCCGGGTTTGAGATACCACCCGATCGGCAATGCCTGGCAGCATCGAAGTGACCGAGAATAGCTGGGTGACCCGCATCCCCTTCGCAAGCGATGTTCCAATGAGCTGGACCGGAGGTCGAAAAGGCTGATAAGAGTGTCATGGGTCGTCTTTCGACGCCCGCATGGCTGCCAGGAGCCAGCGAGGCTAGTATCTCTAGACGACATTCGTGCAACCCGCGCCTGGTGCATCCCGCCAATCAAGAAGTTATGACACCTCGAGAGGCAGACTCCACCGTGCGCGCGTACTTCGCAAGCACGCCGGTTCGATAGCGCGGAGGCAGCGGCTTCCATGCACGAAGGCAGCTTTTCAACTCGGTGGCGGAAAGCTCGATAGTGAGCGTGCGCTTCTGGACGTCGATGACGATGTAGTCGCCATTCTTCACCGCAGCCAAGGGGCCGCCATTCGCCGCCTCCGGCGAAACATGACCGACCACAAACCCATGTGTTGCGCCAGAAAACCGGCCACCAGTAATGAGGACAACGTCAGATCCCAAGCCGGCGCCCTGCACCGCAGCGGGCACCGACAGCATCTCGCGCATACCGGGGCCACCCTTCGGTCCCTCGTAACGAATAACGATTACGTCGCCGCGTTTGATTCGTCCTTTTGTTATTGCCTCGAACGCATTTTCTTCAGAATTGAAAACGCGTGCGCGTCCGCGATGAATGCGGCGCTCGCCGGCGGGCAGCTTCATGACTCAGCCTTCCGGGGCGAGATTGCCGCGGAGAATGATGAGCGCCCCGCTCTTCTTCAGCGGATCGGCCAGCGGGCGGATTACGTCCTGTCCGGTGGTTTCGCGCGCATCTTGTGCCTCCTCACCAATCGTGCGCCCCGTGACAGTAAGCAGATCGGGGTGGATCAATCCGGCCTCGAGCAAGCGTTGGGCCACCAAGCCCATGCCCCCGGCACAATGCATGTCAGGTGCAGTGTAGCGCCCGGATGGCTTTAGATCCGGCAAGACGGGCGTACGGCGCGAGATGCGGTCGAAATCGTCGATCGACAGCCGCACGCCCGCCTCCCAAACCATGGCGAGAAAATGAAGAACTGCGTTCGTCGATCCGCCCGTTGCCACTACGCCAGCAATTGCATTGAGCAGCGCCTTCCGCGTTACGATCTGACGAGGTGTTAGGCCCGAAGCCAGCAGTTTCATCACGAGGCATCCGCACTCGCGTGCAACCTCATCCTTCCGAGGATCCTCTGCTGGGACCCCGTTCATGCCCATAGGCGATATTCCCAGCATCTCGAAAGCAGTCGACATCGTGTTCGCGGGGAACTGGCCGCCACACACGCCGGCTCAAGGACAGGCGTGACTCTCGATTCCGTGAAGTTGCTCGGGGGTGATCTGGCCCGAGTAAAAGGCGCCTACGGACTCGAACACGTCCTGAATTGTCAGCTTGCGACCTTCATACTCGCCGGCCATGATCGAGCCGCTATACAGCACGAGGCCCGGTATATTGAGCCGCAGCAAAGCCATCACCGAGGCGGGAATCGTCTTGTCGCATCCCGCAATCGCGACCAGACCATCAAAAAGATGACCGCGTCATACCAGTTCGATCGAGTCCGCAATTACTTCACGACTGACAAGCGAAGCTTTCATCCCTTCGGTTTCCTGTGCGATGTCGTCAGTCACTGTGATGGTGTTGAACTCGATCGGCGTACCGCCTGCCTGCCGAATCCCTTCCATGACCTTCTGCGCCAAACGGCGATGGTTAAAATTGCGGGGAGTAATCCCGATCCAGCAATGGCTGACCCCCAGTAAAGGACGTTGCAGGTCTTCGTCCGTAAAGCCGACAGCTCGGAAGAGGGCCAGGGCCCCAGCGCGATTGGGCCCCTCCAGCGCTACTCGGCTGTTGAGTCTCATGACAGCGGACATGTCAATGACTCTCCTTTTTCGTGTCGCTGCCCAGTGCTTCTGGTTAGCGCGCTTCAGCGGCGGGCCACCGAGCGGCTGCCGATCATACGTAACGCGCACTCAACGACCCGTTGCGCGTCGGGAAGATAGAATTGCTCCATCACTGGGCTGAAGGGCACATGCGCCTGTGGCGCAGTAATGCGCTGTACGGGGAAATCCAGGGAGTCGAAAGCCTCAGCCGATACTGTAGCCGCAATCTCTGACGCCATGCCACAGCGTGGAAAGTCCTCATCAACGACAATGAGCCTTCCAGTCTTCTTGACCGATTCCAGAATGGTGGCCGTGTCGAGCGGGGCGAGGGACTGCGGGTCAATTACTTCCGCGCTGATGCCGTGCTTCTGCAACTCATCCGCCGCCTGCAACGCAACGTGAACCAGCTGCGAGATGCCAACAATAGTCAAATCATCACCGCCGCGCTTGACATCTGCCTTGCCGAGCGGAATCGCGTAGCTCTCTTCCGGGACTGGCCCCTTGATGTTGTAAAGCATCTTGTGCTCGACGAACACAACCGGGTCTTCGTCCCGCACGGCCGCAACGAGCAGGCCCTTCGCGTCGAAGGGCGTGGATGGAACAACAACTTTCAGCCCCGGAATATGCACAAAGAAAGAATAGATTGAGTCTGAGTGCTGGGCAGCAACAGCCAGGCCGGCGCCGACGGTTGTGCGAATGGTGAGAGGTACGGTCACCCTACCGCCGGACATGTAATGCATCTTGGCAGCCTGGTTCATCACCATATCGAGGCAGGCACCCAGAAAATTGACGTACATCAGCTCGGCGATAGGGCGAAGTCCTGCCATGGCAGCCCCCACTGCGGCCCCGATGAATGCCGTCTCCGAAATCGGTGTATCGATCACCCGCTCGGAGCCAAACTCTCGGATCAAGCCTTTAGTGACGCCAAATGGTCCGCCCCAGGCATCGAGCATAGAAGGATCGCAGCCCGCTCCGCCCGCCTGGTCCTCGCCAATCAAGATCACGCGCGGATCTTCGCGCATGACCGTCCTGAGACCTTCGTTGATTGCGTCACGGTAGGTGGCGATCCTCGCCTCGTTCATCACTTCGTCTCCTTTTATTCGTCGCATACCCGGCATGAGCAGGCGCACGAGCTAATACTTCACGAAAACTGCGTCGAGGCACTCCTCCGGGCGAGGTAGGGGGCTCGCCTCCGCGAAGTGCACCGCATTCACAACAGCCTGCTGAGACTCTTCGCGAATCCGGTGAAGTTCGTCCTTCGATATCCACCCTTCCCGCAGTACCGTCTCTTCAAAGCGCAGCAGGCAATCAGCTTTCTTCGCCGCTTCCAGTTCCTCCCGCATTCGATATCTGGCCACATCGCCGATGAAGTGTCCGTGATACCTGTACGTCTTGCACTCGAGTAGGTACGGAAGATGCTCGTTTCGCGCACGGGAAATGGCCTCCTCGCTCGATTTTGCCACAGCAAACACATCGTTCCCATCAACCGTGACTCCTGGGATTCCGTAAGCCGTTGCACGGATGGAAAGATCGGTAACGGGTGCCGCGTAACGAACGTGAGTTGCATCGGCATAGCCATTGTTCTCGATGACAAAGACCACGGGTAACCTTAGAACCGCAGCCAGATTCAGACTCTCGTGAAACCCGCCAGCATTTGTGGCGCCATCGCCGAGAAACGAGACTGCAACTTGACTGGTCTTCAGCACCTTGGCTCGCAGAGCCGCCCCACACGCAAGTGGGAGCCCGGCAGCGACAATGCCGTTTGCCCCCAACATGCCCCGATCCATGTCACCCATGTGCATTGATCCGCCCTTGCCGTGGCACAATCCATTGGTCTTGCCATATAATTCGGCCATCATCGCCTTCGGGTCCAACCCTTTAGCCAAGCAATGGCCATGGGGACGGTGCGTGCTCGTGACATAATCATCGTCGCGCAAATGGAGGCAGACACCAACGGCGACGGCCTCTTCACCGGAGTAGAGATGGACGGCACCAGTGATGCGGCCGGCCAGGAAATCCTGATTGACCCGCTCCTCGAACTCGCGGATCAGCGTCATACGACTGTAAATCCATCTTAATTTCTCGACTGGGTAAGGAAATGGCATCGATCGCCCCTTCATGCATTCGTGTTATGAAAACCAAGGCCTCGGGTCTTCTAGATATTGGCGTACAGCATTCAGGAATCGGGCGCCCTGTGCACCGTTGAGAGCGCGGTGATCGCAAGATAGCGTCAAAATCATCTCGTTGGAAATGCGGGTGGCATCCCTGCCTTCGCCTAGCACCAATGTGCGTGGGCTGACCTCGCCGACGGCGAGAATCGCGATCTCTGGAGGATTGATAATTGCTGTGAATTGCCGGATCCCGTGCATGCCGAGGTTCGAGACGGTGATAGATCGGGGTATTCCTTTTACGGTGCCCTCGCGCGCTTGTTGAATCAGTCGCCGCACGTCGGCCGAAATTTCCGACAATGGCCGTTCGGCAACGCTGGGAATTGTTGCAATCACTAAGCCACCGTCCAACTCAACTGCAATGCCAACATTCACGAATTCGTTTTGGACTAGTTGATCATCCTCCCAGTGGCAGTTCACTTCTGGGCAGTCGCGCACCGCGAGGCCGACGGCTTTTACAATAAGGTCGGTGATAGTCATCGGCAAGTGATCCTTGAATTCGGCTTTGAGCACGAGAAGTTGATCGACGCTCACGTACGCGGAAAGATAAAAGTGTGGCGCTGTCTGCATGCTGTGCTGCAAAAGCTTCCCAACGGCTATCTGCACTCGAGAGAGCCCACTCGGGGGCCGGCCCTTCACAAGGGTGCGCTCGATATACGCGCGCACGTCGTCTTCGGTTATCCGGCCGCCTTCCCCAGTCCCCGCAATGTTGTCTAGATCGATGTTGCGTTCCGCTGCCAACTTGCGGGCACGAGGACTTGCTGCTTTGGCCCCTCTTGGATATGTGTTCAACGTCTCCCTTGCCACCTCGCGGGCACTCACTGCGGCCCCAACAGCGTGCTCCTCCGCCTCTGGAACCGGTTCATCGAGCGTGCCGATCCACGCGAGGGGGGTCAGTATCGGTACCGTCGCCCCTGGTTGGACTAGGATCTTGCGCAGAATGCCCGGCTGCTCGGCCGGAATCTCGACGTTGACCTTGTCCGTCTCAACCTCGACGACCGACTCTCCCGCATTGAGCGATTCGCCTTCGTTCTTGAGCCAACGCAGAACCTTGCCTTCCTCCATTGTCTGGCCGAACTTCAACATTAGAACTGGATGCATCTCCTAGTCCTCACCGGGCTTTCCACCAACATTAATACACGGTCCGACCGCCATCTGGAGCGAGCATCTAATCGGTGACTACCCGCGTGGTCCTGCTGGGCAGGAAAACTGCCACACCTTTCAGATCGTCGTTACCGCCCATACGGTCAAGCCGAAACGGAGACCCCCGTTCTTACTCGGTGCGCGAACTCTGTTCTTGTCCGCCCAGCCGGGAATTCCCACCTGAACTGGCTGGGTCCGTTTGCTCTTTCGCAATACCCTGCCTTCATACGATAGGTAGCTGTGCACGTCGAGCGTTTGCAACGCGCAGTTAAACAGGAAGGTGACCGTTATCGATGTGCCGAATACGTGCTACCCCAACAAAACCAAATACACGCTGAGGTTCAACGCTTTTCCTCTTCTAATTATCACGATATGAGGTTTCGCTCACCTGCTCAACCCAACATAGCGGATCTAAAAGACGTAAAGTGGGGTGGAGAGTCCGCGGCCAGTTCGCCGCAGAGTGGTGGAGGAGCCCTCATTTCATGACGAACCGCGGACGACTGCGGACGCAACATTAGATGTGCCCAAATAGCCGAGTTTTCGCGAGATGGCTTCGGCGGCGCCCATCACCGACCTTGCCAGTTCCGCTATCTTGTCATCCTCCATCCTCACCTTCGGGCCAGCAATGCTGATCCCGGCCACGCACCTTCCCTCATGGTTCCAAACGGGGACCCCGATGCAACGGAGACCCTCGCTGATTTCCTCATCGTCAATCGAGTAACCGCGCTGGCGTATAATGTCCAGGTGCTTTTCCAGCGCGCTGGGGGTCCTGATGGTCTTGTTGGTGAAAGCGATCATGCGGGTCTTGGCTAATCGTGCCAGGTAGACGTTTCGTTCCTCTTTGGAAATATAAGCGAGAATCGCTTTTCCCACGCCCGTGCAATAAGCCGGATTCCGCCGGCCGACTGTGGAAGGCACGTGGAAGGCGTGGGTGCCTTCCACCTTCGAGATATAGACAACATCCAGACCGTCGAGAATGCAAAGATGGGAAGTCTCACGTGTTTCGGCGGCGAGTTTTTCCAAAACCGGGGTGGCGCACTTGCCGATCTCGAGGCGATCGGCCGCGAGTCCCCCAAGTTCGAGCAACTTCAGGCCAAGGTGGTACTTGCGCGTAGTCGAATCTTGCTCAACTAGCCCGTAGCTTCGCATGGCTTCCAGGAGCCGATACAGCGTGCTCTTATGAAGCCCGGAACGCCTGGTTAGCTCGGTGAAGCGAAGCTCAGGCGACGCGTCCGTGAAGCACTCGAGAGCTTGCATCACGCGGTCGAGAACCTGACTGAAGTAGAGCGGTTTGGAATGATTGCCCGGCGACTTTTTCGTGGATCTTCGTACTATGGTTCGAGCGTTGGTCATCATCTCCTCACAAGGGGTCCATGCGCCGCCTATCATGACGGGAGAGGGGAGAAATCTCCCCGGGCGCTTGCATTTCCACCATTGCGTTGCCTCGCCGTATCCGTGAAATTATACACCCCTTTCCTTCCTGGTTCCTTCTGACATTGTTCGGAAAGTCTATATGACGACGATACTTATTCGCAGAGGTCGCCGTTCGTCCACCATGGCCCCTACAGTGGATTGATCGGCCTGCTGCTGATGAAGGGAAGCGGCTTGACGCCGTCCTGTCGATCCCGGTTCTGGTACAAGGGATATATTTCGCCGGCCGGCTCCATCCGGATGACCGCGTTCCCTCGCCATGTGGTGGCGAATTCTACCTCTCCGATCCGTTCTTTCTTATGTGCGATTTTGTCGGGAAATTCGACTCGAACCAAGGACCCTGCTTCTCGCGGGCCAAGATCGAAGTATGTGCCCTTCAGGCGGCCGGGTTGTGGTTTCCCGTTCACCAGTATCCGGCATTCCTCGACCGCCGCCCACGCCGGCTTGCGCACCAGCAGTTTCTTCGGTTTGGTCATCTCGACTTCCACCACCGGCTTGCCCGGCATATAACTGGTGACAACGGCGGAGGGCAGCCGCTTGCTGAACTGCAGGTTCACCCGCAGAGTGTCTGATTCTTCCTGGGCAGAGAAGTACCAGGCATCATAGAGACCGCGAGGGCCCGATCCAAAACAGCATTGCAAGGATTGTACACCCTCGCCTAGTTGCACCCAGTCATTCGGGCCGGCAAGAATGCCGAAGCCGCCGAGGGCGCGCTCAACGACGTGATCAGTGGTGAAGAACCAGGCGGGCTCGTTCGGAAGCGACCTAATCGCGGACGGGGGGATCCGCTCGACAAAGTCCGTGCGCAGCATTTGTCCCTCGAGCAGTTGGTTCATCGCAATGCGCTCCGCGTCGTCCCAGTATTTTTCGTTGCGGTAAAGCGCCAATTGCAGTGCGGTTTCCAGATAGTCGGTTGTCGTGCACGCCTCACAGCACAGCCGGTCTTTGACGCGCGGCCGCGACGTGTTTTCCGGAGTCCATCCGAAACTTGGAATAAAGTCTTGCCTCCTGAAGTGCACGTACATTTCTTCAGCCCAGGTCTGATAATTTGGAGTACCGAACATTTGCCCAAGCCGAAAAATCCCAGAGACGGTTGAGAGATTGGTGTGGGTATGCACCATGTTGTTTTTGAAGTTGGGCATCAACTCGACCACAGTGCGCGCCAGCTTATGAGCCAGTTCGGCGGCAACCTCGTCTTTTGAGTCGTCGTAGCGGCGCAGCAGCGGCATGAGAATCATGCCGACGAAGGCCGCCGGAAAATTTCCGCCCATGTCGCCAGTCCCGCTCGCGATGGGGTCGGATACGTCGACTGTGCCCTTCACCCATGCTCCGCGAGGATAGTCTTGCCACCTGCCGTTCACGACGCGCATAGGCAGTGTCTGTCCATCTATTTCTTCGTAGTTGTAGTCGGGATACCAGGCGTACTTGTCATTCTTTTGAGCGATGCGATAAAAGCCACGGGTCATGGAACGTAAGGTCTCCTCTGCAAGCGGATCGCCGGTCGCGCGATAGTAGCTAGCAAGCCCAAGGAGCACCCGCGTGGCTTCAGGAAAATGTGACCAACGGCCGCGCGGAGCATCGCCCGGGTCCTTGTCCCACCAACGAATAAACGGCGGTTCGGGCGGATTCCAGGCAACCCCCTCGTCGACAACATCCATGGCGTTACGGACAAACTGATGGACTACTTGGTCGTTGTTCTTGTCGTTCGTTGCGCTCCGGATCATCCAGAGAGAATCGGTGTGCCGGCCCATGTCGTCGATAAAGTCGCCGACGTGATGCGACATGTGCGGCGGGTTCGTATCGAAGAGAACTTGAGCGTAGGTGATATAGCCGTGATTCGGATCGCAGCAGGTCGTCATGGCGTTAATCGCCATCTTCATGCGTGCCTGAAGATCGAACGGGTGCAGCGAAGCTGCTTCGCGGATCATTGGCGCGTCGGCCCATTTCATCTCCAGCTTGCCCGTAAAATACTCGGGAACCTTGCCCGGGATGATACGCGAAGCCTTCTTTTCGGCCGCACTCGGCACAACGCCGCGGGCGGCCGTTGCGGCCATGCCGAACGCGGCCCACTTCATGAAATCTCTGCGATCGATGCCATGACTACAACTCATACCATCCTCTGTTCTGAGCGGCTGGCGCTGCCTTTGTTAGCCGCGCTTGTTGATTTCCACGTCCAGGTGCAGACATTGTGCTTCGGCTTGCGCGATCAGCTTGCGGTGGGTTTCGAGCTCGTGCTGGGAACGCTGAGGATCACTTGCATTATTGAATAGTCTTGCGGGGGGCAACTGTGCTTCCACTAGATCCGGTTGGATCTTCGTGGGCCCGTTAAATTCGACGATGCCTCCTGCGCAATCTGCCAGTCAAGCGCCCCCAATCTACCAGTCAATGACCTTCGGTGAAACGTAGGGCATAACTTTTTTCATCGATGCCCGTTCTTGCTTCAGATGGTCTCGCAGATAGATCGGGTAGTGCAGCCCCTCATCGCGGGGCGAAATGTTCACTAGCGTGTTGCCTTTGAATTCGGCGCTGTATTCCTTGCCAAACCAGCTCAGTTTGACTGTTTCCTTCGTCACCGGAAACCTGATGGTGAACTTGTCTCCGGGCGCGATGCTGTCCAGGCAGAGAAAGTTGCCAAACCAGCTCGTCTTCATCGGTCGGCCGTTGAGCTCGCTGTTGATCGCTTTTCGGTTAACCCAGCGCGGGATCCTCACCGACAATCTGTACGCACTCTTGTTTTGGATGATCACTTTACCCTCATAGGGCAGGTAACTTTGCACGTCTAGCCAAGGTGATGCGCGGTTCAAAAGAAGATTGATCCTCGCCGCGCCGTTTTCATACCGGACAATCGACTCCCAGGCGTAATAAAGCGCTTGGGTGCAATTCCCAGTACAGCAATGCTCGGCCTCGCCGGTTATGCCGGTAAGCCCCGTGTCGATACCTATTGCGAAAGAACCGAGCGTTCGCTCGAGTACGCGGTCGGTGCTCTGGCGTGGCGCATCGGCAGTGATATTCCGTCCGGCCAGAGATACTTTTTCCATCAAGTCAGGTCGGCAATATTGCAACTCGATCAACTCATTGCGTACGTAGCTGTCCACATCATCCCAGTAGTCGCCCGCGCCTGCATCACTCAGCCGAATAGCCAGCGCCACCATGTCAGCCGTCATACACGGCTCGATATTGCTATAGTGATCCGGGGGCTTGTACGGCGGTCTCCGGGGGGAAGGTGTATCGTAAGGCGGTGTATACGAACCGAACCAACCGAGGCGCTCGATCCCTGTGCTGCGTGCGTACTCGTAGGCGTTGCGCGCAAACTCGAGCAGTGTGTAATCGTTGCTCACCATTGCGTAGTTCAAAATGCCGCGAAGGGCGGCCGCAGCGGTGTGAGCATGAATGGCATACCCCACGGCCAGATTCTCTGGAGTAATAATGCCTTTCTGTTGCCCCTTATTACAGGCTTGCCAAACAACCGGCCGCGTCACATTGTTGATCATCTTGTGCGCCAGTTCCAGCGCCTGGTCGTTTCCGGTTGTCCGATAGACCTCGGTCAGGGCGCGCGCCTGCCCGCATAACATTAACATCCCATAGTCGTGTTGGTATGAATCCCTTGTTGGATCGGCCTCTGTCGTAAACTTCCACCCATGCAACCGCGAGTAATGGTAGCAATCGACTTTGGCGATCTCCACGGGCGGGTAATAAATGTAATCGTCCTTGCGCAGGGCGATTCGGTCGATCCCCTCTACCATCTTCTGGATGTGCTGGAGCAGTTTGGGATCGCCTTCGTAGCGGTACCAAGCCAGCATCGCCAGCACCATCCGGGCGTCAGCATACATGTTGGTGTAGTCTTCATCAGTCTTTGTCCAGGACACTGTCTCAGGTTTATAGATCTCGTAATAGAGCCCATCCGGCCCGAGGCGGCGCAGCATGGCATCCATAATCCGCCCATCTATCTCGGCGTTGTACTTGCTGCCTGTCATAATGCGCATCATCGCCAGCGACTCCAAGAATTTTGGCTGGATGGTGAGCATCCCGCCCGCGTCCTTGCTCATCACGGGCGGGTTCTTGGAATAGTCAACCCTCTCGAACATTTCGTAATCGAACGCGGGGTCGTAAACCTCGGTGAGCACGTGCAGCGAAATGTTCGCCCGGTCCACCAAATCGAGCGTGTCGGGAATTTCGGGTTCGTAAGTTCCTGCGGGTCGAGCACCCGCGCCGTGGCTGGCCTCGCTCGGTTGCGAGCATAGTTCACGGCCTAGGATGGAAACACCAGCCAGCGCGGCTGCCGACTGGGACAGAAAATTGCGCCGTTTCATTTATAGCCTCCTGATAATTCGTAGATCCCAAAGAGCCTGGAGGGCTGGATTCGATTAACGCTAATTCCCGACCTCGCACTTCGCGAGTGCCTGCCCTGGCTCCGCCGGAGAACAGACTTTCCAGCTTTCTAAGGCACGGACCGTTGTGACTATTAAGCCGAGTCATTCACGTCCTCGACGCTCGGTCCGGGCAGTTAGCTCAGGCAACACCGTGGTCTGCAACGGGTGCCGGGCACGATGCCCGTGGGCAGGGCCGCCGCACCGTGGCCTTCCGCATCGAAATTAAAGCGGGTTTACAGGGCTCGTGCTGACGAAGGGAAGCGGCGTCACGCCTTCCTGGCGGCTTCGCCCCTGATAGAGCGGATATATTTCGCCGGCCGGATGCATGTCGATCACCGCATTGCCCCGCCACACGGTCTCAAACTCTCCCTCCCCGATCCTGTCGCTTTTGCGGACCGTCTCGTCGGGAAACTCGACGCGCACATTGCTTCCCCGCGCCAGTGGCCCGAGATTGAAGTAGCTCCCCCGCAAGGGTGCTCTCTGTTCCTTGCCGTTGATCAGAATCTTGCAGCGCTCAGCGACCGCCCAACCCGGCTTTCGCACCAGGACTTTTTTCTCTTGCGTCAGCTTGACCTCTAAAGCTCCCTTGCCCGGCATGAAGCTGGTGACTACTGCCGAAGGCAGCCGCTTGCTAAACTGCAGGTTTACCCTGATGGTATCGCCGTCCTCCTGGGCCGCGTAATACCACGCGTCGTAAAGCCCGCGTCCACCCGATCCGTAGCAGCACTGCACCGTCAATGGCAGTTCTTCCGGTTGCAGCCAGTCATTGGGGCCGCAGAAGCTGGCAAAGCCTCCCAGGCTTCGGTTCATCACATGAGCGGTAGTAAACCACTTGGAGTCCGTCTTGGGCAGAGGCTTAATGGCTTGCAGCGGCATCCTCTCAATGTAGTCTACACGGAGCATTTGCCCCTCTATCAATTGGTTCATGGCCACGCGCTCGGCATCGTCCCAGTATTTCTTGTCGCGGTACTCTGCCAGTTGCACCGCCAGTTCCAGGTAATCGGTGCTCGTACAGGTCTCACAGCACAAGTGGCCCTTCTTGCGCGGCCGCGCAGTGTTCTCCGGCGTCCAGCCAAAAGAAGGGATGAAATCCAAGGACGTGAAGGTTTTGTACACGTTCTCTGCCCAATCGATATATTCAGGAATGCCGAATACTTGGCCGGCTCTCAAAACGCCTGAGGCAGTCGCAAGACTGCTGTGCGTCTGGCCGATGTTGTTGCCAAATTGCGGCATCAGATCAATGACCATGCGAGAGAACTTTCGGGCGAGATCCGCAGCAACAGGATCCTGCGTGTCCTCGTAGTATCGCATCACAGGAAGCAGCATCAACCCCATCATGGCAGCAGGCTGGTTCTCCCCTAGGGCGCGCGTGCCGCTTTGAGGATCCGTTACATCGACCTCCTTGCCCAAGGCGACTCGCTCCGGCAGTACTTTGTCGCCTACCTGCCGGTAATTCATGTCGGGAAACCAAATGTAGCGCTCGTTCTTCTCGCCCAGTTCATAGAACCGGTGCACCATCGAGCGCACGATCTTCAAGGCTCGCGGATCCTGCGTCGCACGGTGATAGCTCACCAGCCCGAGTATCACACGCGTCACCTCGGGCAGATGCGCCCATCGCTGCTTGGGCCAATCCTTCTCCGATCCCCACACAAAAGGAAACTCCGGCGGATCCCAGGCGACCCCGTCGTCTACCACATCCATGGCGTTGTCAGCGATCTTCTC